>OBXF01000103.1_pt1 | contig 111180 bp, 117 predicted proteins | sample 1495371 | NCBI WGS metagenome assembly OBXF01 (sample SAMEA2580143, study PRJEB22360) | human gut metagenome | biome: human gut; feature: human-associated habitat; material: faeces | place: Denmark | collected 2008/2010 | reverse complement strand
AAACAACCGGGCGGTTGATTTTTCAACCGAAACAACCGAAGGGTTGAAAAAACAAGCGAAAACAACCGAAAACAACATTGATATGATATGTAATGATATTGATATGATTAATAAATATCCTTCTCCTGCTCTTCTTGATGGTGTGCGCGAGAGAGAAAGCACAAACGGCAAGGAAACCGAAAACCGTAAGTTCCTAACCGAATTTTTCAGCGAAAACAAAAGGGCGCAGATAGAAACCATTTGCATGCAACTTTATGTCACTCCCGAACGATTGCGCAAGGAAGCCGAAGAAGTTATAGATGAATGGGAACTAACCGGAGATACCCACATAAATTATACCGAATGGGCGCGGCATTTGATTAATCATCTAAGAATTAAAATAAGGAAAGACAATGGGAACAACAGAGAACAAAAAGCAGGAGCAACCGATACAACGAATAGATATAGCGGCATTTGCGAACCTACTACGCAAAAGAAGCCCCGCCGTAGCACGCTTTAGGATTGACCGTTATACGCAGGACGTACCCGCCATGCTACGCGAATGTTACCGTTTCCAAGTTGAAAACCGGGGTTATACCTACCAAGAAGACGAAGCGACAAGGCAACACCTTACAATGGCGGCGCGTTGGCTTGTTGGCGAAAGCATGAAACCGGGGTTATTCATGTACGGAACACCCGGATGCGGAAAGACAACATTAGCGCGTGCAATTTCCCAGCTAATAAACACGATTTACCACAGCGATATATCGTTTGAGCGTAAAGGTGTTTCCTTTATTCCAGCTTCCGCACTTACAGAAGCAGCAAAAGGCGAAAAGCAGGAACTTTTAGCGGATTTGAAGAATACCGAGCTTCTTTGCATTGATGACGTAGGGACAGAACCAGCAAGCCTAAAGGTTTGGGGAAACGAGGTTAGCCCGTTGGTAGATTTGCTATACCATCGTTACGACCGCCAGCTATTTACGATTATAACCTCAAACTTGGAAGGCGACGAAGATATAGCCAAGCGTTACGGGGTTCGCGTAGCCGACCGATTTATAGAGATGTTCGACCTTATAGGCTTCGATAATTCAAGTTACCGACCAAGACTAACAAGGCTAACATCGCGATAGGCGTACAAATGAACCACGATTTTCAACTATCGTATTTCAGACAGTAAGATGTAAGGGAAACAATATAATAACGCCTTAACGGGCAAAAAAACATAGAAGACATGAAGAAGCACAAAGTTTATATTTCGGGACAGATAACCGGACTTCCGGTAGCTGAATACGTGGAAAGGTTCAGCAAGGCGGAAGCGGAACTTATGGCAAAGGGTTACGAGGTTGTAAACCCATTGCGGTACGAATTAAAGCCGGGTTCGCGCTGGCACGAACAAATGAAGGTGGATATTCGCCTTTTGCTTGATTGCGACGCGATTTATATGCTTTCTAATTGGGAACGCAGCACGGGCGCAGGGCTGGAACTGTACATAGCCGAAGGTTTGGGACTGATTATAAACTATGAGAAACCACCCAAACACCGGGATATAAAGACGGCTATACTTACAGCTATGGGGGTTAGCTTCGCTTCCATTTCAGAAGACAGCCGTAACCGCTGGCACGTTTACGCCCGGATGATTTACGCGCATCATTGCAAAAAACGCGGCGAGAATACCCAACGTATAGCGGAAGAAACCTTACACGACCAAAGTACGATATGTTATTACCTTCGGCGGTACGATAGCGAATACAAGTATAACAAAGAGTTTCGCGCAGCAGCCGAAAAGGTTGCTACCCTATTGAGTAAAAAGTTAAGTGTTCCAAAAGACGTATTAAAATAAGACGGTTTTTCGCTATGAGATTTGCACTAAGAAATAAAAGCAAGCTAATAAAGGCTTTCGGGGAAGACTACTATAAGCTATTGATGAGTAGCTTAACAGCCTTCGCTAAAAGCAACCGGGAAATAGCCGCCTATACCGTTGAAGGGTACACTTACGAATTTATAAACATTCCCAACGTTCAACCGAACGCAGATAGTAATTTTCAATTTGCGATAGTAGGAAAGATGTACGACGTGATACACGTAGCCTATTATAGCGCAATAGGATAAGAAAGACGGCATGGAGCAACTGACATTTGATTTTATTGAGGAAATAGTACCTATACCGGATTGTAGCTTTTTGATGGACGTAACCGGGTTAAGAACCCCTACCGAGGTTGCAAACGAAATGGTAAGGGAAGCACAAGTTTGGCAAGAAAATAATCCGGGAAAAGACGTGATGGACGTTATAACCCCGGAATGGCAAGAATATATTAACCATAAAATTAAACATTTATGTTAGCAGTAACAGTAATAGGAAACATCGGCAACGATGCAGAAATTAAAGAGTTCAACGGGCAAAAGTTTATTGCTTTCAACGTTGCGAGTACAGAACGCTATAAAGACGGACAGGGCAACCAGCACAGCCGGACAACGTGGGTTAGCTGCCTAAAGCCCGGCGAAAGTTCCGTAGTAAGTTATTTGAAGAAGGGAACGCAGGTATATGTACGCGGTAGCCTTTCCGTTAAAACATTCAATTCCGGGAACGGAGTACAAGCGGGTGTTAATTGCCTTGTGCGTGAACTTCAACTATTAGGCAGTAAGCAGGAAACACAAAACGAGCAGCAACAGCCAGCTACTACCAGCACGCCGCCAACCTATACCCCGGCGGGAAGTGCGTCGCCGTTTCCACCAGAAAACGAAAAAGATGATCTTCCTTTTTAAAAATATTCAGCTAACAGAAAAATGAATAGAAAAGAAGAAATAAAAAGATTGCCTTTTGTCGTTTCAGCCTATAAGCAAATTTACCGTTCTGAAAGTTGTTGCGGGATTTGTAATTTGCCTTGGTCGGTTTGCAGTCGTGAACATATAGACATTACCGATAAATACGGGGTGTTCTACGTTTGCCCATATTGTTGGGAAAACAACGATTTACAGACTATTTTAAAAGCGACGACACAAGGTTATTTAAGTCAGTTCCATTCATGCTCTACAGATGAAGATAAGGCGCATTTTCTTGAAGAACATAAGCTGGTTGATATATTGATGAAAACAGAACAGAAATATATATCAACCCATTCTGAAAAACAAGAAAAATAAAGAACTATACAAACTTTAAAAGTAGTAAGACAATGAAACCAAAAAAATTTCAAGAAGCAAACGTAGTTTACGGCGAGGGACAACCCGAATACAAGCCATTGCCAGCACATAAAACGAAAGAAGGGCAGGCTATTTTCTGTTTTGAATTAGACGAAGCGGAACGAAAAAAAATAGCCAAAACGGGCGAATTATGGGTAAGCCTTCTAACCTTCAACCAACCGCTGCAACCCATTTTTATAACTATAAACAAGTCGGATTTATTCATACAGCCCGACGCAACCCAACAGACCGATAATGAAAGCAGTAGTATTATTAAGTAAGAAGTTCTTCCCGGCACATTTCCGGGCAGGCGAAGCAACCGATTTTAAGGCGAAGGTTCTTAACGGTCAAAAGCGGCACACATGCCGATGCAATTATGAGTATTGGAAGAAAAAAATAACCGCCTTGCAGGAAAAAAGCGGTACGTTATGCCTACGACAATGGGCAGACAAACCGTATAGAAGCCCGCAGGAAAGTATTTTAGAAGTTCCGGCTAACATGTGCATAGTTCAGCCTTTGATATTACGAAGGAACGGTTTAAACTTTACCGCAGAAGTTGAAGGACACCCGGTTAAGTTGGAAGATTTGGCGCGTAACGACGGGCTGACACCTTCGGAATTTGCAGCATGGTTTATCCCGGTATTCGATAAGGCGCAGGAAAACGCGCTAACCTTTGCTATTATTCAATTTACAACGTTCAGATATTAGCTTATGGCACAAGAAAAAGGTATCGGCGAAAGTTGGGAGGAAATTGTAAAAGCATACGCAAAGGCAGAACGGGAATTAGGCATAAAAGTGTATTGTGTACTTTGTATTTGCAAGAAGGTAAACGGCAAAGAAGTTGTATTACACCGTTACGACCTACCCCGCGAAATCTTACAGCGGCGACGGTGGGTTATAAATTGGCGCATGGCTAAATTAACGTGTACAGACCCGCGAGCACATATATATGAGACATTGTCTTTTTATGATAAAACAAGCGGAGAAACATACGGCTTTAATTCCGATTTATCAAGACTAACCGCATTGAAGGGGCGAATAACCTTACAAGAAAATAGGATAAAAGACTACATCGAAGCAAACAAAGGTAATTTGTTCTTTGACGAAACCAACGACCCGCAGTTAGTTAAAGTTCGGAGAAAGCTGGAGCGTGCGAGAAAGAACGTAGCCGATGCAGAAGCGAGATTAAGAACAAAGGTGGAACAAAAAATAGCAGGGAAATGAAAGTAAACGGTAACGGTTTGGTAGAGATATACGGCGAAAAGACCAAAGAACGCGGCTTTTTCTGCATGAAGTTGTTAGCCTTCCTAAACACAGAAGCAGAACCGGGAACGGAAGCCTATGCGGAACTTTGGGAGCAACGATTTGACGAAGCCAAGTTAGGGGCTTGCGCCTATCGGAACAAATGTCCGATTTACGCAAGAACCGCGAAGAAGGGAATACAACAAAATTTATTTGCACAGTTATGACCCCAAAGGAGTTTTACGACAAAGTTGTAGAGATGCGGAAGGCACAAAAAGAATACTTCCGTTTCCGCGCACCTTCCGCGCTAAGCAAATCGAAGCAATTAGAAGCCGAAATAGACACGGAAATAAAGCGGGTAGAACAACTTCTAAGCGAGAAGGAAAAAGCCCGGCAAACTTCGCTTTTCGGGGCTTTTGACGAAGATTTATTAAACCGTAGTAGTAACGATTAAAGGCTATTCGATGAAAAGTTACCAATTTGAGGAAATAACATTCTGGCTTTCGCTTATTGCGTGCTTGTTGGCTCACGAAGCAAAAATAGATTGGCTTACAAGAATACTTATAGTAGTCAGCATAGCAAATTTTGCCAGCGCAATAGTGACGGCTTGGATTGATGTAAAACGTAAAAATAAAAATTAGCATTATGGTTAATGTAGAGATTGACGCGCGTATATTGGAAGATAAGAAGTTCAATACGCAGGTAGAAAACATTATAACAGAAACAAGAGAAGCCCGCAGAAATGTACAGATAGGCGGGGCACAGTTAAAATCTTCCCCGGTTATTCGGTTGATGGACGAAGGCAACCTTTCGCTTTCCTTCATCCTTTCGGAGTTCCCGAAGATAGCCAACAAGGAAAGCCAACTATCACGCGGGCAACGCGATGTAGTGGCGAACATTGTTTTTGAAGCCGCCCGACGGGTTGTTTTCCTTAACCAGCAGGAACGCGCCCGAAAAGCAGCGGAAAAGGCTAACGAAAAAGCGGCGGGAAATGACATTTGAGGAAATGAAGGCGATAGCCAATAAGACTACTACCCGGAAAAAGTCCAGGCATATAGAAAGCCAAATACAACAAAGTTGCGTTAAGTGGTTCCGTTTGCAGTTCCCGGAAATTGGATTACTACTTTTTGCAGTACCCAACGGCGGAGCGCGGAACAAACGGGAAGCCGGGATATTGAAGGGCGAAGGTGTTACAGCCGGGGTAGCCGACATGATACTGTTAAAACCTTCGGGCGGCTTTGCTTCCCTTTGTATTGAGTTCAAGACCGAAGAAAAGGGCAGTACACAGCGCGAAACACAAAAGCAATGGCAGAAGGCAGCGGAAGCCGCCGGAAACAAGTATGTTATTTGCCGTTCTTTCGATGATTTCAGAAAAGAAGTAATAAGTTACTTATTCCCGAAAAAGTAGGGAGCGTGAAGTTTTGGCGAAGTATTTTAGGGTTTAGCGTATCACTTTAATACGCTAAACCTTTTATTTTTGCAGCAAAACCAAAACGAGGGCAATAACGGGGATTGTTCGCCGGGTCGCGTTACCGCCGTTGTTGGTTTGTTTATTCAGGCTTTACAAAAGCATCATATAGCTGATAGCAACGGCTAAGAGCCGAAGCGGGGCGCGGCGTAAAAGACCACGCCCTTTTTTATTAAAAACGATTTAATATGGCAAAGATTAAAAAGACAAAAATAGAAGACCTTATACCGGACGACTTGAATTTCAACAAGGGTACGCAGTTCGGGCAAAGCATGATAGAAAAAAGCCTGCGCACATTCGGCGCGGGGCGTTCAATCCTGCTCGACAAAAACAACAAGATTATAGCCGGAAACAAGACTACCGAAGGCTTTGCAAGTGCAGGCATGGAAGATGTTATTATAGTCGAAACAACCGGAAACGAACTTGTAGCCGTAAAGCGCAACGATATAGACTTAGATACAAAGGAAGGGCGCGAACTTGCGTTAGCAGACAACGCGACAGCCGCCGCTAATCTTGATTGGGACGAAGAAGCCATAGCTAAGGCAAAAGAAGAGTTCGGTATAGATAACGAAGCATGGGGCGTTCCGGTAGATTTTGGGGAAGACAGCGAAGGGGATGAAAATCCGGAAAAACAACTTAAACGCCTTAAAGACGACTTTATTTTGCCGCCGTTTTCTGTATTGAATACCCGTACCGCCGAATGGCAGGAACGCCGCCGGGCATGGCTGGAAATAGGCATAAAAAGCGACGAAGGTAGAAGCGAAGATTTGACTTTTGCAAAGACAGCGCAACCGCCAATATTTTACGATACCAAGAACGCATTACGCGAAACTTTAGGCAGAGAACCACAGACGGAAGAAGTGATAGCGGAAATGGAGCGTTTAGGGCTTAAAACAATGACTACTACAAGCATATTCGACCCGGTATTAACCGAACTTTCTTACCGTTGGTTCAACATTGAAGGCGGACGGATATTAGACCCGTTCGCAGGCGGAAGCGTTCGCGGCATAGTAGCGGCAAAGTTGAACATGCCTTACGTCGGCAATGATTTGAGCGAAGCCCAAATTAGAGCCAACAGAACAAACGCGGAAGAAGTATTAGGTGTAAGTTGCCCATTCTTTCCCCAATGGACGGTAGGCGATAGTTCCCAGCTTGAAGACGTTCTTAGCACGAACGGGATAAGTGGAGATTTCGATATGATTTTTTCCTGCCCGCCCTACGCGGATTTGGAAGTATATAGCAATGACCCGCGCGATATTTCAAACATGGACTATGCGCAATTCATTGAAGCGTACAAACGTATTATAAAGCAATCCTGCACCCGGTTAAAAAATAACCGTTTCGCGGTTTTTGTCGTTGGGGATATACGGGATAAGAAGGGCATTTACAGAAACTTTGTAAGCCACACAATAGAAGCATTTACGGGGTGCGGTCTTCATTATTACAATTCCCTTATCCTTGTAAACCAAATAACCAGCCTTGCAATAAGAGTACGGCGGCAGTTCAACGGTACGCGCAAGGTAGGAAAGGTTCATCAAAACGTGCTGGTTTTCTGTAAAGGCAGCGTAGAGGAAACGATAGATAGTTTTGAAGAGTTGCAGGTTAAAAAGGCGTTGGAGATATTCAACAAGAGCCGGGAAAACAGTAACCTGCACGATGATGTATTAGTATTCTACAAAGGCGACCCGAAGAACATTAAAGAAGATTTCGGGGAACTTCATATAAGCGACGAATTACCACAATAATAACGTAAGTCATGAACTCTAAGGAAGGTAACAATAATACGGCAAAGAAAGGCAGAAAGACCAAATACACGCCCAAAATAGTAGAGCGTATTTGTGAGCTTGTAGCAAAGGACACTTACAGCGTCCCGGAACTTTGCCGCGCCGTTGGCATTGACGAAGCGACCTTCTACCGTTGGAAGAATGATAAAAGCGAGTTTTGCGAAGCATTAGAAAAGGCAGAAGATAAACGTTTAGCCTTCTTTGCCACAGAAGCAAAACGAAGCCTTTTAAAAAAGATACAAGGCTATACGGTGCAGGAAAAGCATATAGTAACCGTAGGAAGCGGCAAGTTTGATGTAAACGGGAAGGAAATACCGCGTATAAAGGAGCAAAAGACAGTAGATAAGCATTTCCAGCCGGACACAGCGGCAATAATATTCACGCTTACCAACGCAGAACCGGAACGCTGGCGCAACCGACAAAACGCGGAAGTTACCGGGAAGGATGGAAAAGACCTTATACCACCCGCCCGTACATTGACGAAGGAAGAAGCTAAGGAACTATTTAAAAAGCTGGATAGTGAGTGCTAAAACGATAAGGGATATAGACGTAATACGTACCTTTGTTTTGCAGGGTACGTTAAACTTTACGCGATACTTCTTCAAGATAAGGCAGAAGCGCAAGTTTGTTGTAGGCAAACACCATAGGGAAATAGCTGCTGCGCTTGACAAAGTGCTTTGCGGGGAAATTACGCGCCTTATCATAAACATTGCACCACGATACGGAAAGACAGAATTAGCGGTTAAGAACTTTATAGCGGAAGGACTGGCTATCAATCCGAAGGCTAAGTTTATTCATCTTTCCTATTCCGACGACTTAGCCCGCGACAACTCGCGCGGCGTGCAGGATATTATAAACGAACCGGAATACAGACGCATTTTCCCGGCTACTATACCGACTTCAACCAATACAAAGAAGTGGTACACGACCGAAGGCGGCGGCTTGTATGCCGTTTCTTCCGCCGGGCAGGTTACGGGCTTCGGCGCGGGTTTGGTTGATGAAGAAGAAAACGACGAATTGGCAAAGGAAGTAGAAGAACTCGACGGACTGAACGCTGACGGCTTCGGCGGTGCAATTATAATAGACGACCCAATAAAGCCGGACGACGCACGTAGCGCACAAGTTCGCGATAAAGTAAACAACAAGTTTGAAACAACCATACGAAACCGCGTAAACAGCCGCAAGACCCCGATAATAATTATCATGCAACGGTTGGACGAAGACGACCTTTGCGGCTACCTGCAACGCCTTGAACCGGGCGAATGGACGGTATTAAGCCTTCCGGTCATAGAAACAGGCGAAGATGGGGAAGAACACGCGCTATGGGAGTTTAAGCACACGCTACAAGAATTATATAACCTTCGCGAGAAAAACGTTTATGTCTTTGATACGCAGTACATGCAGAACCCGACACCATTAACCGGGCTTATGTACGAACGCGAATTTAAGACATACGAAGTACAACCCGTTACCCGGAAGCGCAAAATTAAAGCCTACATAGATACGGCAGATACGGGCGCGGACTTCCTTTGCTGTATTATCTATCTTGAAACGGAAATAGGAAACTTCATCATTGACGTGTACTATACGCAGGCGGCAATGGAAACAACCGAACCGGAAACCGCGCGCAGGCTTACCAAGTACAAGGTAGAGGAAGCCATAATAGAAAGCAACAACGGCGGACGCGGCTTCTCCCGGAACGTTGAAGCGCAATGCCGCATATTAGGCAACCGGGAAACTTCCTTTACGTGGTTCCACCAATCAGAAAACAAGGAAGTGCGCATATTCAACCACTCGGCGGAAGTGCAGAACCTTACTTACTTCCCGAAAGGTTGGGAACATATTTTCCCGCAGTTCTATAAAGCGATAACCCAATACAAGAAGACCGGAAAGAACGCACACGACGACGCGCCGGACGCATTGACGGGAACGATAGAGAAACGTGGAAGCCAACCCCAAAAACTTAATAGAATATTTCGATAACTTAAATATTTACAGCTATGACAATAGAAGAACTATTACAAAGCGAAGACATTAGCAAAGTCGTTAGTGAATTGAGAAACGGACGTTTGAGTGTAGAGCCTAACACAAAGGAACACGTCGCGCAGTACGACCCGAAGCTGCACGATATAAATGACACGCAAAAGCGACCGGACAAACTTGTAGTAATTGATAAGGACAGCGACGAATACGGCGAAGTCAAAAACGTGAACCCGAACGTAGAACAGACCACGGAACAAGGGTTTAGAATAGAACCCGTAGCGCGTATAGCATTGGCTATTCAAAAGTTGATAGTAAAACGCGCCGTAGCTTTCACGTTCGGAAACCCGGTTACTTATGGAAGTAACCCGGAAGGGGAAGACGAAAAAGCTCTTTTGAAAGCTATAAACCGAGCCTTCCACGACGTTAAGGAAAAGACACTTAACAGACGGATAGCGCGAAGCCTTTACAGCATGACAGAAGTAGCCGAACTTTGGTATCCGGTAGAAGTGCCTGAACACGAAACCTACGGCTTCAAAACTACGAAAAAATTTAAGGTAGCTATATTCAGCCCGATGTTTGGCGATAGGCTTTACCCCTACTTTGACGACACGCGCGATATGGTTGCGTTTAGTCGCCAATTTACGCGCAAAGACCGGGATATGATTACACGTACCTACTTTGAAACCTATACGAAAGACAAACACTATTTATGGTGTTGCGACGGTTTGGACGGGGAAGTAGCGGGTAAAAATTGGACTCTGGTAGAAGGCTTCCCGAAAGAATTAACAATAGGAAAGATACCCGTTATTTATGCCTGCCAGCCACAAGTAGAATGGGAAGACGTTCAAAGCCTTATAGACCGATTGGAAAAGCTGCTTTCCAACTTCGCCGACACGAACGACTACCACGCCAGCCCTAAGATTTTCGTACAAGGAAAGGTTATAGGATTTGCCCGGAAAGGGGAAGCCGGGGCTATCATTGAAGGGGAAAACGGGGCTACCGCGCAATATTTGGCATGGCAAAACGCACCCGAAAGTGTTAAGCTGGAAATAGAAACACTCCTGCGCATGATTTACACCATTACGCAAACGCCCGACATTTCGTTTGATACCGTCAAAGGAATAGGCGCAATTTCCGGCGTAGCCTTACAGCTTCTTTTCATGGACGCACATTTGAAGGTGCAGGATAAAAGCGAAATATTTTCAGACTATTTGCAACGAAGGGTAAACGTACTAAAAGCCTTCTTCAAACAAGCGCATTTGGAATGGTCTAAGGCTTGTGACAATTTAATAATAGAACCCGAAATAGTACCTTACATTATCGAAGACGAACTTAGTAAGATAAACATTCTTACATCAGCAAACGGAAACAAGCAGATTGCAAGCCGACGCGCCACTATTCAGCGTTTGGGATGGGCGGATAACGTGGACGAAGAAGAAAAGGCTATAATTAACGAAGAAGACCGGGAAAATAGCTATTATCAGAACGAACCGACTATTTAGCTTTAAGAACGTATTAAAATAATACGTCTTCTTTGGTTTCTGCGCGTTTCTACCCTTCGGACATATAAACTAACGCCAAAGGAAAGAAACGCGCTTAAACGCGATTTTTCAAGAAAATAACTATGGCAAAAGAAAACCAACTTATAATACAGCTTCGCGGATTTGACGCGAAACACTACACAAGAACCGAACGCTACGCAAAGCAAGTAGCCAAGTTATACCAAACGGCGGCGGATGAATTTGCCAGCCTTGCTGGAAAGATTAACCTTCCGGCTGGCGGAACGTTTAACTTCGACGACTTCCCAAAAGCCAAAAAGCAGGCGCGCGGCATTGTTACCCGGCTTGCCGGAAAGATTGAAGCCGTAGTTACTTCCGGGCAACGTTCCGAATGGCTGGCAGCATGTCAGAAGAACGACGCTTTTTTAGCTTCCATCCTTCGGACTTCCAAACTGACCAAAGAGGAAGCAGAACGTTACCAAGCGCGCAACCTTGAAGCCCTTAGCGCATTTCAGAAACGTAAGGAAAACGGTTTGAACCTTAGCCAAAGGGTTTGGAAGTATGCCGAAGAATTAAAAGACGCTATGGAATTGGGCATAGACGTAGGATTAGGGGAAGGAAAAAGCGCACAGCAATTAAGCCGTGATTTACGACAATACTTGAATGAACCCGACCGACTTTATAGGCGAGTACGCGATAAAGGTGGCAACCTGCGACTAAGTAAGGCGGCAAAGATGTACCACCCCGGACAAGGTATTTACCGTTCTTCAGCAAAGAACGCCCAGCGATTGACACGCACCGAAATAAACATGGCGTACCGGGAAAGCGAATACTTACGATGGCAACAGCTTGATTTTATTGTGGGTATTCGTGTAATGCTTAGCAATAACCACACTATAAAGAACTCCAAAGGCGAACCCGTTCCGTTCGTGGATATTTGCGACACGTTGGCAGGGGATTACCCGAAAACATTCAAATTCGTAGGGTGGCATCCACAATGCCGCTGTTTCGCCGTTCCCATCATGGCGGATTACGACGAATACAACAAGAACCGGGCTAATAGGCTAAAAGCGATTGTTAAGGGCGCACAGTATAAAAGCCTTCCTTCACGACGGACAGTTAAGGACGTACCTAAAGCCTTTCGGGATTACATCAGCAACATTGAAGAACGCGCGAAGGGCTGGAAGTCCATGCCTTACTATATTCGCGATAATTTCAACGGCGGAAAGATTAGCGGCGGGTTAAAGACTGGAATAGCAAGTAAGGTAATGAATACCGTAGAACCATGTACGGAGTTTGACAGCGATATAGCTTATTACAAGCGTTGGGCGTATTCCTTCGGTTTGGATGTTTCAGCTTTAGACACTTTACGCAATTCCGGTAACAGAACCGCACTGACCGGGGAAATAGACAAAGTAGATAACGTACTACTTCAACGAAAACGGGAATGGCTTAGGGCGATAAGCGACTTACGGGACTTCATAGAAAAAGACATGAAAGGCTTTGCCGACTTGCAAAAGGAGTACACAAGTATTATGAACGCCAACGAAATACATACTTCAAACTATTACGGCGATTGCATCCCAAAGCTACAACAGGCATTATCCAAAGCTAAGACAGATTTACAGAAGGCTAAAGCGGAAGTAGCCAAAGGCGGAGATAACCCGCATCCGGCATTAAGAACCGCCTACACTTCGGATGTACAAGTAGATGAAACCTTTGCAAAAATAAACAAGGAACTTACCGAAAAATGGTTTGAGAACGGAGATTTAAAACTAACTCCAACGAGAAGAACGGGGGTAAACGGTTTTACGTACATGGACGGGCGTTTATCATTAACGCCGGATAGATTAGCCGGGGTAAAATCTGCATTAGCTAAGATAGCTACAAGACATTCGGCAGACATAACAAAAGGAGAAGCAGACGCTATGGCTACATTTTGGCATGAGATTACACATAATAGGAACAAACCGGGAAATATGTACCTTACCGATACGCAACGGCGTTATATGGAATTGGCAAACGAATTTGTATCACGTAAGACCCTACCGGAGTTTTACAAGAAATTAGGATGTCCCAAAACACCTTATCCCGAATTTATTACCAACCGTAATTCTACCGGATATAATACAATGGTTAATAATTACGATTGGGTTATAAGTAACTTCGGGCTTGACGCTAATAAAGTATTAGCTACGGTAAAAAGGAATCTATATAACGAAGTTTATTCCGACCAATTAACCGGATTGAAACAAGGTTTGTTAGATGGTGGGTTAAAACGTTTAGACGGTAAGAAGATTAGCAAATCAGACTTAAACAACATCTTAAAAAGCTGTTGCTGCGGACGGGCAACGCTTGAAAATTGGCTAAAGCAAAACGGATATATGAACTAAGGGGCTTATTACCCCTTAGTCTATAATATAGCCTTTCTTCATAGCCTTACCGTTTTCTTCATCCCGTTCTCTTTCCAATTCGGCAGCAAAAGAAGAAGCCGCCACTTCTAATTGCTTATCGCCAATTTTATAAGCAAGGTATTCAATATCACGCGCTTTATTTATTGGATGACATGTTTTTTTATAATATTCCACGCGATTACTATCTTTAATACTTATCCCGGTTATTTCTTCAATAATAGCCGGATAGTTGGAAAAATCAAATACGGTTTTGGTTTTTAGTTCTTTTGTTTTCATAACAACGTGTTTTAATTCAGTTCTTCGGATGGTTGGGGCGTTCCGGGAACAGACGGATAAAAGGAAGAAACTAATTCATCAAGTTTGCCTATTTCCTTAAACAGTTTACGGGTATAGTACCAGCGAGTAAGAAAGCAAGCCTTATTAACTTTATCTGTCAGTTTTTCTATATAAGCCAATTGAATGGAAACTACTTGCTTTTGCATACTATCGGCAGCTATGCTACATGCTTCCCCAAATTCGGAAGCGGCTTTAGCCATATCATTAAAAGCATTAACACAACCGTTAGCAAATTCTTCTACGTTCATATTTTAATTAATACCTTTTAAAAGAGTTATAAAATAGTTCTACAAATTGTTCCGGCGTATTGATTTCGCGTTTTTGAAACCTTACCGCCTTAATATACTCCGGCTTCGACAAAGAGGTACTAACGCCGGGGGCTTCTTCTTTCCATTCCATACCTACCCTAAAGCCGTAACCGTCAAAAATACCAAATACCCGATAAACCTTACCGCCTTCCAGCCATTCCAAAGAGAAAGCCCCGTTTTGCGGGTTCATAGAAATACTGTTAAGCGGTTGCTTCTTAATTACACGCAGAAAATCGCCTTTAAATACCTGCCAGCGACAACGGTTGTACGCTTCATCAAGACGAAGCCCGCCCCATTCGATATTTACGTGCCCGGCTTCCGCATCTGCATTATTTATCCAATTATCGGCTACCAAACGTTCAGACCAGCCGTTAGCGTTTAAATATTGCTTCTTTTCAGCGTTGGAAATTGCAGTAGATGCTATTATATGCTTCATCCTTGACTATACTTAGTTTCAACTTCAACATGGGAAATCCGTGTATCGACAATTTCGCCCGTTTCAGATACATACGGTTGTACCTCTACGCAGCCTTTGAAGATTACGGACGTACAAAACTTAACGGCAAATTCTTTCAGTTGCGCCGTTATAGCAAGTTCTAAATTAGCCTTAGCACTAAAGAAGGCTTCTTCCGGTGTGATTTGTTTTTCTTCCATACAAACAACTATTTATCAGACACAAAAGTAAACCTTAGTTTTGATATATCCAAAATTGCGCACTAAAGGCGGAGACGCAAAAAAGGGGCAATAGCAGCCATACAATAGCAGGCGTTACCGTCCCCAATGGTACAATCATAACCAAACGTTACCAAGCATTACCAACCGGAAAAAGCAATAGCGAAAAATGCTCAAAACGTATTACTTTAATTCGTCTTCCTTCTTTCCCGACAACCTACTATCTTCATCAAGCCAACGCGTCCGGCGTTCAAGCCCGGAAACTTTCAACCGTTGTATAGCAGTATTAACATAGATACGGGTTAGTTCTTCGGCTTTTTCTTTCCTTTTAGCTCTGTTCCGCCTTGCGCTTGCTATACGAGCCACAAGAACAATAAAAAGAGCCAGTACAAAGCACGCAAGCGCAATAAAGCCCAAAATAGTTTCTACTTCCATTATTCCACGTCTATTACTTCTACAATACTTTCGACTTCAACCCATTTGTTATGGTCTTTACTTGAAAGGTCAAACGATACACTTAAAGTACATTGCCCGGATTTCTTAGGAGAATATGCGATAGTAAAAGGCTGGGTGGTAGAAATGCCGATTACTTCATTTCCAACGTTGGGTGTGTTTAAGTAGTAGGTAACTTTTTCAACAGAACCGTTTATAATTTTCATTAATTCAGTGTCAGACAAACAGAACGGCGCAAAATTCACAGAATACGTACGCCCAACATAAACGCTATTCAGTTGTTCAATACTCCCAACTTCACTAAAAAAGGCAGAAGCCCGGACGGTTGTAGAAAGGTAGTTTGGTTCTTCTTCGGGTTCATTACTTGAGGTTGAGCAACCGGAAAGTAACAAACCCGGAAGGAGCAGGAAGGAAAGTAATAACTTCTTCATTTTATTTGCTAACTTTGCACCCACCGCCCGAAGCAGATGTTACACTTTACTACATAAAGAAAGCGCGGACTATATAGGTTTACATATTTGAGGCATCGCCAAACGCCCAACGAAAATAAACCGTATAGCCGCGCTTAGCCGATATATCAAGCATGGATATACGACACCAGCGCGTTAAAAGGCTCTTTTCGTTATTTGTTAATTTGGCGATTTTCAAATATAAAGACCTAACGCTTTCCATTCATTACCGGATTTCTCCCCGATAACAAGCGCAAAGGTATCAAATAATTAGCACAGTGCAAACAAAAACATACAATTAGCCAAAACAACCGAAAACAACCGGGCGGTTGATTTTTCAACCGAAACAACCGAAGGGTTGAAAAAACAAGCGAAAACAACCGAAAACAACATTGATATGATATGTAATGATATGATTTAATAATTATCTTTCTCTTCTTCTTGATGGCGTGCGCGCGAGAGAAAACGCAAAGGGAAAATGAAGCGATTTAAGGCACGTCTGTATGACCGGACAATTAAATACACACAAAAGCAAACAAAATTCAATAGCGGGCAAATGAACGGGCAATGTGGCGGTTTTATACGCCTGTTGCTCACCGCCTATTCTTTTTCAGAATTGGAAGTTTCGGTGAAGTGTTTGCTTCCTATTTCTTAATCCGTATTACCTTAATACGTTACCTTTGCTTCGGTTTAACAAAATAGTTTATGAACGAATTACAAGAACAAATCTTAGCACTACTTGTGGCAAAGTTCCAAGGCGTGCGCAAAGACGGGTTACAGCATTTGGCAGCCGCTATCGGCTTACAAGTCGCTACCATAGAAGAAGCTAACGGAGTTGTAGATAAACTTACCGCCGACAAAGTTAGCCAGTACGTAACAGATTGGCGTAAGGTTGCAGACGCGGAAATAAGCAAGGCAAACCAAACCTACGAAAACAGCCTTAAAGAAAAGTATGATTTCGTGGAGAAGGGAAAGCCGACCCCGCCGCCGACACCACCAACACCACCTGCACCGGGCGGAGCGATAACGCTCGACGCGATAAGCAAACTTATTGACGAAAAACTTTCGGGCGTGCAAAGCAGCATTACCGAGATTAACGCTAATAAGACGGCAACTTCGCGACGTGAACTATTTGTAGCGGAATTGGATAACGCGAAGATTGAGGGGAAGACCCGCGAAGTGATGTTAAAGAACTTCGACCGGGCTAACACCTTTGCGAGCGACGAAGATTTCAACAGCTACCTAACCGAAGCGAAAGGCGACATCGCAGCCTTAGCGCAAGAACGCGCAGACGCAGGACTGCAAGGACACGATAAGCCGATTTTTGGAGCCGTGAACAAAGAAGGCGTAAGCAGTGGCGTAGCAGACTACATCAAAGCGCAGACCGAGAGTAAGACAGCCTTAACGGGCAAAGAAGTTTAACCGTAAATTCATTCTTTACAATGGGATTGAAGATAGACAGAAAGCAGGACAAACGTGTAGTACACGCTTGTACGCACATGCTGGCGGACATTCCTAACGGCGTTACCGTTTGCTCTTCCGAATTGGTTGCGGGCGGTATCTTGCAGGAAGGGACGGTATTAGGCGGCAAAGACGCTGCCGGGCTTTACCACGTAGTAAAGACCGCAAGGCTTACCGAAACCGCTACCGCCACTACAAAAGCCTACAAGGTGGCGAAAGGACATCATTTCAAAGTAGGCGATTTTATCATGTTGAAAGTAGGCGCAAAGGCTTACAAGATTACATCTATCAACACGTCAGAAACGCTTTACGACACCATCAACGTAGGCACTACTTTAGGAGAAACCGCCCCAGCAGGCGCAGCCCTTGTACTTGCCGCCGCTGAAAGTGCGGACGCTACAAGCGCATTCAAGTACGTGCCTAAAGCCATGACGGGCGACAGCTACGACGTGGAAGCCCTTAACAACCACTTTGTAACAGCGGTTACTATCGGGCAGTTCAAAGAGAGTGTTATCCCGGCAGTAAGCGACGACATTAAAGCCGCTTTACCCGGTATCAGTTTAATTTAATTGGGCTCTAAGTTATGATTAAGACTTTAATGCGCGGTCTTGTAGAGAAAGACATGCAAGCCGTGATTAATACTTACGATTTGAAGCCCTACTACTATCCTACGCTTTTCCCGTTGAAGGAAACCTATACCTTGACATGGAAGGCTTTGGAAGCGCAGGTAGGGCTTAAAATAGCCGCCGACTTGGTGGCACGTGGGGCGACCATTGACAAAAAGACCCGCGATGCGATTGCACGTTTACAAGGGGACATCCCGAAGATTGCCGTAAAGCGCACCAAGAACGAAGACGAACTTACGGACTACGAAGTAATGTTAGCCATGACTTCGCAGAACCCCGACCTTCGCGCGTTGGTTGAAGCATGGGCAGAAGACACTAATTTCTGCTGGACGGCGGTAGCCGCCCGTTTGGAATGGATGGCTTTGCAGGAAATCTCTTTAGGTAAGATTACGCTTACCAACGAAAACAACGGTTCAGTAATCAGCGAATACGATGTAGATTACCAAATCCCAGCCGAAAGAAAGTTAGGCTTCCAAACCGGCTCGGCTTCTTGGGCTACTTCCGCTTCCGCGAAACCTATCTCTAAGGATTTCAAGAACGTTGTAAAGGCAGCGAAGAAAGAGGGCGTATCTTTGAAATTCGCGTTTATGTCCCTTGACACGTTCGCGACTTTCGCGGAAACCGCAGAAGTACAGAAAATCTGCGCTTCCTTCGCCGTGAACGCCTTGAACCTCCAGCAAACACCAAGCCTTGAACAAGTAAACAGCGCAATGAAAACGCTTCCCTACTTGAAGGGTTTGCAGCTTGTTGTGATTGACCAAGATATTACCGTAGAACTTCCCAACGGTGACAGATACACCGGAAACCCGTTTACCGAGAACGTGGTACTGTTCACGGAAAGCAAAGTATTGGGACAAACCTACTGGAAGAAGCCCGCAGACATGAACGTAAAAGGTTCAGTAGCGATTAAGGCTTTGAACGGTCACACCCTTATAAAGAAGTTCGCTAACGAAGAACCTTTGGAAGAGGTTACTATGGGTATCGCAAACGCTTTCCCGGCGTGGCTTTCTTCTTCCCGTTCTTGGTTGATGGCTACCGACAGCAACACATGGAATCACTAACCGATACCGGAAAGGCTTAGCGGTCTTTCCGGTTAATAACTTAGCTTATGACGTACAAAGAATGGTTTACCCGGACTACGGCGCGTTTCGACATTGAAAGCGCGGACGTGGAGCTAATTTTAGCCAACCAGCAGAATACAATCCACGACCCGGAAGAAGCGGTAGATGTAGTAACCGCCAAACGTGCACTTTGCGCCGAATTTGGGACTATCATACCACTTGCCAATGTCGGCGAAGGGGGGTATTCCGTAAGTTGGAACTGGGAAGCTATAAAGTTTTGGTATAACCAGACTTGCGGCGAATTGGGCATAACCCCAGTTACTACGCCAAAGGTCAGAAACAGAAGTAACAGATGGTAACGGACGTAGCAAGCAGACAATACCCGCATTACCTATACAAGCGTACAAGCAACGGCGAAGCCGTGCAGGACGCTAACGGTAGTTGGAAGGCTTTCGACGCGGAATGGACGCTACACAGCATTTGCCGCGAGGAAACCAACGGGAAGGGTACGCAGATACAAGCCGCGAACGGGAAGTTTGTTACGTTCGCTTCGCTAATACAGATACCTAAAGGCGTGCAACGCATACCCGAAGGCATGGAAATAGCGGTAGCGGATGAGCCGTTAGAGCCTTCACGGTTGCTTAACCAAGAAACAATGGAAGAAGCTAAGATTTCGGGAATAATTAGGATTTCCGGCGTTTGCTTGAAATTCGACAAAGGGCGTTTGCATTGCAGGTTATGGGTTTAGAAGCGAAATTCACGGGAGATATAGACGGCATGTTTAAAGCCTTCCTTCTTGAAGTGGAAAGGCAGATAATAGAAAGCCTTTGCCGTATAGGGGAAGAAGCCGTAAGCATGGCGAAGACCATACCCCCGGAACGCGGTTTTACAGACCGTACCGGAAATTTACGGTCTTCGATTGGCTACGTAGTCTTCAAAGACGGCAAGCCCGTTAATATCGCCTTTGAAGCGGTAAAGGGCGGTCACGTCGGAGTACACGAAGGACAACGTTTAGCCCAGCAGATCGGCGAAAACTATACCGACGGTTATACGCTGGTTGTAGTAGCCGGAATGAACTACGCCGTTCACGTAGAAAGCAAGGGGCGCGATGTTCTTACTTCCGCCGAGAAACAAGCCGAAAAAGCCATAGCTAAGGAACTTGCAGATTTAGTTACCAACATTAAAGACGCGTTCAAATGAAATATTGCAGCAGTATAGATACAGACGACATTCTTTTTAAGATTGTTTCGGAAGCGGTCACTTCCGGCAAAGTTGTTATAAACGGCGGCGTTTTCACACAAGGCGAAAGACCGGACGACAGCGAAGCCGAGGACATCGTGATAAATACCATTACGGTAACGCACGACAAACCGCAAACGGGCACTTCCAACGTGAATATTTACGCGAAGGATTTGAAGCTGCGGATTAAGGGCAAAGAGCAGCGCAAAGCCGACCGGGAACGCCTGCGAACCATAGGCAACGCGCTTGTAGCTTATTTGGACGCGCAGAACATTGCAGACCTCGAATATTGGATAGAGAGCGACATCGTAATAAAAGAGCTTGAAGTAAACCAGCATTACCGGAACATTAGAATAAGTTGGAATATTCATTAAATTTTTATCAGTATGGCAACATTAGTAACATTGGGTCTTTCCAAGATTTTAGGTAAGGTGGGAGAACCTACGGCTTTAAACTTTACCGAAACTGGCTATACGGCATTCGGACTTACATACGAAGATACCTGCAAGATGTCACAGGAAGACCCGGAAGTAACCGAGTTCTACGCAGAGGAAGAAGACGACCCGGTAGAAACCGTAGAGAAGCAAGGTAAAATAACCTTTACCTTCTCAATCATGAACCCCGACCTCCCCGTACTAAAACGGCTTTTCGGGGGCGAAATAGCTTCCGACATTTGGAGTTATCCCGATGCAGTAAATACCGTAGAGGAATCTATTATCATCCTTCCGAAAAAAGGTTTGAAGTTCCAAGTTCCACGCATGAAACTTGTAGCCAAAATTAATGGCGAGTTCAGTAAAAAGGGCTTGCTTCTTATCGAGGTTACGGGAACTGTGATGAAACCCACAACTTCGGGATTGAAGAAAATGGCGGTAGGCAAAGTTTCAGCTTCTACGGCTTCCGTTTCTTCTTAATACCGGATTGATAACATCATTTTCATTAACCGGAAGCCCCGTTTACTTTGTTTTCGGGGCTTCTTTTATATTCAGACAATGGATTACAACGATAAGTTAGAAGCCTTAGAACGCGAACAAAGCGAATTAAGGCAGATGATAGGCGAAGGTATAACGTTTGACGTTGAAGTAACCTATACCCGCCGGAAGCCCGGCTTATTGGGCTTCTTCCGTAAACGCGAAAAGATTACCGAAAAGAAAGTATTCCGGGTTCAAGAGCCTACGCTGGCAACGCTTGACCGACTTAGCGCGCTTTGGCTACAAATGTCGATAGACGAAACCAAATTGAGCGACGAAGACTATTTCAAGACCGCAAAGAAAATGGCAGCGCAGGAAGCCCGGAAACTTGCGCAGGTAGTAGCGGTTGCAGTATTGGGCGAAGACTATTACGACGTAACGGACAAAGGTGGCTATTTGGTACGCAAGCCCAATGAAACCCGCTTAGCCCGGCTTACTTCCCTTTTCCTTCATACCGTAACGCCTTCCCAACTTCTTACGCTCGCGATATTGATTACCAACGTAAGCAATTTAGGGGATTTTATAAACTCTATAAGATTGATGAGCGCAACGCGCACAAGCGACCCGACACAACTTATAGAGCAACCGGGTTAAAAAGCCCACACGGTCGCCGGGGGTCGGTTTGCGCGCACTTCGGCTGGACGTTGGATTACCTTCTACACGGGATTTCGTGGGGAACGGTTCAGAGAATGATAGTAGATGCACCGGGAGCAGAGGAAGAAGACACGAAACCGGGAACGACGGAAGTAGTGCTTACCGAAGAAAACGCGGGCGAAGTATTGGACTTAATAAATAAACTTAACCGATAATGAACATACAAGGTGGCGGTTTGTCCTTTGAGATTTCGGGAAGCAACGATAAGTTGTTATCGGTACTTAACGAAAGCAAGAAGGCGATACAGAATTTTAGCACGGCGGCAGTTTCCGGCGGAAAGGGCATAGATAGAGCCTTTGAGAACGCAGCCGCCGCTATTGAAAAAGGCTTTGCAGACATTGACCGGATTGTAGATACGAACAAGGCTTCATTAGCCAAGTTGCAGGAAGAATACAAACGACTAAGTTCGGAAGCTGCAAAGGCTTTCAGCGAAGCGCGAGATGCGGACTACCGACGTTACATAGAAGCCGCAAAAAACATACAATCGGAAATAACTCTGCGCGAAAAACTGATTAACGAAGCGCAGGCTTCCGCCGACCAGCTTCTACAAGAAGAAAAGGCTTTAAAGAAGCAGAAGGAAACAGCCGAGAAAAACGTGAGCACGCAGATTTCATTAAGAACCCAGCTACGCAACGTTCGCGAAGAACTTGCGCTTTTGGAAGCCAACGGACAGCGCGGAACGGAAGCCTTCAAGAAGTTGCAGCAGGAAGCCGGACGGCTTACCGACGCGATAGGCGACGCTACGACGCAGGCACGTATATTCTCCCATGACAACCGGGGATTGCAGGGTATGATTTCCGGGCTTAGCGGTGTGGTAGGCGCGTTCAGTGCGGCACAAGGCGCGGTAGCGTTGTTTGCCGGGGAAAACGAAGACTTACAGAAAGTAATGCTAAAGGTTCAAAGCCTTATGAGTATTACGATAGGTTTGCAACAAGTGGCGAACACCATAAACAAGGATAGTGCCTTTATGCTTACGACCGTAGCGAAAGCGAAAGAACTGTTAGCGGCGGCAACCAACAAATTAACCATAGCTTTAGGCGGTTCAACCATTGCGGCAAAGGCGTTGATGGCTACACTTACTTTGGGGCTTTCCGTCGCTATTACCGTGATTATAGCGGCACTTTCTAAACTTCAAAGCAAGCAGGCGGAAGCCAAGAAAGCACAAGAAGAATTTAACAAGAAGGTATCAGAAGCAGCCGGGAAACCCGTAGCAGCTTACCGTGCATTGCAAACGGAATGGATTAGCCTTAGCGGTTCACTGAAAGAACGCGAAAAATGGGTGCAGGACAACGCCGACAATTTCAAAGAATTAGGCTTTTCAGTCCGTGACGCGAAGGAAGCCGAAGAACTGTTAGTTAGTAATAGTTCCAAATTTGTAGAAGCGATGATGTTGCGGGCTAAAGCCGCCGCTACAAGCGAACTTGCGATAGAAAAGTACAAGGCAGTAATAGAAGCGCAAAACAAGCTGGACGCAACCCCAAAAGCATACGTTTCCAAAAAAGGTACATATACGGACGGGTATGGAGTAAAACGGAAAGGTACGGTATTGGAAAAAAGCGATACATGGAAAGAAGCCGAAGAAGCCTTAACGAAAGCCGAAGCCGAGTATAACAAACTTATCAACCTGCAAGTAAGTTTTACCCAGCAGGAGAAGCAGATATTAGCGCAGATAGGCAACCAAGCCGGGAAAATTATAGCCGGAAGCGTGGAAGCCGCCGAAAAGGAGTTGGCACGGTTGCAGGAACTATACAAGAAGGCAGGTTCAGACAAAGAACGCGCCAGCTTGAAAAAACAGATAGAAGCGCAACAGAAGGAAGTAAACCGGATAAGCCTTTCTTCCGGTAGCAAGAAAGAAAAAGACCCGTATTTGGAAATGCTGACGAAGCGAAAAGAAAAGTACGCGGATTATTTGAAATGGGTAACAAGCAAGGATGAAACATTGAGAATGGCGGCAAATACCGAGTTTGCCACACTGTTGAAAGAAGGTACAAGCTACCTCGATTATCTGGAAAATAAACGTGCGGACATTCAAGCGAAAGCAACCAAAACAACAACCGACCTAAAGAACCTTAGCACGCTTAACAATGAGATAGCCAAGACCACGAAGGAAACGGTTATTTCGGACTTTGACAAAAAGCTGCAAGAAGAATTAGCGGCGTGCCAAACAATAGGCGCACGTTTAGACCTGCTGGAGCAACGAAGGAAGGAACTTAGCGGCGATAATTCCGACGTGGATAACGCCAAGAAGGATATTATAGACGACGCCAAGAAAGACACTTTACAGCAAGCTAAGGAAGAAACAAAACAGTTACTAAGAGAGTACGCCGGGTATTTGTCCGATAAGCTGGATTTTGAAGAAAGCTATGCATGGAAGAAACAAGCGATTACAGATAAGTTAGCCAAAGCCACCACCAGCAAGGACAAACAAGTAGCCGAAGCTGCTTTAGCTGCATTGGAAAAGAAACGGGCGGAATACTCAAAGCTGACCGGAAATGAGCAATACGACCAACTTTTACAACAATACAAAACGTACCAGCAGCAACAAACCGAGATAATGAAGACGTACGCGGCGCAACGTGTTGAAGCCGAAAAGCAGGGAAATATAGCGATGATAGCGCAAATAAACGCGAAAGAGCAAGCAGAGTTAAGCAAACTTGCAGCTTCCCGCCTTATGGCTTCCGAAAGCTGGAACCAGCTTTTCAGCGACCTAAGCACGCTTACGACTAACACGATAAACAAGCTGATTACCGACATAAACAGCAAGAAGGTATCGCTTTCCGCACAGTTCAACCCGGCAGATCTGAAAGCCATTAACGACCAGTTGGAGAAGGCGAAGGACGAACTACACGAGCGTAACCCCTTCCTCGCCTTGAAGGACAGCTTAGCGGAACTGCGCGCCGCCATGAAAGCCGACAAACTATTAGAAAGCGACGACCCGTTTGTTAAGAGTTTGGAAGAAAGAAAAAAGCAGTACCAAGCCTATACGGACACCATAAATAGCGGTGACGAAATATTAGCTGGCGCGGCAAAAGAAGCGTTCGCGGAACTTCTTAGCGAAGGTTCTTCCTATGTTGATTACCTACGCCGGAAGATAGCCGAACTCAACAAACAGAAAGCCACAATAAAGCTGACCGTAGAAGGCGAAGAACAGTTAGCCGTACTTAACGCCGCATTGTCAAAAGAAGAAGGCACGACGAAAAGCGTTTCAGCGGCTTTTAAAGAATCCTTTAAAAGCATAGGAAGCAGCATAGACCTTGTTTCCGGGGCATTTGACAGCGTTGTAAGCGGAATAAAGAAAATGGGCGTTTCAATGGACGAAGAAACGGACGCTATTTTAGGTGACATAGGCGGAATGCTTGAAGGCGCGGGACAGTTCGCCGCAGGTTACGCAAGCATGAACCCGGTACAAATGGTGTCCGGTGCGGTAGGCTTCCTTTCTTCCGCCTTCGACCTGTTCAACACCCGCGACCGGAAAGCCGAGAAGTCCATAAAGAAACACCAAGAAGCCGTAACAAAGTTAGGCTATGCCTATAACGCATTGGAACACGCCGTAGATAGTGCTTTGGGCGAAACCGTTTATCAGAACCAAAATGCCATGATACAGAATCTGCGTGCCCAGCAGAACGAGATACAAGGCATGATAAACGATGAAATCAGCAAGAAGAAAACCGATTGGGGCAGAGTGGACGAATTTAGGGAACAATACGCCGAAGCCGGAAGGCAGATAGAAGACCTCATAAAAGAGATTACCGAAAGCATTACGCAAACTTCGGCTACGGAATTGGCGGACGAATTGGCTAATGCACTGGTAGAAGCCTTTGAAGGTGGGGAAAACGCGGCTAAGGCATTCGGGGAAGTAGCAAACGACGTGATAAAAAACGCCGTCGTAAACGCCCTAAAATTGCAGTTCTTGGAACAGCCCTTACAGAAGGCTATAAAGCAGCTTCAAAAGGATATGGGGTTTGATGAAGAAGGGAACGGCTCTTTTAACGGATTGACGGAAACGGAGCAGGCGCGTTTCAAACAAGCCATACAAGCAGCCGGGGCGAACTTTGCCGCCGCTATGGATATGTACAAAGACCTATTTGAACAGTTGGACGAAGACGACCCCAGTACGTTAAGCGGCGCGATAAAAGGCGCAAGCCAAGAAAGTATAGACCTTTTGGCAGGACAAACAAACGCGGTACGAGTAAACCAAGTAACATCGCTCCAACTTTTACGGCAGCAGCTTACACACCTTGCGAACATGGACACCACGTTAGGCGTGATAAGCGGGCGGCTGCTTACCATAATAAACAAGATTACCAATACCCCTACGGATGATTTACGTTCGCAGGGCATAACAGATTAACGACGGAATATGAGTTTTGAAGAATTGAAAAGGGCTTTAGCCGCCGAAGCGCAGGCTAAGGGCATTTGCTCGGAATGGTACAGCTTCATTCTTCGGGCGACATCAAAAGAAAGGCTTCTTACACTTTTTGTGAAAGGGCTTGATTTCGTTTTTGACCACGATTTTCCCAGTGCGGAACTGCGTGCGGAGTTCAAAGGCTTGCATGAACATTACGGCGTGTTCATTGACGAACCTTTCAGCGTTACAGAAATGCGCCGTATCGTAGCTTTCGGAACATCGGAAGGCAAAGCCCGCTTTTCGGGGTTCTGCGCGGCGCAGGTATGGGCGCGAGATGGTACTAAGTTGGTTGTAGAGGTTGAAGATAACGCCTTTGTATGCATTGACATAACCGACCGGGCAAAGGTGGAGATAACAGCAAGCGGGGCGGCAAAGGTTACTGTCTTCCAACACGGCGGGGAGTGCATTAACCGGGCTTCCGGCAACGCGAATATAAAAGTAATTGATAAACGTTAGCAGCTATGGCATTAGAACAGAATTTAATTTTAGACTTACCTTTCGACGAAGCGAACGGTTCTACCGTTGCATACGACTTTGCACAGAACCGCCACGACGCGACCGTAGTAGATTGCAGTTTTGTAGCAGGCAAGCAGGGAAACTGCATAAATTTTGACGGCGAAGGATATGCAGACGTAAACTATAACGTTGTGCCCCTATCCGGCAGTTTTACCATATTGGCATGGGTAAAAGCCAATAAATACCCGGACGGCTACACGGGCAAAAGAATAGGATTGTTCTGTAACACCGACCAAGTGGATGGCTACCGCACCTTTTGGATAGACGTAGAACCGGATAGCTGGGGCTTCTTCGCTATAAAGAAGTCCGGCAACCGAGTTTTGGTATATTTAGACACACAGTTAATAGAAACGATCGTATTGCCTTCCACGCTTACCGGGATAGCGTTAATACAAGACATTTACGGTATTGGTTACGGTTACGCCGATTTAGACAGCGTGAAAGTGTACAACGTCGTATTAAGCGACGCGGAAATAGGCGAAGAACTTAACTCCGTTGCGCAGCTTGAATATTATTTGGACGGTAAAAACTTCCGCGATTTTGGAATACGCGTAGAAAGTTCTACGGGCGTTCTTGACCTTCCCAAACTGAAAACCCCGGCTTCCGTTGATTGGGCGGACTATCACGGGAAAGTTATAGACCTTAGCGAAAAGCGATACCAAGAACGCGAAATAACGCTTAATTGTTGGCTAAAGGCTTCCGGTAAGATGGATTTCGTTGAACGGGTTAATACCTTGTACGACCGTTTCCGGCAGGACGGCACGCAGCGGCTTATGATTTCCATACACCCAACTAAACCGCTTGTTTACGAGGTTTATTGCGAAGACGGGGTAGCCCCCTCCAAACGTTGGCACGATGATAAAATGATAGGTACTTTCTCCCTGAAGCTGAAAGAACCAGACCCGGTTAAGCGCGTCGTAAGACACCAGCGGTTAAACAGCGGTTCGGCTAAGGTAAGCGTGGCGTTCAAATCCGATAAAATGATTAATATTTATTGGGGTGACGGTACGGTAGATACCGACGTTTACGGGGATTGTACCGGAAAGAACGCCATTAGCCACACCTACACGGATAACGGAATTTATTACATAATTGTAGCCGGGGTAATTGAAGACATAACGGACTTTGAAACTAACGGTATTGTAGTATGGAACAGATTATAATAAACCATGCCGACGGAAGCAAAACACCGTTATTCAGCAGGAAGAATATAAGCGCAATAAGCAAGGCGACACAAAAAATCGCCTTGCTTTCCGAGGACGTGGTAAGTATTACCATAACCACCGCTACGCCTTTGGATTTGATGATAGGCGATACCACGCTGATATACGGCAAGAAGTACAAACTTAACCAGCTTCCGCAAATAACCAAGAACGGCGAAAGGAACTATACCTACGAACTGACCTTAGAAGGGGCGCAATATGACCTTATAGATGTTCAGTACCATTTGCCCGAAGATTGCTACGGCGATACGTTCTACTCGGATTTGGGCGGGCATTTGGACGTATTGATGTGGAACATAAGCCGCGTATATCCGGGGCTTTGGAAGCTGGGGAACTATCCCAAAGATACGGAGTACACAAACTTTACAGCCACCGAAAAGAATTGTTTGGCGGCATTGCAGGAACACTGTACCAACTACGGCGTAGAATTTGAGATAACCAGCGACGGGAAGACCAACACGCTCAACATAAAAGCCAAAGCGGGAATAACGCATACTTTCACGTTGAAGTACGGGCGCGGGCGTGGTCTGTACCAGCTTAGCCGTACCAACGTGAACAATGCCGGGATAACAAACCGCCTTTTCATTTACGGCGGAACGGAGAATTTAGGCAAGAACTACGGGCATACAAAGCTATGCCTTCCCGGAACTACGCGCCTTACTTCCTATTTGGAAGATGCGGAATCAATAGCCGCCTACGGGATAAAGGAAAACGAGAAGAACTATACCAACATCAAACCGGGACGTATAGGCACGGTTACGGCATTGGGTACGGATAAGATTACCTTCATAGACAATACGATGTTTGACCTTAACGCGAAAGAAGCGGACGGGAAAACGACAAAATATTTGATAGAAGGAACAAACGCGAAGATTAAGTTTGAAAGCGGGCAACTTGCAGGCTACGAGTTTGACCTGCACAGCTACGAGCATGGAACGCATAAGTTTGTAATAAACAAGTTCCAAGACGAAAACGGTACGGTATTCCCTTCCGAAACTTCCGGCGCGTTTCAGATAAGCGTAGGCGACAAATACAGCATTTTAGATATTCAGTTACCGCAGGAATACATAACGGAAGCCGAAAAGGATTTGAAGGAAGCCGGGACAAAGGATTTTGAAACCATGACACAGCCGCAAGTAAGTTACAAACTTGCACTAACCGAAGGCTTCTTTATTTCGCTTTGGGGTAAAGAAGTGGAAACCGAAATACTGCACGTAGGCGATTTCATACCGATTGAGGACGAACAGATAGGCGTAAATAAGGCGGTAAGGATTACTCGCATAGAGCGCGATCTGCTAAAACGGCATAGCTACGACATAACGTTAAGTGACACCGTAACGAAAAGCACTACCGTACGCGTTCTAAACGAAATAGAGGACTTGAACGAAGTTATTACCATAAACAAGCTGGCAGACCCCGCAAGGGCGCGCCGCCGTTGGCTGGCTACGCAGGAACTTCTAAACATGGTATTCGACCCCGAAGGCGACTATTACAGCGAGAAGATAAAGCCGCTTTCCATTGAAACGCAGATGTTAAGCGTTGGGGCTAAAAGCACACAGTTCACACTGCAAAACATTACGTTCCAGCCGAACTATGGCGGCAACCCTAATAGCCTTTACGTTTCTTCCGGTACATTGGTTCATTACGCGATAGAACCGGACGCATTGAAGTTGTGGGGGCTTTCTTCGGCAACATTTACTAACCTAACATCCGCTACGGCGTATTACATCTACGCAAAATGTCCTAAAAACGGGGATAGTGGAACTATTATACTATCCGCTACGGCTAAGACGGTAGAAGCGGAAGCGGGCTATTACAATTTCCTTGTAGGGGTTCTTAATTCGGTTGTTACAGATACGAACGGGAAGAACCCCGGTAGGCTTGTTTCATTGACTTACGGGAGCAGTACCATAAACGGGCGTTTCATCCGTACCGGAAGGATAGAGAGCAGCGGTGGCGGTAAATGCTACTTCGACCTCGACAACGACGAAATAGGCGGCGTTATTCACTTTGTAAGCAGCGACGGAACGACAAAGAACGTTTCAGACCTCGACCAGATAGCGAACGAAACAAAGAACTACATAAATAATACCCTGCCTGGTATTCTGAACGAAATACAAGCGCAATTAGACGGGCAAATAGAGCAGTTCTTTGAAACATACGACCCGACGCTGACAAACGCGCCCGCGAAGGATTGGAACACAACCGCGCTGAAAGATGAACATTTAGGCGACCTTTTCTATAACACTTCAACGGGTAAAGTTTTCCGTTTCGTAAAAAACGGTTCTACTTACAGTTGGCAGGAACTACAAGACAGCGAAGTAGCGCAAGCGTTGGCACTTGCTAACGACGCGTTAAAACTTGCCGGGACAAAACGGCGTATTTTCGTGGCACAACCTACAACGCCTTACGACGTGGGCGATTTATGGGTACAAGGCAGTACGGGCGACATCATGCGATGCAAGACCGCCCGCACTTCCGGTTCTTATAATTCCGTAGATTGGGTAAAGGCTTCCAAATATACGGACGACACCGGGCTAACCAACTTTATAAACAACAACTTCACGCCAACCGTAAACGACCTTACAACACAGATAGACGGCAAGATAGAAAGCTGGTTCCAATCTTCCGACCCGGCGGCTAATTGGACGACTACGGCACTAAAGAAGGCGCACGTAGGCGATATGTGGTACAGTTCATCAACAAAGTTGTTGAAACGCTATACCGTTTCCGGTTCTACATATTCATGGACTACGATAGAAGACCAAAAGGCGATAGACGCATACACGGCAGCAAGCAAGGCACAGGACACAGCGGACGGGAAAAGGCAGGTATTTGTAACCCAGCCAAAACCACCGTATGACATAGGCGACCTTTGGCTGACGGGTGGAAAAACAGACGGAATACTAAAACGTTGCATAACTAAACGTACTTCCGGTTCTTACGTCGCTAACGATTGGGTGGAAGCCGTTTATTACGATAACACCCAAACCACGATAGACGGTGGCATAGTAACAGCCGGAACGGTTCAGCTTGCAGGTAGCGACGCGAGTATAAAAGCAGGAATAACAGGGGAAGGCACAGCCGACACAAGCGTAAGGTTTTGGGCTGGAGCAAGCAAGGGAAACCGGGCTACCGCACCTTTCCGCGTACTGCAAGACGGTAGCTTTGTAGCTACGAAAGGAACTATAACGGGAACAATCAACGCAAACGCCGGAAGTATTGGCGGCTTTGCGATAGCAAGCGGACGAATAGGTGTAGCGGCTTCATCCGGCGACACAAGCGGAAGCGGTTTAGCATTGCTTAGCAGTTTTATAAAGTTCTCGGACTCTTACCGCTGGGCTTCCATTGGAACGAACGTATTACCAGCTTCTACCGGGTTGGTCGGCGTTGGACGTTTTACCAACAAGACACCAAACAGCTATGGAACTAACTACGGGCTACTTATTGAAGCGTCCGGCGCGCTGGTTAATTTGGGTATAGTGAGCAAAGGCGCGATAGTTTGCGACAGCTACGTAGCGGATTACGGTATATCAAAACTTTTGCCTTCCGTAAATACCTGCCTTACACCGGGCGACGCTACCAAGCCTACGCTATTCAAGTTAATGCCGCGCTTCATTTACAGTAATAGCGGCATAGGGCTACCTCGCCGCGACTCCATTTGTACGGTGTTAGGCATTAGTAATTATACAGCCTTTGCCGTAAGGATTACTATTATTTGTGATAGAACGAGCACGCAGACCGGGTATGTTTGCGGGCGTAATACATTCGTAAAGAACAGTTCCGGCGGCAACGCTATGGATAGCAACTACTACCCGTACCGTATGAACAACAACGCAGGAAACGAAACCGGAAAGTGGAACATGGCGGCGGGCGACATACGCGAGTTTCTTTTAGTTTGGGACGGAAGCAGCGGATATTACGCCTATTTATTGAACATAAGAGAATAAGCCATGCATCACGGCGCAAGGCATTAAATAGAAGTGTTGTAACGCCGAATTTCACGGCTTCGGCTAAACAAACACTTCACGAGTATTTCACGACGTATTAAACTAATACGATAAGAAAGTATTTTTGTAACGACTTAAAATTAAGTGTATGGAAAATAGAAACGGCGATTTAGTGAGCGCGCAAATTTCGGTAGCCGGGAACGTGGATTTTTCCGGTGGCAACTTCCGAATGGACACGCCTTTTTGCTTAAAAAACGATGGCGAAGCGGCGATAGTATTGGAAGTAAACCTTTGGGGAATGCCCGAAGGCGAATTTATAAGCACGCGCTTTGAAACGGGATGGAACCCCGAAATTATCAGAGAGATAAAAGAAACGAGTTCAGCAACCGCCCTGATTTGGGGCTATTAAAAATTATAACTATGGGTTTAATTATTGCAGCGGGCAACACAAAGCCCGCGTTTCCTTATGATTACTATTACGGCGTAAAGATTAATATAAACGTGGCAGATACCGCGTTAGAACGCGTAGGAAGATCGGAACTACATGTTTCGCTCCCGGTTCAATCCCTTATGCGCCGTTGTTTGCTTAACGATGCCGGGCAGGTTGTTACCTACCTTCATCAAACCGACAGTACGAAGACGGACACCGGGGCAGCGGCAGACCTTACCGGAGCTTCCGGCATGGTAATGGTAGAAATACCGAAGCACTACCGTAAGTTTGAATTTGACGGTACTACGTTTACCTGCCTTATATCACAATACCAACTACCGGGCTTTATCGAAGTGCCGAAGATGTACCGGAGCGCATACGAAGCCACGATAGACAGAACTTTATCAGCTACGCCCAAACTTGCCAGCGTGGTAAATACTACGGCTGCTTTCCGGGGCGGAAACAATAATACGGCATGGGACGGAACTTATAGAACCCTCTTAGGTCGTCCAGCTACACAAACGAGCCTTACCAACTTCCGAAAATACGCACGTAACAGAGGTGCAGCCGGATTGAACAGCGCAGGATGGAACTGCGATTTATACGCGGCACAAAACGCGACCTATTGGCTTTACGTGATTGAATACGCTAACCTTAACTGCCAGCTTGATTTTAACGCGCAACCTACGAGCGAAGGGTACAAGCAAGGCGGGTTAGGCGCAGGCGTTACGACGCTTAACAGTACAAAGTGGAACACCTTCAACAGCTACTATCCGTTTGTGCCATGCGGTACTACCAATTCATTGGGTAACGCTTCGGGTGTGGTAGAATACACCATGCCGGACGAATACGACACGGGCGTAGTTACCAAAGTAAAAGTACCTTCATACCGAGGAATAGAAAACCCGTTCGGGCATGTTTGGAGTTGGACGGACGGATGCAAATGCGCCATTGAATCAGACGCGGACGGCGGCATCAGTTCTTTCTATACTTGCGATAACCCGGCGAACTACCAAGATACAAACTATGACAATTACGTAAAACGTGGCGAACTTCCACGCAAGGAAGGTTATGTTAAGCGCATGATGATAGGCGAATACGGGGAAAATATGCCTACGGAAGTGGGCGCAGGTTCTACTACCTACTTTGCCGACTACTTCTATACCAACATACCAGCCAGTGGCGTAGCGCAAAGGGGTGTCTTGTTCGGCGGTCATGCGTATTACGGCGCGGGTGCCGGGCTTTCGTACGCGATTACGCATAACGCGGCTACGTATACGGCTGCGTTTATCGGCTCTCGGCTTTGCTTTATCCCCGCCGCGTAATACGTTACGAAACGAAATGTTTAATAATTAAAAATACAAGAAAATGACTTCAAACAATAATAGCACAGATGACGGTAGCCTTTCGTTCTTGAACATCCAGCCGGACGAAGCGAACAAACATTTCAACTGCCCGGAAACCACCCAGCAGAAACTAATCAATTTGCAGTTTTGGTTAATTGATTTTATCGAAGACGTGAAAACGAAATTCGGTGCGAACCGTTTCCTCGTGAAAATAAAGTTCAAGAAGGACGACCCCGAAAGCGAAGCAAAGAAGTTCTTCACAAATTCCAGCGAAATAAAATACATTTTGCAGGAAATAAAGAAGCGTAACGCCTTCCCGCGAAAGGTAACTATGCGGGCTTCGGGAACGCGCTATTATTTTGAGTAGGAAGATTTTCACGGTTGTTTGCCCTTCGGGTGTCTTGTTCGGCGGTAATGCGAATAACAGCGCGAATGCCGGGCTTTCGTACGCGAATACGAATAACACGGCTACGAATACGAATGCGAATATCGGCTCTCAGCTATACTGATTTTTTTGTAAAGCTAATAAGGACAAAGACCGCGCCGGAAGGCGGAAAATATTAACCATTAACGGGGTTTGGTAGGGAAACCGAAGAACACCATTTAATCAGCAAAGAAATTACTATGAAAAGGTTAGGCAACCTTTACGACAAAATAATAAGTTTGGATAATTTGCACCTTGCGGACGAACGCGCCCGCAAGGGCAAACTACATTCCTACGGCGTAAAGTTACACGACCGCAACAAGGAAGCCAACCTTTTGTCTTTGCACGAAGCACTGAAAGCAGGAACTTACAGAACTTCGGAATATAGTACCTTTACGATATACGAGCCTAAAGAACGCGAGATTTTCCGTTTGCCATACTTTCCCGACCGGATTGTACATCACGCCGTAATGAACATTTTAGAGCCTATATGGGTGTCTATTTTCACGGCGGACACTTATAGCTGCATCAAAGGGCGTGGCATACAAGCGGCGGCAAATAAGTTAAGGCACGTTATCGACAGAGATAAGGCAGGCTGCGCGTATTGCTTGAAAATAGACATACGCAAATTTTACCCTTCCATAGACCACACCGTACTAAAATCCATTGTTCGCCGGAAGATTAAGGACACACGGCTACTCAACCTTTTGGACGAAATTATAGACAGTGCGGAAGGCTTACCGATTGGCAACTACCTTAGCCAATATTTAGCAAATCTTGTACTTACCTACTTCGACCATTGGGTAAAGGAAGTAAAGCGGGTAAGGTACTATTTCAGATACGCCGACGACATTGTAGTATTACATAGCGACAAAAAGACGCTTCACGCTTTGCTGGCAGAGTTTGAAAGCTATTTGGCGGCTAACGTAAAGCTGGAAATCAAACAGAACAAACAAGTCTTTCCGGTGGCACGCGACCACCGCGACAGCTTCGGGCGTGGTATTGATTTCTTGGGCTATGTATTCTATTTGAACGAAACACGGCTTAGGAAGCGTATCAAACAGAACCTTTGCCGTAAGATAGCTAAATTACGGAAACGGAAGAAACCGTTAAGTGAGGATGAATTTAAGCAGACGTTAGCCGCGTGGTGGGGTTGGGCTAAATACAGCGACAGCGAATATTTAATTAACAAGTTAAACAAAATTACACCTTATGAAATCAAGTTCAGACGTTAGACCCGCGATTATTTTACCGTTGGGTAATGGTTCTTACCACTATAACTACAACATAGTGGAAGAAAAGGTAGAAGACCCGGAAACGGGCGAAAAGACCGTTTACAACTACGATACGGTACAGGTTTGGCAGAAGCCGGACTACGAAAACCTTACACGTGCGGTTATCCGTAGCGAAATAGACGAAACCGAAGAATTTTCTTTGATTAACGACTATTACGCCGCACAGTTGGGTATAGAAACGGACGAAGACCGCAAAGCGAAAGCAGTAGCGGACTATAAAGCACACCTTAGCAGGGTTATTGCTATCAAAACTATGGTAAAGAACGATTTATTAACGGAAGGTTACTAATATGTTGGAATTGATACAGCAAGAAGACTGGAACGGTTTGACGGTTTACGTGGCGGTACGTGTAGCCATTGTGCTGATTTGCTGGGTATTCTTGGCGATGGCTACTTTCATAGATATGTACTACGGGCGCAAGGCGGCGAAGGCGGCAGGGGAAGGACTGCGAAGCAGGAAATACCGCCGGACGTTCAACAAAATCGGGGACTACATACGGGTTATGGTATTCGCCCTCATGTTTGACTTTTTAGCCGGATTGTTCACGTGGTACGTCGCTCCATTTGCTACCGTTGTCTATACTATCAGCGCGGTATTGATAGAATTTATTTCCGTACGCGAGAAGCTGCAAAAAATCAAAGTAAACGCGGCGGAAGTACCGGACATAATACGGCAGATTGTGCAGGCGGCAAGCGCAAAGGACGCGGAAAAAATTGTAGAGTTGATAACGAATAAACATTCAGAAAATGGCACGGATTGAAATATTATCCCCCTTTATTTTAAGTTGGGAAGGTGGATTTACCAACCACCCGGCAGACAAAGGCGGAGCAACTAACAAAGGGGTAACTATCGCCACTTGGAAAGCCGTAGGGTACGACAAAGACGGTGACGGCGATATAGATGTGGAAGATTTGCGTTTGATAACCGAAGAAGACGCGGTTAGTCGCGTGATGAAGCCGCACTATTGGGACAGATGGAAGGCAGACCGGATAAAAAGCCAGTCCGTCGCCAACTTGGTAGTGGATTGGGTTTGGGCTTCGGGAAAGAACGGCATTACCGGGGTACAGCGAATTTTAGGGGTAAGCGTGGACGGCATAGTAGGCGAAAAGACCTTAGCCGCGATGAACGGAAGGAACGCCCGCGAACTGTTTGCAGACATAAAACGCGCCCGTATTTCCTTTATTGAAGGAATTATAAAGCGCGACCCTTCGCAGATGGTTTTCAAGAAAGGGTGGTTATCCCGGCTTAATTGTATAAACTACGGAAGCCTTACCCTTAACAAGAAGGGGAAGGACAAAGTTCTAAATTTCACAGACGTATGAGAAGATTTGTTTTAGCCATGCTTTCCCTATTCTTGCTTCTGTTGGTTTTCGGGTGCGCAAGTACCCGAAGTACCCGTAAGGGAAAGCTGGCGGCGGAAAGCCAGCTAACAGCAACTACGGAAGGAAGCCGGAGAACGGAAGACCGGACAACCACCAACACTACGGCTACTACCGGAAGCAACGAGAAGCAAAACATAGTTATAGAGTTTACAAAAGTTGAGTATTACCCGGAAGGACAAAAGCCGAACCGCTTTGCAGAACAGTTTCAAAAAGCCGACAGCGCGTTTAATGAAGACATGCGTAAGGCATTGGAAATGGCAAACGGAGAGCCAACCCGGAAAGCCAGCGAAACGGCAGAAGGGCAATCAGATACCCCCCTGCGGCATAATACGGATTTGTTCCCGGCTATTGAAGGATTGAAGAAACCGCCTAACGTAAAGTCGCTGACTACCGGACGCATCGTTATAAACGGCGATAAGCAAAAAAAGACAGAAACAAACGTTACTACCGCTACGGAAACGGAAGTTACCGAAACGCAGAAGACGACGGCGGAAGCGGAAACAAAGGAAACCGCGCAGACCGAAGAAGAAAAGTACCCGAAAACGAACCCGTTTCTTTGGGTACTTAGCGGGATAGGGTTAGCGGCGGTTCTTGCGGCGGGCTTTTACATTCGCTATAAAATTGTTAAAAATAGAAGGTAAGCCGAGAGTTCCGGCAGCAAAACAGACAAAAAACACCCGGAAAAGTGAATAACGGGTACTTTTCCGGGTGCTTTTTATAAAACTTCCTTATTATAAGTGTTATACGCGGTGCGTACGGGACTCGAACCCGTGACCCCATGCGTGACAGGCATGTATTCTAACCAACTGAACTAACGCACCAAATATTAATAGACTAATTCATTTTATTTCTCTTTGCTTCTTACTTAAAAGAAGCGGTCCGGACGGGACTCGAACCCGCGACCCCATGCGTGACAGGCATGTATTCTAACCAACTGAACTACCGAACCAGAATTTCATTTTGTTAATCTGCATCTCTCTCGATTGCGGGTGCAAAGGTAGTTGTTTTTTGTAAATCTGCAAATGTTTTGATGAAACTTTTTTTCAATAAAAAGCAAGAAAAAAGCTTAGTGTCTCATTTTGAGTACTTTTATAATGAAAAAAAATATTAGTTTTTTCTTCAGTCAGGATGGTGACACTATCCGGTCGTCATAGTGACACTATCACGATGGGATAGTGTCATTATCCGGAGGCGATAGTGTCACTATCCTGAAGTTTGTCATCTTCTTCTTTGGAAATAGTCTTGGATATCTTTCTATCTGTAAGAAATCACCGTTTTTATATCAACTTTCTGCTTGAATAATTCGTAGTTTTGCAATAAATCGTTATTTTTGCGCACTAAAATTAGATAGGTGGAAGAATTTCCGCCCGGAATAGTAAATTAGTAAAAAGAATGATGACTACAGCCAAACTGTTATTGCACTGTCCCGACAAACCGGGAATCCTCGCGGAAGTGACAGACTTTATTACGGTAAACAAAGGAAATATTATCTATCTGGATCAGTATGTAGACCATGTGGAGAACATCTTCTTCATGCGTATAGAATGGGAATTGAAAGATTTTCTGGTTCCGCAGGAAAAGATTGAAGATTATTTCAGAACGCTATATGGGCAGAAGTATGAAATGGATTTCCGTCTTTATTTCTCGGATGTGAAACCGCGTATGGCTATATTCGTTTCTAAAATGTCTCATTGCCTGTTCGATATGTTGGCTCGCTACACGGCAGGAGAGTGGAACGTGGAGATACCTCTTATTATAAGCAACCATCCGGACTTGCAGCACGTGGCAGAGCGTTTCGGTATTCCTTTCTATTTGTTCCCCATCACCAAGGAGACCAAAGAAGAACAGGAACGCAAAGAAATGGAATTGCTTGCCAAACATAAAATTACATTCATCGTGTTGGCACGTTATATGCAAGTGATTTCCGAACAGATGATCAATGCGTATCCAAATAAGATTATCAATATCCATCATTCCTTCCTACCGGCATTTGTGGGGGCGAAACCTTATCATGCCGCATTCCAGCGTGGAGTGAAAATTATCGGTGCGACCAGCCATTATGTAACGACTGAGCTGGATGCAGGTCCGATCATCGAGCAGGATGTAGTACGCATTACACATAAGGACTCTATAGAAGATCTTGTAAATAAAGGAAAGGACCTGGAAAAAATTGTTCTTTCGCGTGCGGTACAAAAGCATATCGAACGTAAGATTTTGGCTTATAAAAATAAAACAGTAATATTTAGCTGATGAAAGTAGCAGTTGTAAAATACAATGCCGGGAATATCCGTTCTGTGGACTATGCTCTGAAGCGGTTGGGAGTAGAAGCAGTGATTACTGCCGATAAAGAAATACTTCAATCTGCCGATAAAGTGATTTTCCCCGGAGTAGGAGAGGCGGGAACTACCATGAATCACCTGAAAGCAACAGGGCTCGACGAGCTGATCAAGAATCTGCGTCAGCCTGTGTTCGGAATTTGCCTCGGTATGCAGCTGATGTGTCGGCATTCCGAAGAAGGTGAGGTGGACTGCCTGAATATCTTTGATGTAGACGTGAAACGTTTTGTTCCGCAGAAGCATGAAGATAAAGTGCCGCATATGGGCTGGAATACGATTGGTAAGACAAACAGCAAACTGTTCGAAGGATTCACCGAAGAAGAGTTTGTCTACTTTGTACACAGTTTCTATGTGCCGGTTTGTGACTTCACTGCTGCTGAAACCGATTATATCCATCCGTTTAGCGCGGCATTGCATAAAGATAACTTTTATGCCACCCAGTTCCATCCGGAGAAAAGCGGGAAGACAGGTGAAAGGATTCTGAGGAACTTTCTGGATCTCTAATAAACGTTGCAACAGTTTATAATAAACTCCGCTATAGTTTATAATAAACTCGGTCATCGTTTATAATAAACTATTTCCGGCTTTTCGGAGAAGAAGAAAAGGACAGGTATAAGAAGATGGAGTGAACAGCTAAAATAGTAAATCGTAAATGATCAAATTGTATATAAACAGATGATAGAAATTATTCCAGCCATTGATATTATTGACGGGAAATGTGTACGCCTTTCTCAGGGAGATTACGATAGTAAGAAGGTCTATAACGAAAATCCGGTGGAAGTAGCCAAGGAGTTTGAAGCGAACGGGGTTCGCAGGCTTCATGTGGTAGATCTGGACGGAGCCGCTTCTCACCACGTAGTCAACCATCGGGTATTGGAGCAGATTGCTACGCGTACCTCTTTAATAGTAGATTTTGGCGGTGGAGTAAAGAGTGACGAAGATTTGAAAATAGCTTTTGAAAGCGGTGCTCAGATGGTGACAGGCGGAAGCGTTGCCGTGAAAGATCCGGAGCTGTTCTGCCATTGGCTGGAAGTATATGGCAGTGAGAAAATAATCCTCGGAGCAGACGTCAAGGAACATAAGATTGCTGTAAACGGCTGGAAAGACGAAAGCGCCTGTGAGCTTTTCCCATTTCTCGAAGACTATATAAATAAAGGTATTCAGAAAGTTATTTGTACTGATATTAGTTGTGATGGAATGCTGAAAGGTCCTTCTATCGATTTGTATAAAGAAATGCTGGAGAAGTTTCCGAATCTCTACCTGATGGCTAGTGGCGGAGTGAGCAATGTGGATGACATAATCGCCTTGAATGAAGCCGGAGTTCCCGGAGTCATCTTCGGTAAAGCATTGTACGAAGGGCATATAACATTGAAAGATTTGCGTATATTTTTATAATCAGGAGTGCTAAAATGAAAGGAAGCACCCTGTTATAATGAAAAATAAGGAAGCAGGTTCTCGGATTAGTAGAATCTAAATTGTCAAATAGTAAATAAGATAGAATTGTGTTAGCAAAAAGAATCATACCCTGTCTGGATATAAAAGACGGACAGACCGTAAAAGGAACGAACTTTGTCAATTTGCGCCAGGCCGGTGATCCGGTAGAACTGGGGCGGGCTTACAGCGAACAAGGAGCAGATGAACTTGTTTTTCTGGATATTACTGCAAGTCATGAAGGACGTAAGACTTTCACGGAACTGGTAAAGCGGATTGCTGCCAATATCAATATCCCGTTTACCGTGGGCGGTGGCATCAATGAATTGAGCGATGTAGATCGCCTGCTGAATGCCGGAGCGGATAAGATCTCGATCAATTCTTCCGCCATTCGCAACCCTCAGCTGATTGATGACATTGCCAAGAACTTCGGTTCTCAGGTTTGTGTTCTGGCAGTAGATGCCAAGCAAACAGAAAACGGCTGGAAGTGTTATCTGAACGGCGGGCGTATCGAAACCGATAAAGAATTGCTGGCATGGACCAAAGAGGCTCAGGAGCGTGGAGCAGGCGAAATCCTGTTTACGAGCATGAACCATGATGGGGTGAAGACCGGTTATGCGAACGAGGCGCTTGCTTCCTTGGCCGATCAACTCTCTATTCCCGTGATCGCTTCGGGTGGGGCAGGGCTGAAAGAACACTTCCGTGATGCTTTTTTAGTAGGAAAAGCAGATGCGGCGTTGGCTGCCAGCGTTTTTCATTTCGGAGAAATTAAAATTCCCGAATTAAAATCGTATCTTTGCGGCGAAGGAATAACCATCAGAGGGTGAGGCGGCATGGGCTCACACAAACGGTATAGTAAATTGAAATAGTAATTAGAACTTAATATAAGATGGAATTGGATTTCGATAAGATGAACGGACTTGTTCCGGCTATCATACAGGACAACGAGACACGCAAAGTCTTGATGCTGGGCTTTATGAATAAGGAAGCCTATGATAAAACGGTGGAAACCGGAAAAGTAACTTTCTTCAGCCGTACCAAAAATCGTCTTTGGACGAAAGGAGAAGAAAGCGGCAACTTCCTTCATGTGGTATCTATCAAAGCGGATTGTGACAACGATACCCTGTTGATCCAGGCAGATCCGGCAGGTCCTGTTTGTCATACAGGCACAGATACTTGCTGGGGTGAGAAAAACGAAGAACCGGTTATGTTCCTGAAAGCATTGCAGGATTTCATTGACAAACGTCACGAAGAAATGCCCCAAGGTTCTTACACCACCAGCCTGTTCGAATCCGGAATCAACAAGATCGCTCAGAAAGTAGGTGAGGAAGCTGTCGAAACAGTGATCGAAGCTACGAATGGAACAAACGAACGTCTGATCTATGAAGGAGCCGACCTGATTTATCACATGATTGTATTATTAACTTCAAAAGGCTATCGGATCGAAGACCTTGCACGCGAATTGCAGGAAAGACATAGCAGTACATGGAAGAAGCATTAATTCAATATAAAAACGTAGAAATCCATCAACAGGAACTCTGTGTACTGAGCGATGTCAATCTGGAATTGCACAAAGGAGAGTTCGTCTATCTGATCGGGAAGGTAGGTTCGGGGAAAACGAGCCTGCTCAAAACCTTTTACGGCGAACTGGACGTAATCGACGGCGAAGCGGAAGTGCTGGGCTATAATATGCGTTCAATCAAACGCAAGCATATCCCTCAGTTGAGAAGAAAGCTGGGAATTGTGTTTCAGGACTTTCAGCTGCTGACGGACCGTACCGTTTACAACAATCTGGAATTTGTGCTTCGTGCCACTGGCTGGAAGAACAAACGGGAAATTCAGGAAAGAATAGAGGAAGTGCTCGACCTCGTGGGAATGTCCAACAAGGGCTATAAACTCCCCAACGAACTTTCCGGCGGCGAACAGCAACGCATCGTTATCGCACGTGCCGTGCTCAATTCTCCGGCTATTATCCTGGCAGACGAGCCGACCGGAAATCTGGATGTGGAAACAGGCAAGTCCATCGTTGAATTGTTGCACAACATCTGCGAATCCGGTTCGTCGGTAGTGATGACAACGCACAATCTGCAATTGCTGAAAGAATATCCCGGCAGTGTATACCGCTGTTCCGAACATCGTATAACGGATGTGACAGACGAATACATGCCCAGACAGAGAACAATAGAAATAGATTTAAATATAGATAACTAAAACAGTAACGAAAATGAAAGTTTTAAAGTTTGGAGGAACTTCCGTGGGTTCTGCTCAGCGGATGAAGGAAGTAGCCAAATTGATTACCGATGGTGAACAGAAGATTGTTGTCCTTTCTGCAATGTCAGGAACAACAAATACATTGGTGGAAATTTCGGACTATCTGTATAAGAAGAATCCGGAGGGTGCCAACGAGATTATCAATAAGCTGGAATCAAAATATAAACAGCACGTTGATGAGCTTTTTGCAACTCAGGAATATAAACAGAAAGGTCTGGAAGTCATCAAGTCTCACTTCGACTACATCCGCTCCTATACTAAAGACCTTTTCACTTTGTTCGAAGAGAAAGTGGTTTTGGCACAGGGAGAGCTTATTTCTACGGCTATGGTCAACTTCTACCTGCAGGAATGCGGTGTGAAGTCCGTATTGCTTCCGGCTTTGGAATTCATGCGTACTGACAAGAACGCGGAACCGGACCCTGTATATATTAAGGAGAAACTGCAGACACAACTGGAACTGTATCCGGATATGGAGATTTACATCACACAAGGTTTCATCTGCCGCAATGCTTACGGTGAGATAGACAACCTGCAGCGTGGTGGCAGCGATTACACCGCATCCTTGATCGGTGCTGCCGTAAAGGCTTCCGAAATCCAGATATGGACGGACATCGACGGTATGCACAATAACGACCCGCGCATTGTGGACAAGACAGCGCCGGTTCGTCAGCTGCATTTCGAAGAAGCAGCCGAGCTGGCTTACTTCGGTGCAAAAATCCTGCACCCGACTTGCATCCAGCCTGCTAAATATGCCAATATACCTGTACGTCTGCTGAATACAATGGACCCGGATGCTCCCGGAACACTAATTTCTAATGACACGGAGAAAGGTAAGATTAAAGCCGTAGCTGCCAAAAACAATATTACAGCTATCAAGATCAAATCAAGCCGTATGTTGCTTGCTCATGGTTTCCTGCGTAAAGTATTCGAGATCTTTGAAAGCTATCAGACTTCTATTGACATGATCTGTACTTCAGAGGTCGGTGTATCTGTTACAATAGACAACACCAAGCATCTGAACGAGATTCTGGACGACCTGAAAAAATACGGTACTGTCACTGTTGACAAGGATATGTGTATTATCTGTGTAGTAGGTGATCTGGAATGGGAGAATGTCGGTTTCGAAGCTAAAGCGCTTGATGCGATGCGGGATATACCTGTGCGAATGATTTCCTTCGGAGGAAGTAACTACAACATTTCCTTCCTTATCCGGGATTGCGATAAGAAGACGGCGTTGCAGTCGCTGAGCGATATGCTTTTCAACAACAAATAATTCCACAAATAATACGAGCGCTTTTATTGATACTGATAAAAGCGCTCTTTTTAACTAACTAAACAAGTTTCTTGAATTATGAAAGGAATATTTCCAATCGATAAATTCCGTACTTTGCAGACACCTTTCTATTATTATGATACGAAAGTGCTGCGTGATACATTGTCGGCTATTAACCAAGAGGTTGCCAAATATCCTAGCTATTCCGTACATTATGCCGTGAAGGCGAATGCCAATCCGAAAGTACTTACCATTATCCGTGAAAGCGGAATGGGAGCAGACTGCGTGAGTGGCGGAGAAATCCGTGCCGCTGTCCGTGCCGGATTCCCTGCCAATAAAATCGTTTTTGCCGGAGTCGGGAAAGCGGATTGGGAGATCAACCTCGGACTGGAATATGGCATCTTCTGTTTCAATGTAGAGTCTATCCCCGAACTGGAAGTCATCAACGAACTGGCTGCCGCTCAAAATAAGATCGCTAATGTCGCTTTCCGTATCAATCCGGATGTCGGGGCGCATACGCACGCCAATATCACCACCGGTCTGGCTGAAAACAAATTCGGTATCAGTATGCAGGACATGGACAGGGTGATCGATGTGGCTTTGGAAATGAAGAATGTAAAATTCATCGGTCTGCACTTCCATATCGGTTCGCAGATATTGGATATGGGCGATTTCATTGCTCTTTGTAACCGGGTGAATGAATTGCAGGACAAGCTCGAAGCCCGCCGTATTCTGGTAGAGCATATCAATGTCGGTGGTGGTCTGGGCATTGACTACGGTCATCCTAACCGCCAGTCCGTTCCGGACTTCAAAAGCTATTTTGCTACCTATGCCGGACAGCTGAAACTGCGTCCTTATCAGACATTGCACTTCGAACTGGGACGTGCGGTGGTAGGACAGTGCGGCTCTCTGATATCGAAAGTGCTGTATGTAAAGCAGGGAACGAAGAAGAAATTTGCCATCCTCGATGCAGGTATGACAGACCTGATTCGTCCGGCTTTGTATCAGGCTTACCACAAGATGGAAAACATTACTTCGGAAGAACCTGTAGAGGCTTATGACGTAGTAGGTCCGATCTGTGAATCATCAGACGTTTTCGGTAAAGCGATTGACCTGAACAAAGTGAAGCGGGGGGACCTGATTGCACTTCGTTCCGCAGGTGCCTACGGTGAGATTATGGCATCCGGATACAACTGTCGTGAACTGCCGAAAGGATACACTTCGGACGAGCTGGTGTAAATAAAATGTGAATGTAGTTTAAAAATGCAGGGAGCTTGGAACAATTTTAACTGAAATCTTGTTATTTTTGTAATGAGTTCAAAAGAAAACTACATTAACAACTTAATAAAAATATACGATTATGATTTCAGAAAAATTACAGAAAGCAATCAATGAGCAGATCACTGCTGAAATGTGGTCTTCTAACCTGTATCTGGCAATGTCTTTCTACTTTGAGAAAGAAGGTTTCAGTGGCTTTGCACATTGGATGAAGAAACAATCTCAGGAAGAAATGGGACATGCTTATGCAATGGCCGATTACATCATCAAACGTGGCGGAACTGCTATAGTTGACAAGATTGATGTGGTTCCCAATGGCTGGGGTACTCCGCTGGAAGTGTTTGAACACGTTTACAAACACGAATGCCATGTATCTGCATTGGTAGACAAGCTGGTAGATGTGGCTGCTGCTGAAAAAGATAAAGCTACTCAGGATTTCTTGTGGGGATTTGTCCGCGAACAGGTAGAAGAAGAAGCTACTGCACAGGGAATTGTGGATAAAATCAAGAAAGCTGGTGATACCGGTATTTTCTTTGTTGATTCACAGCTGGGACAACGCTGATAATGATCTGAAAAATAGAAAATTATATAAGAGAAGCTGTTTGGGTTTATATTCAGACAGCTTCTTTTTTTATCTTACTTATCAACTTCCCTGCCGGGCTATTTCTTTATCTTTCCTTTTTCCATAGCTCCCAGATAAATCTCCAGCGAGCGGGTAGAAATCTGTATTTCGCGGAAGGATACACCCAAAGAAGCGATTAACAGTATCAATGCCAGTCCGAATACATAAACCGATAACAACTGCAGTCCGATGTAAATAAGAAACATACTGACTACACAGAAAAAGAGGCTTGCTATCCCCAGTCCCTGCATCGTGCGTGTCAGATTCAACCGTTTCCTCAAATTCTCGATTTGTGCTACCGTGATATCCGTAGGATTTTCCATATAGCGGTCCCGCAACTGTCGCACCAGCTGCGCATACGATAAAAAACGATTGGTATAAGCCAGCAAAATCAGCGAAACAGCCGAAAAAAGCAAAGCAGGAGTAGTGAGCGTAAGTTCTTCCATCTTGAAAAATAGGTAATAGGTAATAAATAATAGGTAATAAGTAATAGGTAATAAGTAATAGGTCATGCGGGTAAAGCTACCGGCAGCTACGATTATTACCTATTACCTATTACTTATTACTTATTTCAAGGTTCCCAGTTCTTTGCCAACCTTAATAAAAGCAGCGATACATTTGTCGAGGTGTGCTTTCTCGTGTCCGGCAGAGATTTGTACACGGATACGTGCCTGTTCTTTCGGAACGACCGGATAATAGAATCCCGTCACATAAATGCCTTCTTCCTGCATGCGTGCGGCATAAATCTGAGAGAGTTTGGCATCATACAACATAACGGCGCAGATGGCACTTTGTGTCGGTTTGATGTCAAATCCGGCAGCTGTCATTTGGTCACGGAAATAGTTTACATTCTCTACCAGCTTGTCATGCAGCGCATTGCTTTCTTTCAGCATCTTGAATACTTCGAGACTTGCACCGATGATACCCGGAGCCAACGAGTTGGAGAACAGATAAGGACGGCTGCGCTGACGCAGTAAGTCGATGATCTCCTTGCGGCCGGTGGTAAATCCTCCCAATGCGCCTCCGAAAGCCTTGCCCAGTGTTCCCGTATAGATGTCTACGCGTCCGTAAGTCTTGTACAGTTCGCTGACGCCGTGGCCCGTAGCGCCAACCACACCTGCAGAGTGCGATTCGTCCACCATTACGAGTGCATCATATTTCTCGGCCAGGTCACAGATCTGATCCATAGGTGCTACATTTCCGTCCATAGAGAATACACCGTCGGTAACAACGATACGGAAACGTTGTGCCTGAGCTTCTTGCAAGCATCTTTCCAGATCCTTCATATCCGCGTTGGCATAGCGATAGCGTTTCGCTTTGCAAAGACGTACGCCGTCGATGATAGAAGCATGGTTCAGAGAGTCCGAGATGATGGCGTCTTCTTCGCTGAAAAGCGGTTCGAACACACCTCCGTTGGCATCGAAACAGGCTGCATACAGAATGGTGTCTTCTGTCTGGAAATAATCCGAGATAGCAGCTTCCAGTTCCTTATGTATATCTTGCGTTCCGCAGATGAAGCGGACAGATGACATACCAAATCCACGGCGCTCCATCATTTCTTGAGAAGCTTTAATCAGACGGGGGTGATTGGACAGTCCCAGATAGTTGTTGGCGCAGAAATTCAGCACTTCTTTTCCTTTTACAGTGATGGCAGCTTGCTGCGCACTTTCGATCAGTCGTTCTTCTTTGTAAAGTCCGGCTTCCTTAATTTCAGCCAGTGTCTGGCTGAGGTGTTCTTTCATTTTACCGTACATAATGTTTGAGTGATTAAGTTAATGGTGCAAAGGACACGATTTTTCTTGGAATAAACAATATCTTTTTGATTTAAATCTGAAAAAAAAGTGCTTACTTTGCGCACTATTTAGCTTAACACTTTTATTTAAAAGGAAAAATGAAACACATTTTGATTATTGGAGCCACCGGACAAATAGGATCCGAGTTGACGATGGAGTTACGCAGGCGTTATGGAAACACAAACGTAGTAGCAGGTTACATCCAGGGTGCAGAGCCCAAAGGAGAGTTAAAAGAGTCGGGACCGTCGGCAGTTGTCGATGTAACGAATGGTGAAATGATTGAATCGGTGGTGAAGGAATACCACATTGATACCATATATAATTTGGCTGCACTGCTATCGGTGGTGGCTGAGTCCAAGCCGAAGCTAGCCTGGAAAATTGGTATTGACGGACTGTGGAATGTTTTGGAAGTGGCGCGTGAGCAGGGATGTGCGGTATTTACCCCCAGTTCTATCGGATCGTTCGGTGCAAGCACGCCTCATACACAGACACCACAGGATACTATCCAGCGTCCCCGTACTATGTATGGAGTCACCAAGGTAACGACAGAGTTGCTGAGTGACTACTATTTTAACAAATACGGTGTTGACACACGTGCTGTCCGTTTCCCGGGCATCATTTCGAACGTGACCCCTCCGGGAGGAGGAACCACCGATTATGCTGTCGATATTTATTATTCGGCAGTAAGAGGAGAAAAATTTGTGTGCCCTATTAAAGAAGGCACTTTAATGGATATGATGTATATGCCGGACGCGCTGAACGCAGCAATCATGCTGATGGAAGCAGATCCGACCAAGCTGATACACCGCAACGCTTTCAATATCGCCTCTATGAGTTTCGACCCTGAGACGATTTTCCATGCCATCAAGAAGCATGTGCCCGCGTTCGAGATGATCTATGATGTAGATCCTTTGAAGCAGCGCATAGCCGACAGCTGGCCCGATAGTCTGGATGACACTTGCGCCCGCGAGGAGTGGGGGTGGAAGCCGGCTTACGATCTGGAAAGCATGACGGTGGATATGCTTGAAAAGCTAAGAGAGAAACTGAAAAAATGAAAAAACTAATTGCGGGGGTTCTGGTGCTTACTATCCTTGGTTCCTGTGGAAACAAGAAAACGAACATCGACCCCTTTGCATCTATCACTCAAGAGGTGGATTCTATCCGGCACAAAGCCGATTCGATCCATCAGGAGGAATTGCCGGAAGAGCCCAAACCGACAGAAGCGGACGAATCTTTCGACGATTTTATCTATAATTTTGCTTCCGATGATGCCTTGCAGCGTCAGCGTGTCAAGTTTCCGTTGCCCTATTACAAGGGAGATGAGAAAACCAATATCGAAGAACGCAACTGGAAGCATGATGACTTATTTACCAAACAGCATTATTATACGCTCCTGTTTGATAAAGAAGAAGACATGGATTTGGTGGGGGACACCTCACTGACCTCCGTTCAGGTGGAATGGATATTCGTGAAAACCCGAATGGTGAAAAAGTATTATTTTGAGCGTATCAAAGGGGCATGGATACTGGAGGCTATCAATCTGCGCCCTGTTGAGCGGAATGAAAATGAAGACTTTGTGGAGTTTTTCAGTCATTTTGCTGCTGACAGCCTTTTTCAAAGCCGGCGTGTGCAGGAGCCTCTGGCTTTTGTCACCTCAGATCCGGACGATGACTTCTCTATTCTGGAGACCTCTCTTGATTTGAACCAGTGGTTTGCCTTCAAGCCGGCATTGCCTACAGACCGCCTTTCGAATATCAATTACGGACAGCGGAATGATGATAACTCGCCGACAAAGATTCTCGCCTTGAAGGGAATCGGAAACGGCTTCTCTAATATTCTATATTTTAGGCGGAAAGCAGGCGAATGGCAACTGTATAAGTTTGAAGATACCAGTATTTAGCAACGAAAAAACGGAAGATATGTATTCTCTTTTATCACACAATACGTTCGGCATTGATGTCTATGCCGAACGGTTTCAGGAATATGCTTCGGTAGAAGAACTGAAGACATTGATAGCTCAAGGTGCCCTTACGACACCTTTTTTGCATATAGGCGGCGGAAGCAACCTGCTTTTTGTCAAAGACTATGAAGGGCTGGTCTTACATTCCCGCATCGAAGGGATCGAGGTGACGGAAGAGGACGAACGGAGTGTAGCCGTACGGGTAGGAGCAGGCGTGGTCTGGGATGACTTTGTAGGCTATTGCGTAGAGCATGGCTGGTATGGAACGGAAAATCTCTCCCTTATTCCCGGTGAAGTGGGAGCGAGTGCCGTGCAGAATATCGGTGCCTATGGCGTGGAAGTGAAAGACCTGATCACCTCTGTCGAAACAGTGAACATTCACGGTGAGGAGCGTGTTTATGCTGTAGATGAATGTGGCTATGCCTATCGCGACAGCATTTTCAAACGCCCGGAGAATAAATCCGTATTTGTGACCTATGTCTGCTTCCGGCTCAGTAAGGAAGAACGGTATACATTAGATTACGGCACCATCCGTCAGGAGCTCGAAAAATATCCCGAACTGACCTTGCCGATCCTCCGGAAAGTGATTATCGATATCCGTGAAAGCAAATTGCCCGACCCGAAAGTGATGGGAAATGCCGGCAGTTTCTTTATGAATCCCATCGTTCCGCGCGAAAAACTGGAAGCCTTGCAGCAGGAATTTCCCCGAATCCCCTTCTACGAACTGAATGACGGACGAGTGAAGATTCCGGCAGGATGGATGATTGATCAGTGCGGCTGGAAAGGAAAAGCATTAGGTCCGGCGGCAGTGCATGACAAACAGGCCTTGGTGCTCGTCAATCGGGGCGGAGCGAAAGGCAGCGACGTCCTTGCGCTTTCGGATGCAGTGCGGGCTTCTGTTCGTGCGAAATTCGGCATAGACATTCATCCGGAAGTAAATTTGGTTGGAAAATGAAAGTAAGAATACTTGGAAGCGGAACATCGACGGGAGTTCCTCAGATTGGATGTACCTGTCCGGTCTGCACTTCTGCCGATCCGAAAGATAATCGTCTGCGTGCGTCTGCGATCGTTGAGACGGAAGATGCGCGGATACTTATAGACTGCGGGCCCGATTTTCGGGCGCAGGTGTTACACCTTCCTTTTGAGAAGATAGACGGTGTGCTCATTACGCACGAACATTATGACCACGTGGGCGGGCTGGATGATTTGCGTCCGTTTTGCCGCTTCGGGGCGGTTCCTATCTATGCCGAAGAATATGTGGCACGCGCATTGCGTTTGCGGATGCCTTATTGTTTTGTCGATCACCGTTATCCCGGTGTTCCTGATATTCCCTTGCAGGAAATTGAGGTCGGGCACGCCTTTTCCATCCACCATACGGAAGTGGTGCCTTTGCGGGTGATGCATGGTCGGCTGCCGATTCTGGGCTACCGTATCGGCAGGCTGGGGTATATCACGGATATGCTGACCATGCCCGAAGAATCGTATGAACAATTGGAAGGGATAGATGTTCTGATTATGAATGCGCTTCGTATCGCTCCTCATCCTACTCACCAGAATCTGGAGGAGGCATTGAAGGTGGCAGAACGTATTCGGGCAAAGGAGACATACTTCATCCACATGAGTCATGATATGGGGCTGCACAAGAAGGTAGAGAAGGAGCTTCCTGAAAATATTCACCTTACATATGACGGAATGGAAATCATTTTCTGATTATTGGTGATTTTTTTAGCAAAAGTTTTGTTTTCTTTGTAGAAATTATTATTTTTGCCCCTAGCCGATAAACAGCAAATATTATGAAACTTCGTACGATAGTGAAAATAGCGATCACTTCTTCTGTTGTACTTTTGTGCTCAGGTTTTGCGTTGTACTCTTTTTTTAGGTTGTCGGCTGCCGAAGATCAGAAAGATTTTGATCTCTATACCTTGGTTCCGTCCTCTGTTTCAGCAGTGTTTGCGACGGAAGATGTAGCCGAATTTGTAATGGAAGTGGATGAGCTGACCTGTAGTCGGGATCACCAGTATCTTTATGTTTCCAAACTCTTTTCTTATCTGAAACAATATCTTTATTCTCTTCTCGAAGATGCTCCTCACGGTCTGAGCAGGCAAATGAATCAGATGCTGATCAGTTTCCATGAGCCGGACAATGATCGTAATCAGGTGCTTTACTGCCGGTTGGGGAATGGAGACCGTGCGCTGATCGACCGTTTTGTGCAGAAATATGTTTCGTCGGGCTATCCTTCGAAAACATTCGATTATAAGGGTGAAGATATCATTATCTATCCGATGGCGGACGGTGATTTTCTCGCCTGCTATCTGACGGAAGACTTTCTGGTGCTCAGTTGTCAGAAAAAGCTGATAGAGGAGGTGATAGATATCCGCAAAACCGGCAAGTCGCTGGCTGCCGACTCTGCTTTTAAAGAAGTGCGGGCGCCGAAGAAAAGTCCGACTGTTGCTACCGTCTACACTCGTCTGGCAGGAATGATGGGATGGACGGAGTTTGATATGAAGCTGAAGGATGATTTCATTTATTTCTCCGGAGTCAGCCATTATGTAGATACTTGTTTTAACTTTATAAATGTAATCCGCCAGCAGGAATCTGTCAAAGGATTTCCGGGCGAGACACTGCCTTCCACTGCTTTTTATTTCAGTAAACAGGGCATTACGGACTGGGCATCCCTGCTTTCCTATGGCGGTACGCAGGAATATGCGACGGCAGGCAGAACGAGTGAAGTGCTGAATCGGGATCGGGAATTGTCACGTTATCTGGCAGAGAATACGGGGCAGGATTTGGTGGCTTGTCTTTTCCAGCGGGAAGACTCTCTGATGGGGCCTGCGGCTGTTTTAAGTCTCTCGGTGATGGATGTGGCTGAGGCGGAAAGGATGTTGCGCTCTTTGGTAAATACGGCTCCGGCAGAGGAAGGAACAGGCCGGAATTCACGTATAACTTTTTGTTATACTCCCTCTAAAGCATACCCTGTGTACAGGTTGCCTCAAACAACGTTGTTTACGCAACTAACCAGTTTTGTAGAGCCGTCCTTGCATGTTTTCGCTACATTTTATGGCGGACGTTTACTGCTTGCCCCCGATGAAGATAGTTTGTCACGATATATCCGCCAGCTGGATAATGACGAAGTGCTTGACGGCGCTTTGGCTTATCGGGCGGGGACGGACGGATTGTCCGATTCGTATCATTTCATGTTGATGGCGGACTTTGGACACGTACTCGAACAGTCCGGACATCAGGTTCATTATGTGCCGGAATTCTTTCTCCGCAACTCCGAATTTTTCCGTAATTTCATTCTTTTTGCGCAGTTTACTTGTGCGGACGGGGTGGTTTATCCCAACATTGTTTTGAAGTATAAATCCGAATAGAATTCGATGAAAAAAACAGGCGAAAAATAGAGGGGAAAAACAACTCTTAATTTGTGAAACTAAAAGCTCTGAAACGCCTTCTGGCAGGGCGCGAAAACCGAATGGAAACCAGTAGAGTAGAGAAGAGTATATAATTCTATTCTAAAGAAATAGAATTAATAAGAAAAAAAATAGAGAATTTTGCCGCCGCTGATTCACTTTTTATTCCATTCCGTAAGATGCCTTTGAGAGAATTCATGAAGGGGTGTCAAAAGAACTAAAGTGGGGGCTAAAAAATCGATTCCATCTCGAATGGGGGTGACTAAAAAGTCGATTCTATCTCTATTCTCCTCCTTCCTGAAGGAGGAGAGTTTAGTTACTATTGACTTTTGGCATACCTTCATGGGGGCTTTTCCGTCTCGCTGTCCAATCTCCTTCGTCTCGCTGCTCAATTCCTTTCGCCTCGCTGCTCAGTCCTTTTCGCCTCGCTGCTGAATCCGCATTGGCCCCGAGGTGAATTCACTTCAGCTCGGTGTCTGGTTACTGCAGGGGACAGTCATAAAAAAAACTCCCGGCAGAAATAGTTCCATCGGGAGTTTTTTATGCAGATTGTTTTTAATTCTTAGAACGGCAGGTCGTCTTTTGCGTCACCCATCGTGAAATCCGGGGTAGCAGACGGAGCCGGGGGAGGAACGGGGGCACCCGGAGCCATAGGAGCACCTGCGCCTACACGTTCAACTTTCCATGCACGGATACTGTTGAACCAGCGGTCGTTCCACTGACGGGCGTCAACGTCGAATGATACGGTCAGTTCTTCGCCCATCTGAATGTTGAACTGTTCGATTTTGTCGGCGCCAAATACGTCGAAACACATTTTGCGCGGATATTGGTCATGGTTTTCGATTACGAACTCTTGTGATTTCCACTCGTTGCCGCTAGTCTTTGAAACTCCACCTCTCGGAGGGAGGATAGCGATGATTTTTCCTGTAAATTCCATTGCGATAATTTTAAATTCTGCGGCGAAGTTACAATTTTTTAGGAATATCCCTCACACAATGCTTGTTTTTTCTTTCGTTTTCTTGGGCAGCACGAATCTTTTTTCGTAACTTTGTGCGATATATAATTCAAAACTTAAATACTCGAAAATATATGAAATTTATCGTTTCAAGTACTGCTCTTTCCAGCCATTTACAGGCTATCAGTCGTGTAATTAACTCAAAGAATGCGCTGCCTATTCTCGATTGTTTTCTCTTCGAATTGGAAGACGGAACATTGTCTGTGACTGTTTCTGACAGTGAAACGACCATGGTGACAACCGTTGAGGTAAATGAAAGCGATACAAACGGGCGTTTTGCCGTAGTAGCGAAAACATTGCTTGATGCACTGAAAGAAATTCCGGAACAACCGTTGACATTCTACGTCAACACGGACAATTATGAAATCACCGTGCAGTATCAGAACGGAAAGTATAGTCTGATGGGACAGAATGCTGACGAATTTCCGCAGTCGGCTGTGCTGGGCGAAAATGCAGTCCGCGTGGAGATGGAAGCAGGTGTACTGCTGGGTGGTATCAACCGTTCGGTATTCGCAACTGCCGACGACGAACTCCGTCCGGTAATGAACGGTATATATTTCGATATTACAACAGAAGACATCACGATGGTGGCATCGGACGGTCATAAGCTGGTACGTTGCAAAACGCTGGCTGCCAAAGGAAACGAACGTGCTGCGTTCATCCTTCCGAAGAAGCCCGCTACATTGCTGAAAAACCTGCTTCCGAAAGAACAGGGAACAGTAACCATCGAATTTGACGAACGCAACGCTGTGTTTATGCTGGAAAGCTACCGCATGGTCTGCCGTCTGATCGAAGGACGCTATCCGAACTACAACTCGGTAATTCCGCAGAACAACCCTCATAAAGTGACTGTAGACCGTCAGCAACTGATCGGAGCTTTGCGCCGCGTGTCTATCTTTTCTTCACAGGCAAGCAGTTTGATCAAGCTGCGTATGCAGGAGAATCAGATTGTGATTTCCGCACAGGACATCGATTTCTCCACTTCTGCCGAAGAAACACAAGTTTGCCAATATTCGGGTGCCGCTATGAGCATCGGATTCAAGTCTACTTTCCTCATCGATATCCTGAACAATATTTCGGCCGATGAAGTGGTAATCGAGCTTGCCGACCCGTCGCGTGCCGGAGTCATTGTGCCGGTAGAACAGGAAGAAAATGAAGACTTGCTGATGCTGCTGATGCCGATGATGCTGAACGATTAATTAATTATTTAATGGATAATTGAGAATGGATAATGGATAATGAGCTGCGCTGTCAGTGGTCAGGAGTTATCCATTTTTTATGTTTCCTATCCATTATCAATTCTCCATTATCCATTATCCATTAAAGAAAGAAATGAAATTAAATTTGAAAAACCCGATTGTGTTCTTCGATCTGGAGACAACGGGAACCAATATCAACACAGACCGGATCGTTGAAATTTGCTATCTGAAAGTATATCCTAACGGGAATGAGGAAACGAAAACAATGCGTATCAATCCCGAAATGCATATTCCTGAAGCCTCTTCTGCCGTACATGGCATTTATGACGCCGATGTAGCGGACTGCCCGACTTTCAAGGAGGTGGCAAAGAATGTGGCCCGTGACATTGAGGGCTGCGATTTGGCAGGATTCAACTCTAACCGCTTCGATATTCCGGTATTGGCAGAGGAATTTCTTCGTGCCGGTGTAGATATCGATATGACGAAGCGTAAGTTTGTCGATGTACAGGTGATTTTCCACAAGATGGAGCAGCGTACTCTTTCGGCTGCCTATAAGTTCTATTGCGAAAAGAGTCTGGAAGACGCCCATACGGCCGAGGCCGATACACGTGCCACTTATGAGGTGCTGAAAGCACAGCTCGACCGCTATCCGGATCTTCAGAACGACATCGCCTTCCTGGCAGAATATTCAAGTTTCACTAAGAATGTGGACTTTGCCGGACGGATGGTGTATGACGACAATGGTGTGGAAGTATTTAATTTCGGAAAATATAAAGGAATGTCTGTAGCCGAGGTGCTGAAGAAAGACCCCGGATACTACAGTTGGATTTTAAACAGTGATTTCACGTTGAATACCAAGGCGGTGCTGACTAAGATCCGTCTGCGTGAAATGAGTAATTTGATTACAAAATAATGCTAAAAGGAAAAAAGATAATTCTTGGAATAACCGGTAGCATCGCTGCTTATAAGGCTTGTTACATTATCCGTGGACTGATAAAGCAGGGAGCGGAAGTGCAGGTGGTCATTACTCCGGCGGGAAAAGAATTTATTACTCCCATCACTCTTTCGGCTTTGACCAGTAAGCCGGTCATCAGCGAGTTCTTTGCCCAACGGGATGGTACGTGGAACAGCCATGTGGACTTGGGTCTGTGGGCGGATGCCATGCTGATCGCACCCGCTACCGCCTCCACCATCGGAAAGATGGCGAACGGGATAGCAGATAATATGCTGATAACCACTTATCTTTCGGCCAAAGCTCCGGTATTCATTGCACCGGCTATGGACCTTGATATGTATGCACATCCTTCTACACAGAAGAATCTGGATATATTGCGTTCCTATGGGAACCGCATCATTGAGCCCGCAACGGGTGAACTTGCCAGTCATCTGGTCGGTAAAGGGCGTATGGAAGAACCGGAAAATATTATCCGTGTACTGGACGAGTTTTTCTCTGCGAGTGCCGAACTTCAGGGAAGGAAAATTATGATAACTGCCGGACCGACTTACGAAAAGATCGATCCGGTCCGTTTTATCGGCAATTATTCTTCCGGTAAGATGGGATTTGCTTTGGCGGAAGAATGTGCCCGTCGTGGGGCAGAGGTGACGTTGATCGCCGGACCGGTGCAACTGAAAACGCAGCATTCGCGTATCCACCGGATAGATGTGGAATCTGCTAAGGAAATGTATGAGGCAGCGCAAACCTGTTTCCCGACTTCCGACGTGGGGATTCTTTGTGCGGCAGTCGCCGATTTCCGTCCGGAAACGGTGGCCGGCAAAAAGATTAAACGGGAGAAGGAAGAAGAACTGACCTTGCATCTTCAGGCTACGCAGGATATTGCTGCAAGTCTGGGAAAGATCAAAGAAGACAATCAACTGTTAGTGGGTTTTGCCCTCGAAACAAATAACGAACAGCAGAATGCCGAAGGAAAGCTCGAACGTAAAAACTTTGACTTTATCGTCCTCAATTCTCTGAATGACGCGGGAGCCGGCTTCCGTCACGATACAAACAAGATTAGCATTATTGATCGCAAAGGTCGCGAGGATTATCCTCTGAAGCCCAAACTGGAAGTAGCGCAAGACATCATCGATCATCTGGTTGCCGTCTTGACTCACTGATCTTTATTTTTTAGGTTTAATTTTTAATTTACAGAAGGTGTTACGTTCACTTTATATTCAGAATTACGCATTGATAGAAAAACTGGATATCGGTTTTGAAACAGGTTTCTCGGTCATCACAGGTGAGACGGGGGCCGGAAAATCGATTATTCTGGGAGCCATCGGTCTGCTGCTCGGACAGCGTGCCGATGTGAAAGCGATTCGTCGTGGAGCTTCTAAATGTATTATCGAAGCACGTTTTGATATCTCGGCTTACGGTATGCGCCCGTTTTTTGAAGAGAACGAACTGGAATACGACGACGAGGAATGTATCCTGCGGCGCGAAGTGCAGGCGTCCGGCAAAAGTCGCGCATTCATTAATGATACGCCTGCTTCACTGGCACAGGTGAAGGAACTGGGCGAACAGCTGATCGATGTACATTCACAGCATCAGAACCTCTTGCTCAATAAAGAAGGTTTTCAGTTGAATGTGCTCGATATTCTGGCTCATAACGATGATGCGCTGGAGAAGTATCATTCACTGTATAACGAATGGAGGCAGCTCGACCGTGAACTGTCCGAGCTGACGGCACTTGCCGAGCAAAGCCGGACGGATGAGGACTATCTTCGTTTCCAGCTGGAACAACTGGAGGAAGCTCATCTGGTGGAAGGGGAGCAGAGCGAACTGGAGCAGGAGGCGGAAACTCTGAGTCATGCTGAAGAGATCAAAGCGGGGCTTTACCGCATCGAACAGTCTTTTTTCTCGGACGAAGGCGGACTACTTTCTTTCCTGAAAGATAATCTGAATACGCTGAATAATCTGAAAAAGGTGTATCAGCCTGCCGGAGAACTGAGCGACCGCATGGAAAGTGCCTACATTGAATTGAAAGATATTTCGCAGGAAGTCTCAGCACAGGGAGAATCCATCGAGTTTAATCCTACCCGTCTGGATGAAGTGAACGATCGTCTGAATCTGATTTACTCCCTGCAACAGAAGCATCGGGTACAGACACTTGAAGAATTGATGGCCTTGGCAGACCAATATCGCACTAAGTTGTCCGAGATCACCTCTTATGATGATCGCATAGCCGAACTGACTGCCCGCAAGGAAGCCCAGTATGAACGGGTGAAGAAGCAAGCTGCCGTGCTGACAAAAGCCCGTGCGGCAGCCGCCCGTGAAGTGGAGAAACAACTGGCTGAACGGCTGGTCCCGCTGGGTATGCCCAACGTCCGCTTCCAAGTGGAAATGGGATTGAAGAAAGAACCGGGCATACAGGGGGAGGATACTGTCAACTTCCTGTTCTCCGCCAACAAGAACGGAACGTTGCAAAGCATATCTTCCGTTGCTTCCGGAGGTGAAATCGCGCGTGTGATGCTTTCTATCAAAGCGATGATCGCCGGTGCGGTGAAATTGCCTACAATTGTATTTGATGAGATCGATACCGGAGTTTCCGGTGAAATAGCCGACCGTATGGCGGATATGATGCAGGAAATGGGGGACTGTAACCGTCAGGTGATCAGTATCACACATCTGCCTCAGATCGCAGCTCGCGGGCGCGCTCATTATAAGGTATATAAGAAGGACAGCGATACGGAAACGAACAGCCATATCCGCCGTCTCACCGATGAAGAACGGGTAGAGGAGATCGCTCACATGCTGAGCGGAGCCACATTGACCGAGGCTGCTCTCAGCAATGCGAAGGCCCTGTTGGCCCGTACTTCATAATACATAATTCAAAATTTATAATTCAAAATTACAATGACCGATAAAAGTGAAATGATTTTCGGCGTCCGTGCCGTCATAGAGGCCATTCAGGCTGGAAAAGAGATTGATAAGATCCTCGTTAAGAAAGACATTCAAAGTGATCTTTCCAAAGAGCTTTTCGCAGCATTGAAAGGATTGCTGATTCCTGTTCAGCGTGTGCCGGTGGAACGTATCAACCGCATCACACGGAAGAATCATCAGGGTGTGGTCGCCTTCATTTCCTCTGTGACCTATCAGAAGACGGAAGACCTCGTTCCTTTCTTATTCGAGCAAGGCAAGAATCCGTTTTTTGTGATGCTGGATGGCATAACGGATGTGCGTAACTTCGGTGCGATAGCCCGTACCTGTGAATGTGCTGCGGTGGATGCGGTGATTATTCCTGCGCGTGGCAGCGTATCGGTGAATGCCGATGCCATGAAGACTTCCGCAGGTGCGTTGCATACATTGCCTGTCTGCCGCGAACAGAATCTGCGTGCGACTTTGCAGTATCTTAAGGACAGCGGTTTCCGTATCGTTGCTGCTACCGAGAAAGGAGATTATGACTATACGAAAGCCGATTATACGGGACCGATGTGTATCATCATGGGAGCGGAGGACACCGGTGTATCATATGATCATCTGGCTCTCTGTGACGAATGGGTGAAGATACCGATGCTGGGAACCATCGAATCTCTGAATGTTTCCGTAGCTGCCGGTATTTTGATTTATGAAGCTGTGAAACAAAGAAACAACGACTGATATGAAGAAACTTTTAATCTTACCTTTAGCGCTTTTCCTCTTGGTACAGAGCGGTCTGGCGCAAACCCCGAAATGGGTGGAGAAGGCGAAACGTGCTGTTTTCTCAGTAATAACTTATGATAAGAATGACAAGATGCTGAATACCGGAAACGGATTTTTCGTATCCGAAGACGGACTGGCTCTTTCTGACTACAGTCTTTTCAAAGGGGCTGAGCGTGCGGTGATTGTCACAGCCGAAGGCAAGCAAATGCCGGTCAGCCTGATTTTGGGAGCAGATGATATGTACGATGTGATCAAGTTTCGTGTGGCCATCACCGAGAAGAAAGTGCCGTCACTGGTAGTGGCGACTACTGCTCCGGCTGCAGGCGCTGACGCATGGATGCTTCCTTATTCTACGCAGAAGAGCATTGCCTGTGTTTCGGGTAAAGTGAAGGATGTATCGAAAATTGCCGGAGAATATCATTACTATACCTTGAGTATGCAGATGAAAGACAAGATGGTGAGTTGCCCGGTGATGAATGCGGAAGGCCAGGTGTTCGGTATTTCACAGAAGTCCTCCGGTGCGGATACGGTAACGACTTGTTATGCGGCAGGGGCAGCTTTTGCAATGTCGCAGAAGATTAGTGCTCTGTCTTTGGGAGACGTTGCTCTGAAGAATATCGGTATCCGGAAAGGATTGCCCGAAGCGGAGGATCAGGCATTGGTGTATCTGTTTATGGCTTCCACGCAGATGTCGGCTGATGAATATGAGAAATTGCTGGACGATTTCATTCGCCAGTTCCCCAGCAGTACCGATGGATATATCCGTCGTGCCAACTATTACGTAGCAAAAGGTAAGGATGACCAGTCTTATTTTGACAAGGCTGTAGCCGACTTTAATCAAGCCTTGAAGGTGGCGGCTAAAAAGGATGATGTGTATTATAATATCGCCAAGCTGATATACGGTTATCAGCTCTCGAAACCGGAAACGACTTATAAAGACTGGACGTATGATACGGCTCTGAAGAATCTCCGTCAGGCGATGGCTATCGATCCTTTGCCCGTTTATACGCAGTTGGAAGGAGATATACTTTTTGCACAGCAGGACTATGCAGGCGCTTTGGCCGCTTATGAGAAGGTGAATGCCAGCAATCTGGCTTCAGCAGCCTCATTCTTTAGTGCCGCCAAGACGAAAGAATTGCTGAAGGCAGATGCCAAAGAAGTGTTGGCATTGATGGACAGTTGCATTGCTCGTTGTCCGCAGCCTGTCACGGCAAATTTTGCTCCTTATCTGCTGGAACGTGCACAGATATATATGAACAACGATCAGGCAAGAAATGCAATGCTCGATTATGATGCTTATTATAAGGCTGTGAACGGACAGGTCAATGACCTTTTCTATTATTATCGTGAGCAGGCTGCGCTGAAAGCCCGTCAATATCAGCGTGCATTGGATGATATCGTGAAAGCGGTTGAATTGAGCCCCAAAGATCTGACTTATCGGGCAGAACATGCAGTGGTTAATCTGCGTGTAGGACGTTACGAAGAATCCATGAAGATACTGAATGAAATTCTGAAAGACGAGCCGAAATATGGGGAAGCATACCGGTTGTTGGGCCTTTGTCAGATACAGTTGAAGAAGACGGACGAAGCTTGCGGAAACTTCAATAAAGCGAAGGAACTGGGTGATCCGAATGTGGATGAACTTATAAAAAAATATTGTAAATAAGCGGAGGTGCTTGGAAAGAATAACGTCTTACTTTCTTTTCGGACTCCTTAGTAGTAAAAATAAACCCCTGCTGACTTCTACAGTCGGCAGGGGTTCTCGTTTTTGGGGACGTTTGTAAAATACTCTCTCTCTCTAATTTCTCCCCACTTGTCAAGTTCAGGTTTCAGGTCTTAATATGATATATAGGTTTGATTCTTTTTTTCTCCCGTTTATAAGTTAAATGCAGCAGTTTATAGAATACTGCATCCTTTCTTTATTTTTTTTCTCAGAATAGTTATTTTTTTCTTTTTATGGTAAAATCTTCTGATTGAGGTGGAGCTTTTAATTCTTTTTTAAGGGCTGGGCAATGAAAATATTGAATATTTCATTGTTCGTAAATGGTATAATAAATAGGTGTTGAAAATGAAACAAACAGATATTTCCCTCTAATTATGGTCGTTTAACGAAAATATTATTGTTTTTTATTTGCGTATATTGGTAAATATGGTCATCTTTGCACCGTTATTCGTTTCTGTTTGTTAAAGAATAACGAATAAGTGTGGGGTAAATAGATGATTTTTAGTAAAAAAGACATTCAAGAAGTTCTGCCGGCAGATGTGACTGGCAGGAGCGTAGCGCACCATAAACGTTGGTTAGTGGCTTTAGTACGTATTTCTCATGAGAAGAAAACGAGTGAGCGACTATCTAAAATGGGTATTGAAAACTTCCTTCCTGTTCAGCAAGAAGTGCATCAATGGAGTGATCGTCGAAAGGTAGTCGAGCGTGTTCTTCTTCCGATGATGATATTTGTGCATGTCGATATGTATGAACAGAAAGAAGTTTTGACATTGGGCTCTATCAGCCGATATATGGTATTGCGTGGAGAAAGTACTCCTGCTGTCATTCCGGATGGACAGATGCACCGCTTTAAATTTATGCTAGACTATTCGGACGAGGCGATTAATATGAGTACGACTCCCTTGTCACCAGGAACCAAGATTAAGGTTATCAAAGGGCCATTATCCGGACTTCAGGGAGAATTGGTTACAGTAAATGGAAAATCGAAAGTAGCAGTCCGGCTAACTATGTTGGGATGTGCTTTTGTAGATATACCAGTAGGGTGTGTAGAGCCTCTGGAGAAATAAGGGTTTAAATATAAGTGAAACAAGCATTAAGTGAATAAAAGGGGTATGGTGAGTTTTTTACTACAAGAAAATATTGATGAACTGCAACATCTGGCAGATCATTTACTTCACATCGGTGATAAAAATGGGTATGTATACGCCGATGACCTTTCTGCATTACAACAATCAATCCACGAAAAGATAAACGATTTATATTCACAACGGGGGGAGACACCGGAGCAGGATGCTACCCTGTGTTTGGCCATCCTTCAGGGATATAATGTGTCGATGTACGCCAATCCGGAAGACGAGGATAGAAAACGGTCTGTCTTGCAGCGTTCTCTGACCCTCCTTGATGTTCTTCCCCCTTCTCTTCTTAAACAACAGTTGTCTGCGGTCTGTCATGGTATGCAGGAACTGTGTGAAACCAACTAACTTTTTTATTTGTCAATGAAAATACAACGACTTTTTAGCATTCTACTTTTTTGTTCTATGCTGGGAAGTGGCTCGCTTATGGCCCAGTCCATGAGTGACTCACAGGTACTGGAATATGTAAAGGACGGCATCCGTCAAGGCAAGGAACAGAAACAGCTTGCTTCCGAACTTGCGCGTAAAGGTGTGACCAAGGAACAGGCTATGCGTGTGAAGCAGCTCTATGAGCAGCAGAACAATGTAAACACCTCCCAATCCACGGGTACGGATATCAACGAGTCCCGCCTTCGTGAAGAGACTAAGGAGAATACTTCCGACATGCTGGAAGATCATCCGACTACGGAAGATTTGGTCCGTGAGGACCAGGTTTTCGGGCGCAACATCTTCAATACCCGCAACCTGACGTTCGAGCCTAGTGTCAACCTTGCCACTCCTGCCAATTACCGTCTGGGTCCCGGTGATGAAGTCATCATCGATATCTGGGGTGCTAGCCAGAATACGATCCGCCAGCAGATCTCTCCTGAAGGCACCATCAATATTCAGAAGATCGGGCCTGTCAACCTTAGCGGTATGACAGTCTCCGCCGCCAACGACTATCTGAAGAATGCCCTGAATAAGATCTATAACGGCCTGAACAATACTACCGACCCTACTTCCGACATCCGTCTGACTTTGGGTAATATCCGTACTATCCAGATCAATGTGATGGGAGAGGTCGTGCAGCCGGGTACCTACGCCCTTTCTTCCTTCTCTACCGTCTTCCACGCGCTTTACCGTGCAGGCGGTGTGAGTGATATCGGCAGCCTCCGAAACGTTCAGTTGGTACGCAACGGAAAGAATATCGCCACCATCGATGTTTACGAATTTATCATGAAAGGCAACACGCAGGATGACATCCGCCTTCAGGAAGGTGACGTGGTTATCGTCCCCGCCTACGATGTCTTGGTAAAGATCAGCGGCAAGGTAAAACGCCCTATGCGTTTCGAAATGAAGAAAGACGAGAACCTTGCCACTTTAATCAAATATGCCGGCGGCTTTGAAGCTGATGCCTACACCCGTTCATTACGTGTTGTCCGTCAGAATGGTGAGGAATACGAAGTCAACACAGTCAAGGATATGGACTACAGTATCTACACAATGCGTAACGGTGACGTTGTAACAGCCGAAGCCATCCTTAACCGCTTCACAAACAAACTGGAAATCCGTGGCGCTGTCTATCGTCCCGGCATCTACCAACTCAGCGGTAAACTGAATACGATCCGCGAACTTGTCCATGAAGCCCAGGGCCTGACCGGTGACGCTTTCCTGAATCGTGCCGTCCTTTATCGCCAGCGTGAGGATTTGACCAGTGAAGTTGTTCAGATAGACATCAGGTCTATCATGGACGGTACTTCCCCGAACCTCGCCCTGATGAAGAATGACATCCTTTACATTCCGAGCATTCACGATCTGGAAGATCGTGGCAATGTTACAGTTTACGGTGAGGTCGCCCAACCGGATTCCTATCCCTATGCTGATAACATGACACTTGAGGATCTGATCATTCAGGCCGGTGGCTTGAAAGAAGCCGCCTCCACTGTCCGCATTGATGTGTCGAGACGAATCAAGAATCCCCGTAGTACCGCGGATAATGATACTATCGGTCAGATGTATACCTTCTCTTTAAAGGATGGTTTTGTCATTGACGGTCAGCCCGGTTTTATCCTTCAGCCTTATGATGAAGTTTATGTCCGTCGCAGTCCGGGTTATCAGGCACAACAGAATGTAGTCATTGATGGTGAAATCCTTTTCGGAGGAAATTATGCCATGACCAGCCGTGAGGAACGTCTTTCCGATCTGGTGAATAAAGCGGGTGGTCCTACTAACCTTGCTTATCTTCGTGGTGCAAAGCTGACCCGTGTGGCAAGTGCGGGTGAGAAGAAACGTATGGGTGATGTGATTCGCCTGATGAGCAGGCAATTGGGAGAGGCCATGATTGACTCTTTGGGTATTGGTGTTGAGGATACCTTTACGGTAGGCATTGATCTGGAGAAGGCTTTGACTAATCCTAAGGGTAGTGCCGACCTTGTCCTACGTGAAGGTGATGTGGTCTTTATACCTAAGAATACTAATACTGTAACTATCAATGGTGCTGTCATGGTTCCGAATACGGTTTCTTATATGAAGGGCAAGAATGTGGATTATTACCTGAATCAGGCCGGTGGTTATTCTGATAATGCAAGGAAGAGTAAGAAATTCATTGTTTACATGAATGGTCAGGTGACGAAGGTTAAGGGTAGTGGTAAGAAACAGATTGAGCCGGGATGTGAGATTATTGTGCCTGGTAAGGCTAAGAAGAAAGGGAACATAGCTAATATTTTAGGTTATGCTACTTCCTTCAGTTCTTTGGGGATGATGATTGCCTCTATTACTAATCTTATAAAAAAGTAGTTTTCTAGTTATATGATGAAAAGTCAAGAAACTAATAAGTTGTTGTTTGGGTCGGGGAAACAGATGAATGATGAGATGAAAATAGATCTGATAAAGATATTTCATGAAATTATAAGTATACGTAAGATATTATATAGGGCTATCATCATAGGAGTTCTTATAGGCATTATTGTGGCTTTGAGTATTCCGCGAAAGTATACAGTAAAAGTAGCTTTGTCTCCAGAAATGGGTAATTCAAAAGGGAATGATGGCTTGGTGGGACTTGCTGCATCTTTTTTAGGAAATGGGACTGCTGTAGGTGATGGTACAGATGCTTTGAATGTTTCTTTGTCATCAGATATAGTTTCTTCTACTCCATTTTTACTAGAACTTTTATCTATGCAAGTTCCCTATTTTGATGAGAATAATAAAATAACTTTAGATGCTTATATGGAGAAGGAATCTTCCCCTTGGTGGAATTCTATTTTAAATCTACCAGGAATATTGATTAGTGGAATACAGACATTGTTTGAAGATGATATAAAGATAACTAATAAATCTTTTGGAGGCACTATAGAACTAACCGAAAAGGAAAAAGATAAAATAGACTTATTAAAGGAGAATGTATCTGCTAATATAGATAAAAAAACTGCTATTACCTATATTTCTGTTACTTTACAGAATCCTAAAGTTACGGCAGTTGTCGCGGATTCTGTAATTCATAAATTGAAAGAGTATATAATAGATTATCGTACGTCTAAAGCAAAAGAGGATTGTATTTACTTGGAAAAACTCTTTGAGGAACGTCGTGAAGAATACTATAATATCCAAAAGAAATATGCAGAATATCTAGATACTCATGATAATTTAGTTCTCCAAAGTGTGCGTACTGAACAAGAACGTTTACAGAATGATATGAATTTAGCCTATCAGGTATATAGTCAGGTTGCCAATCAATTACAAGTTGCAAGAGCAAAAGTCCAAGAGGAAAAACCTGTATTTGCTGTTGTTGAACCTGCTGTAGTTCCTTTGAAGCCTTCTGGTATTGGAATCAAGTTCTATATTGTCATGTTTGTCTTTATTGCACTTATGGGGACTATCGGTTGGATGTTATTAGGTAAAAGAATCTTGACTAATTTTAAAAATGATATTGGTAATGAAAACCTAAATGTATGATTTTTTATTTGCAATAAAGTTATACAGATATAAATTAGACTTTAAGATATTGCTGCTAGAATAAATATTAAGGATTGAGTTTATCGAAATATAGCATTTATGGGATAAGTTTATTTGTGTTGTTGGCAAATATGTTCTAAGCTTATGTTTGTGTGTGGATATCTGTGAAGATATAATGTTTTATATAGTTTTTATGTTAAAAGTGTATTGTGATAATGACTGTAGTAGGAAGCAATAATAAACGCATAGCCAAAAATACTCTTTTGCTCTATTTTCGTATGTTGTTTACTATGATAGTGAGCTTATATACAAGTCGTGTTGTTTTAAAGGTATTAGGAGTTGAAGATTTTGGTGTATATAATGTTGTTGGAGGTGTTGTTGCAATGTTTTCTGTGATCTCGGGGTCTTTGTCTACAGCTATTAGTCGCTATATTACATATGAGTTAGGAAAACATAATATTGAACAATTGAAAAAGGTCTTTTCAACGGCAATAGCTATTCAGGCTTTATTAGCTCTTCTTATTATTATATTAGCTGAGATTGCAGGAGTTTGGTTCTTAAATACCAAAATGAATATTCCTGTAGAACGTATATATGCAGCAAATTGGGTTTTACAATGTTCTATCTTTACTTTTGCAGTAAATTTAATTAGTCTTCCTTATAACGCTGTAATTATTGCCCATGAACAGATGTCTGCATTTGCTTATATCAGTATAATAGAAATTCTTTTAAAACTTATAATTGTATTTGTATTGATGTATTCTCCATGGGATAAATTAATAGTTTATGCTGTTTTACTGTTATTAATTTCTGTAGTAATACGTATAATTTATGGAATCTATTGTAAATGCCATTTTTTGGAATGTAGATGGTCGTTTATAATTGATAAGTTTTATTTAAAAGAAATGGGGAGTTTCGCAAGTTGGAATTTTATAGGGGCCTCTGCTGGAATTTTAAGATCTCAAGGAGTGGGTGTTTTATTGAATATATTTTTGGGACCGACAGTGAATGCTGCGAGAGCGATAGCTGAACAAGTAAATTTTGCAATAGCTAGTTTTTCCAATAATTTTATGGTGGCAGTTAATCCGCAGATAATAAAATCATACTCTCAGAATAATATTCATTATTCATATAAATTAGTAATGAGTAGTGCACGTTTATCATATTTCCTGCTTTTATTACTTTCGTTACCTATAATGGTTGGAACTTGTTTTATTTTGCAGTTATGGTTGACTGTGGTACCTGATAATAGTATTTGTTTTATTCGTTTAGCATTGATCTTATCATTAGTAGAATCTTTAAGTTTACCTTTGGTGACATTGCAACAAGCTACGGGGAAAATAAAATGGTATCAAATTGTTGTAGGAGGATTCCATTTATTAAATTTTCCTTTTGCGTGGTTATTCCTATATTTAAAATTTGCCCCTGAAGTGGTGTATGTGATTGCAATTGTATTAGCTATATTATGTCTTTATGCACGTTTATATATGCTGAGAATATTAATAAACCTTTCAATTAAAACTTTCTGTATTGAGGTTTTTATTCGTGTGTCTCTTGTAACAATTATTTCTGTGTTATTATCATTTTTTGTGAACAATATTATTGATAGCTCTGATATTGTAGCGATGATGATAACATTTACATTTACTCTACTATTTATAATGATATTTGGATTAAAAAGGAGTGAACTAGGTATTATTTACTATAAGATTAAATTGCTTAAAGAAAAACTCTTTGATTATATAAAATAGTAGTTCGTTTTTGATTAAGGGAAAATAGGAATAATTTTATCATTATGAAATTTAAAGTATATTGGTGGAAAGATGAAGCTAATTTTGGTGATGTAGCATCTCAATATTTATGTGAAAAATTGATTGGGGATACTGTTGTCTGGGCTAGTCCCCAAACAACATTTTTTTCAGAATTTAAGAGGGTTGTAAGATCCATATTACTAAATGAGGGCAAAGTATTTCCTTTATTTAAAGGATATATTCCTCCTTGGAGGAGGTGTCTATTTGCGATAGGGTCTATTTTAGATCATGCCAATTATAAAACAATTGTGTGGGGTAGCGGATTTCGGGAGTTTACGAGTAAGTATAGGCATTCAAAGATTTTGGCTGTTAGAGGTAAATTGTCTTTAGACATACTTCCTTCTAAAATGGATAAAAAGAATATTGCGTTGGGGGATCCTGCATTGCTTTTGCCTCTTATATACCATTCTCAATCAAAGAAAAAAGTGAAGGTAGGGATAGTTCCTCATTTTGTTGATTATGCTTTTTTCTTTGATAATTATGCTGATAAATACAATATTATTGATGTTCGTACTAATGATGTCGAAGGTGTTATAGATCAAATTAATGAAAGTGAATATATTCTTTCTTCGTCTCTTCATGGTATAATTATAGCTCATGCATATGGTATTCCTGCTCTTTGGATTAAAAAAGGATTTATAAAATCTTCAGAGTTTAAGTTTTATGATTATTTTAGTACGGTAGGCATATCACAATACAAAGGCTTTGAAAATATTGATGAAATTTTATTTTCAGAATCGTCTATTTGTGATTTATTTGAAAGGCATTCAAATAAATCACAAATAGTTGTACCACTCAAAAGCATACAAGAGAAGTTGTTAAATACCTTTCCTTATCCAATAAATATTTAAATCAAATACTCACTTGTTAATTTAAATACATGAAAATTTATTTAGTGTGCCAGACTTGGTCTAATACCAAAAATAATCATGCAGGTATGTTATATTTGTGTAAACAATTGGTAGCCTATAATCCAAATATAAAGTATGTTACTGTTCCTGATTTTAAATTCAAAGGAGGGATAATATTTCGTTATTTATATTATCTCTTTTTCTCTTTTTATTTATTTTTGTTTACTCGCACAGGGGATTGTGTTATTTTAATGGAGTATTTATTATCCTCTCACTATGATCAAAGTATTATTGCCTTTTTTTTGAAGAAAATGAAGCCAGGGGTACGTATAATAGCTTTACCTCATTTGATAGGTAAACAGATAAGTGAAAGATTTTCAACTAAAAAAATTCTTGCTAAATTAAAAATAGTTGATTCTATATGGGTTCTTGGAAGTTCGTTAAAGTCATACTTTAATTCTCTTGGAGTACCTTCTAATAAAATTATTACGACTTTTCATTATGTTGATAATGAGTATTACAAATCTACTGATTTAAGAAAAGCCAACGAGCGATTGCGGGTCGTTGTAATGGGGAATATGCAACGTGATTATGATTTATTATACAAGATAGTATCAAATTTGCCTTTTATTAATTTCGACATATGTGCAGGTTCCTCTAATGCCGCAAAAGTATTTTGCGAGTTTAGAAATGTTACGTTATATCCTTTTGTTAGTGAAGATAAACTAAAGATGATAATGAATACTGCTGATGTTTCTCTTAATGTGATGAAAGATACAATTGGTAGTAATGTGATAGTTACATCAATGGCTATGGGGTTGGCAATGGTTGTTAGTGATGTCGGTTCTATTAGAGATTATGTTGATGACAGTAATGCTATATTCTGTAGAACATCTGCAGATTTCATTGAAGCATTGACTGTATTAGCTCATGATGGAGATAAGTTAAACAATCTGAGGAACAATTCTGTGGAAAAAGCTAATTTTTTAAGTATCTCTAATTTTTATAATTGGTTTATTTCTGAAGTGAATAATGTATATAAATAAAGAATGGATGTATGAATTTTTTTTCAACTTACTATTTTGTTTATTTGAAATACTTGATATGTAAAAAAAATAATAGGATTCTTGTGGACTTTTATAGACGGAAGGGGGTTAGGATAGGTATTAATTGTGCTATATATTCCCCAATCATAACTCCTGAATCTTATTTAATTTCTATTGGTGATAACGTTACAATAGCCCCTGGCGTGAAGTTTATTACACATGATAATAGCATATCAAAAATATTGCCTGAGTTTACGGATGTTTTTGGTCGTATAAATATTGGTAACAACTGTTTTATAGGAGCTAATTCTATAATTTTGCCTGGAGTAACTTTAGGAGATACTTGTATTGTTGCGGCAGGCAGCGTTGTTACTAAAAGTTTCATGGGGGGAGAAATTATTGCAGGAAATCCTGCTAAACAAATATCAACAATAGAAAATTACCGTGTGAAGATTAGCCCATATTGTTTTTCCATAAAGGCAATGAATGAAGAACAAAAAAAAATGGCTATTTTGAAAGAAGCAAATATGATAATAAGATAGCTAGCAAATAGATGAAAGTATTTGTTGATAAATATAATATATGATGGAAGTGAAATGTACTTGCCAATTTTGTCTTAGTAGCCAGTATTCAGTTGATATAGCTTCTTTTTCTCAGAAGCGCCGTTGTGGTGTATCCGGTATTCTTAGGGTTAAAAATGATGCTGAATTTTTAGCAGATTCTATTGAATCTTGTATAGAGGCTTTGGATGAATTGATTATTGTGTATAATGACTGTACAGATCAGTCACCTGAAATTATAAAAATAAAGGCAAAGCAATATTGTAATAAGATAAAATATTATGAGTATAAGCCCAAAATTTACTCTAATAATCTTTCGGAGGAAGAATATAAATTTATAAAATCACAACCGGAGGATTCTCCTCATTTATTAGCTAACTACTATAATTTTGCATTATCTAAGGTTACTTATGAATTTGTAATGAAGATTGATGCTGACCAAATTTATTTAACAAGTGAGTTGAAACTTTTGTGTGATGCATATCGTTGTGTAGACAAAGTTTTAATTAATCCTATAGAACTTCTGAATTTTGTATATTTTTATTTGGGAGTTTTGTTGTATAAAAAACTAGGATTCATGATACTTTTCAATAAAAGATATCTTTTTAAACAATATAGAAAGTGTTTGTTGAAATTTGTATCTAATTATAAGATTCCAATCTTTTTATCTGGATATAATATGTTTTATCATAATAAATCTTGGTATGTTCCATTAGGCAAAAAAAATAAGGAAACGCTTAATATACTTCCTCCTTATAATGGTGTTACGGATCATTCAATATTTCGTTTGTCATCTAAAACTTATTTTGTTCCCATTGAAATGAAGGAGTATACTCAACTCAATTCACATAGAAGGTCTTTGATAGAAGTTTTGTGTGGGGTGAGATTTGCATTTCCATATGGCTTTATATGGATGCATTTAAATGGGATGAGACGTAATATTTATATAAAACAAGAAGAAAATTATATTCAAAATGGTGATAGATATCTTTTGTTTAATGATTTTGTGAAAAAGAAATTTTGTAAAATAGACTGCGTTTTAGATACTACGATTTTATCTCAACAAAATCGTTTGTTGTATTCAGTATTACATGATGTTGTAGACTATAAGAAAATGGAGAAATTTGTTGAAAAATATTATATGGATATTGATAATAATTTAATTTCTTTAAAGAAGCGAATATAAATGTCATATTATTTGGTAATTTTATTCTTTTTGGCATCTTGTTCAATATTAGGGATGTTTAAAATTGATAAGAAACTGGAATATTCGCTTTTATTTATTTCCTTCTTAGCACTTTTTCTTTTTTCTGGATTACGATATGACGTTGGTATGGATTACTCTTCCTATGAACAGTTGTATAAAGATTCTTTGTTTCAACTAAATCCAGAGATAAAGGAATTAGGATGGGCTTATTTGTTCTATTGGTGTCGAAATATTGGCATTTCATTTTCTATTATCATTTTATTAATTTCATTTTTTACTATTTATTGTGTCTTTGTTTTTATCAGAAGATATTCTCCGTATCCATTCTTATCCATTTTGATATTTTTTTGCTTTGCACAATATTATACATATACCTTCAATGTAATTAGACAATGTTTGGCTATATATATTTTTTTTACTTTGTTAGAATGCATATGTCAACGTAAAATGGCCAAATATTTTATTTCTATTGCTCTAACAGTTGTTTTTGTTCATTCTTCTGCTATTATATTATTTCCATTGTATTTTCTTTTGCATCGATATTATTCTTTATATGTAAAAATTGTTCTAATAGTGATAGCTTTGTTTTGTGCAAAATATTTAATTGTTTTTATGGCATCATCTGAGTCTTATAAAATTTATTTAGCATTTGAACAATTTGCAGAAGAAATAACGATAACATCATACTTATTGATATTAATAACTTCTTTCTTTATCGTTTTGGAATTATTTATTAAGAATAGAATTGCTGAAAAGAATGTTTTGTTTAATATAAGTTTTCTTTCTTTACTATGTTTCACTATTGCTTGTTTTTTTGCAGGTACTCCTTTAGTTATAGTGGTTTTGCGATTGGCCTTTTACTTTACTCCGGTTTTGATAGTATTATTGCCATTGATTGTACAGGATCTCTTTCGATATAGGAGTCAATGCATTATGATATTTTTTATTACAGTCGTGTATACTTGTCTTTTTTGCTATACTATTAGTACTGGTGGTGAAAAGAATAAGTTAATTCCATATAAAACAATTTTGTCGAAGCAAAAATAATACCTATGTATAGTGTTTCATTAATTATTCCTGTATACAATGTCGCTGAGTATATACAAACATCTTTTTATTCAGCTTTAAATCAAACTTTTCAATCAATCGAATATATAATAATTGATGATTGTGGTACAGACAATAGTATGAACATTCTTTATGATATACTTGATGCTCATCCTCGTAGATCAGACGTTCGTATTTATCATCATGATGAGAATAGAGGGCTTTCAGCTGCTAGAAATACCGGTTTAAAAAAAGCAACAGGGGAATATGTTTATTTTATGGATTCAGATGATGAAATAGTTGCAGATTGTATAGAAATGCATTATAAATCAATACAACGGAGTAACGCTGATTTTACAGTAGCTAATATTCGATTAATTGGAGCTAGATCTGTACATATAAAACCAATTCCTAATGATGCAGAACAACTTCCTCCCTTACAATCTTTTTTTGAAAGAAAATGGAATATTAGTGCATGTAACAAATTATATAAAAGGTCTTTTTTGTGTGAAAATAAATTGTTTTTTCAAGAGGAATTGCTACATGAAGATATTCTTTGGTCTTATGAAGTTGCTCAAAAAGCGAATAAAATAGCATTGGTATTTGAGCATACATATTTATATAAAGTGCGAAAAGGGTCAATAACGACGTATAAGAATGGGGCTCGTAAAATAGATAGTTTGCTCTTTATTTTGCAGAGAATGAAATTAGATTGGGAAAATAGATGTATATGTAATAATTATGCTGAATGTTATGCACATTTCTTTAATTTTTATCGTTTTAATACCGCTTTACTTTTATTAAATTATTCGGGGAATTTTGACGAACGTCGTAATTATTATAACCAAATATCTTCTCTTAAGAATGGAGTATGTGATAAGGGAGGGGTATCTTTAATATTTCAGCTTTCGTTTTATTTTTTCTATATGTTGTTTAATCCTTTGTATTTTGTATACAAGAGAATTACCTGTTTGTAATAGAAAATAAACAATGTCAAACTGTTTGATTTCAATTAATCTAAAAATATAATTTTGTACATGCTTACAGCTTCAATTGTTTCTTACCACCATCGTGTAAGTGAGATAAAACAAGTTATAGATTGTGTCCTTGCTGGACCGGTAGAAAAACTTTATGTTATAGATAATTCATCAGATGATCGTTTACGGGAGCTAGAGTGTATCTCGGACCGAGTTCATTATATACATAGTGTGAATCGTGGGTATGGTGCAGGGCATAATATTGCTATTCAGGAAGCAATAGACTTGGGAGCAACTTATCATGTAGTTGTAAATCCTGATATTTACTTTGAAAGTGGAGTATTGGAAAAGTTAGTGTCATTTATGAATTTGCATAAAGATGTAGGACAAATTATGCCAAAAGTCTATTATCCAAATGGTGATTTGCAATATTTGTGTAAATTAATACCTACTCCTTTGGATTTAATATTTAAACGTTTTATACCTTCTTCAATAGTAGAAAAACGCATGCTTAAATTTCAATTACGCTTTACAAAATACAATAAAATAATGAATGTGCCTTATTTGTCTGGGTGTTTTATGTTTTTTCGAATATCTGCTTTACAGGATATTGGATTATTTGATGAACGTTTTTTTATGTATCCAGAAGATATAGATATTACTCGCCGTATGCATGAAAAGTATCTGACGATTTTTTTTCCTGAAGTATCTATTGTCCATGCACACGCTGCTGCTTCAAAAACAAACAAAAGAATGCTGAAAATACATATTTTTAATATGATTAAGTACTTTAATAAATGGGGATGGTTGTTCGATTTAAAACGGAGAAATATCAATAAGCGTGTACTTGAGGAATTGCGAAAATGAGTGTTGATCTATAAAGGAACTTTTGATTTTTTGATATATGTAATTTTTTTAATATAGTGACTATGAGGTATAATGAAAATTTCATTCCTGATGGGATGAATGCCTTTGAACGCAATGTTAAGCGGATTGGGGATTGTGTAATTGCAGTAGTATTAATGATTATTTTTTCTCCATTATTTTTGATATGTTATATAGCTGTAAAGCGTGAGGATGGTGGACCTGCAATATTTAAGCAGGAGCGTATCGGAAGATTTGGGCGTCCATTTTATATCTATAAGTTTCGCAGTATGCGATTAGATGCAGAATCTGCTGGACCACGTCTTTATATTGGAGGGAAGGACAGCCGATTAACTAAAATTGGTAAATTCCTTCGTGAACATCATTTGGATGAGTTGCCTCAACTTTGGAATGTATTTTGTGGTGATATGGCTTTTATTGGACCACGACCTGAACGAAAATTTTATATTGATCAAATAATGGAACATGATTCGCGTTATTGTTTTTTATATCAGATTCGTCCTGGAGTAACTTCTTATGCTACATTGTATAATGGTTATACAGATACTATGGAGAAAATGTTGCGCCGTTTACGGTACGATTTATTCTATTTGCAACATCGATCGTGGTGGTTTGATTTTAAAATATTAGTAAAAACATTTTTGAGTATTTGTTTTGGAAAGAAATTCTGAGTTGTATCAATGAATGAAGGAGTTTATGTAGAGAAATAAAGTAATGGAAATTATAAAGACTAATATAGAAGGAGTCGTTATTATCGAACCTCGTATTTTTAAAGACGATCGTGGTTATTTCTTTGAATCTTTTTCTCAAAGAGAATTTGAGGAAAAGGTTTGTAAAACGACTTTTGTTCAAGATAATGAAAGTAAGTCTAGCTATGGAGTATTGAGAGGCTTACATTTCCAGAAACCTCCTTTTGCTCAAAGTAAATTAGTGCGAGTTATAAAAGGAGCTGTGTTAGATGTTGCTGTTGATATAAGAAAAGGCTCTCCTACATTTGGACAATATGTATCTGTAGAATTAACAGGTGAAAATCATCGTCAGTTTTTTATACCTCGTGGATTTGCTCATGGATTTAGTGTTTTAAGTGAAGAAGTGATTTTCCAATATAAATGTGATAACTTCTATTCTCCTCAAAGTGAAGGAGCAATAGCATGGAATGATCCGGATTTGAATATTGATTGGCGTATTCCTGCTGAAAAAGTGGTTCTCTCAGAGAAAGACAGTAAGCATCCAAGGTTAAAAGATTGGCAGAATGTGTTTTAGGATATTACTCCAATTACCTGCAATTCAGTTCTTAGAATTGAAATAAACGACGATTGGGAGCATATTCTTGAACGAATGCACCGATAAAGAAAAAAACATTGAGAAGATTGTATTGAATCTTCTCAATGTTTGAATCCAATCATTAAGAAGATTTTTTCAAACTTCCCAATGATTTTTGTAAGCTTTCAAAGTGACATAATGACAAAAAGGACATATGGCCTCTTTTATAAATTCTTATGATGCGTTCTTTAAACTACTTTGCTGATTTTTAATTTATTGATTGCCTTTTATGGACTGTTTTTATGTGATTGCCGAAATCGTATTTTACGCGAGCTAGATTGTTGCTTTGTTGATGAACGCTTCCGGTAGCTTATCAATAAAGTGTTGGATATTGTACGGATTATTTAAAGGATAAAGTGTGGGAGATAGCATTAAGGACAATAATAACTGGTTATGCTCATAACAACAGGAAATCAGGCAGATATTTGTACACGATTTTAGGAAAACATGGCCTTTGCTTTCTGTTTTTTACCTTGCTGATCCACTTCTTTTTCCTTATTGCCATCTTCAAAACTATCATGTGCCTTTTTGTCATTTTGTCTTTTTGAGAGAGAAGGATAAAGCGAAGTGTCGAATGCGGATGAGTGCATGCAACTTTTTGTAAACCAGATTATAACATGCTATTTATTTCTCGGATAGGGAAAACGGAATCCTCAAAATAGGTTGTAATATCGCGTAATATGCTTTTGGGGGAATATTTTTGTGGCAGGCTTCGCAAACGAGGAGATTTCATTGATCAACAGTTTATTGGTTTAAGAAAATGTGCTACAAAAAAACTAGCAGGTTGCTTTTTTGTTTTCTATTCTTGATAGGAGAGGTAATTTTTTGACATAAAAGCTTTCTTTATTTAATTTATTTTATATCTTTGCTAGCATATCAAGATTACAATCAACTATTTATTCACATAAACTTAATAAAATTATGTTCAAAGCTCCTTTTTCTTTTGACGGTCGTATTCGTAGGATCGAATATTTCCTGTCTGGTATTATCGGTGGTATCGTTTTTGGTGTTGCCTATTCTCTCGGTTTAGCTACTTTGTTTCTTGGTGCGGCTGCCGGTTCCGCGGGTGGTTCCCTGTTTGGTATCTTGATTGGTATCGTAGCGGGAATAGCCTCTATATGGTTCTCTTTGGCGCAGGGCGTGAAGCGGTTGCATGACTTAAACAAGTCCGGTTGGTTGATACTCATTTGCTGTGTTCCTATCATCGGATGGGTGTTCAGTCTCTATATGTTGTTTGCCGATGGTACGGTAGGTCCTAATCAGTATGGTGAAGATCCGAAGAATCGTATGCCATATCAGCCGCAGCCAACTTCTGTAAATGTAACAGTGAATGTGTCGAGAGAAACTCCTGCTGAAGCATCTGCCGAAGAAGAAAAAACAGAAAAAGCCGAATAGTCTTTAATAAGCAGAAATATGGTTGCCTCTTGCAAAATTCGTTTTGCGAGAGGCATTTTTTTACTACCTTTGAGGATTGGTAAACAGAAAAAAGAAGATAAATATGAAAAAAGTAATTTGCAGTGAAAAAGCACCGGGAGCTATCGGTCCTTATAGTCAGGCGATAGAAGCCAATGGAATGGTATTCGTATCGGGTCAGTTGCCTATCGATGCGGCTACCGGAAAGATGGCGGAAGGAATTGAAGAACAGGCACGCCAGTCGTTGGAGAATATAAAACACATCCTGGAAGAAACAGGGCTGACAATGGGAAACATTGTAAAAACGACTGTATTTCTCCAGGATATGTCTTTCTTTGCCGGAATGAACGGCGTATATGCTACGTATTTTGACGGAGCTTTTCCGGCACGTTCGGCTGTGGCCGTAAAGGCTTTGCCGAAGGATGCGTTAGTGGAGATTGAGTGTATCGCGGTTCGCTAACAAATCGGCGACAATAAAACTGCTGCCTCCCACGAAGATGAAGTCTTTAGGGGGGCAGTTTTCTTTTGCTGCCCGTACGGCATCCACTACGGTAGGGTAGGAGGTGCCTTTCAGTCCCGCTTCCGAAGCCATTTTCATCAGCTCATCTTCCGGCATTGCACGTTTCACGCTCGCTTTGGTGAAATAGTAGGTGGCGTCTTTCGGCAACAGTTCCAGAACACTGCTGATATCCTTGTCGCTGACCATGCCGAATACAATATGCAATTCCTGATGCAACTTTTCGTGTATATACTTCAATTGCTTGCGAATACTTTTAAAGCCATCAGCGTTGTGACCTGTGTCGCAGATGAGGTCAGGATAGCTTTGGAGTTTCTGCCAGCGTCCCATCAGACCGGTCATCTCGCATACATTAGAGAATCCGGTATGGTAATCTTTATTACAGATTTCATATCCCAGGTTCTTTAAAATATCCAGGGCTGCCAGGATTGTGAGACAATTTTCTGTTTGACAGAGACCGCTCAGTTCGTAGTATAATCCCGTCATAAAACTGGAATTATGAATGGATATTGCGTCTTTTCTTTTATCCATGATTCTGTCTATCGCACGTATGGCGTCAGCCGGGTTGATAAGAGAGACAAATTGCATCATTTTCATTGGAAGCGTCTGTATCTGCTGAAGTTTTATTTCCTCCTCCAATAATTCCTGCAAATCGGCTCTGGACTCTTTCAGGTTATCATATGACAAATATTGCACATGGGTGAAACTCTTTAATTCTTCCGAGAAGGTGATGAAGGTATTCATTGCCTTGGCTTTCATCGTAAATACTCTTTTCACCGCTCCGGATACTTTTCCCACTACTACCGGAACATCTTCTTTGATAATTCCTGCCTTTTCTTTGGCTATTTTAGTCAGTGTGTGGCCCAGATATTGCATATGGTCGAAACCGATATTGGTAATAACACACAGATCGGGGGTGATGATATTGGTACAGTCCAGACGTCCGCCCATGCCTACCTCGATCACTGCCACATCTACCTTCTGATCGGCAAAATAGCGGAATGCCATTGCCGTGGTAAGTTCGAAGAAAGAAGGGTGCAGAGGTTCGAAAAAGGAACGGTGGTCTTCTACAAAGTTGACCACATACTCTTCGGGAATCATTTCACCGTTGATACGGATACGCTCGCGGAAATCAATCAGATGCGGGGAAGTGAATAACCCGACTTTATAGCCCGCGGCTTGTAGCACGGCAGCGATCGTATGCGAACAGGAACCTTTTCCATTTGTCCCGGCGATATGTATCGTTCTGAATTCTTGATGCGGATGACCTAAATGTTCGTCCAATTTGTGTGTTGTCTCTAAACCTGGCTTATATGCTTTACCACCTATTTGCTGAAACATCGGTGCACTTTCATATAAGTACTTTAAAGTGTTCTGATAATCCATGTTTTATAATATTTAACTCCGGGCAATCTTTATTGCTCGCAAAATTGTTTATCTTTAGAACCATCATTCCAACTGTAAACGGAGGATTGATGAATGAGACTGCAAATATCAACATTAAAATCTAAGAAATCATGGGAACTAAGAAAAATTTTGTAATTGACACAAATGTTATTCTTCACGACTATAATTGTTTGAAGAATTTTCAGGAAAATGATATTTATCTCCCCCTTGTCGTACTGGAAGAACTGGACAAGTTCAAGAAAGGAAACGAGCAGATTAATTTCAATGCCCGTGAGTTTGTCCGGGAACTGGATTTGCTGACAAGTGACGAACTTTTCTCTAAAGGAGTGAGTCTGGGAGAAGGATTGGGACGCCTGTTCATTGTCCCCGGCAATGTGGATGCTCCCAAAGTTCATGAATCTTTTCCGGTGAAGAAACCCGATCATCTGATATTGGCAGCCGTTGAATATCTGGCGGGTAAATATCCGAAGACTCCGGCTATCTTAGTGACCAAGGATGTGAACCTGCGTATGAAGGCACGTTCCATCGGCATTACCAGCGAAGACTATATCACAGATAAAGTATCCAATGTCGATATATTCGAGAAATCCAATGAGATCTTTGAAAACGTGGATCCGGCATTAATCGACCGTATCTATTCCTCCAAAGAAGGCATCGACCTGAGTGAATTTGACTTTAAAGACGTCATTCATCCTAACGAATGCTTCGTTCTGAAAAGTGACCGGAACAGTGTACTGGCACGATACAATCCTTTTACCCATTCCATTTGCCGCGTCACGAAGGGACGCAACTATGGTATTGAACCTCGTAATGCCGAACAGAGTTTTGCTTTCGAGATACTGAACGATCCGAACGTCAAACTGGTGGCATTGACAGGAAAAGCAGGAACGGGTAAGACATTGCTGGCTTTAGCGGCAGCTTTAGGCAAGTTGACTGATTATAAGCAAGTATTGTTGGCACGTCCGGTGGTGGCGTTGTCCAACAAGGATATCGGTTTCCTTCCGGGAGACGCACAGGAAAAAGTTGCTCCATATATGCAACCGCTGTTTGACAACCTGAATGTGATCAAACGTCAGTTTGCCGCTAACTCGACCGAAGTGAAACGTATCGAAGATATGCAGAAGAGCGAGCAACTGGTGATTGAAGCGCTGGCATTTATCCGCGGACGTAGTTTGAGTGAAATGTACTGTATCATTGACGAAGCGCAGAACCTGACCCCGAATGAAATAAAAACGATCATTACCCGTGCAGGCGAAGGTACGAAGATGGTGTTTACAGGAGATATCCAGCAGATTGACCAGCCGTATCTGGATAGTCAGTCTAATGGTCTTGTATATATGATCGACCGTATGAAAGACCAGAATATCTTTGCACATGTCAATCTGGTGAAAGGTGAACGCAGTCAGTTGAGTGAGTTGGCCAGTAATCTGTTATAAATAATAAAGAACTAAAAAAAAGAAGAATGAAGAATTACCGGTAGTATAAATGCGCCGGCGGATTCTTCATTCTTCTTTTTTATTCTTTGTTTCTAGTCCTTCATTCTTAATTTTCTTTCTTACCGAAATATTTTAGGAATTGCGTACGTTCGAACGTATTGATGCCTTGAACGTCTTTAATATTCAGTTTTCCTTTGAACTGAGCGATGCTTTCGAAACCTTTCCGTTCCATCCATGCAGATAAGAAGCGGGTGGATTCTCCGATGAATGCGTTCGTGTTCTGATAGACAGCGCTGCAAACTTCTACGGCAGTAGCTCCGGCAAGGATTGCTTTTACTACTGCTTCCGGACTGGAAACACCACCGGAGGCTGCATAATCGATTTTGTCTACCACTGAGGATGCGATTCCAATCCAACGGAGAGGAGTGGCAAGATCGGCGGAAGTGCTGAATACTGCACCGGATATTTGTTCCATATTCTCGATATTGATATCCGGCTGGTAGAAACGGTTGAAGAGAACCACTGCAGCTGCTCCGTTAGCGTACAGCTGATCGATCAGAGCTACAGGATTTGTCAGGTTGTCCCCCAGTTTCATAATCACCGGAATGCTTACTGTCCGTTTGATATGACGCAGGATGTCGATATGACGCTGCTCAAATGAACCGTACGTATATTGTACATCCGATTGCAATGCCAGAATATTGATTTCCAGTGCATCGGCACCGGCTTCCTGTATCTGTTTGGCAAAGTCTATCCATTCCGCATCCGAATAGCAGTTGATGCTGGCTATGATGGGGATGTTACACTCTTTTTTGCTTTCCTTGATTAAGGTGAGATATTCAGCTAATTTGTGTTCACGGATATATTCTTCCAGATAATCGCTTGCTTCCGGATAAAAAGCGGGATCTTTCAGTTGATCCGCTTCCAGCATGATTTGCTCCTCAAACAGAGATTTCAGTACGATGGCACCTGCACCTGCTTCTGCCAGTCTCTTATTTTTGCCGGCACTGTTGGTCAGTCCCGAACTACTGATAATGATTGGGTTTCTGAGAGAAAGCCCTGCGAAAGTAGTTTTTAAATCGGTCATAATTATATCTTTTTAAAGTAGTTGGCTACTGATTAATAGTTTCTTTCTCCGAATATCTTGCTTCCTACCCGTACCAGAGTGCTTCCTGCGGCGATTGCTTCGTGATAGTCATGTGACATACCCATCGACAATTCACGGAAAGTATCCGAATCGGCAAACCAGTTTGCTTTTATTTCCTGAAAGAGCCTATTCAGTAAACAAAATTCCCGGTTAATTTGTTCAACATCATCGGTGTTGCTTGCCATTCCCATCAATCCGCAGATGCGTACGTGAGACAGTTCTTTCCATTCGCCGGCATGCAGCATATCCTTGCATTCTTCGGGGCTGAAACCGAACTTGGTCTCTTCCTGTGCAACGTGAATTTGTAACAGACAGTTCACGATACGTCCCGCTTTGGCAGCTTGCTTGTTGACTTCCGTCAGCAGTTTGTACGTATCGATTCCATGTATCATCGCTACGTAGGGGATCATGTATTTGATCTTGTTTGTCTGCAAGTGCCCGATAAAATGCCATTCGATGTCTTTCGGCAACGTTTCGTATTTAGCTGTCATTTCCTGCACTTTGCTTTCTCCGAAAATACGCTGTCCCGCCTGATAAGCCTCTTCTATCGCTTCATTGGGATGGAATTTTGAGACAGCAACCAGCCGGACTCCTTGTGGGAGTTCGGCCAGCACTTGCTTAAGATTGTCAGCAATACTCATGGTTACTTATGCTTTTGACGGATCAAACTCTGGTTTGTCATTCGGTCCGGCACTGTAAGGATATACATCCATCAACGGGGTCTCGGATACCATACCGATCTGGTAATCGGCCATCGTTCCTTTCATGCCTTCATCCAGCTTCTTCACTGCGTCACGCAAGTCGGCAGCCTGAACCAACACTTGGGTAGAAGTTTTTTTCTCTGCACCGCTTTTTTCGTCAAGGGTGATAAAGATAAGTTTGCACTTAAACCAGCGGTCGGCACTTTCCTCGTCGCTGGGGAAAAGTTCGCTATAGTTGGCACGTTTAATGTCCGATACTGTAAATTCTCCTGTTATAAATGGAGTCATCTCCTCGATAATACGTGCTTCTGCTTCTGTAAAGCTGAGTGCATCTACCAGATAAGGTTCAGTCACTTTCTTCTGCATTCCGTTTTCCATCGTTTTCTCGTAACGGATTTTGCACTCAAACCAAGTATGCATTGCCATAATTTTTCTTCTTTTTTAGTTTATTGATTCGTGTAAATTGCCTACAAAGATAAACAAAATACGAAGTAACTACCGAAAGATTTTTATTTTCTTTTATGCAGATTCCTCAATTCGAACGAAAGCATGACGCGGAAAAGTCCGATGATGAAGAAAGTAAAGGAAATCATGTAGACCACGTACAATGCACCTACTGCCGGTTGCCACAATATGATGAGAGCACAGATGATGGCGAGGATACCGAAGGCCATATACCAGCCCCAGTCACGGGTGCCGTAACGTTTGAGGTCGATGGAATAGCCGGTAGAGGAAAAGCCCCGAAACATAAGCCAGAAGGCGATGATAAACGGAATCACTTCCATGCTGACCATCGGATAGGCAATCAGATAAATACCTAAGATAAGGTCGATAATTCCTCCTACCAGATACCAGCCCCAACTCGGTACACCCTTGCGGTTGCTGAGGGAGAATATAATTTCGAGAATACCGCTTATCAGCATCGATATGCTGAAAACAATGCTCAGTGCCACGTAGCTGCTGAGAGGTGAGAACATAAGCCAAAGGGCGACAATAATATACACGATTCCTAACAGGAGAGAGGTCCACCAGTTTTTTACTGAATGTTTGATCTCATTGAAAACAGTTTCCATACGTTCTTTAATTTTAAATGAATACTCTGTGGATTTGTGGAGGAATAACAAATTGATTTTAGAAAAGGTTTTCGTGTGAACATATTCCGGGGATAAGTTGTTTTTATTATAAAGTAATTTTAAAATGTAAATGCAATATGGCAACAACAAATTTCAAAGGACAACCGGTGAAACTGATCGGTGAATTTATACAAGTAGGTAAAGTCGCTCCTGACTTTGAGTTAGTAAAAACAGATTTGTCTTCTTTCTCCCTGAAAGACCTGAACGGCAAAAATGTGATTCTAAATATTTTTCCAAGCCTGGATACCAGTGTCTGTGCAACCTCGGTACGCAAATTTAATAAAATGGGAGCAGGCCTGAAAGATACGGTAGTATTGGCTATCTCCAAAGACCTTCCTTTTGCCCACGCACGTTTCTGTACGACGGAAGGCATCGAAAACGTAATTCCATTGTCAGATTTCCGTTTCTCTGATTTTGACGAGAGCTACGGACTGCGTATGGCAGACGGACCGTTGGCAGGCTTACTAGCACGTGCAGTAGTCGTAATCGGCAAAGACGGCAAAGTAGCATATACGGAACTTGTTCCGGAGATTACTCAGGAACCTGACTATGAGAAGGCATTGGCGGCAGTTAAAGAATAGGTAATAAGTATTAGGTATTAAGTAATAAGTATTAGCCGAAGTCGCTTATTTCATTATTGATATTAATTATGCGGAGTATTACTTATTACTTAATACCTATTACTTAATATCTATTACCTATTACCTATTACTTTACATTAAACCTTAACCACATGGACAAAATTCGATTTTTTTTCATCGCCCTGTTAGGTATGGGCGCTGCACACTTGTCGGCTCAAACGGCCGATAGTACACAAACTTCTCCCTGGACAACGGAAGGTTTTGCCGGACTCAAACTGACGCAGGTTAGTTTGACCAACTGGTCTGCCGGAGGTGATAACTCCGTCGCTTTTGACTTGCAAGGTACTTATCAAGCTAACTATAAAAAAGGAAAGCATATATGGAACAACCGTCTTGAACTGGCTTATGGCTTGAATAAGACAGGTGAGGACGGCATGAGAAAGGCCAATGATAAAATATATATGAATACCAACTATGGGTATTCTATCGCCAAACACTGGTATGCAAGTGCATTTACCACTTTTCAGACACAATTCTCGCCCGGATACGACTATTCAGTCAATAAGGATATCGCTATCTCCGAGTTTATGTCTCCGGCATATCTGACTACCGGTTTGGGATTCACATATGATCCGGGAAAGATTTTCACGGTTGTATTGTCTCCTGCCTCCTGGCGCGGCACCTTTGTTCTAAATGACCGTTTGTCTGATGAAGGCGCTTTTGGTGTCGATCCCGGCAAACATCTTTTGTCAAGCTTCGGTGCTAATCTGAAAGGAGAGGTGAAATATGAATTCTTAAAGAACATGACTGTATATTCCCGTCTGGACTTGTACTCTGACTATTTGCATAAACCTCAGAATATTGATGTGAACTGGGAAGTGCAGATTAATATGGCAATCAACAAATGGTTCTCTACTACGCTGACCACCAATATGGTCTATGACGATGATATCAAAATAGTTCAGAAAGACGGCAGCAAAGGATCACGCCTGCAATTCAAAGAAGTACTGGGCGTAGGAGTGCAGTTTAATTTTTAAGTAATAAGTAATAGGTATTAGGTAATAAGTATTAGGTATTAACCGAAGCTGCTGTGTTATCAGCTTATCATCACGTTTAATACTTAATACTTATTACCTAATACTTATTATTTATTTCTCTTCATTCCTTTATAAACCAGGAAGCCCACGATGAATATTCCGATTGCGATGAAGCAATAGCCGATTTCGTGGCTGTATTCTGTTACTTTGGCAATCAGTTGTTCTTCGCTTTCGATGCCGGGCACTGTCGAGAGGTAATACCCGATTATGGCGAGGATTGTATTCCATAATCCGGCTCCGATAGTGGTATACAACAGGAAGGTGTGCATTTTCATGCGGGCAAGTCCTGCCGGTATGGAAATCAGTTGGCGAATTGCCGGAATCAATCGGCCGATGAAGGTGGAAAGTGCGCCATGCTTGTCGAAATAAGATTCGGCATGTTGTACTTTGGCTTCGTCGATCAGACACATGTGCCCGATGCGGCTGTTGGCAAATTTATAAATAATGGGACGTCCCAGCCATTTGGCCAGATAATAGTTGATTAATGCGCCGATATCTGCACCGATGGTGGCAAATAAGACTACCAAGTAAATATTAAGCTCGTCATTGACAGCTGCTTTGTATGCTGCCGGCGGGATGATCACTTCCGATGGGAAAGGGATGAAGGAGCTTTCTATAGTCATTAATAAAGTGATTGTCCAATAATTCAGATGTTCGAGACACCACTGGATAAAAGCTACTGATTCCATGTGTTTTTGGGCTAAAGTTTATTAATATGATTATTTATTTCCTTTCTCTTTCTTCATGCGCTTCCAGACTTCTTTGAGCATTTGTTCGCCTTCCTCCGTTTGGTTAGGTCTGGACAGCAGATCCAGAATGATGTCCTCGCTGATCGGATGGGCACTTTCACTGTTGTACTTGAAGAAGTCGTCTATCTCGTTATGCATCAGACTGAGAATACTCAGTTTCTCTGTGACGTCTGCATAGTTGGGATCAATCCGGTATGACTCTTCAAAACAGAGTTTGGCTTGATATAAGTACTCTGCGTCCGAATAGGCCGAAGCTACCAAATACCACATTTCTGCACTCGGTTCCATCACCAGTGCTTTGTCAAAGGCCTTGACCGCCTTTTTTTTCTGACCTTCCTTCATGTAGAGTTTGCCTTCTGTCAGATGGATACCGGGATCATCCGGCTGGATCTTTTTGGCTTTTTTACATAGCAGATGCGCTTCCTCATGCTTGCCTAGTTGGGAGGCGGCGACAGCTTTGTTGGTATAAGTATCTATCAATAAAGGAGAGTTGCCGGCTCCGTCTGCTACAAAACGGTCGATGACACGTTGGTAGCAATCGTCTGCTTCTTGCCATGCTCCTTTGTTGGAATATGCCATCCCCAAAAACATGTAACCCATTTCGGGAGGAAAGGCTTTGTATTCTATCGCCTTTGTATAATTCTCGATGGCGGCATCCGAATTGTTCAGATAGAAATAGCAATGTCCGCGGTAAGCGTAGGCTTCTCCAAACGTCTCGTCGGCAGCCAGTGCAAAGTCACAGGCTTCGATTGCTTTTTCGCTGTCTTCAGCTGCAAAGCGGCATTTGGCAAGTCCCACCCAGTAACTGGCATTGTAGGGGTCCATATCAATCAGTTGATTGTAATAGGTCGATGCGGCTTCGAGTTCATTGGTGCCTGCGAGATAGTCTGCCATGACAGCTATGAAATCTTCTTTTTTACCGAATCGGGGGGTACCTTTATCCAACCATTCCTTGGCGGCTTCGGGGTATCCCATATCCATATAGAGATAGATGATGTTAATAATTGTTTCCAGTTCATCCGTATCTTCTATGGTATCTAATGTGCTTCGGGCTGCTTCCAGTTGTCCTTCGTTCAGCAGAAGTTCCGCTTTCAGCATTTTTACATCAGTAATATAATCATCTGTGATGCTTTCTGCAACTTTTTTCGCCAGAGGTATTTTACCGGTATCAAGATAAAGATAGGCCTGTTCTACCAGTAGATCTGTGCTGTCGGGATGCAGGTGGAGGCCGTAAGTTATGACCTCTTGCGCTTCGTCGAATTTCCGTTCGGCAGCATATCGGTCAGCAATGTCGGCTAGTTGGTCTCCGTCCAGATAGAGTTGTCGGTTTTCTGCTTTTGCCGTTTCATATTGAGCGATTAACTCGTTTAGTTCTTTATTTGCGGACGGTGAATTTTTTCTCCCCATTCTGATTTATTTTGATTTGAATAAAGCAGCGCTAAAAAGATGTTTAGGCACGGATTACACAGATTGACGCGGCTTGTAAGTTACGTGAACTCTTTAAATCCGTGCAATCCGTGTAATCCGTGCCTGAATAATATCATAGATTTATTCCTTATTCGGCTTTTGGCACTGCCTTTTTATGTTTAAGTAGCCTGTGAAGGCTGAATTTTATTTATTGATTTTGCCCCAGGTATCCTTTAATCCTACCGTGCGGTTGAATACAAGTTTCTCCGGAGTCGAGTCTTTGTCGATATTGAAATAACCGATGCGTTGGAATTGCAGGTATGAGAGCACAGGCAAGGTTGCCGCAAACTTCTCGATATAGCAATTCGGCAGAACTTTCAAAGAATCCGGATTGATGATTTCCTTCATTGCTTCCAGAGCTTCGCAGTTCTTGGCTTCACGGATGGCAGCCAGTTCGTCGCGTGGGTTTTCTACTTTCCACAGACGGTCGTAGAGGCGTACTTCTGCTTGCAGGCAGTGGTTACAGCTTACCCAGTGGAGCGTACCTTTCACCTTGCGGTTGGCATCCGGCATACCGCTGCGGGTGTTCGCGTCATATTCACAATATACTTCTGTGATTATGCCGTTCTCGTCCTTCTTGCATCCGGTACATTTTACGATGTAAGCGTTTTTGAGGCGTACTTCCTGTCCCGGAGTCATGCGGAAATATTTCTTGGGTGCGTCTTCCATAAAGTCTTCGCGTTCCATCCATAATTCACGGCTGAACTCGATCATGTGGCTTCCTGCTTCCGGATCTTCCGGATTGTTGATAGCTTCCAGTTCCTCCACTTGTCCTTCCGGATAGTTGGTGATGATGAGTTTCACCGGGTTGATGACAGCAGATACACGGGTAGCACGGCTGTTCAGATCGTCGCGTACGGAACTTTCCAGCAATGCGATATCGTTCAGGGCATCGTAAGTCGTATAACCGATTTTATCGATAAATTTGTGAATAGATTCCGGAGAATAACCACGACGGCGGAAACCGCAGATAGTCGGCATACGGGGATCGTCCCATCCGTTTACCAATCCTTCTTTTACCAGCGTCAGCAGGTTGCGTTTGCTCATCAGCGTGTAGCTCAGGTTTAGCTTGTTGAACTCAGTCTGACGGGGACGGTTGTCGTTCAGATCCTTACCTTCTTTCAGCCAGTCGATGAAGAGATCATAGAGCGGACGGTGTACCACAAATTCGAGCGTACACAGAGAGTGGGTTACTCCTTCGAAGAAGTCACTCTGTCCGTGGGCGAAGTCGTACATCGGATAAGCCTTCCAGGTAGTACCTGTGCGGTGGTGAGGATGCTTCACGACACGATAGATGATCGGGTCGCGGAAGTGCATATTAGGATTGGCCATGTCGATTTTGGCACGGAGCACCATAGCGCCTTCTTCTATCTCACCGCTGTTCATCTTCTTGAAGAGTTCCAAGCTTTCTTCGATTGGGCGGTCACGGTACGGGCTGTTCACACCTGCTTGCGTGGGAGTACCTTTTTGCTGGGCAATCTGTTCGGCAGTTTGCTCGTCGATATATGCTTTTCCTTCCTCGATGAGGCGGATGGCGAAGTCCCATAATTGCTGGAAATAGTCGGAAGCGTAGTATTCGTTTCCCCATTGGTAGCCAAGCCATTGAATATCTTCTTTGATGGCTTCTACGTATTCCACGTCCTCTTTGGTCGGGTTTGTGTCGTCGAAACGAAGGTTACATACACCGCCATGTCTGGCAGCGATGCCGAAATCAAGGCAAATAGCTTTGGCATGACCGATGTGAAGGTATCCGTTCGGCTCGGGCGGGAAGCGGGTCTGCACTTTTCCACCATTTTTACCTTCCTTCAAATCCTTCTCTACTGCCTGTTCAATAAAGTTCAGGCTTTTCTTATCGCCTGTGTCTTCGTTTTTAATATCTGTCATAACGTTAAAATGTTAACTCTATTTATAGGCTACAAAAGTAGGACATTTTTTTTATTTTACTGGAATATAACCGCTCTTTTTTATAATCTCCTGTCCTTCGGGCGAAAGAATGAAGTTGATCAGAGGGGCTACCTGCTCTTTGTTCTTCACATTATAATAGTAATAAAGGGGGCGGACAATGGGATAAGTCTTGTTCGTTGCGTTCTCCACTGTCGGGGCGGCGTAGTGGCTTCCGTCATACGAAACGGAAAGCGTTTTGGTGCGGGGAGATACGTATGCCAGCCCGACGTACCCGATGGCTCCCTTCGTCTGGCTGACGGACTGGATGATAGCACCTGTGGCGGGCATGGAAAGGCTGCCTGCCATATAGTTCTTGTTTTTCAGCACGTTTTCCTTGAAGAATTCGTAAGTTCCCGAAGAGGTTTCGCGGGAATAGACAACTATTTTGCGGTCGTCTCCGCCCACTTGCTTCCAGTTGGTGATTTTTCCGCGGAAGATATCTTCCAGCTGCTGGCGGGTGAGCTGTTTCACCGGATTGGAAGGGTGCACCACTACGGCAAGGGCGTCGTAGGCTACGATCACCTCGTCCACCTCTTGTCCGGCTTCTTTGGTTTTCATCTTTTCGCTGAATTTGATCGGACGGGAAGCCATGGCAATATCCGTCGTATTATCCATCAGTGCGGAGATGCCGACCCCGGTGCCTCCTCCGGTGACAGTGACCCGCGCATCCGGATGCTGATTCATAAATCGCTCTGCTGTTTGTTGGGCAACAGGCAATACGGTGTCGCTGCCTTTGATACGCTGTGCGTTGGCGCTGAGAGACAGAAGGGAAAGGGCGATTAATAAATTTCTTCTCACTTTCATAATTATTCTTTTTATTGTTGGTGCAAATAAAACAATCGCATATTACATTTTTGTTTCAGATAAGGGAGAAATAATGTTTGTAACACAAATGTAACAGCATTGAAATACTTCCTTCAAACGTTAGTCACACCTCCTTAATAAGGAGTTGCTTTCTTTGCATCAGAAAACCAATAGGTATGAAGAAGATTTTTGAGAAAATAATAGAAGGAATTCTGACTTGTAGCGGTTTCGTAACAAGTATTACAATCCTGCTGATCGTGCTTTTCCTGTTTACGGAGGCTTTCGGGCTGTTCAATAGCAAGGTGATTGAAGAAGGGTACGTGTTGGCTTTGAACAAAGGCAATAAGGTAAATACGCTGAGTCCTGCTCAGATAAAGGACGTTTTCGACGAGGAGATAACGAATTGGAAAGAACTCGGTGGGGAGGATCTCCCTATCCGGGTTTTTCGTTTGGAAGACATCACGGAGTATTATACGGAGGAAGAACTGGGTCCGGCTTACGAGTATGCTGGCGAAAGAATCACGCAGTTGGTGGAGAAGACGCCCGGTATCGTGGCTTTTGTCCCGCAGAAATTTATAGTGCAGCCCGATGCAGTGCATTTTATCAAGGATAATACCATTTCGGTAAAGGATGTCTTTGCGGGTGCCGAATGGTTTCCGACAGCGACTCCTGCCGCCTTATTCGGGTTTCTGCCGTTGATAGCGGGTACCTTGTGGGTGAGTCTGTTCGCTATACTTTTTGCACTTCCGTTCGGGTTTTCGGTATCTATCTATATGTCTGAGGTCGCCAATCCGAAGGTGCGTAACTGGCTGAAACCGATTATTGAGCTGCTGAGTGGTATTCCTTCGGTGGTTTATGGTTTTTTCGGCCTGATCGTCATCGTTCCGCTGATTCAGAAATTCTTTGATCTGCCGGTAGGGGAGAGCGGTTTGGCGGGAAGTATCATCCTGGCTATCATGGCGCTGCCTACTATCATAACAGTTACCGAAGATGCCATGCGCAATTGTCCGCGTTCGATGCGGGAAGCAAGTCTGGCGCTGGGAGCTTCGCAGTGGCAGACTATATATAAGGTCGTGATTCCCTATTCGATCTCCGGAATCACTTCTGGCGTGGTGTTGGGCATCGGACGTGCTATCGGAGAGACGATGGCAGTATTGATGGTAACGGGTAATGCCGCAGTGATACCGACAACAATTCTCGAACCGCTCCGCACGATTCCGGCAACGATTGCGGCGGAACTGGGAGAAGCTCCGGCAGGAGGACCGCACTACGAAGCGTTGTTCCTGTTGGGTGTCGTACTGTTCTTTATAACATTAATCATCAACTTTAGCGTGGAGTATATCTCTTCTAAAGGAATAAAACGTAGCAAGTGATATGGAAATACGAAGTAATAATAAAGCGAAACACCGTTCTCAGAGGCTGGCTTTCGGAATTTTCCGGTTGTTGAGTCTCTGCATAGTGTTGATTTTGTTTGCGATTCTCGGTTTCATTATATATAAGGGAGCGGGCGCTATCAGTTGGGAGTTCATCACTTCGGCACCTACGGACGGGATGACCGGCGGAGGTATCTGGCCGGCTATTGTCGGTACTTTCTATCTGATGGTTGGCAGTGCGCTTTTCGCTTTTCCAGTGGGAGTGATGAGTGGAATCTATATGAATGAATATGCTCCGAAAGGGAAGCTGGTACGTTTTATACGAGTGATGACGAACAATCTGAGCGGTATTCCTTCTATCGTTTTCGGTCTGTTCGGTATGGCGCTGTTTGTCAATTATATGGGCTTTGGTGACAGTATTCTGGCGGGTTCTTTGACGTTAGGTTTACTTTGCGTACCTTTGGTTATTCGTACTACGGAGGAGGCATTGAAAGCGATTCCCGACAGTATGCGTGAAGGAAGCAGGGCATTGGGGGCTACCAGATTGCAGACGATCTGGCATGTGATTCTTCCGATGGGGATGCCGAACATCATTACGGGATTAATCCTTGCTTTGGGACGTGTTTCAGGCGAGACGGCACCGATTCTGTTTACCTGTGCCGCTTACTTCCTGCCGCAGTTGCCGACGAGTATTCTGGACCAGTGTATGGCGCTGCCGTATCACCTGTATGTGATTTCGACCAGCGGAACGGATATGGAAGCGCAGTTGCCGTTGGCTTATGGTACGGCTTTGGTACTGATTGTGATTATCCTTCTGGTTAATCTGCTGGCAAATGCATTGAGAAAATATTTCGAGAAAAGAGTAAAAACGAATTGATAAGTATATGGATACAATAAAAATAGATGCGCGTGATGTAAACTTCTGGTATGGTGATTTTCATGCCTTGAAAGGGATCAGCATGGAGATTGAAGAAAAGTCTGTAGTTGCCTTTATCGGACCGTCGGGATGTGGTAAATCGACTTTCCTTCGTCTTTTCAACCGGATGAACGACTTGATTCCCGCTACCCGTCTGGAAGGTGAAATCCGGATTGACGGGCATAATATTTATGCCAAAGGGGTGGAAGTGGACGAGCTTCGCAAGAATGTGGGCATGGTTTTCCAACGCCCTAACCCTTTCCCGAAAAGCATATTCGAGAATGTCGCTTACGGGCTTCGCGTCAATGGAGTGAAAGATAACGCTTTCATCCGTCAGCGGGTAGAAGAGACGCTGAAAGGGGCTGCGCTTTGGGATGAGGTGAAAGATAAACTGAAAGAGTCTGCCTATGCTTTATCCGGCGGACAGCAGCAACGTCTCTGTATTGCCCGTGCCATGGCGGTATCTCCTTCGGTACTGTTGATGGATGAACCGGCTTCCGCGCTCGATCCTATTTCTACGGCCAAAGTAGAGGAACTGATTCATGAACTGAAGAAGGACTATACAATCGTGATCGTAACTCACAATATGCAGCAGGCGGCACGTGTCAGTGACAAGACGGCTTTCTTCTACTTGGGAGAGATGGTAGAGTATGGTGATACGAAAAGGATATTCACCAACCCTGAGAAAGAGGCTACCCAGAATTATATCACAGGACGTTTCGGCTAAGCGTCACCGGAGTGTTTGTGAAAAACGAGAATATTAATCATTTATATATAAATAGACTATGGTAAAGTTTATAGAATCGGAACTCATTCTATTGAAGAAAGAAGTAGATGAAATGTGGACACTGGTGTACAATCAGCTTGACCGTGCAGGGGAAGCAGTCATGACACTTGACAAGGAACTGGCACAACAGGTAATGGTTCGCGAACGTCGGGTGAATGCCTTTGAACTGAAGATCGACAGTGATATAGAGGATATCATTGCATTGTACAATCCGGTGGCGATTGATCTCCGATTTGTGTTGGCAATGCTGAAAATCAATACAAATCTGGAACGTCTGGGAGACTTTGCAGAAGGGATAGCCCGTTTCGTTATTCGCTGTAAAGAACCGGTGCTGGATGCCGATTTGCTGACTCGTCTGCGTTTGGGAGAGATGCAGGCAGAGGTATTGTCCATGCTGGAACTGGCAAAACGTGCCTTGAACGAAGAGAACATTGAAATGGCAACGGCGGTATTCGGCAAAGATAATCTGCTGGATGATATCAATGCGGAAGCCACAGGCATCTTGGCAGATTATATCCGTGAACATCCGGAGACGGCGCATACTTGTGTTGACTTGGTTGGTGTGTTCCGCAAACTGGAGCGTTCGGGCGACCATATTACTAATATAGCCGAAGAAATAGTCTTCTTTATTGATGCGAAAGTCTTAAAACATAGCGGAAAAGTGGACGAAAACTACCCGAAATCGTAATTTTTTGCATGTTTTTAAACAAAAATTAGGGCTACTTAGAAAATAATCCTATATTTGTCCCTTGTAACGGACAAGTTATGGGCGGTTTTGCGTCAAATGATAATAAATCCAAAGAAATTTCAAAAAGATGTTATATGACATGTTTTATAATTTGGAGAGTATCAGTAAAAGCGACTATATTTGCACCGTTATCCTGAAAACAATCTTTTTACCTTAAAAAAAAACTAATACCTATTGAAAACTGAAAAATGGAGCTTTGTGAAAAGCCCCATTTTTTTTTGCTCTTATTTTTTAAGCTCCTTCCTTATTTGTATCTTTGAGCCGTACTAAAATAAATAACATTATGTTTTCTGGAATCGTAGAAGAGTACGCTACTTTGGTAGCACTGGTGAAAGACCAGGAGAATATACACTTTACATTTAAGTGTTCGTTTGTAAATGAGCTGAAGATTGATCAGAGTATTTCTCACAACGGAGTATGCCTGACGGTAGTGAGTCTGACCGATGATACGTATACGGTAACTGCCATGAAAGAAACGCTGGATCGTTCGAATCTTGGTTTGTTGAAAGTGGGCGATAAAGTGAATGTAGAGCGCAGCATGATGATGAATGGCCGACTGGACGGACATATTGTGCAGGGACACGTAGACCAGACAGCTACTTGTGTGGAAATCAAGGATGCGGAAGGAAGCTGGTATTTTACATTTAAATATGCATTTGATAAGGAAATGGCGAAACGTGGCTATATCACGGTAGACAAGGGGTCGGTGACTGTTAATGGTGTCAGTCTGACGGTATGCAATCCGACGGATGATACTTTTCAGGTAGCTATTATACCTTATACTTATGAATATACCAACTTTCATACATTTGAAATCGGTAGTGTAGTGAATATCGAATTTGATATCATCGGTAAGTATATCAGCCGGATGATTCAGTATAGATAATTAAAAAATAGATGTCTGATGGATTTTCTGCAATTGGTACTGTCTCGTCAGAGTGACCGGGCGTATGATAAAGAGCGTCCGGTAGAAGCGGAGAAGCTGGAGCGCATTCTGGAAGCTGCTCGTCTGGCTCCTTCTGCCTGCAATGCGCAGCCATGGAAGTTTGTGGTCGTGACGGACCATGAGCTGGCTTCAAAAGTGGGGAAGGCGGCAGCCGGACTAGGCATGAATAAGTTCGCCAAAGATGCCCCTGTACATATTCTGGTTGTAGAAGAGTCTGCCAATATTACATCCTTGCTTGGAGGAAAAGTAAAAGGCAAGCATTTCCCGCTGATTGATATTGGAATCGCTGCTGCTCATATCACATTGGCTGCAGAGAATGAAGGACTGGGTTCCTGCATCTTGGGCTGGTTTGATGAAAAAGAGATCAAGCAATTGACAGGTATTCCTGCTTCCAAACGTTTATTGCTGGATATTGCAATCGGGTATCCGGTGAAAGAGAAACGAAAGAAGATGAGGAAGCCGAAAGAAAAGGTCATTTCTTATAATCAATACTAATTGAAAAAAGATTACTCCTTGGACTTGCCGGAGTAGATATACAGTAAAAAGCCTCGTTGGTTTAAAAGGAAGAGGTCGTTCCTTTAAAACCAAGGAGGCTTTCCTTTAAAACCAACGACCTGTTTCTTTTAAAGGAAAAAGTAGAAGTCTTTAATCTCTTGATTATGAGATATTTGCCTGAATGTGATTCTCGAAATTGAGAATTGGTAAAAAACAAAGACGTTTATGGGAATTTCTATAGGTCTTTCAGTAGCACTTTGCTTGCCTTCTTATAGTATTCTTCTCTGGATTCAGTCAGTACTTTCCATTCGTCATTAAACTCCTCATCCTTGTCGATCTTGAAGTTTTCGGACCCATAAGTATCCAGTCGGTCGAGCAAGATGGCTACATTCAGTTGGTTGATATCCATAGAGGGCTGGTAGCCGATATCTTCACTTTTTTGGTCGGTCACTACCTCGTGGATCAAGTCTATTTCTTGTAATTGATAGAGTACCTGATTAGTCAGCCGGATGGGGATTTGATGCTCTTCCGATATTTCTGCTGCTGTATAGGGCGGTTCATTCTTTTCGAAACGTTTGGCGATAAGCGACATGATCAGGATAGAGATAAAGTCCCGGTAACGTCTGCTGATGTTGCGGGTATCCTGATCGAAACTAAAGCTGCGGATATTTTGTCCGGCATACGTCAATTCAGCTCCGAACAGACAGATGGTCCATGAGATTTGCAGCCAAAGCAGAAACAAGGGGAGGGCGGCGAAGCTACCGTAGATAGCATTGTATTTCGATACCCATAACTGGCTGTTGATATACAGGAACTGGAAGGCCTGATAAGCGGAACCTGCCAGGATACCTGCAATCAGAGCGTGCTTGAATTTTACTTTCGTGTTGGGCATGAAGATATACAGCCCTGTAAACATCAGCCAAGTCAAAACAAATGGGATAAGGCGGATCATGAACTTCATGACGGGAGCCAGTAAAACGAAATCGTCCATCTGCTTCAGCACGGTACTCACAAACAGAGAAAGACCGCCCGATACCACAATCAGAATCGGCATGAGCAGGAACATGGAGAAATAGTCCGTAATCTTCCGGTACATGGAACGCGCCTTCTTTACTTCCCAAATACGGTTGAAAGTGATTTCGATATTGCTCACCAGATTGATCACGGTCCATAGCAACATCACCAGACCTACCCCAATGAAAATACCGCCTTTGGTTTGCGAGAGGTAGGAGTTGACGAAAGAAAGAATAGCTTCCGTCGTTTCTATATTTCCCCCGAAGCCGCTTCGAAACTGGTGCTCCATCAGATTATCAAATCCGAATCCGCGGGCCACGGCGAATAGGATGGCGAGTATAGGCACAATAGCAAGCAGTGTGCTGTATGTCAGTGCTGAGGCCTTGTTTGCCATCCGGTCTTTAGTAAATCGGTTGATACAGAGATAGATGGTTTTGATAATATTGTAGAGCGAGAATTTCGTTCTAGTCACTTCATCTTCCGTGATGCGCCAGATGTCATACGTGATGAATTTCCATATATCGGTGATTTTCTTCTTCATGGCTCAGAATTTTAAAAAAGCAGTTTAAAAAAGAAAAAAAGCAGTCAGCCTGTAAGCCGAGTTCTGTACCTTATAGATATAAGGTGCCTGTCATTTATCTGAGTGGCGTGTCACCACGACACTTTAGCGGTCTACCCTCCGACATGGAGCGAGCAGCTCTCATAACGCCGGTTTACATGACCTTACAACTCCTAAGACGTACAGCCCGTATGTCACCATACGACTGGTAGGCTCTTACCCTACCTTCTCACCCTTACCTCTCCCCGAAAGGAGCGGCGGTTATTTTCTTCTACGTTACTCTACCCTCACGGACAGCTTTCTGTTAGGAAGTAGGATGCTCTGTGTTGCCCGGACTTTCCTCCTGCGCGAAACGCGCACGCGACAGACCGGCCAACTGCTTTAGACTGCAAAAGTACGTCATTTATTTTGTTTTAGCCAAAGAAAGTGTCACAAATAGAAATAATTTCTACCTTTGCTATCATTAAATCATGATTCAATGAAGAAAAATATCCTTTTTTTCTATTGCTTGCTGGTAGTAACGGTAGTTAGTCTGAAAGCTCAGGAAATACGCTCCATGCCTGCTGATTCGGCTTATGGGGTAGTGCACATTTCTGTTTGTAATATGCGCGATGAAGGTAAGTTTACATCCGGGATGAGTACGCAGGCGTTGCTCGGAATGCCGGTCAAGGTATTGCAATATACCGGCTGGTATGAGATTCAGACTCCGGATGACTATACGGGATGGGTACACCGGATGGTGATTACTCCGATGTCGAAAGAGCAATACGATGAATGGAACCGTGCTGAGAAGATCGTGGTGACTTCCCATTATGGATTTACGTACGAAAAACCGGATGATGACTCTCAGACCGTATCGGATGTCGTTGCCGGCAACCGTCTGAAGTGGGAGGGGAGCAAAGGGCGCTTTTACAAAGTGTCTTATCCCGACGGTCGCCAGGCATATATATCCAAACATATTTCACAACCCGAAACGAAGTGGAGAGCTTCATTGAAACAGGATGTCGAAAGCATTATTCAAACCGCCTATACAATGATCGGAATCCCTTATCTGTGGGCGGGAACTTCTTCGAAAGGAGTCGATTGCAGCGGTCTGGTCCGGACAGTGCTTTTTATGCACGATATAATCATCCCGAGAGATGCGTCGCAACAGGCTTATGTAGGCGAACGCATTGAAATCGCTCCTGATTTCTCCAACGTGCAACGCGGAGACCTCGTCTTTTTCGGTCGCAAAGCCACAGCCGACCGCAAAGAAGGCATCTCGCACGTCGGCATCTACCTGGGCAACAAACGCTTCATCCATGCCCTGGGAGACGTACATGTCAGCAGCTTTGATCCCGAAGACGAGTACTACGACGAGTTCAACACCGGCCGTCTGCTTTTTGCCACTCGCTTCCTGCCTTATATAAATAAGGAGAAAGGCATGAATACCACTGACCATAACCCCTATTATCTATATGACTAATCATTATCAATTATCCATTATCCATTCAACAAATGCCAAATAGAAGAGATTTCCTGAAAACGGCCGCCTTTGCAACTTTAGGCTCCGGAATAGCTGTCAGTCAGGTATTGGCGGGAGAATCTATAGCTTCCACCATTCATATAAACAAACAGGGTATGGGAGGAAAGATGAAAATGACTTTTTTCCCTTATGAGTTAAAGTTGAGGCACGTCTTTACGGTAGCCACTTATTCGCGTACCACCACACCCGATGTGCAGGTAGAAATCGAATATGAGGGAGTGACCGGATATGGAGAGGCGTCAATGCCCCCTTATCTTGGGGAGACGGTGGAGTCGGTGATGAATTTCCTTAAAAAAGTAAATCTGGAGCAATTCAGTGATCCTTTTCAGTTAGAGGACATTTTGTCATACGTTGACAGTCTGTCGCCGAAAGACACGGCGGCAAAGGCAGCGGTAGATATTGCCCTTCATGATTTGGTGGGAAAACTGCTGGGAGCTCCGTGGCATAAGATATGGGGATTGAATAAGGAAAAGACCCCTTCCACCACCTTTACGATCGGTATTGATACGCCCGATGTGGTGCGCGCCAAAACAAAAGAGTGTGCAGACCGGTTTAATATATTAAAGGTAAAGCTAGGGAGAGACAACGATAAGGAAATGATAGAGACGATCCGTTCGGTGACAGATCTTCCGATTGCCATAGATGCCAACCAGGGATGGAAAGACCGCCAATATGCGCTCGATATGATCCATTGGCTGAAAGAGAAGGGGATTGTAATGATAGAGCAGCCCATGCCGAAGGAACAATTGGATGACATTGCCTGGGTGACACAGCAAAGCCCTCTGCCGGTGTTTGCCGATGAGTCGTTACAGCGTTTAAAGGATGTGCCCGCTTTGAAAGGCGCGTTTACGGGAATCAACATCAAACTGATGAAATGTACCGGTATGCGTGAAGCATGGAAGATGGTGACGCTGGCGCACGCTTTGGGAATGCGCGTGATGGTGGGCTGCATGACGGAGACTTCGTGTGCGATATCTGCTGCCTCGCAATTTTCTCCGGCGGTCGATTTTGCCGATCTCGATGGCAACCTGCTCATCTCCAACGATCGCTTTAAAGGGGTAGAAGTGGTGAAGGGGAAAATCACCTTGAATGACTTACCCGGAATCGGTGTCATGAAAATCTGATCTTACTGAATGAATGTCAGACTGTTAAAGCCATCTGACATACAACGAATGTAAATTTGTCAGTTGCTGTCGTTAAGCGCTGTTAAGCCTCAAATATTCTCTGTTAAAAGAGGACAAAAAAGAGTGACAAGTAGAATAAGTGAACGATATTTGTTATTATTTTAACGTCGTAAAAGTTAAAACAATGTCGAATATTAACATTTTAAAGAATTATAAATCATGAAACAGACAACAAAGAACATTCTGGGAGTAGGAGCTATTATTCTTCTTAGCTCAGGAGTTGCAGGATTGACAACTTACAAATTGTTGCAATCCAATGATGCTGCCAAAGAGACATCTTTTAATGAGATGTTCCAGCAGAATCCCAATGTCAAATTGGCTGCTTTTGACGCGGTAAACGCTCAACCGGTTGACTTGACACAAGCTGCGGAGAATTCGCTTCATGCTGTCGTACATATAAAGTCTACTCAGGAAGCTAAAACAAGAACCGTTCAGCAAGCGCCGGATATTTTTGACTTCTTCTTTGGAGACGGACGCGGACAGCAGCGTCAGGTACAATCCCAGCCTCGTGTTGGTTTTGGTTCCGGAGTCATCATTTCCAAAGACGGATATATCGTAACCAACAATCACGTAATTGAAGGTGCCGATGAGATCAGTGTGAAGCTGAATGATAACCGTGAGTTCAGAGGACGTGTGATCGGTACTGACCCGAGCACAGACCTTGCTTTGATCAAGATTGAGTCTGATGATGATCTGCCTACTATTCCGGTTGGAGATTCCGAAACACTGAAAGTAGGAGAGTGGGTACTCGCCGTAGGAAACCCCTTCAATCTGAACTCTACAGTGACAGCAGGTATCGTAAGTGCCAAAGCCCGTACTTTGGGAGTATACAATGGCGGTATTGAATCTTTCATCCAGACAGATGCCGCCATCAACCAGGGAAATAGTGGTGGTGCACTGGTGAATGCGAAAGGCGAACTGGTAGGTATTAACTCCGTGTTGTCTTCACCTACGGGAGCATACGCCGGATACGGCTTTGCTATCCCTACCAGCATTATGACTAAGGTAGTTGCCGACCTGAAACAATACGGAACAGTACAGCGTGCCCTCCTTGGCATCAAGGGAGCTTCTTTGGGCAGCAGCATCATGGAAGATCAGAGTCCTATCGATAAGTCCGGTACTACACTGCGTGATAAAGCGAAAGAATTTGGCGTGGTAGACGGCGTATGGGTACGCGAAATCGTTGATAACGGTTCGGCTGCCGGTGCTGATATCAAGGTGGATGACGTAATTGTCGGTTTAGATAACAAGAAAGTACATAACTTTGCCGACTTGCAGGAAGCATTGGCTAAACACCGTCCGGGCGATAAGGTAACTGTGAAACTAGTTCGTGACAAGAAAGAAAAGTCAGTAGAAGTGACGCTGAAGAACGAACAGGGTACTACCAAGATCGTGAAGGAAGCTGGTATGGAAATTTTGGGTGCTGCATTCAAAGAACTGCCGGATGACTTGAAGAAACAGCTGAATCTCGGCTATGGTCTGCAAGTGACAGGCGTTTCTTCCGGTAAGATGTCAGATGCAGGAGTTCGCAAAGGTTTCATCATCCTGAAAGCTAACGACCAGCCGATGCGCAAAGTAAGTGATCTGGAAGAAGTGATGAAAGCCGCTGTTAAGTCTCCGAATCAGGTATTGTTCCTGACCGGCGTATTCCCGTCCGGCAAGCGCGGATACTTTGCAGTAGACCTGACTCAGGAATGAGTTATAAATTAAGGTAAGAAGATTGTAGGATAAGCTAATGAAATAGAAAAAGGATGCCGTCATACAACTTGTCGGCATTCTTTTTTGTTTTATTAGTTGAAAATATAGTGAAAAAGTTGCCTAAATATGTATGTTAACAAATTATTTGTCGTAACTTTGCACTCCAAATCTGTTTTTAAAGAATGAGACAACTAAAGATTACCAAAAGTATCACTAACAGAGAGAGCGCTTCTCTTGACAAGTATTTGCAGGAAATCGGCCGTGAGGACCTGATAACAGTCGAGGAAGAAGTGGAACTCGCTCAGCGCATTCGTAAGGGTGACCGTGTAGCATTGGAAAAATTGACACGTGCCAATCTTCGTTTCGTCGTATCTGTGGCCAAACAGTACCAGAACCAGGGTTTGAGTTTGCCTGACTTGATTAATGAAGGCAATTTAGGACTGATTAAGGCTGCCGAAAAGTTTGATGAAACACGTGGGTTCAAGTTTATCAGCTACGCTGTATGGTGGATTCGCCAGTCTATTCTGCAAGCATTGGCAGAGCAGTCGCGTATTGTTCGTCTCCCGTTGAATCAGGTAGGTTCGCTGAATAAGATCAGCAAAGCCTTCTCAAAGTTCGAACAGGAAAACGAGCGGCGTCCGTCTCCCGAAGAGTTGGCAGATGAACTGGAAATTCCGGTTGACAAGATCTCTGATACACTGAAGGTATCCGGCCGTCATATTTCGGTGGATGCGCCTTTTGTGGAAGGAGAAGACAACAGCCTGTTGGATGTGTTGGTAAACGACGATTCGCCTATGGCGGACCGCTCTCTGGTTAATGAGTCTCTTGCGAGGGAAATTGATAGAGCTCTTTCTACGTTAACCGATAGAGAAAAAGAAATCATTCAGATGTTTTTTGGTATCGGACAACAGGAAATGACATTAGAAGAAATCGGCGATAAGTTTGGCCTCACACGTGAGCGCGTTCGTCAGATTAAAGAAAAAGCAATTAGAAGACTAAGACAAAGTAATCGTAGTAAATTGCTCAAATCCTACTTGGGATAAGTGAGGAATATCAGTTTCTGAAAAAAAAGAATTAGGGTCGCATAAGTTGCACTTCTTGGAGTAATCATCTGAAGAATGTACTTATGCGACTTTTATTTAGCCGTTATTCGTCAATACTATACTATGCACAATTTTATGAAGAAGTCTGCTCTGATATTATTCACGCTTGTTGGTCTGAACATTGGCATCGTAGCCAAAGCCGAACAACCCTTACGGGAAAAAGCTCTTGCAGCGAAAACCTATTGCGTAGAGAAAGGGTTTAATACGAATTATTGCTTTCTGGTAGATTTCAGCATTCCTTCCGGCAAAAAACGTTTCTTTGTCTGGGATTTCAAAGGCGATTCCATCAAATATTCAAGTCTGTGTGCTCATGGATATGGTAAGGAGAGCACGCCGAAGAAACCGGTATATAGTAATGTGGAAGGCAGCTATTGCTCTTCTTTGGGGAAGTATAAGGTAGGAATCCGTTCGTATAGTAAATGGGGGATTAATGTACATTATAAACTGCATGGATTGGAATCGACCAACAGCAATGCTTTCAAGCGTTACATTGTGCTCCATTCGTATACTCCGGTACCGACTTTGGAGATATACCCCATGCATCTTCCATTGGGGATTAGCCAGGGATGTCCTGTGATCTGTGATGACGCGATGCGGAAGGTCGATGCACTGCTGAAAGTCGAGAAGAAGCCTGTGTTGCTATGGATATATGAATAGAAATACTAAATCTTAATGATAAATAGATGATATTTCCTCTTTTTTGTTACCTTTGCCACAATTAAAAATTTATGATATGAAATACGTAAAAATACTATTTGCAATGGCACTTGTGTTGACAATGTGCTCGGCTTTCTCTTTAAAGAAAGACCACTCAAAAACAGTTTATGCCTTCGGAATTGCCGCTTCCTTTACGGATACAGTCGTGTATTTTACGGATATTCAAATATTGGATAGCGCAAAGGTTAGCAAGGAAGGTTTTCTGACTCATCGTGATCTGTACAGCTATCAGTTGAAGAATTATGTGGAAGATAACGGACTGCAACAGAATAGTACCTGTATGATCTATTTCTCAGAAAACAGGAAAAAACTGGAGAAAGAGGCAACGAAGATTCTGAGTAAATATAAAAGGAACAGGAATACCACAGTAACACGGATTGATACTGATAAATTCCACTTTATAAAACCGGAAGAGTAAAAGATTAATTGTTAATATGATAAGAGATGCAGGTTTGCATCTCTTATTTTTTTATCTTTGCAGCCGTAACTAATTGGTAATCTAATGAAAAAGATTAAAATATTATCCCTTCTCATGGGTTTGGCTGCGTTGTTTGCAGCTTGTGAGAATAATGAAAACGAAGGTCCTGAAGGACCCGAACCACGTGAGCAGGTAGGACGTACAGTGTTGGTCTATATCGTGGGGGATAATGGAGTCAGTGAGTTATCAAGCCTTTTTAAAGTCAACTTTAGCGATATGAAGGCGGGTATGGAAGAGGTTGATTATTCCAAGTGTAATTTGGTTGTTTATAGTGAGATGGTAAATGACGTTCCTCACTTGATTTCATTGAAACAGAAGAATGGTAAAGTAGTGGCCGATACTCTTTTTACTTATGATGAACAAAATCCGCTGGATAAGGAAGTTATGGCCAGTGTTATTTCCCAAACAGTTAGTTATTTCCCGGCAGATAGTTATGGGTTTGTATTTTTGTCTCATAGCTCTTCATGGGTGCCGGCCAGTAATAATGCGAACTCTCGCTCCATCGGATATTATCGTAGGACTCAGATGAATATACCGGATTTCCGTGAAGCATTGTCCTCTGCTTTTCCAAAACCATTAAAATTTATATTGTTTGACTCATGTAATATGCAATCTGTGGAAGTCGCCTATGAACTTCGTGACTGTTCCGAATATTTTATTGGTTCTCCTACGGAGATTCCGGGACCGGGTGCACCTTATAAGGCAGTAGTACCGGAAATGTTTACTGAAACAAATTTGGCGACGAATATAGCAGAGGCGTATTATGGATATTATGAAAAATCTTATACAGGGGTTGCTCCTGTTAGTAATGAGAATTGGACGGGAGGAGTTGCTACTTCTGTGATAAAGAGTGCGGCTTTGGATAATTTGGCAGCAGCAACCAAGACAATCATTCCTAAATATATTCAAGAGAAAAGGGAAGTAGACCGTAGTGATATACTAGCTTATGATTTTAACGATGACGCTAATTATGATTTTGAAAAACTGATCCGAAATTTGACAGGTGGAGTAGATAATACGGATTATCGGTCTTGGTATACAGCCTTTGAAGCAGCTGTTGTATATAGGAAAACAACTCTCAAAAACTATTCCGGTATCATTCATAGAATGTTTACTATGGAAGGTTCGGAAGGACTCTCTACATATATACCTACTGGCGCAAGCAATTCTACTATGAATACTTTCTATCGTACTTTGTCATGGTACACTGCTGCCGGATGGGATGGAACTGGATGGTAAGAATAAAGTCAGAATAAAAAGAAAGTGTGCCGCCCTGAAGCAGCACATTTTTTTTATCTCCCCCCTACAACCATTCATACTCCTTCCTCGCAACCTCCGGACACTTGATTCAGACATCCGCACTTAACTGATAATGCCCTACGATTTTCGCCTGTGGAAATAACAGTTTCAGTTCTCCTAATATCCGTAGTAGCGTTTCTTTTTGTTACGTCGCCGTGTATTCATTGGTGCTACCCCCTCCGGGTTTCTCGTCAAGTTTCGGAGAATCTTCGTTTTCTTCCTCAGCATCCGCTTTGTAGAGAGAATATTTCATCACCTTACACATATGTTTTATTAAAACGCTGCAAAGGTAAAAATCGTTTGCAGGTGTGGAAAAACCGTGAAGCACCGCATTGGTAATAAGGGTAAGGAGAGTACATTCCTTTTTATTTCGACAAAAAAATCGGTTGAACATTGTGTAGGGTAGTTCATTTTATATAGTTTATGGCGAAAAAAGAATCTCAATTATGAACTTAAAAAGAAAGGATTATATGAAACAGCATAGCTTTACAGACTTTGTTTACGAAGTTATTGGCGAGTTGCGGCAAGAGAACCGTTTTGCGACGGCCTATATCTATCACTATGCCTTGCAGGCATTCACCGCTTCTGTAGGTGGTGGCAAAATATTTTGGGGAGGACTGAACCGAAGAAGCTTGTGTAAATTTCAATATTATCTGGAGAAAGAGCAGAAGAGTTATAACACAACTTCTACTTATATCCGTGCGCTGCGTGCTATTTATAACCGTGCGGTAGATCGTGGGGTTGTGGCGGGAGAATGTCGCCTGTTTGTCAATCTCAAAACAGGGGTATCTTCCGAACATAAATTGGCATTAACTGCCGGGCAGACGAGCCGATTGCTGGGTGATGTTGTTGACGGAAAGTATTCTTCCGGCAGACTCTCCAGTCCTGTACTCCCTCCGGAGGTGTACCGGGCGCAGGACACAATGCGATTGATGCTGTTGCTGCAAGGGATGCCTTTTGTAGACCTTGCTCACTTGCGCAAAGTGGATTTGAAAGGGGACCTGCTGATATGCCGACGCCAAAAGACGGGTACTGAACTTTGTGTCAAGCTTATGCCGCAGGCACGTCAGCTTATCGAACGTTATAGGAGCCGGGAAGAATCTTCGCCCTATCTGTTGGATATCCTTACTCCCACTTCTTCCGATAGAGAAGCTTTTGATGATTATCGCCGTTGCTTGCGTAAGCTGAACTTCAACCTTTCGAGACTACCCGGACTGATGGGAATGGAGGAGGTAAAAGTCAGTTCCTACACGGCACGCCACACTTGGGCTACACTTGCCAAATATTGCCAGGTTCCCGAAGAGGTGATTTCCGAAGGACTGGGACATTCTTCACTTGAAGTCACACGGACGTATCTCAAGAGTTTTGAAGGGGAGGAACTTAATCGGGCAAATATAGTCGTTAATAATTACATAATCACAGGGGAAAAGAGAATGTGGAATGAAGCTTAAGATGCTGTTACTTCGTAAGTAACAGATAGTTATCGATGCTGCAAAGATATAAGAATTTTAATAAAAAATATATTATTTACAAAGTTATTTTCATTAGATCACTAAAAAAGTTTCGACACAAGGCAAAAAACAAGGATAGGGATACATACTAGTTGCAAGAGTTATGAAAACGCATATAACTTTTTCTTCCCACTTTGAAATGAATAAAGCGGAATACACTGCTATTTGTCTTTCTTGACTTAAATAATCTGTTGATAATCAGAATTATGGTAGAACTGCGCTCTGTTCTGTCATAAAACAAGTTTCTGTTACTTACGAAGTAATTTTCGCCTATACAAACGGACAACTTAAGTATAATGAAGCAAAAAAATAAATTCATAAAAGAGCGTCTTAAGCACAAACAGGAGCAGCTTTCCATGCAGGCAATCAGACAGGAACGTCTTAACCGTACCATGCAAAATACCAAAGATGATATTGATCAGCTCATCTATGCCCTTCACGAACTGGAAGAAGCCGAAAAAGGTAATCATAAACGTCATACTATTCCTTATAATGAAGTCTTCAGTTTCTTTACGCGCATCTGCCGTCTGTTCGACTATCTTCAACACCGTTGCCATAAATATTTTAATTACCGGCTGACCTGCCTTGTGATACACGCCCATTACCGATTTCGCAGCCGGACACGGGCACCCGGTCGTGAGTATCTTAGTCCCGGAACCATACTTACCTATTTCAAGCATGAACGGGAAATGGTTGTATAACTTCGAACTTAAAATAATCATTGCATTTATAACACTTCTTTTTTCTTAGGGATCTGATAGCGATTTACATTATTAATTAATAACTAGAGAATATGGGAAAATTAAAACATTTAGGTATGTCACTCCTCTTGGCAACAACATTTTTCAGTTGCGGAGATGACTATGACGACACTGCTTTGCGCAACGATGTGAACGACCTTAAATCGAGAGTAGAAAAACTGGAATCATGGTGCAGCACTACCAATACACAGATCAGCGCCTTGCAGGGACTGGTTTCAGCATTGGAACAGAATGACTATGTGACCGGAGTTACTCCTATTGTAGAAGGATCAGTAGAAGTGGGTTACACTATCACTTTCACTAAAAGCAAGCCCATCACCATCTATCACGGCAAGGATGGTAAGAACGGTGCTGACGGTATAAACGGTGTCGACGGCATCACCCCTCTTATTGGTGCGGAGAAAGATACCGACGGTATATATTATTGGACTATAAAGCTCGGTGATGCCGATTCTGCATGGTTGACTGATGCTGATAACAATAAAATACCTACTACCGGTAAAGATGGAGAAAATGGAAACGATGGTGAACCTGGAAACAATGGTGAGCCTGGTAAGGATGGTGAGCCCGGTCATTCTCCCGTTATCAGTGTAGATACGTTTGAAGGCAAACTGTACTGGAAAGTAGATGATGAATGGTTACTGGACAGTAATAGTAATAAAGTGGCTGCCACCGGTGAAAAGGGAGATACCGGTTCCGCTGGGAAAGACGGGGAGAAAGGTCCGCAAGGTGAGCAGGGGGATTCTGTTTTCAAAAAAGACGGTGTGAAAATAGAAGACGGCAAAGTGATCTTCACATTAGCAAATGGAAAGGAATTCACGCTTCCGATGCTAGTTGACGGCCTCGCTGTGGGTATTGGTGGCAGCGATTTGTTCTATGCATCTCCTTCAGACAATTCTATAGATATCACTTTTGCTTCTACTATGAAAGAGGAAGATTATAAATCCATTGTTACTACTATTACGAATGGTAATGAAGCAGACTGGATTATTAAAAGTCGTGGTGCGGCAGATACATGGAAAGTATCAGTAACGGAACCGACTTTTACCGGCACAGACGGAACATATACTCTGGGAAGTGCAAAGATTACTATTACCCCTCCGGCAAATGTCAAACTGTCGGATACAGCTCTATTGACGGTGACAGTGACTGACGCTAATGATGGTACAATATCAGTTTCGAGAGAAGTAAAATATTTTGATGGTGAGATAGTGGCATGTACCGGAGGTGATTTAAGTATCAAAGGGTTGGATACATCTGTGAAAAGACTGGCACTAAAGGGCTCTATCACGGTAGAAGATTTTAAATATATCAGAGAATCATTAACTGCACTTGAAGTGCTGGATATTTCGATGACCGACTTGACTGAACTGCCGGATCGTGCATTACGTTTCGGTGGTGATACACCAAACACTTCATTGAAAGCAGTCAGACTGCCTTTATCTATGAAAACTATCGGTTATGCAGCTTTCACTAATTGCAGAGCATTGACAAGTATTGATACTGAGAATGTGGAAATCATAGGTGAATGGGCATTCGAACAATGCCGCGGTTTGGTGGAAGTGAAATTGCACGACGGATTGAAAGAGATTCGTAGACAAGCCTTCAATAACTGTATTTCACTGACATCGATAGATATTCCAGGTAGTGTAACAGATTTGGGCAAAAATACAGAAGTATCTACGTCACAGTATGAAGGTTGGGTGTTTGAAAACTGTACGAATTTAAGTACGATCACTTTGCATGAGGGTTTAAAGAAATTATATGTCTCAACCTTTTCTCGTTGTGGAGTCGTATCTATCAATATACCTACGACAGTAACAGATATCCCTGACTATGCTTTTCAGGAATGTCAGAATCTGGAGCGCGTCACATGGCATAATGGTATCACTCAGATAGGGGAGGCTGCATTTTTAAGATGCCGTTCATTAAAGGCTATTACTATTCCTACAGGAGTAACAGTACTCAGGAATAATCTATTTGATGAATGTGCGAATTTGCAGTATGTGACATTACATCATAATATCACTGAGATACAAGTGAGAGCTTTCTCTTATTGCACTTTACTTAAGTCAGAGTTTTTCCCTTACGAAGATGTTTATATAGATAGAGCAGCACTCCCCAATGCACTGCAAACTTTAGGAGCAGGTGTATTTACGGATTGTAAGAACATGGAAAGTATTAATATGCAACGTACACAGGTGAAAAATATACTCAGGAATACATATTCCGGATGTAGTGGTATAACTACCTTCTATTATCCGAATGTAGTAGAAACAATCGGTGAGTTTGCTTTTTCAGGTTGTTCTGCGTTAGTGGGATCTTTTTTCCCGGCTTCATTAACATCCATTGAAACAAATGCATTCCACTTATGTACGAAAATGAGCCAAGTTTACTGTTTGGGAAGTACTCCACCTACGCTTGGTACGGCTGCTTTTGATTCTTCTCTAAAATCAATAAGTACACTATTTGTGCCAGAGGCTGCGATTTCGGCATATAGTAGCAGTAGTTGGAATCCCTATTTTAAAGAAATAAAGAAAGATTTACTCCATCCATAAAATTCAGAAATTCAAATGATAACCAGGTTCCGTTGCTTTTCTTGGCAAGAAAGGTGGCGGAATCTTTGTTTTGTTACACTGTTCTGGCAATTCGATATAATAAAACTTAAACATATTCTTCCATTTTTTTTATCTTTTTTATTCCATACGTTTGTAAATGGCAAGCTTTTTCCGCAAGTTTGTATATTATTAACGCTCACTGATTCATCGATATTAATTTTGTAGTCGTGATTTTTATCTATTCAATCCTTTACTCACGCGTGAATATATATTAATGTATAAAGAAAATAGCTTTTACAATTACAGTAGAAAAAGATACTCTACAATATCATTGTCAATCAGGTGGTTACAGAAAAGTTTCAAAAAAGTGGTAGAAAATAGTCAGATATATTTGGATTGTATAGCAAAACCTCGTACTTTTGCACCCGCTTTCCAAGAGAGGGACAGCCTAACAATTGACATTCTGCTAAAGTTTAAGGCTTCAGAAAATAAAAACAAAAAAACTTCGAAAAAGTTTGGAAGTTATCTGAAAAAGTTCTTATCTTTGCATCCGCTTTCGCTAAGAAAGCAGCGCGACAGAAGTCACGTTAGTTCTTTGAAATATTGATAAACAATACAAGTAGTACAAGAAAAAAAATAGAACC
>OBXF01000100.1_pt1 | contig 112643 bp, 108 predicted proteins | sample 1495371 | NCBI WGS metagenome assembly OBXF01 (sample SAMEA2580143, study PRJEB22360) | human gut metagenome | biome: human gut; feature: human-associated habitat; material: faeces | place: Denmark | collected 2008/2010 | reverse complement strand
ATATATTTGTTTCTGTTCCATCGGTGAAAAAAACGTTTGGTACAGAAGGTGGAAGGAGCAATTATTGTTGGATACCTATGATTTATTAAAAACAGCCATGAACGTTTCTGCCCAACGCGCAGAATTGATTTCGTCTAATATCGCCAATGTCAACACGGATGGTTACAAAGCAAAACGCATCGTGTTTGAAAGCGAATTAAAGCAGGCACTCGCTTCGTCAGGGACCGACGCTGCAACCGAAGCGTCAGTTTCTCAAGTAAAACCGAAAATCACTGAAAATGCAACTACCAGCATCAAAGACAACGGCAATAACGTGGATCTTGAAGTGGAGATGTTGGATCAAGCAGCCAATGGGTTATATTACAGTGCATTGACCGCACAAGTCAACGGTCGCTTGCAAATGATGAACCTTGTATTGAGTAATTGATAGAAAGCGCAGGAAAAACAAATGGGTATGTTTAATGGACTAACGATCAACGCGAGCGGTCTAGCATTGGAACGGTTAAAACTAGATACGATCTCCAGCAATATCGCAAATGTAAATACGAATCAAACACAAACAACCGCTGCTTATCAAAAAAAGAGTATTCTTTTTTCAGAAAATTTAAAAAATAGTCGCGAAGGAACACCGGCTACATACGGTGTCAAAGTGACGGGGATCGCTGCCGATGAGACGGAAAAACTGACCTATGATCCTACGAATCCCGCTGCCAACGATGAGGGATATGTCGGTCAATCAAATGTGGATATTGCCGATGAAATGGTGGCAATGTTGCAAGCGGTTCGAACCTACGAAGCCAATGTTTCTGCTTCAGAAATGAATAAAACGATCTTGAAAAAAGCATTAGAAATATCAAAGGGGTAACGAGAAAATGGATGGACTTTTAACGACAGGATTAACGGACTACCAAAACGTTTTGCGGACACTAGGCACGGGGGCTGCTTCAAACGAGACCAGTGTTGCAGGCGCCAAGAAAAATCAGTTTTCTTCTTACTTGACCCATGCGGTCGATCAGTTGAATCAAAAAACGGCGGTCATGGATCAAGATACTGTAAATTTGATCACCGGCGATGAAAGCGATCTAGGCAATGTGATGATTCGCATGACGGAGGCGCAACTGGCGCTACAAACAGCCGTTCAAGTACGAAACAAGTGTTTAGAAGCTTACAATGACGTGAAAAATATGCAGTTTTAGCAGTGGGTGAGGGAATAAGGATAAATGATGGATAAAGTGAAAGAATGGACAGAACAACTCAAAGACCGTTGGCAAATGCAAAGCTCTTTAAAGAAAATGATCGTTGTTCTTTCCGTTATCAGCGTTCTCGGAGTCACAGCAGCTGTTTATTATTTAAATACGCGAATTGAATACGGTATCTTGTTTACGGATCTAAGCGATGCCGATGCGGGAACGATCAGCAAGGATTTGGAGGAACAGCAGATCGCCTACAAATTAGCTGACAATGGATCGACTATTTTGATCGACAAGGATCAAGTCGATGAATACCGCATCAATCTTGCCGTGGACAATAAATTACCAAATACCAGTACAGGTTTTGAATTATTTGATGATGCCAACATGATGACAACCGACGAAGACCGCAAGATCATGTATCAGCGGGCAGTAACGGGCGAATTGCAACGAGCGATCGAGTCGATCGATGCGGTCAAATCCGCCAAAGTTTTACTCGTAATGCCAGAAGAAAGTGTCTTTTCTTCTGAGGAAAGTGCGCCAACTGCTTCTATCGTGTTGACCTTGAAAAATCAGCAGATTTCAGACGAGTCCGTGCAAGGGATCGTTACCTTGACTTCAGGGGCAGTGGAAAAGCTGAAGCCAGAAAATGTAAAAGTCGTTGATAGCGCGGGCAATACCTTGACGAGACCCGAAGATGAAGCCAGTCAATTAAGTGGCCTGAACAATAAATACATTGCCATCAAAGATTCCTATGAAAAAACACTAGAAGAAAAAGTAGCGAAGTTGCTGACACCGATCTATGGTGCAGACAAATTCCAAGTGTCGATCAATTTAGACTTGAATTTTGATTCGATCGAGCGGAAGAAAGTCACTTATGATGACCCAGAGATCAAGAGTGAGACAGTGCAGGCTGCTGGTTCGCAAGGGACCGTCCAAGAAGCCCAAACAGGGACTGTGGATGACAATGTCTCCAATGTGACGGGCACGGATGGAGAGGGGAACAATTCCTACAGTCGCTCCGTTGAAAATGAATTGGATACCGAGACCACTACGACCATTACGGCTCCTGGCATGATCGAACGAATGACCAGCTCAATCGTGATCAATGCGAACCTTTCGCAAGCGGATCAAGCAGAATTGCAGCAGTTGATTGCTAGCGCCGTCGGCTATGACAATGACCGTGGTGATCAAATCGCGATCCAAGGATTTGACTTTGCCCAAGCAGAGGTTGATCCAGCCGTTGATCCGCAAGGGAATGAACCGATTGCAGCTGCCAAAGGTTATCTCAAGTATGCCATCATCGGCGGCATCGTGTTGACCTTGTTCTTAGTGATTTTAATGATCGTTGGCGTGATCCGACGTCGTCGTAAAGAAGACGAGCTGGAAGTCGATGTGACGGAGGAAATGGTCACTTTTGCACAACCGTCAGCAGTTAGCACTGGTACAAGTCCGTCAGTTGCACAAGAAGTCGTTTTTGGCGGTGTCGGCAATCGGTCTGCTGAAACGAAACCAGCGGTGCCAGAAGCATCCACACAAGAAGCCGCAGCAGAACATTCAGGAGAACCAACATTGGATCAAACGGCTAGAAATTATGCCGAAAGCAATCCTGAAGTAGCGGCGGAATTGATCAAAGCTTGGATGAAAGAAAAATAAGGGGGCAGCCATGGATACAATAGACGGGGTAAAAAAAGCAGCGATTCTTCTGATCTCTCTAGGATCAGATACCTCTGCAAAGATCATGAAGCTGCTGCCAGAATCATTTATACAAAAGGTGAGCTATGAGATCGCCAATATCGACTTTGTCAGTCCCGAAGAGCGGGATCAAGTGTTGGAGGAATTTTCTCATACCGCAACGGCTCGCAAATATGTCTTAGACGGCGGGATCGATTATGCCAAAAATTTGCTGAACCAAGCATTAGGCCCTCAAAAAGCCAAAGAAGTTATTGACGTATTGACTCAGATTCAGCTGCGGGAACGGCCCTTTAATATCGCTCGCAAAGCCGATGTTCAACAGTTGACCAATCTGTTGATCGGTGAACATCCGCAAACGGTAGCGTTGATTTTGTGCTACATGCAGCCGGACAAAGCGGCCAGCGTCTTGTCGCAGTTTCCCGATCATTTGCAAGTGGAGATCGCTGAACGGATCGGGACGATCTCCAGTACGTCGCCTTTGGTGATCGAACGGATCGAAAAAGTGATCGAGAACAAATTCTCGAATTACATTGAGAACGATACGGAAAATGTCGGTGGTGTGCATACTCTGGTTGAGATCTTGAACTCAGTCAGCCGCAGCACCGAAAAGAACATTTTGAACGACTTAGAAAAGCGGCAACCAGAACTCTCCAACGAAGTGAAATCCAGCTTGTTTACTTTCGAGGATATCGTGACCCTCGATCGCTTGGATGTTCAAAAAGTCTTACGAGATGTTCAAAACGATGTCTTAGTCTTAGCGCTTAAAGGCACGACCGATGACATCAAGAACTTTATTTTCTCCAACCTCTCATCACGGGCGGTGGAAAATCTGCAAGAAGAAATTCAATTTATGGGTCCTACCCGCTTATCTGCTGTAGAAGAAGCCCAACAAAGTGTGGTGGCTGTGATTCGACGGCTAGATGAAACCGGTGAGATCTACATCGGAAGGGGCGACCAAGATGCAGTGGTCAAATAGCAGTTTATTGAAGCAGCAGGCGGTCAAAACGACCGAAGCTGCGCGCAGTATTTTGACGGATACGACCATCAAAGCGCCGATTGAGAAACCAAGCTTAGACCCAGAATTGCAAGCGGCTAGACGTGCACGCCAGTTGGAGCAGGAACGGCATCTGCAGCAAATGGAAGCCTTGAAGCAGCAGATTTTGACCGATGCACAAGAACAAGCGGCGCAAATTCTAGCAGAAGCGAGAACGGAAGGCTTTCAAGCAGGACAAGCAGACGGCTTTCAACAAGGCTATCAAGAAGGACTCAATGCCAGCAAAGAAGCCGCGCAAGCATTGATGGCACAAGCCCAAGCCAATGTCGCTGAAGCCGTTTCTGAGATCAACACCTTTCGCTCAGAGAAAAAGCAAGAAATGATCGCTTACGGCACGGCAATCGCTGAAGCCTTGATCAATCAACGTTTTACAGATGAGCAAGCAGGCTTCCTGCCTTTTGTGGAGTCTGTGCTATGGCAATTTGAACAACCCGATCAATTTGTGACTGTTCGCAGCCAAGAGCAGCATCTTGCAGGGTTGCGAGAATTGTTGGAAACCAAAAAGCAGACGATCAGCGGGTTTCGCTATTTACTCATGGCAGATGACAGCTTGGCGGAACACGATTTTTGTATCGAATCTGAAAATGCCTTGGTGGTTTTTGAACTGAGGAAAGAAATCGCTCGCTTTTTGAGCCAATTTCTAGAAAGCAGTGTGAAGGAATGACGTTTGAATTACCAATCACAGCGCTGCGCAAAACGGCGCAAGCACAGCCGTTTTTTACCACCTACGGCAAAGTCAGCGAAGTCGTAGGTCTGCTGATCAAAGTCGAAGGGCTGGCGGTTTTCATAGGGGAAATCTGTGAAGTCGCATTGCAAAACAAGACACATACAGCCTTAGCTGAAGTCGTAGGCTTTGTGAAAAAAACCGTGCTCCTGATGCCCCTTGATCAGCTAGAAGGCATCGGACCGGGCTGTTTGGTGCGGCCAACTGGCAAATCGTTGACGGTAAAAATCGATGATACACTGCTAGGGCACACCTTAGATGGACTAGGGCGACCGTTAGATATGGCGCTGGAGCTGGAAAGTGCGCCAGAATATCCAGTTAGTCAAGATTCTCCTGACCCCTTTCGCCGTCAAAAAATCGCTGAGATCATGCCGACAGGTGTCCGGGCGATCGATGGTCTTTTGACCGTCGGCCTTGGCCAACGGATCGGCATTTTTGCCGGCAGCGGGGTCGGTAAGAGTACTTTATTGGGGATGTTGGCTCGTTATTGCGAAGCCGATGTCATCGTGATCGGCTTGATCGGCGAGCGGGGACGAGAAGTCAAAGAATTTATTGAAAATGATCTAGGCCCAGAAGGTTACCGCAAGTCGGTCGTTGTCTGTGCTACCTCCGATATGCCGCCTCTCGTACGATTAAAAGGGGCTCATGTGGCAACAGCGATCGCTGAGTATTACCGCGATCAAGGGAAGAAAGTCGTATTGATGATGGATTCGGTGACCCGTTTTGCGATGGCACAGCGGGAGATCGGTCTATCGACAGGCGAGCCGCCGACGACCAAAGGTTATACCCCTTCTGTGTTTACAGCTTTACCGAAGTTGTTAGAACGCAGTGGGATGTCGGACAAAGGCTCGATCACGGCCTTTTATACTGTCTTGGTAGAAGGGGATGACATGAATGAACCGATCGCTGATGCGGTGCGGGGAATTCTTGATGGACATATTCTGTTGTCCCGAAAAATCGCCGCTCAAAATCATTATCCTGCCATCGATATTCAAAACAGCCTCAGCCGCTTGATGAAGACCCTTGTTTCTGAGGAACAGCATAAACATGCGGGGGAACTAAAAGAAAACATGGCCGTTTATGCAGAGGCCAAGGATTTGATCGATATCGGTGCCTACAAAAGCGGCAGCAATGCGTTGACCGACCAAGCGATCGCGTTGCATCACCCCATCCTACGGTTTTTACAGCAAAAAGTGGATGAGCGGATCCCATTTGAACAAACGATTTTTGAACTGGCGCATTTGTTCAGTGAAGAAGCGCTGATCGAGCGCCAGCGTTCGACCATGTAAAACAGATCATAAAGGAGCAGCTATGCAAGCATTTCACTTTTCCTTAGAAAAAGTATTGGATCACCGAAAAACTATTGAGCAAGAAGCCAAACGCGCTTACGCCCAAAAACAACAATTGTTGATTCAGCAAGAACAGCACCTGAATACGCTGACACAGGAAAAAGCCCAGCTTTTTGATGTCAATGAGATGACCATTGGGCGGATGCAAGTGCAGCAACGCTATTTGCTTGCGTTGAATGCCACCATCGATGAGGTTCAGAACAAAATGTTTCACGTGAAGCAAGAATTGGCAGAGTCTTTATCGGTGGTGGTAGAAGCGCAGCAGGAACGCAAGATCGTGGAAAAGCTGCGAGAAAAACAATTTGCTGAATACACCTATGGACAGCAATTGGAAGAGCAAAAACAATTGGATGAGTTCGGCAATCGCGCCTTATTTTCTTAAAGCACTAATGGTTTTAGTGATGAGACGACTTTGGTTTCAAAGCATCAGCTGAGAGGAGGTGAACAATGAAAGAGATCACAACAAGTGCCGCAACCGCTGTACCTGTCGGTAGCAAATCAAAAAAGACGGAGGCGTCACCAGAAGTCTTCAGTTTGCTGATGCAACAGCTGACGGAACAGAGCGCAAGCAACTTGCCAGCATCCTTCGAGCCATCAGGTATGTCGGAGCAAACCGCCGCCGCACCAGAAATGGGGGTTGCCAGCAGTATGGAACATCTGCCACAGGAGCCAGAAATCACTCCAGCAGTCGAACAACCTGCAACGACACAAGCGCCAGGAATGAGCCAGATCAGCCAGGCACCTTTTGCAGGCTTGGTTCAAGAAACGCCCCAGTCATCAATGGCAACGACAGAGCAGAACCAAACGAGCGCCACAGCAGCTTCTCCCGACAGTGTTTCAGCAGCTTTTTCAGCACCAATAGACGTAGCCACCACAGTCATCAACCCCTCCGAGCCTGCGCTTGAAGGTCTAGCTTTGATGACAAATGACAGAAGTGAAGCCGCAACAACAACGCTTGAAACACCTTTGCCAGAAGACTTAGTAGGTGAGGAGCAGACCACGGCAAAAGGAATCGCTCCTTTCCAGGAAATCAAGGAAGTCGATTCAGTAACAAAAGCCGCGATTGCGCAAACGACAGAAGCACAGCTGAAACAGTCCACCGAAGGGACCGCTCAATTGGGCCAAACGGGACCATTGGATCAAGTGTCGCCAGTGACCAACCAAGCGACGGATACGCCTAGCACCTTGCAACGCACGAATGAAATAGTTGCCAAAAAGGCGGAAGCTGTTTCTGCAAAAGCCATTGCTTCTTCAGCAGTAACTGACAATGAAATGGGGGCACCAGCACTGCAGCTGCTTGATGTTTCTCCCCTTTTGACCAAGCAAGGACCAACGCCAACAAAAGCGAGTATGGAGCAAGCGGTCCTGCCCTTAGCAAAAGCGACTGCCCAACTCGTCCAAACGAGCAGCACGGCAAGCGAGAAAAAAATCACGCTGCAATTCGTTCCCGAAAAATTAGGCACGATCCAGCTTTCCCTAGAAACGAATGCCCAAGGCAGCCGCTTAGAACTGACCGTTCAGCAGCCACAAGCCAAAGAATTATTGCTGTCCATCAAGCATGAGCTAGAGCAAGTTTTGCAAAAGCAAGAGCAGCCGATCCTAGCGATCAAAGAACCTACGTTAGCTTCTGTCCAGCAGGCTAGTCCGCTGGCAAATCAATCCTTTGCCGGCAGTATGATGGCAAGTGACAGTCAGTTAAGCCAACAGCGTTTTTTACAGGCTCAAAAAGGACAAAGCAAAAAGCCGTTTCATCAAAGCAATACGGCTGAAGAAGAGCCGCAATTAGCACCGATCGATCATGCGATCAGTATTTTAGTGTAAAGGAGGAGACCTATGGCAGATGAAATTACAGCAGCTGCGGCCGGTATTGCCAATACATCGGCATTAACGCAAACAAAAAAATCTTCAGATATCTCCATGGATGATTTTTTGAAGATCTTAGCCGCATCTATGAGCAACCCATCGATGGGAGGCAGCGATTCTTCTGGTGGTAGCACCGACTATATCTCGCAACTGGTTCAATTTACGACCTTAGAGAGCTTGAATGAATTGAGCGAAACGTTGACGACCTCGGTGATTTTACAGCAACAGCAGCAAGCCTTTAGCTTGATCAATAAACAAGTCACTCTGATGGACGGCACAGAAACATTGTCAGGAACCATCGAAAAAGTCCGCTTTGCCAATGGCTACGCCACGATCGTCGTAAATGGCAAAGAATACAGTATGAGTGCGATCCAAGAGATTGGCGGCGAAGCAAAATGAGTTTGACGATTCAACAGGGGCTGCAAAAAGTTGCCGGGGAGCCTTATCAACATCCCCGCAAAGGCGTGGACAAACAAGCCTTTTCTGCAATGCTTGAACAAAAACAAAGCGACATCAAAGTCTCGCATCATGCGCAAAAGCGTTTGACCGCAAGAGAATTGACCTTACAAGACGATGATTATCAATCCCTTTCAACGGCGCTTAGTGAGCTCGCGGAAAAAGGCAGCAAAGAATCACTGCTTGTTTACAAAGATATGGGCTTGATCGCCGATGTCCATTCACGAACCATCATTACGGCGATGGGGATGAATGAGCTTCACACCGTCACCAATATTGACAGCGCCACATTTATCAAATAGCAGCTGGACTGAAAAGGGGCTGCAAGTATTTTCTGAATGACAGAGGAAAATACGCCAACCATAAGGAGGAAAACAAGCATGTTACGATCATTATATTCAGGTGTCAGTGGAATGAAAAATCTTCAAACGAAAATGGACGTGGTTTCCAATAATATCGCCAACGTCAATACGGTTGGATTCAAATCAAGTCGAGTACTTTTCCAAGACATGATGAGCCAAACGATGTCCAACGCAACTGCGCCAGGCAATGGCTTAGGCGGGATCAACGCAACGCAGATCGGTTTAGGGGTTCAGACGGGCTCCATCGATACTATCAATACAGTCGGTGCCCCGCAATCGACAGGTCGCAGCATGGATTTTTATATCAGCGGACAGGGCTACTTTATGGTACAAGGACCAGGAGCAAATGGCGAAACCTATTACACACGAGATGGCGCATTCGTGCGCGACAGCAACGGAACCTTGACCAATAGTGATGGGATGCAAGTCCTAGGTCGTTCAGTCAATGGCGGTCAACCAGTTGTCTATGATGACAACTTTGATGAAAACACGGCATTGAGCGGACAAGATGCGGTATCTCCCTTGTCGATCCCAAGCACACTGACCGTCAATGGGGAAACCTTGACCTATAACTCCATGGCGATCGATGCCAATGGCTTAGTGTTGGCAAAATACGGCAATCAAACCTTTGTGATGGGAAAAGTCGGTGTCGCAACCTTCAATAACCCAGAAGGCTTAGAAAAAGTCGGCGGCAACAACTATATCCAAACCAGCAACTCAGGGAATCCGATCGTCGCAGGACCTGGCAACAATGGCGCAGGAACGCTGCAAGCAGGTGCCTTGGAAATGTCGAATGTCGATCTTTCGACAGAATTTACCGAAATGATCATTGCGAGCCGTGCTTATCAAGCAAATTCAAGAAGTATTACGACTTCTGATGAAATGCTGCAAGAATTATTGAATCTAAAACGTTAAGAACGTGACGCTTCATCATTGAGAGGAGTTTGACCATGATTCTAGTGACAGCATTGAATGGCAAGCCATTCTATTTAAATCCAACATTGATTTATCGGATCGAAGAAATGCCGGATACATTGATCACACTGACAGACGGCAAAACATTAGTGGTGACGGAAGCTGCGCAAGAAGTTGCGCAGCGGGTGATCGAGTATCATACGGTGATCCATTCGAACCAAGTGAAAACGTAAGGGTGGGAAAGATGGCAAAAGAAGAAAAAGCACCAAAAGCAGAAAAAGAGAAAAAAGGCTTGAGTATGGTTGTTTTACTGCCGATCCTCTTGATCGTGGTAGTCGGCGGCAGTATCGGCGGGACCTTAGTGACGAATCACTTTTTGACGGGGGAAAAAACAGCAGCTGCTGAAACAGCAAAAGACAGCAGCAAAATCTCCTCAGACGAAGCGATCGTGGCATTGGATGAATTTTTAGTCAATCTGGCCAAAGAAGACAACCAAGAGCAGCAATACATGAAGGTCAATTTATCGATTCTAGTGGCGGATGAGGAAAAAAGCGCGGAAGCCGCGAAAAATGTGGCCGTCATTCGTGACAGCGTCGTAAATTTATTGCGCCAACAAAAGGCCAGCGGTATTTTGAGCTCCGCCGAAAGTGTACCGAATTTAAAAAAAGCATTGAAAGAAACAATTAATCAGGAATACGGATCAGAAATCGCCAAGGATGTTTATGTGACGGATTTAGTGATCCAATAGAAAGAGGCATGTTGATGGAAACATTTTTATCGCTGGTCAAAATGATTGGGTTTTTGCTGCTTATTCTTTATTTGATCAACATCAGTTTGAAATACTTGAATCGTTACACGAACCAGCACAATCACCAGCTGCGTATTTTGCAAAAAATCGCCGTCAGCAAGTCGTCTTCGATCGGGATCGTCCAAATCATGGACAAATGTTATGTCATGAGCTTTTCTGAACAGCAAAACCAAATCATCAAAGAGTTGACGCCAGAAGAAACGGCCGCTTTTTTACAGCAAAGCCTAGAAAGCACCCAAGTGCAAGCTGGCAAAGACTTTTCTGAATGGCTCAACAAAGCCAAGGCGGAAATTGCTGGAAAACGAGGCAAGCAAAAATGAAGATCAAAGGCAGAGATATCAAGATCATGGCTGCGGTCCTTTTCAGCAGTCTGATGCTTCCGCAGACGGCATTTGCGCTAGACACGGAAGACGTCAGTTCCACCATCAACAATTTATTGTCGAATGGGAATGGCTCAAGTGATACGATCAATACCTTCTTGTTGCTGACGCTGCTTTCCCTTTTACCAGTCTTGCTGATCATGATGACTTCTTTTACTCGTATCATCATGGTCTTGTCCTTTGTGCGCAGTTCGTTAGGTACACAGCAAAACCCGCCCAATCAAGTGTTGATCGGGTTGGCCTTATTCTTGACATTTTTTATTATGAAACCTGTGTATACCGACGTCTACCAGCAAGCGATCGAACCGTTTGATCGACAAGAGATCAGCCAAGCCGAAGCCTTTGACCGCTCAGAAAAACGGATCAAGGCCTTTATGATGGTACAGACACGGGAAAAAGACATTGCCTTGTTTGCGGAAGCTGATGGGGAGACCGAAAAGTATCATTCTTCTGACGATGTTCCTCTGACCGTTATGGTACCGGCGTTTATTATCAGTGAGTTACGAACGGCTTTCAGTATCGGCTTTTTGATTTTTATCCCCTTTTTGATCATTGATCTGGTCGTCTCCAGTATCTTGATGTCGATGGGGATGATGATGCTGTCGCCGATCATGATCTCACTGCCCTTCAAGATCTTACTATTTGTTTTAGTGGATGGCTGGTATCTGATCGTGGAGTCGCTGATCAAGAGCTTTCAATAGCCGCTAAGAAAGGAGCCAAGAGGAAATGACAGTAGAAATGGTACTTGATGTGCTAAGGGAAGCCTTTCTTCGAATCTTAGCGATATCTGGCCCTGCCTTATTGGTTGGCATGCTCGTTGGATTGGTGATCAGTATTTTTCAAGCCACTACCCAAATCCAAGAACAAACGTTGAGCTTTGTGCCGAAACTATTAGCGATTTTTTTGACCTTGATCTTGGCGGGGAATTTTATGCTGAATCTCTTGTTGAATTTTACCAAAATGATTTTCAAGATGATTGCGGCAATGTAAGGAGGAAACCTGATGGCGCCGATTCAAGCGACGGTGTTGATTTTTTGTCGAATATTGGCGTTTGTCGTCCTTTGTCCGATCTTCTCACAGCAAAATTTTCCGTCACTGGCAAAAATCGTGATCGGCATGGCGTTGACGGTCCTATGTCTGCCGACGGCACCTGCGATTCCCGAGCTTTCCCTCTTTATGCTGACGGTTTTCGTCATCAAGGAAGTACTGTTTGGGATGGCGATGGGCTATTTGAGTCAGCTGGTCTTTACTGGTGTGGAAATTGCGGGTCAACTGATCGACTTTCAAGTAGGCTTTTCGATGGCGCAAGCCTATGATCCGACGTTGCAAATCGCCTCTTCCCAGTATGGCAAAACGTACTATTGGCTGACGATCGCTGTGTTTTTTGGACTTGATCTGCATCATCGACTGATCACAGCACTGCTGTTGTCTTTTCGGATCGTGCCCTTAGGCTCTGTGGTGATCCAAGGAACGACGGTTGAAGGCATCGTCAAACTTTTCAGCCAAATGATGGTGATGGCAGTCAATCTTGCGGCACCAATGATCATTGCGCTGCTGTTAGTGGACCTGGTGCTAGGGGTGATTTCTCGGTCGATTCCCCAGATCAATATTTTGATGATGAGTCTTTCGATGAAAACCGCCATCAGTTTTGTGGTGTTTCTCTTGCTACTACCCAATGTCCTTTCGTACTTAGGCAAACACTTGCCAGATACGGTCCGCTACTTGCAGGAGTTTATCGAGTCCTTTCAATAAAGTAACAGGTAGCCAGCAGGAGGTGAGAAGATGGCAGAAAAAGATGGCAAAACCGAACTACCTAGTGCCAAGCGGCTGCGGGATGCCCGCAAACGCGGGGAGGTCCCTAAGACCCAGGAATTAGCAGCAGCTGTTTCGCTATTGGTCTTCTCGTTTTTGATCCTGTCTTTATGGCAGTTTTTCGCAGCTTCTTTTTTGCCTTATTTTTCCGGAAGTTTGGCGCAGCTGGCTGATTATCAAACCAGTTTGGCGGATCTGCCGAAACTGGGGGTGCAGAGTATCTTGCTGCTGCTTTTGTTGTGTGCGCCCGTCTTTCTGGTCGCGCTCGGAGTCGGGCTTATCACGAATTATGCCCAAGTCGGTCTGTTGTTTTCTGGCAAGGCCGTCAAACCAGACTTTAAAAAGCTGAACCCCATCAGCGGGATCAAGCAGCAATTCAGTTTGCGCTCGTTGATGAATTTAGGCAAAACATTGGCGAAATTCGGCGTGATCGTCTACTTGTGCTACCAACAATTTTTAGCCGCCGTCCCTGTTTTACTGGGTTTGAGTGAAGTGGGGTTGGAAAAAACGATCCTGTTCATGCTGCTGCGGGCCAAAGAACTGTTTTTACAGATCTCGATTTTCTTGATCATTTTGGCCGTAGTCGACTACGGCTACCAACGCTATAGCCATCGTAAGAACTTGATGATGAGCAAGCAGGAAGTCAAAGAAGAGTTCAAGCAAATGGAAGGTGATCCGCAAGTCAAAGCACAGCGCAAAGCGAAATACCGTGCGATGACCCAAAATGCCATCGCCAACGTCAAAGAAGCGACGGTTTTGATCACCAATCCGACCCATTTCGCCATTGCGATTCGTTACGATGCCAGCAGTGAAGGGGTGCCGCGGGTCCTGGCCAAAGGGGCAGATCAGCTGGCGCAGCGGATGAAAGCAGAAGCACTGAAAGAAAATATTCCACAGATCGAAAACCGTGAAGTGGCACGAGCCCTTTATCGCCAAGTAGAACCCGGGGATCTGATCCCGGTTGAGATGTATGAAGCCATTGCCGAAATCATCGCTTTGGTCTATCAGTTAGAAGAAAGCCAACGCGGCAAGATTTAAGGAAACAGGAGGAACAAAAATGAATGAGGCTGCCTCAAAACCGAAAAAAGGCATTGGTCTGGCGGATATCTTAATCTCGGTGATCGTCCTAGCTATTATTGGTTTGATTATTATTCCATTACCGAGTGCACTATTAGATATTCTGATCATTATCAATTTGACGATCGCGATCAACATTTTACTGATCACCCTGTTTACCAAATCAGTGTTGGAATTCACTACGTTTCCAACCTTGCTGCTGATCACAACGATGTTTCGTTTAGGTTTGAACCTATCTTCCACGCGGTTGATCTTGACCCAAGGAAATGGCGGACACGTGATCGATGCCTTCGCCAATGTCGTTGCCGGCAGCAATTACATCGTGGGGATCATTTTGTTCGTGATCATCATGGTGGTTCAGCTAGTCGTCGTGACCAATGGTGCAGGGCGTGTCTCAGAAGTGACTGCTCGCTTCACATTGGATGCGATGCCTGGCAAGCAAATGGCGATCGATTCCGACCTAAATGCCGGTTTGATCACGGAAGCGGATGCCCGCAAACGACGAAAAGATCTGCAACGAGAAGCTGATTTCTTTGGTTCGATGGATGGTGCCAGCAAGTTTGTCAAAGGGGATGCGATCGCAGGGATCTTGATCACTGTCATCAATTTAGTCGGCGGGGCGATCATTTTCTCCATGGGGGGACAAATGACCGTCATGGAAGCCTTCGCCCAATTCGGGAAACTGGCGATCGGGGATGGCTTGGTCAGCTCGATTCCCTCTTTATTGATTTCGATTGCTTCTGGGGTGATCGTGACTCGTTCCGATAACGATAGTTCCTTTGGTTTGGATATTGCGGCAGATGTGATGCGTAATCCCCAACTGTTTCGGATCGTGGGGGCGATTCTCTTCGTCTTAGCCTTAGTTCCTGGGTTTCCGTTTGTGCCTTTTGTGTTGATTGGTTTAGGCCTTTTCGCAGCCAGCTTTCTGGTGACGCAAAAAGAAGAAAAGCAGCGAGTGGAACAAAAACAATGGGAACAAAAATTGGCACTGGAACGCAAAAAAGAAGCACAGGAAGAAGACGATTCCGTGGCTTCCTTCCAAGTGGAACCAATCTCAGTGGAAATCGGTTATGGTCTGATCCCTATCGTGGATAGTTCGATCGACAACAGCTTGATGAACCGCATCGTGGCCATCCGTAAACAGAGTGCTAGAGAATTAGGGATCTTAGTCAGTCCCGTTCGTATTCGCGACAACCTCTACTTGGATGCCAATGATTACGTGATCAAGATCCGCGGCAACGAAGTCGGCCGCGGCGATATTTACCCGAATAAAGTCATGGTGATCAGTCCGAATGAAGAGCCGTTTCCTTTTCAAGGAATCGCAACAAAAGAACCAGCCTTTCATCTGGATGCTATGTGGATCGATGAATCCGATAAGGAGATGGCGGATCTGCAAGGGTTTACGATTATCGAGCCGTTGACCGTGATCGCAACACACTTAAAAGAAATCATCTATGCCCATGCACCAGAGCTGTTAGGTCGCCAAGAAGTCAAGAAATTATTGGAGGGCATCAAAGAACAGTACAATGTCGTGATCGATGAATTGATCCCCGATATTTTGCGGCTCGGCGAGGTCCAAAAAGTTTTACAAAATTTATTGGATGAGCAAATTCCCATCAATGACTTAGCAACGATCTTAGAAACCTTAGCCGATTACGGCGTTGTCACGAAAGACGTAGAAGTTTTGACAGAATATGTCCGCCAAGCATTGAAACGGACGATCGCTGCCAAGTATGCCAATGAGAACCACGAGCTGCAAGTGGCGGTGATCCAGCCGAAACTAGAAGAAATCATCGCTCAAAGTATCCAAAAAACCGCAACTGGCTCGTACCCGGTCTTAAAACCAGATACCGTGACCAAGCTGTTGGATTCCATCAGTGGGATCCAACATGCGGCGATCGCTCAAAATATCAATTTCGTGATTCTGGCATCGCCTAAGATCCGGTTAGCATTCAAAAAAATGATCGTTTTTAATTTTCCAGATATCGCCGTTCTTTCTCTAAATGAGATTCCCAATGAAATTGCGATCGAAACGGTGGGCAGTATTGACATTTAAGCAGAATTTTCTTAGGAAGGGGCATCGCCGATGTATGAAGTCGATCGAGAAGCGGAGATCATCAAGTATCTGCCGCTAGTGGAACGGGTGGTTCAGCGCCTGTCTATCAAAACCGCCGATTATGAATCAGGCGATCTCTATAATATTGGGGTGATTGGGCTGATGGATGCCTTGCGGAAATTCGATCCCTCAAAAAAAGTTCCTTTTGAAAGCTATGCAGCGATTCGCATCAAAGGGGCAATTATTGATGAAGTACGCAAGCACGCCAAAATCTCCCGATACAAAATGGCGGCAGTCAATCAGTTTTATCAAGCGCGGCAAGAGTTGGAGCAAAGCCTCAAAAGAGAAGCGACCGACACCGAGATCTGCAAACAGCTGGGAATCAACCAAAGTCAACTAGCGGATATTTATGAGAGTCTGCACTACTTAGCCAGCGTCTCTTTGGAAGATACCTTGTTTGCTTACCAAGAAGAAGGCATGACCTTAAAAGATATGGTTCGGGATCCAGCCGAAAATGTCGAAGAGACCTTGGTCGCTGAAGAAAAACGCACCGCCTTGGTGGCGTGCATCAAAAAATTAGGGGAACGGGAACAATTGATTTTAAGTTTGTACTATACCGAAGAACTGACGTTAAAAGAAATCGCTGAAATCTTAGAAGTCTCGATTCCGCGAGTTTCACAAATTCATGGCAAAACGATTGCCAAATTGCGCACATTGATTGAGGAGGAACTGGCATGATTCGAGGATTGGATGTCTTATCACGGAACATTTCATTATTACAAAAGCGACAAGAGACGACGAGCGGCAATATTGCCAATGTCAATACAACAGGGTATCAAGCAAAAACTTTGTTCCAGTCGGCGCTAGATGAAGTCGCATTGCATAATTACCAAAGCGGGCCCAATGCGGATACCCGCCGTGATATCGGTGGATTGTCTTTAGGGACCCAATTGGCAGGCAGTACCATCAGTCAAGACCAAGGTGCTGTCAAACAGACGGGACAAGCCAGCGATTTTGCACTGCTTTCCGAAGGCTACTTTGTCGTTCAAAACAATGCGGGGCAGCGGTTGTATACGAGAAATGGCGACTTTACCGTCAATCAGCAGAATCAATACGTGACACAAGAAGGCTATCTTGTCTTGGGTGCCAATGGACAAGCAGTCAGCGCCTTGGGACCAGCGAACTTTCAGATCCAAACATTCCCCCCAGAAGCATTGACTACAGCTGGTCAAAACTATGTGACTAGCAACGCAGCAGGAACCACGGTGAATGCACCCGTGATCCAGCAAGGTGCCTTAGAACAAGCCAATGTAGCGGTTGCCGATGAAATGGTGGCGATGATCCAGACTTCTCGCGAATTTGAAGCCAATCAGAAAGCCTTGAGTTCAACGAATCAGACATTGCAAAAAGCGGTCAACGAATTAGGAAAGATTTGAGGATGAGTCAATGAATATCAGTGGATTATTAGGAATCAGCCGTTCTGGGTTGAATCATTTGCAAACAAACTTAGACACGACAGCCAACAACATCGCCAACGTCAATACCAATGGCTACCAAGCACAAACGACCCATTTTCAAGCATTGATGGAAAATGCCATCGGTGCAGAAGAAACGCTATTTAATGGCAACGCCGCCCAATATGGTGCGTCAATGGGGGCAAAAGCGACTACGACTACCAGTTTTGCCCAAGGCAATCTGGCGGGCACCACTCAGCCATTAGATCTCGCGATCCAAGGCAACGGCTTTTTCGGGGTCCGGGACCAAACTGGTCAATTGCTGCTGAGTCGAGCAGGCAATTTTCATTTAAGTGAGAACAAGCAATTAGTCAATAGTGAAGGGTACCCTGTGGCAATGACCACAAACGTACCGACCCCTCAGTGGCCAGATGCGCAGCAAATCGCAATAGATGCCAGCGGTCAGCTGACGACGGAAGAAAATGGTCAGACTCGCGTGTTGGGACAGCTGACCCTTTATCAGCCGACGAATACAGAAAACATCACGCCAGTGGGCAACCAACTGTACAGTGCTGGTGATCAAGCGTTGCTTACTTCGCAAACCAATCCAGCAGCCTTTGGCAGCGTCTTGCAAGGTCAGTTAGAACAGTCGACGGTGGATCTAGCGACGTCCATGACAGACTTGTTAACGACCCAGCGTGCGTATGGATTGAATACGAAAGCCATGCAGACAGCCGATGAGATGTGGTCCGTGATCAATCGTTTTACAGATTAGAGGAGAAAGAACATGATTCGCTTAACGAAGGTCAGTAAAAAATTCAGCAATGGCACGTTGGCATTGGCCGATATTTCTGTTGCGATCCCTCAAGGAGAATTTATCTATGTGGTGGGTCCCAGCGGTGCGGGCAAATCGACCTTATTCAAATTGCTCTTGAAAGAAGAAGAGCTTTCGGCTGGTTCTATCCAAGTCGGCAATGTCTTGTTGGAACAACTCAAAGACCGTCATCTCTATATGGTTCGACGACAAGTCGGTATCGTCGGACAAGAAGACCTTTTGCTTCCTTATCTGACGGTTGCCAAAAACGTCGATTATGCGCTGCAAGTACTAGGCACTCCCCGCAAGCTGCGTCAGGAAAAAACCGCCAAAGCGCTGCAACTGGTAGGCATGTTTCCTCAAAAGGATCACTATCCTGAAGAGCTTTCCGTGGGACAGCGCAAAAAAGTAGCGATTGCGCGGGCGATCGTCACAGAGCCAGCAGTCTTGATCGCCGATGAGCCCACCGCCAATCTGGATGCCAAATCAGCCGTTGAAGTCATGAAACTACTCTTGCGGATCAATCAAGTCGGTGCCACGATCCTCTTGGCGACCCACGACAGTACGATGGTCAATACGGTCCGTAATCGAGTAGTCGAGCTGCAAAACGGTCGTTTGGTTCGTGATGAATACCAAGGCGGCTATACGCGCTTTGCTGATCCAAAAGATACATATGTCTGGTGAAGATGCTTAACTTTTCTAGCAAAAGATCCGATTAAAGAACTAGAAGATTGTTTTCATAATCGGATAAAGAAGGAGTGACCCAACGATTATCAAGTGAAGAGCGAATCTTGATAAACAGCACGACTGATCATTTTGCATAGGAAAGGATACTGTTATGAAGAAGAAGGTACAAGCTATCATCAAAAAAATCCGCTTGGCGGCGTTGATTCCGCTAGGATTTACCCTGATCGTATTATTAGGATGCTATTTCTTCGTGATCCGCACCCACGGAGACGGACAAGCAGCAAAAAGTTTCTTTATTTTTTCAGTAATCGTACTGCTGCTAGAAATCGCAGTGTTAGTAGGAATGACCTATTTGGTAAAAAAAGAGACCCACTCGGGCATGGATACGTTATTGACAGAACTAGAAGCAGTCGGTTCTGGCGATCTGTCGCATATCGATGAGATCGGCAGCAGCGACCAGACTTCTCTTTTTGGGCAAGTTCAAAATCGTTTTCAAGGGGTTTTAAACACCTTCAAAGCGGTGATCGTTGGTATGCACGAAGAAAGCAGCCGAATGGAAAAAATGGTAGGCGGCCTAACGACAACCTCAAAAAATGCCAAAAATTCAATTGAAAATGTGCGTCAGACGATGAATGCCATCGCAGATGCCACTAGTTCACAAGCCTCCGAAGCGGAACAAACCTCCTTTGATATGGACGAGCTAGCCTTAAGTATCGAAGAGATCCACAAAGAGATCGAATTGATGAATGGCTATGTCGGTCAATCCCAAAGCAGCAATGTTCACAATTCGGAAATGATGTTCCATGTATTTGAAAGCTGGGAGATCGAACGGCAAAACCAAGCGGAATTAGTGGAAAGCATGAACGACATGAACGAAGATGTCCAAAGCATCGGTAAGATCGTTCAGCTGATCAATGACATTTCTGATCAGACCAACTTACTGGCATTGAATGCATCCATCGAAGCAGCTCGAGCTGGAGAAGCGGGCCGAGGGTTTGCCATCGTTGCGGAAGAAGTCCGCAGCTTGGCGGAACAAAGTAGTCAATCAACGAAAAGCATTCGTTCGATCATTGAAACGATCCGCAAAAAATCGGAAAAAGTGGTCTCTGCAGTGACGGATTCCTTTGAAAGCGGCGAAAAACAAACCAACAATATCAACAAAGCGATCGAGTCAGCCAATGAGATCTCTGATATTGTCGAAAAATTGGTTTCAAGTATTCAAGCCGTGGAAGCCCATATTACGGGGATCGTTGAGAAAAAAGACATGGTTCAAGTTTCCGTCAGCAACATTTCGGCTGCTGTTTCGGAAACCTCCGCCGGCACCCAAGAAGTAACGGCAAACTTAGAAGACTTCTACTTAGTCATCGAAGACTTTGAACGGAACGTACAAGAGATCGAAACGATCGCCACTATCCTTAAATTCCAAGTGGATAGTTTCAAATTCTAAAAAGGAGCAGTGACGCCAATGGAACAATACGTTGTATTTAAAAGTCATCAACAACTCTTTGCCTTGCGTATCGACTATGTGGTACGGGTCATTGAGGCTGCTTCTTTTACCCAGCTGCCGGAAGTGGCGGATTTCGTGCTGGGGATCCAGCCTTTTGAAGAGGCAATGGTGCCGATCATTGACATCCGCAAAAAGCTGTTTGATGAATTTACACCGGAAACCGGGCAAAATGTGGTCTTGTTGTGTCACTGGCAAGAGCAGGCGATCGGCCTATACGTGGAAGAGATCGTCGGCATTTTACCGCTAGTTGAAAGTCCTAGCAATGCGGAACTAAATACATCAGGACTCAAGCAAAACTATATCGAAGCCTTTCTGAAAAAAGACGATGAACTTGTGCTGGCATTGGAGCTGCCGTTTCTCTTCAGCTATGAACAAGCCGCTGAGATGACGGCGGAGTTAGACGCCTATCAGACAGAGGAATTGGCAGCCGCCAATGACCATGACAATGATGACCGTGAATGAGGAACTGCATGTGGGAATCTCGGAGTATAAGATCGCCAAAGCGCCAACGCGTTTGATCACGGTGGGTTTAGGTTCTTGCATCGGCACGATCATTTACGATGAAGCCAGTCATATCGGCGGCTTGAGTCATATTATGCTGCCAGATAGTCAGCCTTTTTTGCACAAGCGGGAAATCAAGCCCGAGAAGTTTGCGGATTTGGCATTGCCAGCGATGGTGGCTGAGCTGGAACAAAAGATCCGTCGGCCTCGCTTTCAAGCGAAAATCGTTGGCGGCGCCAATATGTTTCAGTTCCAGACGCTTAACGCTGCCAGCAATATTGGTCAGCGCAATATTGAAGCCGTCGAGGAAGTCTTGGCTCGGCTAAACATTCCGATCGTAGCCAAACATGTTGGCGGCAGCGCTGGTCGAACGATGATCGTAGATCTTCAGGATTTCAAGACCATGGTTCGGCAAGTCAAACAAGAAATCGTTTATTTGTAAAAGGAGTACAGGGACATGAAAAAAGTAATGATCGTCGATGATTCGGCATTCATGCGGAAAGTAGTGACAGATTTATTGAATCAGCTGCCTGATATCGAGGTGACCGTCGCTGCCCGCAATGGCAAACAAGCATTGGACTATCTGACCAAAGAAGCGATCGATTTGGTAGTAATGGATGTTGAGATGCCAGTGATGAACGGATTAGAGACCTTGCGGAGGATGAAACAGCAATCAGCCATTCCCGTCATCATGCTTAGTTCATTAACCAATCAAGAAACCACGATTGAGGCATTGGCGCTTGGCGCCCGAGATTTTGTGGAAAAACCCGTCAGTCTATCGATGATCGAAAAAGAATGGATCGCTGAATTTCATCAAAAGATTTTGGCGATGGATCATGAAGTCGGTACGGTTCACCCGCCAGTGCCAACGATTGCCCAGCCCACTAAGCTGACACAAAACAGCTTGCCGGTATCACTTGATGCGCTAGTCATTGGTGCTTCAACAGGCGGCCCCCGTGCTTTGCTGGGAATTATTCGCCGTCTGCCTGCACGTTTGCGTTGCCCGATTTTGATCGTTCAGCATATGCCAGCGGGCTTCACGGCTTCCTTTGCAAAACGCTTAGACACAGAGACAACCGTCCGAGTACAAGAAGCAGTCGACGGCATGCGGATCGAAAATCAAGTGTATCTTTGTCCAGGGGATTACCACATGACGGTCCAACAAGGGCACCTTCAGCTGGACCAGCGAGAAAAACGGCATGGGACGCGGCCAACCGTCGATTATCTTTTTTTCTCAGCAGCTGACTACTATGGCCCGCAACTAGCGGCAGTGGTTTTGACGGGGATGGGAAAAGACGGCACCGCTGGCTTACGACAGATCCAAGCGGCTGGGGGCTATACGATCGTTCAAGACAAAGAAACGTGTACAGTCTTTGGGATGCCGCGGTATGCCATTGAACAAGGAGTCGTGGATGAAGTCCTGCCATTGCAGGGCATTGAAGCAAAAATTGCACAGATGGTCAGGTGAAGAAGATGGAAGAAGAATTTGCCTTATTTAATGCGTGGGTGGATCGCCGATTAGGGATTCCCTTAGCCGCATACAAAGAAAATCAAATGCAGCGCCGCATCCTTACGATCATGGAAAACAGCGGAGCAAAAACGTTGAGAGAATACCAGCAATTGATCGAAGGCGATGACGGGGTGCGGGCGGCTTTTTTAGCCCATATCACCATTAACGTAACGGAATTTTATCGCAACAAAGAACTGTTTGACGCCTTTGAACGCGTCTTGAAAACCATTGTTCTCCCGAAAACCACGCTGCCCAAAATCTGGAGTGCCGCATGTTCGATTGGGGCAGAACCCTATACGATCGCGATGCTGCTAGAAAAAAACCAAATTGCCGCAGCCAATGTCTTGGCTACCGATATCGATACGCAAATTTTGGCAAAAGCCAAGCAAGGACTCTATCGAGACCACGAATTGCGGAATGTCTCAGCGGCAGAACGTACCCGTTTTTTTGATGCAAAAGAAAAGAACCAGTTTCAGATCAAACCAGAAATCAAACGGCGGGTTCATTTTAAGCAACACGATCTTTTGAAAGACCCGTACAATGGGCCTTTTGATGTGATCGTTTGCCGCAATGTGACGATTTATTTCAAAAGTGATGCTCGGGATGCCGTCTATCAAAAATTCAGCGATGCATTGGTCCCAGGGGGCATTTTGTTTACGGGAGCGACAGAAACGATCAATTTTGCGGAACAATTCGGTCTCAAGAAAATCGATTCGTTTATCTATCAAAAAGTATAATTTTGTAAAGGAGGGACCCATTTGGATGACAATAGTGTCTATCGTACCCTTTTCTTTGAAGAAACAGACGATCATTTAGCGCAGTTGAATGATCATGTCTTGCAATTGGAAAACGATCCAAAAGATAGCGCCTTGCTGAATGATATTTTCCGTTCTGCCCATACCCTTAAAGGGATGGCGGCAACGATGGGCTATGACGTCATGACGCAGCTGACCCATAAAATGGAAAATATTTTTGAGTTATTTAAAACTGGGACCTTGCAAGTGACCCAGCAATCGATCTCATTGATTTTCAAATGTCTGGATCGCCTGTCAGAACTTGTGGAGGACTTGCGGGAAGAACGCGACCTGCAGCCAGCTCAAATTGCCGATTTATTGGCCGAACTTGACCAAACGGAACATTCTGGCGGTATATCAACCGAGACAGAAGCAAGCCAAAAACCCACCGCAGTGGGCGCTTTAACCCCACAGCTTCAACAGATCGATCCTTCTGATCTGTATGTGATCGAGCAAGCGGCTGGAGATGGCTATCAAGCGGTCCAAATTGCTGTTCGCTTAGATGCCCAATCCATGTTAAAAGGTGCTCGTGCCTTCTTGATCATGGAAAAGCTTGGCCAAGCAGGGGATGTTCTTTATACAGAACCAGATGCCCAAACACTCGAAGAAGGCACCTTTGAATCAGATTTTTCACTGCTGTATTTGACGCAGCAAACACTGGCTGATGTCGAGCAAAACATCGCCAGCAATAGTGAGATCGAAGCCTTCGTGGTGGCACCGTTTGATCCATCAGCCGCTGTGTTGGAGGAGGCAGAAGAGCTGCTTCAACCAGTGCCGACCCCAGAGTCAGAGACTTCTGCTCTTCAGCAAGCGACAACAGAAACGAAAGAAAAATCGCCGGCGCCCGCGCATCATGCGTCCGCCCAAAACCAATCGATCCGAGTCGACTTGAATCGCTTAGATTCATTCTTAGATCTCGTGTCCGAATTAGTGGTCTATCGCAATCAATTAGAAGATGTCAGTGAGCGGGAAAACATCGAAGCAGTCAAAGACCCCTTAGAGCAAGTTTCACGATTGACCTCTGAGCTGCAAGATTTGGTCTTGCGGATCCGCATGCAGCAAGTCAATGTCGTCTTTAGTCGCTTTCCGCGAATGGTTCGGGACTTATCCAATGAACTGCAAAAAGAAATGGAACTTGTCATTTTTGGGGAAGAAACGGAATTGGATAAAACAGTGGTTTCTGAGTTGAGCGAACCTCTGGTCCATCTATTGCGTAATTCTGTCGATCACGGCATCGAAGCACCCGATGTTCGGGAAAAACTGGGCAAACCGCGCAAAGGCACGATTCGTTTGGCGGCCTACCAAGAAGGCAATCGCGTAATCATTACTTTAGAGGATGATGGCAAAGGCCTTGATCCGCAAGTAATCAAAGCAAGTGCTGAAAAGAAAGGCTTAGCAACGGAAGGCCTTTCCGATGAAGCGTTGCAGCAGTTGATTTTCCATCCTGGTTTTTCAACGGCACAAGAAGTGACTAACATTTCTGGGCGCGGTGTCGGGATGGATGCCGTGCAATCCAAGATCACCCAACTAGGGGGTACGATCGAAATGAAGAGTCAGCCGAATAAAGGCACGCAGTTTGTGATCAAATTGCCATTGACTCTATCGATCATTCAAGCGTTGATGGTTCGCGTCGGAGCAGAAACCTTCGCGATCCCATTAAATCTCGTCGAACGCGTGGTGATGGTCAAAGAAGAAGAGATCATCCAGACGGTCTCGGATGAGGTCTATCGTTTTCAAGAGGAGTTGATTCCGTTGGTTCGGACCGATCAACTCTTAGCGATCGAAGGCGATCCGTCTGAGAAAAAATTCGCCATCATCGTCAACAATGACCAGCAATTTCACGGCATTTTGGCAGATGAGCTGATCGGCCAGCAAGAAATCGTCATCAAGAAAATCGATCCGCTGCTGCAAAAGCTGAATCGCTATCAAGGGGCAACGATTATGGGCAACGGCTCGATCGCACTGATCCTAGACATTCATGCCATCTGTCAGGAAAAAAAGGATGACCGCTTATGAGCTATACAGCGCTGCAGATCGATGGCCTAAAAGAACTGATCAATATCGGCGGTGGTCACGCTGCGACTAGTTTATCAAAGCTCGTCCAACAACCGATCGATATGCGGGTACCGGAAGTCGAGATTCTAGCGTATGAGGACCTGTATCAGCAGATCATGGCGGAAGACAAAGAAGTTCATGTGGTGATGAGCCAGATCGAAGGGGCGTTTCGAGGAATCTTCTTGTTTGTCTTAACGGATGAATCCGCCGCAAAATTGCGTCAGTTGATGATCCAAGAAAGCGATCCGTCTGAAGAATTGAAGCAATCGGTCATCAACGAGTTGACCAACATTCTTACCAATTCTTTTTTGATCGCGATCGGCCAACTATTGGAAACTCAGCTGAGTGCGTCTTTACCAAGCGCCAGCTATGATTTCTTTGGCGCAGCGATCAGCTCCATCTATTTGGCGATGGCCCAGTATGATGAGCAGGTGATGGTGATCCGTAATGAGTTCGTCTACGCCAAAGAAACATTAGAGGCATCGTTATTTTTGATTCCAGAAATCGGTGTACTAGAAAACATATTTGATTCATTAGGAATTTGAAAGGGGCAAATACAATGTCAAAAAAAGTATTGATTGTGGATGATGCGGTATTTATGCGCATGAAATTAAAGGATATTTTAGAAAAAAACGGCTATGAAGTCGTGGGGGAAGCCCAAAATGGCCAAGAGGCTTTTGAAAAATACCAAGCAACGACACCAGACTTAGTGACTATGGATATCACGATGCCAGAAGTGGACGGCTTAGAGGCATTAAAAATGATCCGCACGTTTGATGCGCAGGCCAAAGTCGTAATGTGCAGTGCCATGGGACAACAAGGAATGGTGATGGATGCGATTCGCGCCGGTGCGGTGGACTTTATCGTGAAGCCCTTTGACACGGACCGCGTAATCACTGCCATCGACAAAGCCTTTGCCTAATGCCTAGGAGGATAGCGACATGCAGATGATTCTTTTCAAAATGGCTCAGCAGTACTATTTGATCTCGGCGGACTCGGTGGACGAGGTCATTGATGCCCCTTCCTTTACGAAGGTGCCCTTAGCACCAGAGTGGGTGGAAGGGCTGATCAATCTGCGGGGGTCTGTCGTAACGGTGATTCGTTTGGCAAAATTGATTCCCATCATGGAACCAGCCTACGAAAAAAACATATTGATCATGAAGAAGCAAGAGGAGACCAAAGGAGTCCTTGTAGAAGAAGTAATTGAAGTTCTTGATATCACCAAAGACGATATCCAACTGAGCAATCAAGAGACAGAACATGCCGTTGGGGTCGTGACGATCGGTGAAAAAGTAGCCAGTGTGATTCAAATCGATCACATGATTTTTTAAAAAAATGGGGGATTAGTGTGGATCAGGTATTGACGCAGCAAGAGATTGATTTATTGTTGAATGCGATGAGCAGCGGAGAGATCGATCAAGAAATTATTGAGATAGAAGACAAACAAGCCAAAGTGAAAGCCTACGATTTTCGCCGACCAACAAAGCTGTCGAAAGAATACGTCAATACCCTGCACATGATCTTCGAGGATTTCTCGAAGATGAGCAGCAGCATGCTTTCTACCCAACTGCGGACCAATGTTTCTTTGCAGTTGGCAGCTATCGAACAAGTCAGTTATGACGAATTTATCCATTCGATACCAAAATTTACTTTGTTGGGGCTCTTTCATTCGCAGCCTTTGAGCGGGATTCAAATGATCGAGATGAACCCACAACTGTGTATGATGTTGGTGGAGTTGTTGTGCGGCGGCTTGGATGTCTATCAAAACAAGCCGATCGAAATGGATTTTAGCGAGAAAAAAAGTTTTACTGATATTGAAACAGCAATCTTGGAAGAAGTGGTGGCACAATTTGTACGGGTCTACCAAAATGTTTGGAAGGACATCGTTGCCTTGGATTCGGTTTTGGATGGAATCGATACGAATCCGCAATTGATGCAAAACATGTCGCCCAACGAACCCGTCGTGTTAGTGACCTTTACTATCAAAATTTTTGAAGTGAAACATTTTATCAATCTATGTATCCCTTATGTCTTCTTTGAAGGGATCATTGATAAATTAAGTTTCCGCAATTGGTTTGATAGCAATCAGCCAGTCAACCAAGACGATAGCCGCGAGTTGCAAAAAAGTTTGAATGGCGTCGGATTGAATTTAGAAGTTCTGCTGGGCCATGCTCAAATGAGTCTTTCCGAGTTTCTCCACTTAGAAGAAGGCGATGTCATCAAACTAGACAAAAAAATTACTGAACCATTGGAGACCTTCATCGATGGAAAACCTTACTTCCGAGCAAAACCTGGGAAGCAAGAGGACCGTTTAGCCATTGAATTATTAGACAAGTTAGAAGAGGAGCAAGAACTATGAGTGAACGTTTATCCCAAGCAGAAATCGATGCATTGTTGAATCAAAGTGCCCCAGCCCAGCCGCAAGGATTAGAAGAGCAAGTCAAAGTCGACATTATCGGCGAAGTTGGCAATATCTCCATGTCGCAAGCGGCGACGACGTTGTCTTCCATTCTTGATCGTCGGGTCAGCATCACGACTCCCCGGGTGTCTAAAATCAAATTTGGTGAGATCTTAAACGACCTCGTTGCACCAAAAGTAGCGACGACAGTTGAATTTAAAGAAGGCCTTTTAGGCAGTAATTTGATGCTATTAGAAGTCAAAGATGCCATCGTGATCGCCGATTTGATGATGGGTGGAACTGGTGAAACCAGCAACACTCAATTTACGGAATTAGAGCTAAGTGCTGTGGCAGAAGCTATGAACCAAATGATTGGGACTGCCTCGACTTCGATGGCGACGATGATCAGCCGCAAAGTGGATATCTTGCCGCCGATCGTCAAACTATGGGAGACACCAGAAAACATTGAGTATAGCGGGATCGAGGCAGAGGAAGAGATTTACTGTATCTCATTTTCTTTGCGCGTCGAAGGTTTGATCGAAAGCAAAATCATGCAGATCTTTACGGATCCTGTGGTCAACGATATCGCTAGTGCGATGCTGTCCGATGAAGCGACTGTCGTTACTCGGGAAACACCAACACCGCAGCCAACGGCACCCGTTGCTGCACCTACGCCAGAACCAGCGGCTGCATCAAAGCCCGTGGAAGTCAGCAAACCTGCGTTTCAAACATTGGCCTCCAGCGGAGTGAGCGATGGGGATAATTTGGACTTGATTCTTGATGTGCCATTGGATCTAAGTGTCGTCTTAGGCCGCAGCAAAAAAACTATTAAGGACATTTTATCTTTCAATACGGGGTCCGTCATCGAGCTGGAAAAACTGACGGATGAACCGCTAGAGATTTTGTTGAACGGCAAGCTGATCGCCACTGGGGAAGTCGTGGTCATCAATGAAAACTTCGGTGTGCGGATCACCAACATTCTTTCGCAAAAACAACGCATCCACAATTTGCATTAATTTGAAGAAATCGCAAAAAGTTAAACATATGGGTTTAACTTTTTTGTGATTTGACCGATAGTAGAGGGTAGAAGAATGAGAACGGAGGAGAACCTATGAAAATCGAAAGAGGTTACGCAGAATACAGCGACAAGGCCATCAAACGTGAAGCGGTCAAACAAGAAAAGCCAACTGCTGCTCAGACAGAAAAAACCGTCGATGTTCAATTGTCCGAAACAGCTCAAGCCATTCAAAAGAGTGCCAATCAAACAGCCAGTCGTAGTGAGCGAGTGGCAGAATTGAAACGAGCGATCAAAGAAGGCACCTACCAAGTATCTGCCGAAACGATCGCAGATAAAATGCTGCAACAAGATGAAAAGCAGGTCGACTAGATGACAGAACGGGAATTTGAGCGTCAGCTTCAGCAGTTCTTGCGGTTGCTGCAAAAAGAAAAGACCTGCTTGATCAAAAATCAAGCAGAAAAATTACCAGAACTCGTCGAGAAAAAAACCGCCTTCGTACCCGTTTTTTCCACGTATGAAGGAACTCTTTCAGTGGCGATCAAAGAACTCATCCGCCAGATCCAAGTGCAGCAAGCCGAAAATCTCCTGCTGACGGAGCAAGCCATTAGTTTCCAAACTGTTTTGATGGATGCAGTCAAAGAAAATATCAAGACACCGGCAAATACGTATTCGAAATACCAAGAAAAACAAGCTGTCTCAACAGCGATCATCGATCAAAAAATGTAAGGAGTACTTCTATGACAGGACTATTTGGTTCATTAGGCACCGCAACCCGGGGCATGACCGCCAATCAAGCAGCGTTGCAAACCAGCAGCCATAACATTGCAAATACCAATACAGACGGCTACTCAAGACAACGAGTCAACTTGCAAGCCGAAGCGTCTTATCATTTAGCGGGTGTCGGCAGCATCGGTATGGGTGTGAAAGTCGGCAGTGTCGAACGGATCGTCGATGATTTTGTCATTGGACAAGTACGCAATGCCAATTCTACCTATACATATTATGAACAAAAAGCAGACATATTAGGACAGCTGGAAAGTTTAATGAATGAGCCTTCTGACAATGGACTGTCCAAACAGCTGGCAACGATGTTTGATTCTTGGACCGCATTAGCCAACAATCCTGAACTGGATACGTCTAAGACCCTTGTGCTGGAAAACAGCAGTACGTTTGCCGATACCATCAACCAAATGGGCAAACAAATGACGCAGCTGCAAAGCGATACGCTGGATACCATCGAAAAATCCGCGCTGGACTTCAATGAGAAGGTCAAACAACTGCAATCCTTGAATGAACAGATCTATGGGTTGACGACGAGTGGTGAGACACCCAATGATCTTTTAGATCGTCGAGACAGTCTGTTGAAAGATCTCTCGGGTCTAGCAGGGATCGAAACCAAGACCGATCAGTATGGCCGTGGGTTTGTATCCATGAGCGGACAGACGATTTTAAGTGCGGAGGAACGCAATACCCTTAGTGTGGTGGTGGGACAAAGCGACACAGGCGCCTTGGTTTCCAAAGACGGCAACGCCTTGAATCCTGCCGAAACCATTACAGGGTCTTATCCAGCTGGAACCGTCTTGTTGACGAAAACCACCGACAATGGCGAAACCGCCTATACAGAATTGCCGATCAAAGAAGGCGCGATTGGTGGCCTGCAAGCATCATCTAGTGAAATCGGCAGCCGCTTGACGGAATTGAACAACTTTACGACGACGATCGCGCAAGCCATGAACATGGTCTTTACCGGCGGCGCTTCTCGCACAAGCGGACTATTTGAGATCGGCCAAGATGATACCGGCACAGCGACGACGATTCGGGTCAGCCAAGCACTGTTAGATAACCCAAGTCTGGTGACCGGCGGAACGAGCAATGCAGCAGGAGATGGTTCAAGAGCTGCTGCAATGGCGAAACTCAGCAGTGCCAAATTGGACTTCCCGTTGTCAGAAAAGACGATCGCTTCTTTTGATTCTGAGACATTGACGTTTGCCAATGCAGCATCGGGCATGAGTGTCAGCAGCTATTTTAACAGCATCGTCACCAAAAACGGGATCTCAAAACAGCAAGCCGACAATACAGTCAGTGCCCAATTGTCGCTGCTGAATCAACTAGAATACAAAAATCAATCGGTGTCTGGGGTTTCATTAAATGAAGAAATGTCCGATGTGATTCGTTTCCAACAAGGATTTCAGGCCAATGCCCGCATATTATCGGTCGTTTCTGAAATGTTAGACACATTGATCAATCGAACAGGAGTGTAGACCATGCGTATTTCCAATTCAATCACCTACAATGATTTTTTACGAAATCTAGGAACCAACGCCTCCAAAGTCCAATCCACGTTGAATCAGCTATCGAGCTTAAAAGAAGTCAGCAAGTCCTCGGATAATCCGCTGCTGGTTTCAAAAATCATGGATCTCAATGTGTCGTTAAATCAAAACAAAACTTACAACAATACGATCAAAGACAGTATTTCTTGGACAAAAGCCCAAGATTCTGCTTTAGAAAGCGTCAGTACTTCGATGCTGCGGATTCGCTCGTTGGTTCAATCTTCTGCCAATGCGACAGCTGGCAGTGAGGAATTAGGGGCAAATCGTTCAGAGATCGAGCAAGAGATCGAAGGCATCGTTGAATCATTAAACACCAACTTTGATGGCCGCTATCTATTTAGCGGAACGAATACGACGACGGCGCCTTTTGAGATCGTCAAAGAAAATGACGCCATCGTCGGTATCAAATACAATGGCACCAGCGAAGACTTGCCGCGAGAAATCGCAAATGGGGTCTCGGTGGATCTGTTAGCCAGCGGTGATCGTCTGATGAACGAGACGGGCACCGCTGCGGATCCCCAAAATTTAAGCACCTATTTCAATGATTTGTTGTCTGCATTGCGCAGTGATGATAAAGATGCCTTAGGGGGCGAGCTTTTAACCGCTCATGACCAGCATGCCACTAATGTGGTGAATGTACGGGCGCAGATTGGCACCCTCTACAATCGCTTGGAGGCGGCAGCTGATCGAAATGAGACGGAAAAGCTGAACTTGACCGAAACACTGTCCAACAAACAAGACGTCGATATTGCGGAAAAGTATATGGAATATCAAAATCAAATGACTGCCTACCGTTCAACATTAGCGATGGGAACAAAGATCATGCAGATGTCCATTCTAGATTATTTAAATTAACCCAAAAACTTTTGTTCTTTGCTGAGAGCAAAAGTTTTTTATTTTTTTTAGAAAAAAGGCTTAACCCTGAACGGTTTCTTCCGATAAATAGTAGCAGAGGGAAACCTTAGCGAATAAAAATTAGGAGGAACTACACATGAGAATCAATACAAACGTTTCAGCATTGAATACTTACTCACGCCTAACGGCAGCAAATGCTTCTAAAAGCAATTCTTTGTCTAAATTATCTTCAGGCTTACGCATCAACAAAGCTGGGGACGACGCAGCTGGCTTAGCAATTTCTGAAAAAATGAAAGGCCAAATCGGCGGTTTGTCACAAGCAAAAAGCAACGCACAAGATGGTATTTCATTGATCCAAACAGCAGAAGGTGCATTAAATGAAACCCACAGCATCTTAGGCCGTATGCGTGATCTTGCGGTTCAAAGTTCAAATGGTACGTTAAGTGATGACGACCGCAGTGCGATCAACAAAGAATACACCGCATTGTCTGATGAAATCGACCGTATCAGCAATACCACTGAATTCAATACAAAAAGCTTGTTAACTGGTGAAGGCGATGATGCGAAATCATTCACTTTCCAAATCGGTGCCAACGCAAACCAAACAATGAGCGTTTCAATCAACAACATGAGCTCATCTGCATTGAAAGTAAAAGGCTTAGATTTAACACAAGCCATTGATACAAGCGATGCTAAAGCTGTTGCTGCAGCAAAAGATAAAGCAGTAGCGACTGCCTTCAAAGCAGATGCTACAACAAAATATGCAGCGGACGGCACAGTTGATGCGGCTGCTGGTAAAACAGTTGCTGAATTACAAACAGCCATCGATACAGCAGCGGATGATACAGCAAAAGCAACAGCTCAAAAAACATACGATGATGCTTTAGCAACATTTACCGCTTCTGATGAAGGCAAAGCAGCAGCGGCAACTGTCAGCGTTGAAAACAACCCAATCACAAAAATCGATGAAGCGATCAAAGCAGTTTCTGCACAACGTGCGGATCTTGGTGCGGCGCAAAACCGTCTAGAACACACAATCAACAACTTAGGTACAACGCAAGAAAACCTATCTGAAGCAAACTCACGTATCCGTGACGTTGATATGGCGCAAGAAATGATGAGCTTTACGAAGAGCAACATCCTTTCTCAAGCAGCAACTTCAATGTTGGCACAAGCAAACTCAATGCCTAACAGCGTATTGAGCTTGTTACAAGGATAATTTTTGATCAAGTGAACCACTGACACAAGGACTGCCTAGGGGAAGCGCAGTTCTTGTGTTTTACATAGCAGCACAAAAACGCTTAGAAATGAGGAAGCTCTGATGGATATTCAGCCAATGTCAGGAATACACCCGATCGAAGCCGTTGCGTCGGTCGCTAAAGCACGTCCGATCGAATCCTTAGATCAAGAGACCGCCAACCTTCAGCCGCAACACCAAGAGGGGAAACTGGCGGAGAAAAAGGAACAGACAGTGGCCACTGAACCGCCGATCCACTATTTTTCAGTAGCCGATCAGCACAAGATCGCAGCCTCCGTGGAGGAAGTGAATCAGCGACTACTTGGCAAAGATATGAAATTGGCTTATGAAGTACATGAGCGCACGGGGCGTACGATGGTGCGTTTAGTGGATATGCAGACCAACGAAGTGATCAAAGAGATCCCGCCCGCCAACATGCTAGATGTGATTGGGAAAATATGGGATGACATGGGCATCGCGGTCGATCGAAAGGGATGAAAACATGGCAAGTGTAACCAGCAGTTCAGGAATCAGTACAACGCTAGGGAGTTATTCTGGCGTGACTTCAGAAGATATTGAAAAATTATTGGCGGCAGATGCGATCAACAAGACCCGCGCTGAGAATAAAATCACGTCGCTTAAAGCACAAAAAACGGCATGGAGTGATATCAGCACTCGCTTGACTAACTTTTTGTCAAAAGTCGATGCATTACAAAAAGATGATGCTTATCAAACGAAAAAAGCGACGACCACCAATAGCAGCATCGCTTCAATTGCAGGAACAACGGAAGCTCCAGAAGGCACCTATGATCTAAAAGTCAACCAACTAGCAACAGCCACGAAGGTGACGGGGAGTCAAGTAGCTCAAAGTAGCAAAACGGCCCTAAATGTCAGTGGTCAGCTGTCATTGACCAGTTCGGAAGTCGATGAAGATGGCAAACCGATCACCGCTTCGATCGAGATCACGGCCGAAGACAGCTTAAAAGATGTGGCAGCCAAGATCAATAGCCAAAGCAAGACGACCTTCGTCGCGGCGAGCATCGTGGATAACCGTTTGATTTTAACAAATACCAAAATGGGCGACAAAAATTTCTTGATCGACGGCAATGCCGCCGAAGGGTTAGGGATCGGTTCAACTGCGACAACGACGCAAGGCCAACCGGCTATTTTTGAGCTAGACGGCATGAAGATCACCCGCGACAGCAACAGTGTGACGGATGTTATCGATGGTGTCACGTTGACGTTAGCTAAAAAAAGCGAGGAGCATGTGACGCTTTCTTTAGCCAATGATACCTCGAAAGTCGTTGATGCAGTGCAAGGATTAGTGGATCAATACAATAGCTTGATGAGTTTTATCGGCGACAATTTGACCGTGGGAGATCCTAGTAGTGAAAACAACAAGACGGGGACCTTGGTGGGAGACAGTGCGTTGACCCGTCTACAGACTCAATTGCGAAATTTGATCACCATTCCAGCCGTCAGCGGCTCAAAGCTGACCGCTAATAAGCTAGGCATCTCCACCGTCGATAATGATGGTACATTGGGACTGGATACGACAAAGTTAAAAGAAGCCTTAGCGGAAGATCCCGCTGCTGTGAAGTCCTTCTTTTATGCAAGTACGAAAACCAAAGAAGCTGATGGCACTGCGAGTACGAAAGAGACCGGCTATACACTAGCCCTAAAAGAATTAGCCAACAGCTATGTCGTCAATACTTCAGCCAATAAAGGGATCATTGCCACCAAATCTGCGACCTATGACAGTACCATCAAGGATTTGAACAAGCAGATCACACGGTTTGATGCTATTTTAGCAATGAAAAAAGAACGTTACATCACAATGTTCACCAAATTAGACTCCGTGATGATGGAGGCTGAAAATCAGCTGAGCTACCTAAGCAATCAGTTTGCCAATACGTCAAACTAGGCAGGATAGCCGATTAAAGCAGTCATTTTTTTCATTCGCATAAGAAACCCTCGTCAACATGAAAGGAAACAACCTATGGAGCCACACGTATCATTAGATGAACGTTTGAATCAGATCTTAACTGGTTTTGCCCAATGGCGCGGCGACAGCGAGGAAGCCAGTCGTTTGATGGCAGCCAATGCAGCGGTCATAGCAGCCATGCAAGCAGAAGAACAGAGCCATAGTCCACAAACCAGTGCGTTGGCGCAACAAGTGATCCAAGCGTATCAAGCGTTCTTAGACCAGGTCAAAGCCCAGCAGCAAGAAATCAAACAAGAATTGGGGCGTTTGAACCGCAAAAACAATCTTGTCAAAACGTATTTGCAGCAAGAAGACAGTGCCGCCTTCGTCGAATTTGATTTATAGTGAGGAAAAAAAAGATGAATTATCAAAAAATGCAAAACAACTATCTGCAGAACCAAGTAATGAGTGCCTCCCCCAACAAACTAATTGAAATGCTGTTGCAAGCAGCCATCAAAAATATCAAATTAGCAGTGATCGCATTGGAAAAAGAAGAGTTGAGCCAAGCCCATCAGCAATTTGTCAAGGCGCAGAATATTTTATTGGAATTACGGGTCTCTTTAGACCGTGAGCAAGGCGGCGCTATTGCTGAAGATCTCGATCAGCTGTATGGCTATATGTACGATCAGCTGGTCAGTGCCAATGTCCAAAAAGAGGCAGCCCCTGCAGAGACGGTCGTCCCGCTTTTAAGCGAACTACTGGAAAGCTGGCAAACGATCACCCAATAAATTTGAGAAAAAGCACAGAAACGACCACCTAAAACCTAGAAAAGTTTAGTAATTGGTTAAATTTTTACCATGTATCCCTTTTCACTAAGCTTTCTTTTTCCCCTCCTCGTCCCTATCTGGTACTCTTTTTATGAGCGTACCGAAAAGGTGCAAGGAGGTTTTTTTTTGAAACAAAAAATAGTACAAAAGCCGCTTTTCTGGCAAGTGGTGATTCTGATTGCAATGAGTGGTGTTTTTTTATTGCCGCAGATTTTAGGCCAAGGCATGATTTTGGGCTCTGATGTGGTCTTTCACTTCAATCGTTTTTATGAGACCAGCCAGCAGATCAAAGAGGGCAATTTTCAATATTTTCTTTCTATCTACGGGTTTCAGCAATCTGCTCGTATCGTCAATGCATTATACGGGCCCTTTTTTGCCTATTTCCAAGGATTGCTGGTCTTGCTGAGTCCTTCGTGGTTTTCCTACCAGCTGCTCGCCAACGGGCTGCTCTATTTGTTAGCAGGGTTTTCGATGTTTGGCTTATTAAAGAAATTACGAGTCAATGGTTGGCTGTCAGTGGGGATGAGCGTCCTGTTTATGGCGACCTATTCTGTCCAGTATTGGATTGAGCGACAGGGCTTTTCTGCTTGGGGGGCGGCTGTGCTGCCGCTGTGCCTGATTCCACTGATCGCACTAGGGGAACATAAACGGTTACGGCCTTTTGCGGTAGGGGTTTCCGTGGCGGTCTTATTTCAAATCCATGTGTTTTCAAGCATCTTGTTAGTGTTCTTATACGTGCCCTTTTTCTTACGCGCCTTTTTTGTTGGGACTTCTGGCGAAGAAAAACGACAATTGGTGCTGCGCTTAGCAGGAGCGATCGGGATCTTCTTGCTACTGACCGCCAATATTTGGTTAGGGATGTTGGATCTTTATACGAGTAACACGTTGATCGCGCCTTTTGTGAATCGCAACATGCAGAACAATACCATTACTGGAACCAGCAGCTATTGGTGGACGACTCCGTACCTGCTGCCCATCTTATGTGCTTTGTTCTTTTGTGGTGCGATCCGTGTGTGGCCACGTCTATCTGGCGGCTTCAAATTAATGACGGCAGCTGCAGCAGTCTTTTTCGTTTTATCATCGAACGCTGTTCCTTGGCAATGGCTAGGCAGTCTGGACAATGGTGTAATCAATTTACTGCAATTTCCTTTTCGGTTCTTTGTTCCTGCCACGATTTTGATCTTAGTCGGTTTGTGCCTGCTAGTTCCTTATTATCGGGGCAAGCCATTGGCAAATCCGCGTTGGTTCGTCCTCGTTTTAGTCTTGAGTGTTGGTCAAATCCTGATCCAAAACACGGTCAAGATGCAGGACTGGCACTCCGATGAAGCTGCGGTTTCACTGCGAAACCACACCTATCTATCGGCGGAATCTGAAGCGCAATTGAAGGAAGCCTATTTTAGTAAAGACAAGTCCTTAGCATTAGCGCTGTATCAACGTTCTACGCCAGATTATCTGCCCCTCTATCAAGAAACCAAGAAGAACAAGTACAATTTGTACGGGGAAGAAATCATTGAAAAGAATGATACCGTGGCAAAAACCGTAGAAAACGGGAAGCTTACTTTACGTTGGCAAGGTGATCAAGAGACGTGGAAGGCGTTACCGATCATCAATTACCGATATACTGAATTGACCCTCAATCAGCAGCCACTAACTGAAAAAGATGTCTCTTTGAGTGCCATTGGTGCCGTTTCTGTCCAACAGCAAGCAGGGGAGAATGTCTTAGTCGTTGATTACGACGCGCCTTGGTTTTTCGACGGAGCTTTATGGCTGACGATCGTTTCTTGGCTCGCTTTACTCATCGGCTTTATCAGCTGGAAAACAAGACAGCTGTACCGTCGTCGTAAGGTCGTACAAGCTTTATTGAAAGAATCTGAATAAAATGAATCAGAAAAGAACTTCAGCGAGAGGGCTGAAGTTCTTTTTTTGCTGATCAACAACAGTGTACCTGTTGCTTTTTGTCAGAAACAATAATCGTTGCGCACGCAACGATTATTCCTTATAATAGATTAGACACTTTGAAGAACTAAGAAAGGCAGGAGTGCTCATGGAAGCCATTATCCGCTCAATCAATCATATTGCCCGTCTCGCCACCCTTTATCGGGAAAAAGAATTGAAAAAATTTGGTTTAGGTGGGATGCATCATACCTATATCTTAAACATTTGCCGCCAACCGGGGATCAGTCAAGAAGCCTTAGCCAAGAAGATTTTTGTGAATAAAAGCAATGTTGCCCGTCAACTAGCAATCCTAGAAGAACGAGGATTTGTCACTAGAACCAGCAGTCCCACCGACAAACGACAATTACTGGTTTATCCAACCGAAAAAGCACTCGCCGTCCAACCAGCGATCCAACAGCTGCTTCAAAGCTGGAATGAACAAGTCGTAGCAGGTTTTTCTGCTGCCCAACAGCAGCAGTTGATCGCCGATCTGGAAATCGTCAAAGAAAATTCCCAGCGGCTTTTAGCGAAAGATGAGGCGATGGAATGAATCTTTTGACTCAATATTTAAAACCCTATATCGGCCGCATCTCCTTTGGCGTCAGTATCAAATTCTTCGGCTCCCTGATGGACTTGCTATTGCCTTGGATTTTGGCGTATATCATCGATTCTGTGATTCCCACGAAGCAGGTATCTGCAATTTTTGCTTGGGGTGGGGCGATGGTGGTCTGCTCCATCATCGCAGTCGTCACCAATATCATCGCCAATCGGATGGCCTCCAGTGTTGCTCGCGATACCACCGGCAGTATACGCCATGATTTATTTGAAAAAGTTTCCTATCTGTCGATTCCGCAAGTCGAAGAAGTCGGGATCCCTTCCTTGGTGTCTCGCTTGACGACAGACACTTACAACATCCATCAAACGGTAGGCATGATCCAACGGATGGGGATTCGTGCCCCAATTCTGTTATTAGGAGGGATCATGATCACTGCCACATTAGATCCCGTGTTGACGCTGGTTTTAGTAGGCGTCTTGCCCTTCACTTTAGTGGCGGCAGTCACGATCTCGAAACGGGGAATCCCCTTGTTTGCTTCATTGCAAAAGCAAGTGGATGTTTTGGTGCGAACTGTCCGTGAAAATGTGACTGGGGCTCGGGTGATCAAGGCCTTGTCTAAAGCAGATTACGAGAAAAAGCGCTTTGACCACGTCAATCAAGACGTAGTAGCTGCGGAAACCACCGCTAATCGAACGATGGCTGCAACACCGCCCCTGATGGACCTATTTTTGAATATCGGACTGACGCTAGTGATCGTCGTCAGTGCCTTTCGCGTCAATCAAGGATTGACCCAACCAGGCGTCATCATCGCCTTTTTGACTTATTTTACGATCATTTTGAATGCCATGCTCAGTATCACGCGCATCTTTGTGATCGTGTCGAAGGGGCTGGCTTCTGCCGATCGGATCCAATCCGTCTTGCGCCTGCCGCAAAATATGCAAGTCATTGAGGCGCCTGTCAAAGAAGAGTCTGCGCATATCGTTTTTGAAAAAGTTTCCTTCACCTATCCTAACGGTACCCAGGTGCTGAAAGACATCGATTTTTCCTTGCAGCCGGGAGAAACCTTAGGGATTATCGGTGCGACTGGTAGTGGAAAATCAACGATCGTCAAACTACTGCTGCGGCTCTATGACCCAACGAAGGGCATGATTCGCATCGCTGGTCGCGACATTCGCTCCATCGATCCGACGGAGCTGCATCAGTTATTCGGTGTCGTCTTGCAAAAAGACGTGCTTTTTGCGGAAACGATCGAAGAAAATATCGCTTTTGGTCGGCGGTTTTCCAAAGAACAGATCGAAGAAGCGGCGGCTCGCGCCCAAGCCAAGGAGTTTATCAATCAACTACCCAAGCGCTTAGCTCATCCACTGCATGCTAAAGGCAGCAATTTAAGCGGGGGTCAAAAGCAGCGGGTCTTGTTATCGCGGGCCTTGGCGGGGGATCCAGAGATTTTGATTTTGGATGATTCTGCCAGTGCGCTGGATTATCGGACCGACGCTCAGTTGCGCAAGGTCCTGAGACAGCAGTTTCAACAGACGACGACGGTCTTGATCGCGCAGCGGATCAGCTCGATCCAGCATGCCGACAAAATTTTGGTACTGGAAAACGGGCAAATGAACGGCTTTGGCAGTCACCAAGAATTACTAGCAGAAAATGCGATCTACCAAGCCATTTATCAAGGTCAGACAGGAGGTGCCGACGATGCCGAAGAAAAAAACGGAAAAACCGCAGGATAGTAAGAAAACACTACGGCGTTTGTGGGGCTATCTTTACGAGTACAAAGGTCTCCTGCTGGCAGCCGCTGTATTGATGATGGCCAGCAACATTTTCGCCTTGGTGGGACCGTTGCTTTCAGGGTACGCCATTGATGCCATTCAACCGGGTCCCGGCAAGGTCATTTTTGACCGAGTCTTCTTTTATTGTGGGCTGATGCTGCTGTTTTATCTTGCGTCTTCCCTTCTTAGTTATCTGATTTCGCTCATGATGATCCGCTTGAGTCAGCGGGTGGTGGCAGCGATGCGCAAGGCGATTTTTGATAAAATCACCGAACTGCCAGTGGGGTATTTTGACCGAGTCGCCACTGGGGATATCATCAGCCGCATCAGTTATGATGTCGATACCATCAATACGTCATTGGCCAGCGATGCCATTCAAGTCCTCAGCAGTCTTGTGACGATCATTGGTTCGTTTGTGATGATGGTTTTGATTTCGCCGCTACTGGTGCTGATTTTTGTCGTAACGGTTCCCGCTTCGATCTTTTTGACCCGCTTTTTGATGAGCAAATTTCAACCATTGTTTCGCCGTCGTTCTCGCAAATTAGGCGAACTGAACGGCTTTGTGGAAGAGATTATTTCTGGTCAGCAAACGATCAAGCTGTATAACCAAGAAGAAGCGATCATCAGCCGTTTTGACGAAAAAAACCAAGAAGCGGTGGATGCCTATTACAATGCCGAGTACTACGGCAGTATGACTGGTCCTTCCATCAACTTTATCAACAATCTGTCGTTGTCCTTGATCAGTATGTTTGGCGCTTTGCTGTTTTTGTTCGGTCATCTGACATTAGGGAATGTTTCTTCCTTTGTTCTTTACTCCAGAAAATTCTCAGGACCAATCAATGAGTTAGCCAACATCTTCAGCGATTTGCAATCGGCATTGGCGGCGGCAGAACGGATCTTCCGTTTGCTGGATGAAGAACCTGAAGTTTCTGATGTTCCTGTAGCCTACGAATACCACGAGGTGTCTGGTGATGTCGCCTTTGACCATGTGACCTTCGGCTATCAAGCACAGCAGCCCATCATCAAAGACCTTTCGCTACAAGTACCAGCTGGCAGCTTGGTCGCGATCGTCGGACCGACCGGAGCGGGGAAAACCACCATCGTGAACCTCTTGATGCGGTTTTATGACACTGACCAAGGAGCGATTCGGTTAGACGGTAAAAATATCCGCCAAGCGACACGCCGCAGCCTACGGCAAAGCTATGCGATGGTGCTGCAAGATACCTGGTTGTTCACGGGAACGGTTTTCGACAATTTGGCCTACGGCAAGGCGAATGCGACGTTGGCAGAAGTCCAAGCTGCTGCACAAGCCGCCCATATCCATGACTTTATTATGAGCCTGCCAAAAGGCTATGATACTTTGATCTCAGAAGACGGAACCGGTATCTCACAAGGGCAAAAACAGCTGTTGACGATTGCACGAGCAATGCTGTTGGATGCCGATCTGTTGATTCTTGATGAAGCCACATCGAATGTCGACACGCAAACAGAGCTGCTGATCCAAGCAGCGATGACCAAATTGATGAAAGGCAAAACCTCCTTTGTGATCGCCCATCGCTTGTCCACAATTCGACATGCTGATACGATCCTCGTGGTGGAACAGGGGAATATCGTAGAGCAAGGGACCCACGAAGAGTTAGTAGCCAAAGAGGGGCGTTACGCCGCACTCTATCAGGCACAATTTGATGCATGATCCATAGCTAGTCCACATCCTTGCAAGGAGAACGCCACTGCTTGCAAGGATGTTTTTTGCGTGCCATCGACTTTCTTGGCATAGGTACAAAATCTTCTTATGACAAATCAGGCAATTATCGGTATACTTAAGAAAGGGGTATCATCAAACAGAAAGAAGGGAAACAATTGGATCATAAACAACTAAAAGAATTCCCCAATGATTTTTTATGGGGTTCAGCATCAGCAGCCTATCAAGTAGAAGGCGCATGGCAAGAAGACGGCAAAGGCGCTTCGGTTTGGGACGATTTTGTCCGCATTCCAGGAAAAACGTTTAAAGCAACTAACGGAGATGTCGCAGTCGACCATTACCACCGCTTCAAAGAAGATGTTGCCTTGATGAAAGAACAAGGATTGAAAACCTATCGTTTTTCCATTGCTTGGACACGGATTTTTCCAGAAGGACGAGGAGAAGTCAATCAAGCAGGGTTAGACTTTTATTTAGCATTGATCGATGAACTGATAAAAGCAGGGATCGAACCGATGGTGACCTTGTACCATTGGGATCTGCCACGAGCTTTGCAAGAAGAATACGGTGGCTGGGAATCTCGCAAAATCATTGAAGATTTCACCAACTATGCAGCTGTATTGTTTGAAGCCTTTCGCGGCAAAGTCCACTATTGGGTAAGCTTGAATGAACAAAATATCTTTACTTCGTTAGGCTATCTTTTAGCTGCCCATCCACCAGGAGTGACTGATCCTAAACGGATGTATGAAGTCAATCATATCGCTAACTTGGCGAATGCTTCGGTGATCAACAAGTTCCATGAGATGAAAATCCCAGGGAAAATCGGACCAAGTTTCGCCTACTCACCAAACTACCCAATCAACAGCGACCCGAAAAATATTTTGGCAGCTGAAAACGCGGAAGACTTGATGGCGCATTATTGGTTAGACGTCTATCTATGGGGCGAATACCCGATTGCTGCAATGAATTACTTGAAAGAGCAAGGGATCGCACCAACGATTGAACCAGGAGATATGGACTTGCTGCGTTCAGCAAAACCAGATTTCTTAGGGATCAATTATTACCAAACAGCAACAAATGCCTACAATCCATTAGATGGTGTCGGTGCGGGGAAAATGAACACCACTGGGAAAAAAGGCAGCTCCGAAGAAACCGGGACACCAGGAATGTTCAAAAAAGCCGAAAATCCATTTGTGGAACGGACGAATTGGGATTGGGAGATCGATCCTCAAGGGCTGCGGATCGCTTTACGACGAATCACTAGCCGTTATCGGGTGCCTGTGATCATTACAGAAAACGGACTTGGTGAATACGACAAACTAACCGACGATCATCAAATCCATGACCAATACCGCATCGATTATTTAGCAGGGCATGTCCATGCCATTAAAGAAGCGATCAGCGACGGCGCGGAAGTTCTTGGCTATTGCACCTGGTCCTTCACTGATTTGCTAAGCTGGTTGAACGGCTACCAAAAACGCTATGGCTTTGTCTATGTCGACCAAGATGAAACGCAAGAAGGATCTTTGGCACGCTACAAGAAAGACAGCTTCTACTGGTACCAAGAGCTGATCAAAACCAACGGGCAAGAGTGCTAGCCTCCTAAAACCAATACCTGAATAAGCGAAACGATCCCTGCAACGGCAGTGATCGTTTCTTAGAAAAAAGTACGTTCCACCTGTAGCGACCGCCCAAAGGAAGACCAAAAGTCTCGCGTTTTGGGCCGCTTCAAAGGAGAACGTCCTTTTTTTGAGTATTATCGTTGACAAGTGTAAACGATAATTGTAAAGTAGAAGAAGATTACAACTGTAAACATAAAAGGTTAATGGGTTTGCATAGCAAGCAAGGAGGAAGGAAACAATGATCGAAAAGAATTATGGGGTAAAAGGGATGACCTGTGCGTCTTGTTCCCAGACCGTCGAAAAAACAGTCAGCAAGCTGGCGGGGGTCGACCAAGCAGCTGTCAATTTGGCTACTGAAAAATTACATATTCGTTATGATGAGCAGCAGCTCACCGAAGAAACACTCGCTGCGGCCATCAAAGCAGCGGGCTATCAACTGATCGGCTCCCAAAGACAAGAGACCTTTGCCATCTCGGGCATGACCTGTGCGTCTTGTGCCCAAACAGTAGAAAAAGCTGTCCAAAAATTAGCGGGTGTGGAGCAAGCCTCCGTCAATCTGGCAACAGAAAAACTGACGGTCAGCTATCAACAAGATCAAGTGACCGCCGCGAAGATCGCAGCTGCCGTGAAAGAGGCGGGCTATGATGCACAGCTGCCGACCGCTTCTGCCGACAAGGTGGATTCAAAACAGGCAGAGATTCGTGCTTTATGGCAACGGTTTTGGCTTTCAGCGCTCTTTACGATCCCCTTGTTCTATTTGACGATGGGGGAAATGATCGGTTTGCCGATCCCTGGCTTTTTAGATCCGATGGCCTATCCAGTCAATTTCGTTACCACTCAATTGCTTTTGGTCTTACCGGTGATGGTCCTCGGTCGCGCCTTTTACATTGCTGGTTTCAAAGCGCTTTGGAAAGGCCATCCCAACATGGATTCCCTTGTCGCATTGGGAACCAGTGCTGCCTTCTTTTATAGTATTTATGGGACCGTGATGGTCTACCTGGGCACGACCCACTATGCGATGCACTTGTACTATGAAACGGCCGCCGTTATTTTGGCATTAGTGACCTTAGGAAAATACCTTGAGTCGGTCTCAAAGGGCAAAACCTCCGAAGCCATCAAGAAGTTGTTGGATCTCGCACCGAAAAAAGCCCGTGTGCTTCGCGGCAGCGGGAATCAAGCCGAAGAAGTCGAAGTGGGTATTGAAGAAGTCGCAGCCGGCGATATCTTAATCGTACGACCTGGTGAGAAGATTCCTGTGGATGGGATCGTTACCCAAGGACGCTCTGCCATCGATGAATCAATGATCACCGGAGAAAGCTTACCTATCGAAAAACAAGTCGGTGATCGGGTGATCGGCGCCAGTATCAACAAAAATGGCTCGTTTCAATACGAAGCCACCAATGTGGGAGAAGATTCAACGTTGGCGCAAATCATTCAGTTAGTAGAAAATGCCCAAGGCTCCAAAGCGCCGATTGCCCGCATGGCTGACAAAGTTTCGGGTGTGTTTGTCCCGATCGTCATGGTCTTGGCGGTTTTTGCAGGACTTGCCTGGTTTTTCTTAGGACAAGAAACCTGGATCTTCTCATTGACCATTACGATTTCTGTATTAGTGATTGCTTGTCCGTGTGCCTTAGGATTAGCGACACCGACCGCCATCATGGTGGGTGCGGGCAAAGGGGCAGAAAATGGCGTCTTGATCAAAAGCGGCGATGCGTTAGAAACAGCTAGAAACGTGACGACGATCGTCTTTGATAAAACCGGCACAATCACAGAAGGCAAACCAGTCGTAACCGATCTCCTGCCTGCCGGCAACCACACGCCGACGGAATTGCTGCAGCTGGCGGCTTCTGTTGAAAAAGGTTCAGAACATCCATTAGGCGAAGCCATTGTGATCGAAGCCCGCACGCAAGCTCTCGCCCTACAAGAAGTTGACGGGTTTGAAGCGATCCCAGGGCATGGGATTCAAGGAACGATCGCTGGCAGTCCAGTCCTATTAGGCAACCAGAAATGGTTGGAAAAACAAAACGTTGCCATTGATGGCCTGATCGAGCAAGCCCAACAATTGGCTCACGAAGGGAAAACACCGATGTATGTTGCCAAAGACGGCGAAGCGATCGGGATCATCGCTGTGGCAGATACTATCAAAGAAAGCAGTCGAAAAGCCATTGACCGGTTGCATCAAATGGGCTTGTACGTAGCAATGATCACGGGCGACAATGCCCGAACGGCCCAAGCCATCGCCAAACAAGTCGGTATCGATGAAGTGATCAGTGACGTCTTGCCAGAAGATAAAGCCGCCAAAGTAGCTGGCCTGCAAGCCAAAGGCCAAAAGGTTGCGATGGTAGGTGACGGGATCAATGATGCGCCCGCGTTAGCCCAAGCCGATGTAGGGATCGCGATCGGCTCCGGTACCGATGTCGCCATCGAATCGGCAGACATCGTACTGATGCGCAGCGATCTGATGGACGTCCCATCAGCGATCGAGTTAAGTCGGGCAACCATCAAAAACATCAAAGAAAATCTTTTCTGGGCTTTTGCTTATAACGTCTTAGGCATCCCTGTCGCAATGGGTGTGCTGCATCTTTTCGGTGGCCCCTTGCTCAATCCAATGATCGCTGGGGCGGCCATGAGCTTCAGCTCGGTATCCGTTTTATTGAATGCCTTGCGGCTGAAACGATTCCAACCCTCAGCGAAAAAATAAACGAAGCAACGAATGCACCAACAAAAAGACCTGCCCACGGTTTCTGATGGAAGAAAACCGTGGGCAGGTCTTTTTAGTGCTGGACATCTAAATAAGAGTAGGCTCGCACGTCATAACGGTTGCGACTACGGGAAAATTCGATAGGTGAGCCATTTTTCTGATAGACGATCTGTTCGATCTCTAAGACCGGATCATCGGCTTTACAGTCCAAATACTGTTGATCGTATGCGGTACTTTTATCAGCGGCGATGGTGCGGTAGGCGCCAGCAAACTGGACCCCTAGTTCCTCTTTGACATAACGGTAGATAGAACTTTCTAAATGGCCACGAGTTAAATTGGGCACTAAATGGACGGGCATATAGGTATATTCTAAAATAAACGGTTGGTCTTCAAGAATCCGCAAGCGGACAATACTATAGATCGGCTGTTCTTCCGTTAACATCAACTTTTCTTGGATCGTTTGGTCAGGAAATTCGACTTGAAAATCGATGACCTGACTGACTAGCTTGCGGCCAGCTTTGCCCATTTCCGTTGACAAGCCTTCATAGACCGTTAAAGCAGTGGTGTCTTTTTTTAAGAATGGGTGGTTCAATATTTTTGTTCCAGCGCCCCGCTGAGAATAAACCAGTCCTTCCATGGCTAAGATACCGATGGCTTTTTTGACGGTCATCCGGCTGACTCCGAATTCCTCGACTAAATCAGTTTGATTCGGCAGTAAGCTGTCAGGCGGATACGTGTTGTTTTTGATACGTGTGCGTAAAATATTGGCAATTTCTTGGTATTTTGGCATCTGATCACCTCGCAAGAAGTATAGCTGAAAAAAGCGGTTTCGACAATCAAACCTTGGTTTTTTTATAAAAAGAACGGCTGACTGAAAAAATTCAGCCAGCCGTTGCGCTTAATCGATCGATGGTTCTGCTTGACGATCTAACACACGTAAGAATGGATACCAGATTAAGCCGACGATCACCACGTCAATGACTTGTAGCAAACCACCTAACCAAGAGTTGGTTGCTAAGACACCACTGAAGACCACTGGAACGGTCCAAGGGACAGATACACCAGTTGGTGCAGGAACAAGTCCAGCCGCCATCACTAAGTAGTTGAAGGTCGTTACCACAAGAGGTGCCACGACCCAAGGAATCAGGATCGTCGCATTCAAGACGATCGGCATACCGAAGATGGCTGGTTCGTTAACGTTAAAGATCCCTGGTGCTAAAGCCAAACGACCAACATCGCGGTATTGTTTTTTCTTCAATACGAAAGCCATCAAGATAACAACGGCTAACGTCATACCAGAACCGCCTAATCCAACGGTAAAGGTTTCCATAAATGGTTTTGTGACGATATGCGGCAGTGCATCCCCATTTTGATACGCTTCTAAGTTGTCTAACATCAATGTATTCCAAATCGGGTCCATCACAGAGTTGACGATGATTTGACCATGTAGACCGAAGAACCAAAGGAATTGAACAAAGAACAAAGCCAATAGAGTTGCTGGCAAGCTGCTGCCTAGTCCAGTCAATGGTTTTTGGATCAATTCATAAACCAAGTCATGCAAGTTGGCATTGAAGACACCCGTCATGATGGCATTGATCACTAAGAATACCGTTAAGGTGATAATTGCTGGAATCAAAGCGGCAAAAGATTTAGAAACTGCTGGTGGTACCCCATCAGGCATTTTGATCTGCCAGCCGCGTTTTGTGATGCGGCAATAGATTTCAGCTGCCAAAAATGCTGCGATCATCCCGATAAACATCCCTTTTGCGCCAAGACGATCAAGAGACAGCACACCGGAGATCGTTTCGCCAGATTCAGTAGTCATAAAGAAAGGAGTCAAGATCAAAAAGCTGGCAAACGAAACGGCACCACCAAAAATCCCTTCCACATCATATGATTTTGATAAATAATAGCCAATACCGAAAGTAACGAAAACAGTCATGATACTCATTGTTGCATTTTGCCCATTGCCAAACAGTGTTCCTAATGTTCCTTTAGTGGCATCACTGAAGAAGGGCAGGTTGTTTAAAACGACCACGATCGATCCAAACATAGTGATTGGGAACGAAAGCATAAACGCGTCCCGCAAGACGGTCAGGTAGCGATTTTGTCCTAAGGCATTCGCCAAGGGCAAAATCTTTTCAGATAACTTGTCCATAAAACCATTCATTATTATTTCACTCCTTAAATTTCTTTTTGCAATCGATTACATTGATAATGTATCATGTTTTATTTTAAATGTCTATACATTTATTTTAAAAAAGATTGATTTTTGTAACTGCTTCCTTTATGATTAGGGCAGCAAAGAAAAAATGAGGAGTGAATGAAGATGGATTATCAATTTCCAGCAGGCTTTTGGTGGGGGTCAGCCGCTAGTGGCCCACAAACAGAAGGTGTATTTGAAGGCGATGGCAAAGGGGCAAGCATCTGGGATTACTGGTATCAGCAGGAACCAGAGAAATTTTTCAATGGGGTAGGTCCTGAAAAAACCTCGCAAGTCTATACACGCTATCAAGAAGATATTCAACTAATGAAAGAAACCGGCCATACGACGTTTCGGACGTCGATCCAATGGAGTCGTCTCTTCCCGCAAGGCAAAGGAGAAGTCAATCAAAAAGCCGTTGATTTTTACAATGCCTACATTGATGAGTTGATCGCCAACGGGATCGAACCTTTCATGAACCTTTACCACTTCGATATGCCGATGGCGCTGCAAGAAAAAGGCGGCTGGTTGAACCGAGAGACCGTGGATGCCTATGTCGCATTTGCGCAAACCTGCTTTACATTATTTGGTGATCGTGTCAAGAAATGGTTCACTCATAATGAACCGATCGTCCCTGTTGAAGGCGGCTATCTTTACCAATTCCATTATCCGAATGAGATCAACATGAAACATGCAGTCCAAGTTGGGTTCCACGAAACGTTGGCGAGTGCTAAAGCCATCAAAGTCTATCATGAGATGAACCTTGATGGGGAGATCGGCATCATCTTGAACTTGACGCCAAGCTATCCAAGAGATGAGAACGATCCAGAGGATGTCAAAGCAGCGCAAATCGCGGATGCCTTCTTTAATCGTTCTTTCTTAGACCCTGCGGTCAAAGGCACGTTCCCAGAAGAATTAGTGACCATCGTCAAGGAATTGGATATGGTACCAGCGATGGAAGCCGATGATTTACAAACGATTCGCGAAAATACGATCGACTTGTTGGGGATCAATTATTACCAACCTCGTCGTATCATGAAGAAAGAATCACCGATCGATGAAGCGAAAAGTCCAATGCCTGATGATTACTTTGATAACTATGATATGCCGAACAAGAAAATGAACCCGTATCGTGGGTGGGAAATCTATGAAAAAGGGATCTATGATATTTTGACGAACACGCGAGAAAACTATGGCAATATCAAGTGCTACATTTCTGAAAATGGCATGGGTGTCGAAGGAGAAGAACGTTTCGTCAATGCTGATGGCGTGATCGAAGATGATTACCGCATCGAATTTGTCTCTGACCACTTGAAGTACGTCCACCAAGCGATCCAAGAAGGAACCAATTGTGTTGGCTACCATATGTGGACCTGCATGGACAACTGGTCATGGACCAATGCTTACAAGAACCGTTACGGATTTATCTCCGTTGACTTAGCAAATGATGCTAAACGAACGGTGAAAAAATCAGGTCGTTGGTTTAAAGAAGTTTCAGATAATAACGGCTTTTAATAACAATGAAAAAAGCAATGCTGTAGGAATCAGCATTGCTTTTTTGTGTAAAATCGCGGATTTTTACTGGCTGATTTCAAAGGGGATATTCTATTAAAAAACCACCTGTTTTTGCAAATGATAAGCTGGGTTAAATAAAAGCACAGTTTTGATAAATAAAAGACTAGACATGGAAACGTTCTCGTGGTATTCTTTAGTAGAAATCGGTTTCATTATTTTGTTTAGGGTTTGAAAGGAGAAAAAACAATGGATAAATTTATTGGATTTATGGAGAAGCACTTTATTCCGATCGCTTCTAAAATAGGCTCTCAAAGACATCTAGTGGCCATTCGTGACGGATTTATCGTAACGATGCCGTTGATGATCTTAGGCTCTTTTGGGGTATTGATCAACAACTTACCAATCCCTGCCTATATTGATTTTATGAATGGCATTTTTGGTGAAGGAACATGGCAAGCCTTTGGGAACAACTTGTCAGCAGGTACTTTTTCAATACTTGGTCTGTTAATCGCTTTCACAGTAGCGTATAATTTAGCTAAAAGCTACAATCAAGACGCATTAGGTGCTGGGGCGATCTCAGTTGCAAGTTTCTTCGCATTAGGTGCAATGGCGACAGGCCCAGATGGTTTGTTAACAGCTGCCGGACTTGGTTCTCAAGGATTATTTTTAGCATTAATCGTATCGATCATTTCTACTGAGATCTTCCGTCGTCTAGCTGGCAACCCACGCTTAGTCATCAACATGCCTGATGGAGTACCACCAGCAGTTTCACGTTCATTTGCTGCATTATTCCCAGCAATGATCACCGTATCGATCTTTGCTTTGTTTACAGCAATTTTCCAAGCATTTGGTGTGACAAGTATCGTATTGTCCTTCTATGAATTGGTGCAACAACCATTCATGGGCTTGGCAAACTCTTACCCAGCTGCTTTGCTATTAGGTTTTATCTCTGCATTCTTATGGTTCTTTGGTTTACATGGTGCCAACATCATCGACCCGTTCATGCAAACGATCAATGTGCCTGCGATCGAAGCAAACGCACGAGCATTAGAAGCAGGAACAGATTTGCCTTATATCGTGAACAAACCATTCTTTGATTCTTTCGTGAACATCGGCGGAACAGGTGCGACACTAGGTCTTTTGATTGCGATCTTTTTAGTTGCTCGTCATCATAAAGCGTATATGACTGTCGCAAAACTATCCGTTGCACCAGGTGTGTTCATGATCAATGAACCAGTGATGTTTGGGTTGCCAGTTGTCTTAAACCCAATCTTGTTCATCCCATATGTGTTGACCCCACTTGTTTTAGTAACGACTGCTTATTTTGCAACCGCAACTGGCTTAGTTCCTGCAAGTACCGTCATCGCACCATGGACGACGCCACCAATCATCGGCGGTATTTTGTCGACACAAAGTATTGCTGGCGGAATCTTGGCAGCTGTTAACTTGATCTTGTCGATCGTTATCTACTTGCCGTTCGTGAAAATGGCGCAAATTCAAGAAACACGCCGTTTAAAAAATGCGTAATGTCTGATCGAGTCGATTAGAAACAAGCGCCAAACGTAATAGACCTTATCCGGCCGCGATCAGAGTGCAATACCCCTTATCACACTGCTTCATTGGAAGGTGCAGTGGTGTGATGACACTCTTTTCGTTTGGCCGGTTCTTTTCTCGTTTTTCAATCAATACAATACAACACACGTTTTGGAGGTGGCAAAATGCCCAAATATATGGAGATCGCAGATGTTCTGCGTAAAAGAATCAAGGACGGAACTTATCCGAAAGACAGTCTTTTACCTTATCAAACAGAGTTAGTGGAAGAGTTTGGCGTCAGCCGAATGACGATTAAAAATGCGGTGAATATCCTGATTATGGAAGGCTTGCTGCTGACAAAGCGCGGCTTAGGGACCAAAGTTTTGAATCATTCCTTTTGGGGCAAAGATACCTCATCGGTGACAGAATACAAAGGCCTGAGCTATCAGATGAAACAAGAAAAACGGACATTGACTAGCCAAGTCATCACCTTTGAAGTCTGTTTTCCTACAACAAGAATTCAAGAGATGCTTCAGATCACTGCCGAACAACCAATCTATCATGTGATCCGTTTGCGGATCTTAGAAGGCAATCCATACATACTCGAGCATTCCTATATGCCGTTGGATCTGGTCAGCGGTTTGACGAAAGAAATCTTGGAAGAATCCGTCTATGATTATCTACTGCAAGATTTAGGCTACAAATTTGCTGGTGCTTATCGGACCTTTCAGGCTGCCAAAAGCGATGAATACGATCAAACCTATTTAGCGTGCCAAGCAGATGACCCAGTATTGGAATTAGAACAGATCATCTATTTAGAATCGGGACGTCCAGTGGACTATTCCTGCAGCCGCAATCGGTATGATGTTCGTGGCTATTCCATGTTAGACATGAAGCCTGATCTGTTACAGCACCGCAAAAAGTAATGGCTTACAAAATGCTTCTTCAACGAAAAAACGCTTCATAGCTACTGTTGGCTATGGAGCGTTTTTGTTTTGACTTAAGAAGTGGGTTGGTTTTGATCACCTAGTTTGGCTAAGATAGTTTCCGCAACGGCTTTGGGGATGCCAGCTTGCTGGATCTCTTCCACGGAAGCTGCTTGGATGTTTTTAAACGACTTGAAGGTTTTCATCAGCTGTTGCTTGCGTTTTGGTCCTAAGCCAGGAATTTCATCCAGTTTGGAAGAAAAGCTGTTTTTACTGCGCAGTTGGCGATGGAAGGTGATCGCAAAACGATGGACCTCATCTTGGATCCGTTGCAGCAAAAAGAATTCCACAGAATTGCGTTCCAGCTGGATCGGATCTAAAAATTCCCCGAAAATCAACTCGCTGGTTTTGTGTTTGTTGTTCTTCACTAAACCGGCAACGGGAATATCTAAACCTAGCTGGTTATGCAGCACTTCTTGGGCAGCACCGACTTGGGCTTTCCCACCATCGATGATGATCAGATCAGGAAAAGGCAGGTTTTCTTTTAGGACACGAGAGTATCGGCGATAGATGACTTCTTGCATAGAGCCATAATCGTCGCCGCCTTGTGCGGTACGAATCTTATATTTCCGATAATCATCTTTAAACGGCTTCCCGTCGACAAAAACCACCATTGCAGAAACCGGATCGGTCCCCATGATGTGGGAGTTATCGAAGGCTTCGATCCGATAAGGTGTCGCGATCCCCATGGCTTCGCCTAGACGATCCACTGCACCGATCGTCCGTTCTTCGGTACGCTCGATCAACGCAAATTTTTGCGCCAAGGCAATGCGGGCATTTTTATTGGCCAAATCGACCAATTTCTTTTTGTCGCCTCGTTGGGGCTGCAGAACTTTGGTTTCCAGCAGCGCTTCTAACGGTGCAGCATCGACATTTTGCGGAACAAAGACTTCTTTGGGAATGAAGTGTTCATTCTTTTGGTAAAACTGGCCGACGAAGGTCAAGAAATCTTCATCCGCTTCATTGTAGAAAGGAAACAAAGAGACTTCTCGTTCGATCAGCTTTCCTTGACGGATAAAGAAGACTTGGACACACATCCAGCCTTTGTCGACACTGTAGCCAAAGACATCACGGTCCATCAGGTCGGTCAGGGTCATTTTTTGTCGCGTCATGACGGTATCGATCGCTTGGATCTGATCCCGCAGCTCAGCCGCTCGTTCAAACTCTAACGTTTCAATGGCTTCGCCCATCTTCTCTTTCAGGTCTTTCAAAATATCAACGTGACCGCCGTGGAAAAAGTGTTTGACTTGATCAACGATCTTCTGATAATCCTTGGGATCTACATTGTTGACATAAGGACAGACACATTGACCCAAATGATAATAAAGACAAGGCCGCTTTTGAGAAGGACCGCATTTTCGTAAAGGAAAGAGGCGATCCAGTACCCGTTTGGTTTCATTGGCTGCTCGTGCATCAGGATAAGGGCCGAAGTATAAAGCCCCGTCTTTTAAAACTTTACGAGTGATGATCAGACGCGGATAGCGCTCTTTGGTCACTTTAATAAAAGGATACGACTTGTCGTCCTTTAGCATGATATTATATTTCGGTTTATTTTTTTGAATCAAATTGATTTCCAGCAATAAGGCTTCCGTATTTGATTCGGTAACGACGTACTCAAAATCATTGATTTCTTGAACGAGCCGTTCGGTTTTCGTATCGTGACTGCCGGTAAAGTACGAACGGACACGATTTTTTAAAATTTTGGCTTTCCCAACATAGATGATTTTGTTGTTTTTATCTTTCATTAAATAACAACCAGGTTGATCGGGAAGCAGCGCTAATTTGTTCTTGATTTGTTCGTTCATTTCAAGATCCTTTCTTACTGGTTTGCTTCACGAACTGCAAAAGTAGTCAAAGGGTGGTCTAAGCTCTCCTCAAAAAGGGGAACATTAGAGCCCATAGCCAGTACTCTTCATTTTAGCACAAATTTCTTAAGAAACAATCAAACGGACCAGATCGGCAGCGAGGAAGCGTAATCGTAAGAAAAGGTTAAGAAATCCCACGAGGCGGTGGTTTCCTCCCTTAAAAACAAGTGAATTTATTTGCTTTCTGCTTGCAAGGAATCCTCTTGCGACCACTCCTGAATGAAGGTCCGCAAACCCTCGATGGCTGGTTCTGTGACGGCTTTGCGCTGGATGAGGTAAAATTGCCGCTCAAAATTTTTATCCAGCAGTTGATAGCCAATGCCGTGGGCGGCTCGCTTGGAAAGGATCGAACAGCCGAAGCCTTGTTTCAGTAAAGCGACGATCAATTCATTGCTGGCGATCTCAATGATCGGTCCTTGAATATTTTGTTCCTCTAGATAGCGCTTAGTGTAATAGTAGACACCAGAACTCGCTTCTCGGACGAGCCAAGGACCGACTTGGGGATCACCAGCTAAGACGAGCTGATCTTTCAAAATCGGGAAACGCAAAATACTTGGTGCAGATAAGGGTTTTTCAATGATCCCTAAATCTAATTGATGTTGTTCAAGGGCTGTTAAGACTTCAGCGGAGTTCATCATCGATACCCGAAAACGCACCGTGGGAAAGGCGTTGTATAAAGCAATCATCAAGTCAGGCATCAAGGCCATCGCATAGGTATGAGAGATGCCTAGGGCACAGTGGCTTTGATGCTGCGTGTTGGTATGGATCTCGCTGGCGATCGTCGACCACTCATCCAATAAATTCAGTGCCTTTTCGTAAAGGTACTCTGCTTGGGGCGTGGCGATCACGTTTTTGCGACCATTGCGTAAAAAAAGCGGTGCATCCAGGTCTTGTTCCAACTGCTTGATCTGAGCAGAAACCGTGGGCTGCGAAATAAACAGCAATTCGGCAGCTTTCGAAAAATTTTTCGTTTCATAGACCATCTTAAAGGTCTCCAGTAATTTTAACATTGCAATCCCTTCCATTAGAAAATTCAATCATAACTATTATACCAATAAATCCTACTGATCGGTCAATCTGTGTATAATGGATGTTATATGAAAGGATGAAAGCAATGAAGCAACGACAAACAGCTTTGATACTTCCCGGTTTGTTCCTATCCTTTTCGGTAGCCGTCATCGCCCGAATCATGGCTTTGGCTGTGCCAAAATTAGGAGGAGCAACCCTTGCTATTTTATTAGGAATCATTTTAGGAAATACACTGTTCAAGCAAGAACGCTATCAAGTCGGAACGAAGGTTGCGGAAAGTCGGCTCTTGGAATATTCGGTGGTTTTGCTGGGCTTTACCGTCACTTTCCAGACCATCAGTGAAATGGGCCTTCGGGGCTTTCTCTTTATATTGCTGATGATGAGTTTGGTCATTACCGCTGCTTATTTGATAGGGAAAAAAATGGGCTTTAATCAAAAGATGAGCCTGATGATGGCAGGCGGCAACGCTGTCTGCGGATCCTCTGCGATTGCGGCGATCGCACCAGCCATTGATGCCGATGATGAAGAAAAAGGGCAGATCATCCCCTTGGCCAATCTTTTAGGAACAGTGATGATGCTGACGCTGCCGTTTTTAGGCTTGGCCTTATACGGCGATGATCTGTTGCAAAAAAGCGCCTTACTTGGTGGCACGCTGCAATCCGTCGGACAAGTCGTGGCGGGGGCTAGTTTGATTGATGCCGACACCGTCAAATACGCGATGCTCTTTAAAATCGCGCGCATCATCATGTTGGCAGTCGTCGTCATTGTTTTTGAACGAATGACGACAAAGACCCCCACCAAAACCAAAGCCAAAGGCAAGCTGCGGCTGCCGATCCCTTGGTATGTGTTGGGCTTCTTGACCATCTGTATCTTGAACAGCTTCTTGCCGCTGCCTAGCTGGTTGAATGAGGGCGCTCATTTTATCAGTACGTGGTTTGAAACGACGGCGTTGGCAGCCATTGGTTTGCGCTTGGATTTCCGCAAGTTTTTAAAAGAAGGCCCGCGCTTTTTATTCTATGGTCTTTCCGTTGGTGCTGTCCAAACCGTGGGTGCTGTTGCATTGATTTGGTTGCTGCGGCTCTAATGTTTTCACATAAAAGCGATCCATCGTGGTATGCTGTGCTGCCAATAGTGGCTGACACAATGCGCGATAGCCGGCTTTTTGATAGACATGCAAGGCTGCTTCTAGAGAATGATGGGATTCTAAATAGAGTTGCCGATAACCTAGTTCAACAGCTTTGGCCTCGATCTTCGCCAGCAAGGGATAGCTGAGGCGCTGCCCTTTGGCAGCATCGCTGAGATAAAATTTTTGCAGCTCGGCGATTTTCCCTTCTGAATCATAAGCGGCAAGACCACCGCCGCCTAAAAGGGTACCCGATTCATTAGTGACGACAAAATAATGGCGGCTAGCAGGATCTGCTGCATAAAATTCACTTAAGTGGTCTAACTCGGGATCAAAATAGGCAGTCCCTGGAACAGCCAACTGGTGGTCGGTCAAGCTTTTGCGAATGATAGCGGCTAAGGGCGCATCATCTTGAGATTGGATCGAACGAAATATCGGCTTCATGCAGCTCCTCCTTAAAGTGAAAGTAAATGAATAGCTATAGTGTACCACAGCATCGAGGGAGTGTTTAGTGATGATAAGAAAAGCCATCCTCGCAATGGCGCCCCTCTTTAATAAGAAAACCGCCCCTCGTTGCCAGGCTCCTAATGTGAAAAGGAGTATGGCGCAACGAGGGGGCGGTTTTTGTGCGTTAGTCATGGAAGCAGTAATTAGAGCGTTTCACCATTAGAGGCGATCACTTGCTGGTACCACGCAAAGGAATCTTTTTTCAAACGATTCAAGGTTCCTTTTCCAGTATTGTCTTTGTCGACATAGATCATGCCATAGCGTTTTTCCATTTCGCCGCTGCCGAAGCTGACGATATCAATGATCCCCCAAGGCGTATAGCCTAATAACGGTACACCATCTTCAACTACCGCTTTTTCCATCTGTTCGATGTGCTCTTTCAGGTAAGTGATGCGGTAGTCATCATGGACTTGCTGATCATCGGTTAGTTGATCGTAAGCACCGAAGCCATTTTCCACGATAAATAGTGGCAAGTCATAGCGTTGATAGATCGTATTTAACACATAACGCAACCCGACTGGGTCAATAGGCCAGCCCCAATCAGAAGCACTGATATAAGGATTACTCACGATTTTTGCTCCTGGGATATCCTCAGTTGGTGTGCCAGCCACCTCATCAAGGGTTGAGATCGTTCCTGACATGTAATAGCTGAACCCAATATAATCAACGGTTCCCGCTTTTAATAGCGCTTGTTCCTCGGGCGTGATCTCAATCGTGATGCCTTTTTTCGCCCAATATTTTTGCACATAGGTTGGGATCTTGCCTCGTACGTGGACGTCGCTGTAAAAATAGCGCCGTTCATTGGCTTTGACGGATGCCATCAAATCAGCTGGTGCGCAAGAGTAGGGGTAGACTGGGACATAGGCCATCATACAGCCAATCTGAAAATCTGGATTGATTTTTTTGCCTTCGATCACCGCTGCCGCACTGGCAATCAACTCATTGACGCCCGCTTGAAAGACGAGTGCTTCTTTTTGACTGTCATCCTCGATGATCATGGCAGAATTGGTCCAAACGTGCAGCGGCTCTTGCCCATCTGCTTGATTATTGATCTCATTGAAGGTCATCCAATACGTTACTTTGTCACGATACCGTTGAAAAACAGTCTTGGCGAATTTGACAAAGAGGGGAATCACTTCTTTGTTAGCAAACCCACCAAATTCTTCATAGAGGGCATAAGGCATTTCAAAGTGGGACAAAGTGATCACGGGTTCGATGCCGTTTGCCTGCAATTCGTCGAAAAGATCATCGTAGTATTGGAGACCGGCTTCATTTGGTTCTTCTTCTGTTCCAGTTGGATAGATCCGACTCCAAGAAATCGATGTCCGTAGACATTTCAAGCCCAGCTCTTTGAATAACTGGATATCTTCTTTGTAACGGTGATAAAAGTCAATGGCTTCATGGTTCGGGTAATACTCTCCTTCAATGACGCCTTTGGTGATTTTACGGGGAATACCGTTGCCACCGGCCGTCATAACATCAGCGGTACTCATTCCACGGCCAGCAACATTCCAAGCGCCTTCCGCTTGATGGGCAGCGATCGCGCCGCCCCATAAAAAATCTTTTGGCATTTTTGCGGACATAAATTTCATTCCTCCTCGACTCATTCGTTTGCTTATAATTCTACTTTTTGGGAACGGTTAGAGGCGATCACGAATGGCAAATAGATCAAGACCGAAATCGCAAGACAAACGACACCGACAACCGCAGCGATCGCATTTCCTCCAGTTCCTAAAAAGAGATTAATGATTCCTGGGGTCGTCCATGGTACCCCAATCGCTGGGGTCGGCATGATCGGCCAGACAACAGTGACAAAATAACCCACTAAAATATTGACCATAGGCGTCAAAATAAACGGAATGATCATGATTGGGTTCAAGACGATCGGTAGACCGAAGATCATCGGCTCATTGATTTGGAAAATTCCTGGAACTAAGGACATTTTAGCGATCTCACGTTGTTCTGGACGTTTTGAGGCAATGAAAATCGCAATGATCAACCCCAATGTCATACCAGTACCGCCCATATTTGCGAACATATCATTTAAAACGCCCCAAGTTTCTTTGTAAGGAACGTCCCACAAGGAGCCACCTTGGTTGATAAAGTCTAGGTTAGCTAGGTCCTGTTCGGTAAAAATCGCTGAACGAACCGCATTCAAAGTATTTGGTCCATGGATCCCGATCGCAAACAACGTAGTTTGCAAGAACGCCAAGATCAAGACACCGACGACATTGCCCCCCAGATCCCGCAATGGACTTTGGATCCCATTATAAATCAGTTCATTGATGCCTTCTGGCGCGATCATCAAAACTAAGAAATTGATCAAAGCAGTGACTGCCACGATGATCACGATCGGAATCATGCCAGAAAAGGAACGAGAAACTGCTGGTGGTACCATTTCAGGCATTTTGATCTGCAGTCGTTTGACTTTGAAAAGCTTCGGCAAGAATTCACCGACCAAACAAGCCACGATCATAGCTACAAACAACCCTTGGGCGCCTAAATATTGTGTGGAGATCACATTGACATCATCTACTGCAAAGGAGGTCGGGTACAAGATCATAAAGGCAGCGACACTTGTCAAACCAACTAGCGTAGCATCTGCTTGGAAATGCTTGGCTAAAAGCTGAGCAACAAGAAACGCAATAAATAAACTCATAATGTTGATGGTCCCGTTCGCCACGGAAGCTAGGACTTGCTGGGCACTTTCCAGATTCGGGAAAAGCCGATTCAGTTGAAATAATTGCACGATGAAACTCTCATTGGAAAATAAAATATTGTTGACCAAAATAACGAGAGAAGAAGCGATGGTCAGTGGGAAAATCAGCATGAACGCATCTCGAATCGCTGCTACGTGGCGTTGATTGTTCAACTTTGTTGCGATTGGTACCAACGAGCGGTCTAACAGGTCATTGAATTTTTGCATAATAATAACACCTTTCATTAATTGATGCCATCATTATAGCGAATGAAAACGGCTAAAAGTAAGCGGATACGGATTCCGTACATATCTCTCAAGAAATGAAAAAAATTCCGCAGCTGGAACACAGTGTTACAAAAAAAGATGGTTCAGTAAACTGAACCATCAAGAATGGGTACGATAATCTTGCAAATAGCCGATCAGCGTTTCTAAAATCGCTACTGAAGGCAGTTGACTAGTCAAATCAAGAAAGATGTCTTTGCGTTCCTCTTTGATCGCATACTCGATCGAATAATCGCACAGGCGTGCCAACGTACTTTCCCGATTGGGGGTAATGCAGTACTTCTGCACGATCGCCTGATTGTCTAAACCGGTAATGACTTCGATCAGTTCTTTGGTTTCACCAGAGACACTCAAAAAAACCAAAACATTCTTTTGATCTTTTCGCAAAAAGCTTTTGATCGGGTAGGTCAGCTCATCAATGCTGATGCTAAAGTAACCGAGGCTGGCTAGTTTGCGGGCAACGTATTGCGAGATCGCACCAGATGCTCCCATGCCCATAAATAAGATCAAATCGGCATCCCGCATCGCTTCGGCGAGTTTTCGTATTTGGTATTCCGCATCAGGGTGGAAGATCTGCATATTCAAGCCTTTGATGCGCGCTTCTAAACCTAAGTGTTCAGGATGTGCGTCAAAATGGGCTTTTTCTAAATGATTTTTGATATAGAAGCGAAATTCTGGAAACGACTGAAAGCCGACTTTTTGAATAAAACGAAAGACCGAAGTCGAAGAGACATGAGCATCATCGGCAATGTCGCGCACACGCATATACGGGATCTTTTCTAAGTGATTGACGATAAAACGGTAGATTTCTTGTTCTACCGCAGAGAGCTTGTTCAAGTTTAATTGTTCAAAAAGCGCCATGCTGGTTCCTCGCTGTCCTAGATAATCAATTTACACCAGTATAGCATATCCAAACTTTTAACGGTGCAGCTGTTGGTGGATCTGATAGACTGCGCCGATCAAGCCGGCGTCGTTTTTCAGCTTCGCTGGACGAACAGGTGCGATGGTTTGTCCGCGCAAATAATTGATCGCTTCATGCCGTGTTTCCGTGATCGTCAAGCGAGCCTGCAGGCGTTCCCAGAAATAAGAATTGGCACTGATGCCGCCGCCGATCAATACCAATTCTGGGTCAAAGCAGCTGATCAAATTGATCAGCCCTACAGACAGATCCGTCAGAAATTGGTCCGTCAGCTTCAGCGCCAACGCTTCGCCTTGCTGCGCGCGGTCAAAAATTTCTTTGGCGTCTTGGGTGGGTTCAAAGCCAGGAACTGCTGCCCCCGCTAAATTGTAGAGGCGAATCAAGCCGCCTACGACGGCAGTTTTTTTATTGATGGAACTTTCCTCGATATTGCCTTCTTCTGGCAGATGATCGATCACCATCCAGCCAAATTCACCAGCCATGCCATGAGCACCTCGGTAGACTTGATTATTGATCACGATCCCACCGCCTACACCAGTGCCTAGGACAAGACACAAATAGTTGGCAGCCTCTTGCGCATTGCCGATCCATTTTTCAGCGATCGCTGCTGCATTGGCATCATTTTCCACCGCCACAGGCAACCCTGTACGCGCTTCCAAGACTGCTTTGAAATTTTCGCCATATAACGATTTGATGGCGCCCGCAGTTAACATAAAGCCGTCTTTTTGAACGATCCCCGGGGCGCTGATCCCAATGCCATCAATCGTGTGGCGGTTCTGGGCATCTTCGATGATCGTGAGTAGATCCTGATAAAACTGGGCTGGTTCATAGCTAGTAGGGATCGCTGATTTTTCAAGGATCACTCCGCTTTCATCTAAAACACCATATTTAATACTTGTTCCGCCAATATCAAATCCTACGTACATTCTTCTTCCTCACCTTCTAAAACATTGTTGCCTTAAGTGTACCATCTGGCAGGAGGAATTTTTTCTTTTTTTAGAATATCCGATCACTAGCACGAAAAAGACAAGGGAGTGGTTTGTATTAACGTTTCTTTATATTTTTTGTGTGAGAACTGCATATCTTCTGACAAGATATTCTATACCCAAGAGCATAGAGTAAGTTCCCGTTTCAGTATGGTTGTTTTTCGAGAAAAAAAGCACATCATCAAACAAAAGTACTTCTTGTAAGCCGGTGTTTTGAGTAAGTAGTACAGTATGGCAACCAAGATTTGTCAGTTTTCGAGTGATTTCATGATAGTCGTAAAAGTAGTTGCCATAGGTAGAAAGGACAACGACTAAATCGGTAGGTTTAAGATTTTCAATATGGTTTTTCTGTTGTTTTTGGTTAAAACTGACATATACGATCTTTTTGAAGCTTAGTAGGTTTGATTGAATGATTTCTGCCATCATTAGAGAAGTAGACGTAGCAAAAATAAACACACGTTCAGCGGCCTGAAGTTTTAAAATAAAGGCATCGATTTTTTGATAATCCAGTACTTCCGCAGTTTCTTTCAACGTGTTAGCTATCGTATCGCAATATTCATTCATAAACATATCCGGCTGTTTCGTTAGTTGATTCATAGAATTTTTTGTCATATGAAAAAGAAAGCGATTGTTATCACTTTGTATAGAACGGGACTGATTCTTCAGGTCAATATAACTTCTGCATCCCAACAATCTAACAAAACGACTGACAGTAGACTCAGATACATGGCACATTTCTGCTAGTTCTTGGATGGATGTTCTAGAAAGCTGATTGCCGAGTTTCAATATCGCGTTTGCCAAACTCCAATTGGTTGAATCGATCTCCGAATCCCGAAGAATATCAAGTAACTTATTTTGTAGTGAAATGATAAATTCATTCCTTTCTAAAAACTTTCACAGTTGTGCAAGTTTTTGTTGAACACGCAATTTCTTCCTTTTCCTGAAGTGTGTCTAGCTGAACAAGCCTATTATACTATATTTGTAATAAAAAAAAGAAGAGGTGTTAGGGATGAAAAAAATAGAGCAAAAGGTTGAACGTATCTTGCCGACAATGAACAAAATTTCTAATAATAACTATTTGCAAGCGATCTCACGATCAATGATGGCGACATTGACCATTACTCTAGTTGGATCCATTGCTGTTCTGCTGATTGTCTTCCCAATGGTAGAGGTAAAAGATTTTGTTGCATCAAGTGGACTGATTGAACCATTGATGACCGTCAATCAATTTACGATTGGCAGCTTAGCTGTTTATATTTCTTTTCTAGTCGCAAAAAACCTTGTTCAGCAATTCGACCAAAAAGAAGATGGCTCAAGAGCGGGCTTGCTAAGTCTTGTATGCTTTCTGATTTTGACTCCACTCACCACATCAAATGACGGTAGTGTTGTCCTTTCTTTTGAATGGTTAGGAGCGTCGGGAGTTTTTACAGCGATGTTCACTGGATTGATCGTTGCACGCTTTTTTGTTTTTGCAGAACAAAAAGGGTTTCGGATAAAGCTTCCTGACACGGTTCCACCTATGGTTAGGCAAAATTTTGATGTATTAGTACCCGGAGTTTTTCTGATTTTTGGATTTATGTTGTTAAAGTTTCTTTTTTCTGCGACGACTTTTGATAGTGTGCATCAAGCGATTTACTCGCTGATTCAAACGCCTCTAAAAGGATTAGGAGGAAATATTTGGTCGATTGTGATCATCGCAACGATTGGTCAAGTATTCTGGTTTTTTGGTCTGCACGGGACAAATCTTACGCTACCGATCGTTCAGCCTTTGTGGATGGCAATGGATGCTGAAAATTTACAAGCAGCTGCTGCAGGACTTCCTTTGCCCAACGATGTCGGATATGCCTTTTTTGTAACTTATACGTATTGCGCTACCGCGATTGGCTTTACTGTCTTGATGCTGATGGCTAAAAGTGCCCGTTACAAAGCATTGGGAAAAATTACTTTTCCAGCTGCTATTTTCGGGATCTCGGAACCATTGGTTTTCGGAACCCCACTCGTTTTAAACTTTACCTTTGCTATTCCATTTATTTTCGCAAATGCAGTTGTTCTATTAGTGAGCTACGCTGCAACGATTGTCGGACTTATACCGCCTCTGATTGGAGCAACACCGATTTTTGGTTTACCATTAGGATTTCATGCAGCGATCCAAGGCAGTTGGAAAATCGTGTTCATGCAAGTCTGTACGCAATTGATCGGCACCGCAATTTGGTTCCCTTTTTTCAAAAAGGCAGACAATGAAGCATATCAATTAGAGCAGACTGCAAAAGATACTCAAGAATCATTATAAGAAAAGAGGACATATGAAATGACAAAACAACCGCACTTTAAGAAGATCAACGGGATACCAACTTTGATGGTGAATGAGCAGCCTTACCTGGCTTTTGCTGGAGAACTTCACAACTCAAGCCCAAGCAGTAAAGAATATATGGAAAATGAAGTATGGGAAAACGTCGATGGGATGCATGTAAATACTATTGTGGCACCTGCTTATTGGGAGCTAATCGAGTCGGAAGAAGGCGCTTTTAAATTTGACACTGTCAAATATTTGATTGATCAGGCACGAGTCCATCAGAAAAAAGTTATTTTATTATGGTTTGGTTTATGGAAAAATGGATTATCTACCTATGTGCCGCGTTGGATGAAAACAGACCGCGAGACGTATCCTTTTATTCAAAAGAAAAACGGTGAAAGAATTTACTCGATTACTCCTTTATGTACACAAGCCGTCTCGAAAGATGCGCTTGCTTTCAAAGCCCTCATGGCATTTCTACATGCGTATGATTCAAAGGAACAAACGGTCATTATGGTACAGATTGAAAATGAAGTAGGAGCTTTAGGTACAGATTTTGATTATAGTTCTATTGCCCTCCAAACACTGGAAAATGAAATTCCCACTACTATTTCAGAGCAGTTATCCCTTAAAGGTGACTGGTTAACTTGTTTCGGTACTGAAGCCAAAGAGTATTTCATGGCTTATCATTATGCTAGAGCAATCGATCATATTGCAGAAGCAGGAAAAAAAGCCTATGATTTGCCCTTTTTTGTGAACGTATGGCTAGAAAAGTATCCAGCTAGACCTGGAGAATATCCTACGGGTGGACCAACAGCAAAGATGGGGGAATTTTGGAAAAGAATGACCAAAAATATTGTTGCAATTGCCCCAGATATCTATGTTCCTAATTTTTCAGAAGTTTGTTCACAGTTTTCTGCTTTTCAAGATAATTTACTCATCCCAGAAACGCGACAAGATCTGACAACTGTCGCGAACTTGCTTTATGGTCTTGCCAAATACAATATTAATTGCTTCTCCCCATTTGGTATTGAAGATTTTTTGAAAGAGGAAAGTGCACTGGATCGGAATTTGCTGACTGCTTTGTCGATCGATGCGAGTGCATTCGATTACAGAAAAACTGGAACTATTTTGGCAAATACGTACAAAAAGTTGGTCTCCATGTCGGAAATGATTATTCATTACCGTGGTACCGAGAAAATTTTTCCTTTTTATAAGGAAAAAGAGTCTGATCGGGGAACAATCTTTGACCTAACAAACTGCGAAGTCAAAGTTTCATATCAAAATTATGCCGAAGACAAAGTGAGATCGGCAGGATTTATTATTGAAACCTCAGCATTTGAATTTTATGTCGTTGGTATCAATGTCAGTCTGCTTCTTCGTGCAAACTATGAAAAAAGCGAACAGATTGGACTAGTAGATTTTGAAGAGGGCTATTTTAAAGAAGGGAAGTGGGTTCGTGGTCGAATTTTAAATGGGGATGAAAGATACCATATTTCCATTGGAAATGAAACGAAAATTTACAGGATCGTTTATCATACGTATTGACGTAAGACATTCACACAAAAGCGTTGAAAATCATGATTGTAAGTAGTAAATAATAGGTGAACTGATTAGCAAAAACAGTATAGTTAATAGAATCTGTTTAAAGGCATAGACAATTTATAAAAAAGGAGCGAAATTCCTGTTTCGTTCCTTTTTTGCATAATTTTCCAGTTAGATTTCTGCATCCAAATAAAACAAAATATCACTTTTGCCTTCCTGGTTGGTGCCTTTGTACACCTCCGTATCCAGACCTCCGATACGAAAGCCTGCTCGCAAGTAGAACAGACAGGCAGAAGGATTGTTGTCCTGTGCTTGCGTGTAGATGCCGCGATAACCTTTGGCAAGGGCCGCTTTCAGTGCCTGGTGGATCAGTAGTTGACCGATTCCTTGCTTACGGTAGTCTGTGTTGACCTTTAAGTCATAGAGGTACAGATACTTGAAAAAAGCGTCTTGAACGATCGCTAAGCCGATGCATTTTCCATCATCATAAGCACCGATAAACAGACTGTTTCGGCTCATTTCATCATAGCAATAATTTTCATCTGGGAAACGCATCGTCTGAATGTCTTCGGATGCAAATTTACAGATCGTGTACTGCCAGCTGCCCTCATTATAAGACGGCAGCATTTTCCCCCATAAGGAGAAGGGTTCGTTTTTTAAGCGGATGTCAGCTTGATGTTTTTGATCGATCAGTTTGATTTCTAGCATGGGGCACCTCGATTTTCTATAGTTTTCAATCATGAGTATTTAAAAGTAAGTTGTTGCAGTTTAGTTTACTACAAAGAATGAAAAATCACGATACTTATTAAACAGTCTGGTCTTCCTGTGAGAAGGGACGTTTTTGTAGGAGAACTTAGTTGTTTGTCTATACATTGAGGTTGGAAAAAGCAGAAATATTCCATTGATACCTTAGTCACAATGACCGACGGAAAAATACGCCTTAAGTTTGATTATATTTATCGCTTGTTTTTTTATACTGAAGGTAGATAGAAAAAACGGAGGACAATCACTTGAAGAAAGCAATTAGTATGATCCTGCTCGTGTTAACGATCGGGACCGTCACATTGGTTACATGGTCTTATTTTACGAAAGATGATTCCAGCGAACTGGTTCAGCTGGTGGATCGTTTCAATCCGTTCGTACCGGAGAAAAAGGTCTATGTCAAAACATCCGACGAGTATGGCGTGTTGCAAGAACACGATTCCTACGAATATACACAAGAAGGGGTCAATGAAGATGGGCAAAAGATCAAAATCACGTTTTGGGCACCACAAAAGCTAAAAGAAAATGCCTACCTAGAGCTTGATGCAAAGGGCAAACATGTGGAGTCGTATCAAGAGGTGACCGAGCAAGATCTCCCTGACGCCGTCAAAGACGAGTTGGTTACGACTCATTGATCATCAAGCCTGCTTGAAAAAAGGACAAGAAGTCATTTCCCGCAAGTTGGGAGATGGCTTTTTTCGTGCATTCACTTAGAGAAAAGCTCGCCAAGATTTGATTTAGGTGAAAAAGATTAGAGGATGATAGAATTTTCAGAAAAAATAGATAATTTTTTCAATTCTTAGTTGCAATAGCAGAAGCGTCTGGTATTCTCTATGAGGTAGTTAAAAAAAATTATTCATATAATTAAAAATAGCAACAGTGAGAGAATCACCTTTTATGGAGGATCAACGGTTTTCAAGGAGGAACCTATGACAGAAAAAAATCAATTAAAAAAGCAGATGAAAACCAGACATATCACTATGTTGGCACTAGGTGGCGCCATCGGTGCTGGCCTATTCAAAGGCAGCGGTGAAGCGATCCAGTTAGCGGGGCCTGCGGTCTTGCTGGCGTTTATTTTTTGCGGGCTGATCTTATTTGTCGTTATGACAGGACTGGGACAGTTGGTCTTATCTGACCAAAAACAACATGGCCTTTCGGGCTTAGTCCAGCCATATCTCGGCGTGCATACAGCCGATTTCATCGACTGGATCTACTGGTCGATGTGGATGATCAACATCATCGCCGAAGCAGTTGCTGCCGCAAGCTTTTTGCAGTTGTGGTTTCCCAATATTCCAGCTTGGATCTTTGTGTTGATTTTGGCACTGCTCACGACCATCATCAATTTGTTTTCGGTTCGCTTGTTTGCGGAAACGGAATATTGGCTTTCCTGGGCCAAAATCAGTGTGGTGATCGCGTTGATCTTGGTGGGTCTCTATCTGGTTGCCACGCAAGTCTTTGATTTTGGCTTTTTCCCGACGATGAGACAAATGACAGACTATGGTGGTTTTGCCCCTCATGGTCTCAAAGGATTTATCAATTCGTTATTGGTCGTAATCTATTCGTACGGCGGTTCTGAATTAGTAGCCATTACGATCAGTGAAGCGGAAAATCCCAAAAAAGCGATCCCGCAAGCAATCAAAGGAGTGATGACTCGGATTGCCGCTTTTTACATCATTCCCTTGTTTCTTTTACTGATCATTTATCCGTGGAATCAATTAGCCGATCCAAATGTCAGTCCTTTTGTGATGGTGTTTCAAAAAATCCATGTCCCATTTGCCTCCGACATCGTCAATTTAGTGATTATTTTGGCTTTGTTTTCGTCGATCAATTCTGGGGTTTATGCTTCTTCAAGAACGTTGTTTTTCCGATTAAGCAACAATGGCCAGAAAAAAAGCCGCTTTACGATGCTGAATAAAAACAGCGTGCCCCAACGAGCGATCATGTTTTGCAGCGGTACTTTATATCTTGGGGTCGTTCTTTCTTACTTTTTAGGCGACAAACTCTTCAATTATCTAGCAGGCTCCCTGTCTTATACTGTATTGCTGATCTGGTTGTTGATTAGTGCGGCGGCGTTTGTTTTGGTACGCAAGCAGAAGAAAATGGGCTATACGATTTTCTTGAGTGGGGCGATCCTTGCACTGATTTTGCTGTTTGTCGGTATTTTGATCACTAACCCATTGGCGGTCACTGGCTTCACCGCACTATTGTATACGATCATTTTTCTTAGTTTTTATTGGAACCATCGAAAAATAGGGAAAACCAGTGAAAAAAGTTGAAGAAACGTCCCTTAAGACATAAACTGATGGGGAAGGAACCCCGCGTTCGGTTGTTTCTTCGGTTCTCAGGAATGTGACGATAAAATAAAGTGTAGGAGAAAACGAAAATGGTTAATTTTTGGACATTGATTTTCGGCACCCTCAGCTGGGTCGTGGTGGAAAGTCTGCTTTACAATCCGATGCATAAGTGGGGCAAGTTTTGGGCGAAAGAATCAGGAATGGCAGAGAAGATGGCTGATCAGCAGATGACGACCGGTGACATGCTCTTTACCTTTGGCGGCACGATCGTTGGTGGGATTCTCTTATCAGCAGCGACCTATCAAGTCGTCTATTGGTTTGCAACATTCGATCATGATGGTTGGCTGATGACCTCCTTGCAAGTCGCTTGCTTATTGTGGTTAGGGGTTTATGGCGTCGCCACCTTCGTGATGGCTGTTTACTCGGGACAGTCCCGCAAATTAGTCGGGTTGCACCTTGTGAATGGGTTTCTAGGAGTGATCGTTTTAGGACTTGTTGTCGGCTTGATTGGACAGTAGGCAACGATTATACCCAAGCGAGAGCGTTCAAAGGCCTCAACGAAACAATCCTAAAGAAAGCCGATCTTGTTTCAACAAGGTTGGTTTTTTTTGTGCGTAAAATTAATCTTACTATAAAAAATAGCTATAAAAGCAAATAATTTATGCTATACTAAAAGCACTTTAATCTGTAGGAAACCCAAATCCGCGGATTGCGGAAAAATCATCAAAGAAACAAAATTAGGGGCAAAGAGGAGGAAAAAATGAAAACGAAAAGCATGTTAGGTAGAGGAATATTTGCTATCGTTTGTTTGGTGGCGTTATTTTTCTTGGCGAGCTGCAGTAGCTCAAGGGTTGACTCTGCAGCTGCGAATCAAGTATTGACCAATAGCAACAGTCATCAACAAAATGCCTTGTACGTTTTGGAAGATGGAAAGCTCACCGTTAATAAAACGTTGAGTTTTTTGGTCGATCCGAATCAGGAACCTGCGGACTTGGTAAAAGAACAAGAGACGCAATTAGTGCAGATCAACGAAACACTACAAGCAGAGTTTCCCAAAAGCAAAGCACTGACTGCGGCAGACATCGGTCCTATGCACACCTTTGAAGTGACCAATGCCCAAGTGATCATTGATCAAGAGAAAAGGGAAGTGCGCATGACTGGCGATGATTTTGAGAAAGTATTCAAAATGGCGGACAACAATGACAAGCGTCTGATCGATGACGAACAAAACGAGTACGAGTTTTCGTATGAGGAAAACTAGCAAGTGACAAAAAAACGGCTGCCTCCGACGAGACAACCGCTTCAGACAGTAGACAAACCTTAGACAAAAATGAGGTTTGTCTTTTTTTCGTTGCAAAATTTAGTGGCTATTACGGAAAATATTTTACGCAACTAGCAAATCAGCAATTATTTTTATCAATATTAAATAGATTTAAGGTATTTTTTATTATAAAATGATATGTAAAGGGTTGTTTTTCGTTTGCGGTTGTTTTTTTGCTAAACAGCTCTTGGTACAAATACACTTGTTTGCTTCATCACTGGAAAAAATGTTTCGAACAAACGGATGAGAGCGAGCAACTACCTGCAAACAAGCAGCTTTCCTTCGCTGCTTCCCCCAACTAACACCTTAAAAAAGATATTCCCCCTCACTTGCAACCAAGCCACTTCATTGATAAGAAAATCAGTATGTGCAAAAGGAGAAGCAATGAAAATCACACAAATCCAATGTCCCAGCTGCTTGGGTCAGTTAACCGTTGACTGGGAGACAGGAAAAGCAGTCTGCCAGTATTGCTTAACGAAGTCAGTCCTACATTCGCCGCCAAAACAAACGCAAGAAGCTTCGAATGAACAGGTTCCCGTAGTTTTTCAAGAAGTCAAAGAAGGGTTTTATTCGTTTACCTTTAATGAAGACGAGGTAGCAAATGCCTTGAAAAAATGGCTGATCCAACAGGAATCAGTTCCTGAGGACATTGTCGTTCATCTTGAAGTCAGCGAGGTAAAACGATATTTTATTCCGATTTATGAATTTCAGGTGACCTATACGATGCACTGGGAGGGGGCCTTTGGCTACGATACCCATTCCATTGCTTGGGACGGCTCGCATACGACCACGTGGGAAAAGAAGCGCGGCGACCATCCAGATGAGACGGTCATACTCTATCAATGCGGCAGTTCGGAGGTGATCGAGCAAGAAATTCCTCAGAGCTTCGAGGTCAATGATGAAATGAAAAGAAAACCGTACTTTAGTACCGATCAAAAGGAATTTCAACAGCTAGTCTCAGCACATGCTATTCATGTTTTTCCCTTTGATATTGAGCAAGAGCAGGCGCTCTTTGGTTCTGAAAAACAAGCGGAACTGAGAGCCCAGGCGAATGCGGTGATCCAGAAGAAAGAATCTGCCGATCATCTAAAAGAGCTGCACCTAGATCTTTCCCTGATCAGCTGTGCAACAGAAAAGCTCTACTTTCCGCTGTATATGGGCACCTTCAAGTACCAAGAGCGATCCTTTGAATTTGCGATCGACGGCAAAGATCCTGACCGAATGAAGCTGCCGATTATCCCACAATGCCAAGAAACCTTACAAACGGTTGCGAATTTTTCAAAAGCTCGCAAGGTTTTTGGCTGGTCCTCCGTACTCTTTTTTACGTTAGGTGTGCTCCTGCTGTTCTTTGCACTATTCATTTCTGAATGGATCCCTCTAGGAAGAGTGTTCAGAGCTGTCATAGGGGGGATTGTCATGAGTTCCCTGCCAACTGCCGTCTATTGGGTAGTATCGGGGATAGTGTTGCACTTTCTAAAAGAACAGTATCTCAAAACAGTCCAAAAATTTAGAGATGAGCTTAAAAGAGAATTATTAGGTAAGAAAACGGCTGGGGCAGCTTTGTTAGCAAACTATGAGAAGCGTGGGAAGCACCTTGCAAGAATCAGGAAATATTATGAATGGCTCGATACGCTTGCTTATGTGGTCGTGATCGCTACCCTTATTTGGAACATTCGTCGGTTTTTTTGATAAGCCATCTTGTTGAAAAAAATGATTCATAAAAAAGGAGAAAAAATGAAAATCACACAAATCCAATGCCCCAGTTGCTTAGGGCGTCTAGAAGTTGATTGGGACTCAGGAAAAGCAGTCTGTCAGTATTGCTTGAATGAGCTGTTGATCAAACCAGAACAAAAAAACCAGGAACAAACAAACCAAGTCGTCTCGCTGAAAGAGTTGCCACGCATTCAAGGGACCGTCAAAGAAGGATTTTATCCGTTTGCCTATGATGAAAAGGCATGTGAAGCTGCGTTGAAAAATAAACTAGCCTGGCAAGACACCATCTCGGAAAGTATCTTTTTTGAGCTAGAGATGGTTCATCTAAAACGTGTATTTATCCCGATGTATTATTTTCAAATTGCTTATGATGCGCAAGTGAGAGGGAGCTATGTCTACGAGGAACAGCAGAGGGAGAGTGGGCGCATTACTGCCGACATTTCTTTACATAACAGCGGGAACACAACGGTTTTCAATGAATATTTCCCTACGGATACCCAAAAAGAAGCGGATTACAGTATCAATGGTAAGCTGCCGCTGCATCTTCAAAAAGGAGCCGCCTATTGCACGGATATGCAGCAGTTTTCGGCACTTAGCCAAGACGTTCAGGTGCTACCCTTTGATATTTCCAGAGAAGCGGCACTCTCTGATACCCATCTATTGGAAGTCTTCGAAGCAAAAGCCAAAGACCATTTGGTGGGATCAGATGTTGCTAATGAGGTTCAACTGACTCTTTTTCCGAAACAATGTGATACGGAAAAACTGTATTTTCCTTATTACATTGGCGAATTCAAGTACGGAAACCAAACCTATTCTTTCGTGGCTGATGGCACCGATGCTGAACGTCTCTTTCCAACCCAGCTTCCTGAATGTGAGCAGCTGGTGCAAGTGAAGAAAAGTTTTTCCAAAACCAGTAGTGTCCTTTGGCAGTTCTGCTATACCTTTTTTTCATTCGGAATAATTTCAGGGACCCTTTTAAATGTTCTTTTTGGTGGCTTTTTAATGCCTGCTGTTGCCTTTAGTCTGCTCGCTTCAGCGGTCATCTTGCTGATTGCTTGTCTTGCGACTTGGTATTTCTTGCTCGTACCAGAGGTCAAGTTTTTCTCAGAGTACGGAAGATTCAAAGCAGAACTTTCTCAGGCGTTGAGTCAGTCGGATGGATCAACGGCTGCTGTGAAGAAAGCTTTTGAAGCCCGTAGGAAGAAACTCGTCCGAAAGACAGTATTTTACAGCGGTCTGGAAAACATGGCGTATGAATTTGCCTTGATTCTTTTTTTAGCAATCCTGACTTGGTATTTTGATTTTTATGGCTTATCGCTGCTAGTGTTGCTGGCGTTTGTCAGCTGGAATACGATCCGTATCTTTACAACGGATAGCTCCGATACCTGTATCGAAACGAAAGGATAATTCAATGGATATTATTCCGATTCAATGCCCCCACTGCCTAGGAGAACTAGAAGTCAACTGGGACGCTGGCACGGCGATTTGTCTGTATTGTCGTGGGAAAATGGTGATCAAACAATCTTTCGATCCTACCAAAAGGCCGCATGCCAATCCTATGACAGCAAAACAGCTTTCGTGGACGCATCTTGCTGTGTTGCTGAAGAAAATCAGTCAGTCAGCTGCTGCCAACCAAACGATGGATCCTCTTCCCCTGGGAAACTCCTCAGCGGCAGGGGGTTCAAATGATCACAAGCAGTCAAAGCGAGCGGCAATGAATCAGACGTCTTTGATTCAGCAGGCGCCACGCGATCCAGTCAAGGAGCGGCAAACTCGTTTGAATGCTTTTTTGCAAGAGCAAGATTTTTTGTTCTATTTTTCTGGAGAAAGACAAGTACTGCCAAGGCAATGGCAAAGACAAGTCCTTACCAGTTTTCAAGTGCCTGAAACGGAGACGCCTCTGGCACTGCTAACGGCACAGATGACTGGCAAGAAAGCGAATGCGGGGCTACTTTTTGGTATCGAGCGAGTGTATTTGTGCACGTACGAAAAGAAAGAAAAACGAATAGCCAGTTTTTCGTGGAGTATTTGGAAAACTCTTTCCTTTTCGTTCCAACATAAAATCTTTGGCAGTTTTTTGGTGGTTCAACAGGAATATCGTGTTCCTCTTCAAGCATTGGGACTTGCGACCCAATCATTTTTGCAAGAATTACAGCAGTTGTTGCAAGAGTGGGAGACTGGCTAGTGCTGAGTATCGATGAAATCAAATAGGGAATCAATTTATTGGTCAAAAAAACAAAGAGAGCGTCGCAAACAGCGGCGCTCTTTTTTTATTCATTTGGTTTCTAGGTTTCCAACTCAGCGTCCGTTGGTTTCTGATAAATACTCGGCTTCATCGTTTAAAAGACTGGCCGTCGTTCGCAGCGTGTCGTAAGAATGCAAAACGGCAGCGAGGCTTTTTTGTGAATCACTGATTTTCATGGTCGTCGAATCGGCACTATCTAACACGACTAAGGCTTGTTGGTTGATGGCTTGCATGGTTGCGGCAATGGTTTGGGTCAACTGCTTGGTCTGTTCAGCTAATTTTTGCATTTCATCCGCAACCACCCGAAAGCCAGCTGCCTGTTCGCCGATCCGTGCCGTTTCGATGGAAGCATTGAAGGAAAGCAATTTGGTTTGTTGTGCAATGCGGTCGATGTCATGCAGCACTGCTGTCACCTGTTTGCTATCCATTTCTAAGGCATGGGTCGTTGCTTGATTTTGATCAGACAGCTGTTTGACTTGTGCCAAGTTCTCTGACAAATGATCGACTTGCTGGTGTCCGTTGGCAGAAAGTCGTGTCAGGGAAGCCGCACTTTCTTGCACTTTTTTGATAGTGACCGCCAAGGCTTGTTCTCTTTGGGTAATGTCAAAAGCGATTTTGACGACGCTGACGACTTCTTGCTGCTCATCGAGGACGGGGAAGTAGATCCCTTCTAAAATCAGTTTTTCTCCTTGTTTGTTTTTTCGGATAATTTTGTCTTGAAACCGTTGCTTTGAGTAAAGCAGTTGATTCCAGAAAGCTTGGTAATCCGTACTGGCAGCATAATGGTCAAAACAAAAGGTTCGATGCGGCAAGCCAATGATTTCTTCTTGGCTGTACCCTAGGATATCCGTCATGTTGGCATTGGCGAAAACAACTTCTTTTTGCGGATCAAAGACTATGACAGCGAGTTCTTGAAAAATAGCAGCGAGCAGACGGTTATTTTGTGTTTCATCTAATGTGAATTTCATACGTACTTACCTACGCCTTTCAGTTTTTTGGGAAGTTTACACAGCGAGTGTCTTACAGTTATCGGTGATGAAGGCAAGGCAGTTAAGAGTGCAAAAACCACCTTTTTTGTCGAGCGAAATGCCTGGAAGCAGAAGGAAGCAAGATTCTTTGCATCAGAATGACTTGGTGGTACCCTTAAGGTCAACACGAACGATTTCAAACAAAAGGAGAGAATCGTATGACAGATAGAATTTCGTTGGAAAAAGCAGCCGTTGAATTTAGTGAGGCAAATGCACCGCACCCACGGATCTATGAATTACCGCCAGAAGAAGGGCGCGCACTATTGGAACAAGTCCAAGAGTCACCCGTCAATAAATTGGCGGTTGAGATAGAAGATCAGACCGTAGATACAGGCGAATGGGGGACCATCAATGTTCGTTTTGTTCGTCCTGAAGGAAATCATGCGATTCTCCCTGTCATTTATTATCTCCATGGCGCGGGCTGGGTCTTCGGCAGTGCCGCGACTCATGATAAATTGATCCGTGAATTGGCGGTACGAACCAACTCGATCGTCATTTTTCCTGAATATAGTCGTTCACCAGAAGCAAAATACCCAACGGCGATCGAACAAAATTATGCGGTCTTGCAGCAATTACCGGGATTTGTCGATGTCAAAGGCTTAGACCTTAGCCGTTTGACCGTGGCTGGCGATTCCGTAGGTGGGAACATGGCGACCGTTATGACCTTGTTAACGAAAGCCCGTGGCGGCATTCCGATCGCACAGCAATTATTGTTCTATCCTGTGACAGATGCCCGCTTTGATACGCCTTCGTATGAAGCATTCGGTGAAAATTATTTTCTGACCAAAGAAGGGATGCAATGGTTCTGGGATCAATACACGACGGATGAAACACAGCGGGATCAAATGACCGCTTCTCCACTACGCGCGACCAAAGAGGAGTTAGCCGATCTGCCGCCAGCGTTGATCATTACAGGCGAAGCAGATGTCTTGCGGGATGAAGGGGAAGCCTATGCGCAGCATTTACGAGCAGCTGGCGTGGAAGTCACCCAAGCACGGATGCAAGGGATCATCCATGATTTTGTGATGGTCAATGCGATGGATCAGACCCAAGCCGCACGAGCGGCCATGACACTGGCTGTCGGTTGGCTGACGGAAAAAAATGTCCCCGCAGAATAAACAACCGACGAAAGAAGCTTCTTTTTTAGAAGTGTTCTGATACAGAAAAGGATGTATGGAGTGGAGCGATCCACTCCTTTTTTTGTTGGAAAAATGGAAAGACGTACACCTGCAGTCTGAAGCAGATGCAAACGCTCTCTAAAAAAAACTCGCTTTTGTAATACAGATTATAATAAGTGTTTTTCGTTGATAAATAAATAAAAAGTGCTATTATATGTATTGTGATTAATACAGTTTTTGAAAAGAGGTAATACAGTGAGTGCAAAAGGATCAGAAATCATTGTTGAAAGTTTAGAAAACCATCGGGTGCCTTATATCTTTGGGATTCCCGGTGCAAAAATCGATGGCGTGTTTGACGTGTTGAGTGATCGAGGACCAGAGTTGATCTTGGCACGACATGAACAAAACGCGGCCTTTATGGCACAAGCAATCGGTCGCCTGACAGGAGAGCCAGGAGTCGTCATTGCAACAAGTGGACCAGGAGCCAGTAATTTAGCGACTGGGTTGGTCACGGCAACTGCCGAAGGTGATCCCGTCTTGGCACTAGCAGGCCAAGTGAAGCGTTCTGACCTTTCAAAATTGACCCACCAAAGCATGAATAATGCGGCATTGTTTGCGCCGATCACGAAATTCAGCAGTGAAGTCCAAGATCCTGAAACCCTTTCTGAAAGTATTGCCAACGCCTTTCGTATCGCAAAAACAGCGAAAAAAGGGGCGAGCTTTTTATCCATTCCTCAAGATGTGACAGACGGAACCGTTCAAGGGGCAGCGATCAAACCTCTATCTTCGCCTAAATTAGGCAGTGCCGATGCAGAAGATATCCAGGCACTCGTCGATCGGATCAAAGAAGCCAAACTGCCTGTCTTACTCTTAGGGATGCGGGCTTCAGGCGTGAAAGAAACACAAGCGATTCGTCATTTAGTTGCAAAAACTGGGTTGCCTGTCGTAGAGACCTTCCAAGGTGCTGGGATCATTTCTCGTGAATTAGAAGAGCATTTCTTTGGCCGCGTCGGCTTATTCCGCAATCAGCCTGGTGATATGCTGTTGAAACGCAGCGACTTAGTGATCGCTGTAGGGTACGACCCGATCGAATACGAAGCCCGCAACTGGAATGCGGAAAAAGATGCCCGCGTGATCGTCATCGATGAAGTACCGATGGAGATCGATCCATTTATGCAGCCAGAAGTTGAATTGATGGGCAGTATCGCGAAAATTATTGAACAACTATCAAAAGCCATCGATCAGTATCACTTGAGCGAAGACGCCCAAAACTATTTAACGACGCTGCAAACCAAACTCAATGAAAAACCAGCGGATGTCGAAGGCAGCAACAATACCTTGCATCCCTTGGAAATCATCGATGCTTTGCAACAAGAAGTGACCGACGACATGACGGTAACAGTGGATGTCGGCAGCCACTACATTTGGATGGCCCGTCATTTCCGTAGTTATGAACCACGGCATCTGCTCTTTAGTAATGGCATGCAGACCTTAGGGGTCGCTTTGCCATGGGCGATCGCTGCAGCGCTCGTGCGACCAAATACTCAAGTGATCTCTGTATCTGGCGATGGCGGCTTCTTGTTTTCTGCCCAAGAGTTAGAAACAGCCGTCCGTTTGAAACAAAACATCATTCACTTGATTTGGAATGACGGTACCTACAATATGGTGAAATTCCAAGAAGAAATGAAATATGATCGTGCTTCTGGGGTTGATTTTGGCCCTGTTGATTTCGTAAAATATGCCGAAGCATTTGGTGCCAAAGGTTTGCGGGCAACCACTAAACAAGAATTGATGGCAGCCATCGAAGAAGGCTTTGCAACGAATGGTCCAGTGATCATTGATATCCCTGTGGATTATTCAGATAATGCCGATCTGGGCAAAACGATCCTACCTGATCAATTTTATTAAGACCAAAGGAGCAGCAAGATGAAAGTGAAAAACAAAAGTTATTTATATCAGCATGGCACCCTAGGTGGGTTGATGCAGGATTTAATGGATGGCACAGAGCAAATCGGCAAAATACTTGAATATGGCAACTTTGGGATCGGTACGTTGGCTGGATCCAATGGTGAAGTGATTATTTTAGATGGCGAAATCTACCATGTAGACGAATCGGGCAAGGTGCAAGTGCTCCAAGGCAATGAAGGAACCCCCTATGCGGCAGTCGTTGATTTTTCTGCAGCGAAGCACCTGCAGGTCAGCCAAGAAATGACCGATGAAGAAGTGAAAAACCACGTCCTGACAGAAGTCAGCCCGAATTTGTTTTCCGCTGTCAAAATCCATGGGGTATTTACCAAGATGCACGTCCGCGTTGCCCCAAAGCAAGAAAAACCATACCCAAAATTCATTGAGATCATCCAGCATCAGCCAGAATTTCAGGCAGAAAATATCAGCGGAACGATCGTCGGATTCTTTACCCCGCTGTTGTTCCACGGCGCTGCGGCTGCTGGTTTCCACCTGCATTTTATTAGTGATGATCGGACATTTGCTGGCCATGTCTTAGACTTTGAAGTGGCAGCTGGTGAAGTCGAATTGATGGAACTAGCCGAATTTCGTCAGCATTTTCCTATCGACAACCAAGACTACTTGCAGCGGGAGATCGATGTCGCAAAAATCGCCAAAGATATTGAAGCTGCTGAATAAGCATCAGGCAGCAAAAATAATTGATCGCCAGTAGAGTGGTCTTGAATCGAATGGAACGCAAAAAAGCAGTGAAGCCAACGCTTCGCTGCTTTTTTGTGCTTCTTTCTATTCGGATGGTTGGTATCGTCATGTATTATCAAGTACAACTAATCGCAAAATCCTTGGATTGATCCGATTCAAGAGATGATTCCAATCGGCAGCATCAGGTATCGATTTTAATAAGACGCTTTCGACATCTAGCAAATACTCCGTCGCATATTCAGGGTAGTTGGTGATCAGCAAGTTGATATTTTTTTCCTTTAAGTACTCATGGGAAAGTTCGTTTGAATCAGGGTAGTACATTTCATGATAAAAACCTAGATATTTTCGGATAATGCTTTCGGCATGCTCGCAAACATATTCATTGCCTTCAAAAATAACGGCAATGATTCGCGGCTTGCCCCAATTCTCTTCAATAATTGCTTCCATATGGAACGTGAGGCTTGTACAAAAATCATCCAAATGATCGAGAGAATAGAGATTTTTTACAAGCGGGTGGGAAAGGAGAAACTGGCGATTTTTCGCAAATTCTGCGGCAAACTTTTCTTGGACAAAGTCATTGAGGTCGTCAATATTGATATTCATCGTTGGCGATAACAATTCACGGAGTTTGACAACGATGAAAAAAGATTCTAGCCAAAGCAAGTCTTTTTGTTCATCCAAACTATGCCCACGATTTTGTGCGTAAAAATCTGCAGTGATCTGTTTGATCTCTGGCCATTGGTTGTAATCGCGGCAAAACGCTTCGCTGGCTGCTAGGTCGGTGTTGATTTTGCGGCGACAAATGATACACGTCAAAAGGTAGACGGCTTCTTCTTGAGGGAATTCATAATGAAAATAACGCCGAATAATGGTTTTTAGCGCCTCATAATCAAACAGCAGATCATTTTTTTTGATCAGCTCCTTGAGTTGGGGGGAGGGGGCAGCAAGTAAACCACGTTTGCTGCGCTCCACGCTAATATAAAGGATATAAGCAAAATAAGAAAACGAAGAGCTCTGTAAGGCCTTCGTTTCCAAAAGATCAGTGATTTCCATCACCGCATCTTGGACATGGATCGAAGGGAATAGCGTGTGGACATTAATGTCAGACTCGTAGTAAAAAAGACAGAAAAATTTCCGGATATCGATCTCAGAACCTGCCAAAGAGACGGGGTCAGTTTTGATTTTTAAACCGAAAGGGGATAAAAAAGGCTGTATTTTTCGGAAATAGCTGATCAGTGCTTGTTCAGAAATATTAAGCGTTAAGCTCCAATCAAGGAGTGACTGCTGCTCATTATAAAAAATACTCTCTAAGATTTGGAAAATCGGTTCATCATTTACTAACTCTTGCTTTTGCTTTCGATACCTATCCTGATCGATTACTTCAAAAAGGTACCCGATTTTTGCTGTATGGATCGCAATCGCCCCTTTAAAGTGCTCTCGCAGGCTAGCGATGTCAGTAATCAACGTACGGGTACTGCTTTCGGTCACTTCAGCAAGTTCTCCCAATGTACGGGTGGGACTTTTCTCAAATTCATTTAACAATTGCAGCCAGCGAATCAACGTGCGGTTTCGCATGAATTTTAATTGAAATGTTTTCATGTCAGCCTCCAACAAAATAAGTTTCAATAATTATAGCATAATCATTTGCACAGATAATGAAACCTTCAACTGTTCGGCGTTTTTAGTCATAGTCCCTTGAAGACTCTGACTGCCAGCAGAAAATTTCTAAGAATATCAATTCTTCAGAGTAAGTATAGCAAGGACCTGAGAAACCAATTGCCAAAAATCATACATAAACTTGAGAAAAATGAAGCACGAATAGAAAGGCTCCCAACGCTCGATAAAAAGCCAATGGAGCAAGAAGAGACAATTGAAACACTGTTGTTCAACGGGCAGCCGCCTATTTGAACAGCAGTGTTTTTTTCTGATGACGCCAGAGGATCTTAGGCAACAGAAAAAAACTACTGAAGCCGAGGATCGACAATGCGTTGGATGCAAAACGTGATCTTTTACCAGTAGACCCATTCTCCAAAAGCTCGTTCTCTTTCGCTAGGGCGGGAGTTATTTGCTTGAGTCGAAAAAACGAAGCGTAGTATAATAAAAGAGAATTGATATTTATTTACTAATTGGATGGCAAGATGTTTTTTCAATAGAGGTTGTTAAGAGGAAAAAGAAAGAGAAAGGATTTCGCCTATGAAGCATTCGCAAAAAGGGGTAGCGCTTCTTTTGGTTTGCGGACAACTTTTAGCTGGTGTGCCAGTTTCAGCTGCGGTTGTTGCATCAGAAAGTACGACCGTTACCCAAACATCAGAAACAGCTGCACAAGCAAGTGACAGCAGCACAGCAGGGACGATCGAAGAAACCGCTCCAGCAGTGGAAGGACAAGTGCCCGATTCTGAGCAAGGATCGGTACCTGTAGAAAGTGTACCAGAAGGATCTGAGACAGCGGCGGAGGGAACAGAGCAAACCGAAGAACCGACCCCAGTTCCCCAACCGACCCCAGAGCCAGAACCAGAGCTACCGAGTAAGCCAGAGCCTTCTCAGCCAGAAGAACCAACGCCAGCACCGAAACCAGAAAAACCAACACAGCCTGAAGCGCCCAAACCTGAGACGCAGCCAGAGAAGCCCCAACCGTCAAAACCTGTAGAAACAAAACCGACACCAGAAGCAAACAGTGATGCAAGTCAAGAAACACCTGCGGCTGTGTCACCGGTCATGCCACCAAGTACCCAAGCACCAAGCGCGCCAAGTCAATCCGATCCGACACCGCAGCAAGGCAGCGAAACGACCTTGACGGTCACACCAGTAAAAGAAGTGTGGGATTTTATCCAAGAAATTGGTGAAGATGCCCGAGAAATCGGCTTGAAAAATGATTTGTACGCTTCTGTCATGATTGCACAGGCTATTTTAGAGTCAGGTGGCGGGCAAAGCAGACTGAGTCAGGCGCCGTACTTCAATCTCTTTGGTATCAAAGGAACCTATCAAGGACAGGGTGTCGCTTTTCGGACACAAGAAGATGATGGTACGGGAAATCACTATACGATCACGGCAACGTTCCGCCAATATACTGGCTACAAAGAGTCATTGATGGACTATGCTCGCTTGTTGAAAGAAGGGGTCGGGCAGCAGACTGATTTTTATAAAGGCGTATGGAAATCAGAAGCGGCTTCTTATCAAGAGGCTGCCCGTTATTTGACTGGTCGGTATGCCACAGATACGACGTATGATCAAAAACTGACAGCTTTGATCGAAGCCTATGCGTTGACCCGTTATGATCAGAAAAAACCTGATGCGACCGCAAGTGAGACGTATCTTTTTCCTGTTGAAAAAGCCGTTGTCACTTCTACTTTTGGCCCACGTTGGGGAAGCTTTCATCGGGGCGTTGACTTTGCCGCAGCGTTTGGGACCCCAATCCTGGCGAGTCAATCTGGAACGGTCATTCGTTCAGAGGTTCATCCTTCTTGGGGGAATTATGTAGCGATTCTCCATGAGGACGGGATGACGACACTCTATGCCCACAATCAACAGAACCTTGTGAAGGTTGGTCAACAAGTGGAACAAGGAGAAACGATTGCCCTCATGGGTAGTACGGGCAATAGCACAGGCGCACACCTGCACTTTGAAGTCAGTGCATCGCCTAGCTTGAGCCAAGCGCAATTGGTCGATCCAATCGCTTTTTTAACAAAATAAGAATAGTCAAAAAAGAGAGTATCAGAGATGCTTTCTTTTTTTTGTTTTTTTCTAGTCATTTTTTCGAGAGCAACGATTTTAATTTTTTTTTCAGGAAAACCGAAAAAATGTTTAAAAAAATCGTGCATAGATTCTTTATAATTTTCACATAACCGTAACCGTTGCTAATCCATAAACTGGCGCGAGCAGATCGGTCAGCAAGCAGCACAAATGGTAGATTCGCATGCTCTTGGTGACGAGCGGAGAAGCAAAATCGTTACAGTTGTTACACCTACGAATAAAAACTTGCTAACGAAGTAGGGGAGCGAATAATCAGGAAGTGCATCAATTATAAGTCTAATCCTTTTTCTATCAGTATTGATCGTTGAAAAGAACTAACAAGAAATGATTAACCATAAAAAAGTAGAAGAGATAAATGAGCTGCTCTTTTTTCTGACAAACGAAAAGAACGTCGTAAACAGTGATGCATAAAATAGAAAAAGAGGGGAACATTTTATGAGAATAAATAAAACGGATTTTGAGACAGTCATGGCTAATAGTGAATTTTTAGACTATTACTGTCAATTATTTGAACGAAATGATGAACGATCCGTCACGGATACGCAATTAGAAAAATTGTACTATTTGATTCAAAAACAGGTGGCACTAACGATTCAACAGACTGCACGCTATTCTTTTTTTACTCAAACATACAAGCTGCCGCAAACACTCGCAAAGGATTACCAACTGCTAGCGGAATGTACCGAGAGGCTTTCAAAAATAGAAATGGATCAGTTGATACCCAAACAATTTATTGAACAGGATTTTAACGTGCAGATGAAAAAAGTAAGTCAAGAAACGCAATATGAGCAGCTTTTAAACATCATGACAGACACATTTAGACAAATAAAGAAAACATAGGTGATTTTCAACATAGCAGTTTTTTTTCAAAATGAAGCAAATGATACAAAGAATTTTCTTGTTCCTTAAGAAGAATCTGATGAAAGCAAAAGCGAAATCCTTGCACTATTTTCAATAGCCGATAAAATAATTGTTATACAACAGTAGTCTGGAAACAACGCTTTTTTTCATCAGGCTATGAAAAAACCGATTTTTTATGTAGGATGAAAACCGATATAATGAGACTGCTTAGGCGCCTTTCATGCGTAATTTAGCCGCAAAAAGAAATTTTTTAGTAAGGAGCTTATGTTTGAAAAATTTTCAATTGAGTTTTGTCACCAGCAAATCGACCGTCCGATGGTTGCAGATTCTAAGTGAATTTGAAAAAAATGAAATTTGCAGTGCCAGTCAATTGGCTGAAGTAACAACTAGTACCACAAGGACGATTGGCAAAGACATCAGTCAGATCAACGAGTATTTCTGTGGGCTGATCCTGATCACTTCCACCAATCAAGGCTATTCGTTTGAACTATTTGATTATTCACAGTATGAAAAGAAAAAAGCCTCGCTTTTAGCGAATGAACCGCTCTTTATTTTATTGGAAAATATTTTTATTGGAGAGTTAAAGACGATCGATGAGTGGGCGGACTGCTTGTTTTTATCTAAGAGTACCTTATCGAAGTACTTGCAGCGCATTCATGAACAACTGGCACGTTTTGATCTCCAGCTAGCATTAGATCCTGTGAATATCGTTGGGGAAGAAGCAGATATCCGCAATTTCTTCTGTACCTTTTTTTATGAAACGGACAGCACCCCCCACACTGTATTTCCGCCAGCTGCGGTCCAGCAGGCAGTAACGGAAATCGGCAGGATGTTTGACAAAAATAGTTACCACACCGTTTCGTTTTCACAATACACGTATCTGCTCTATATTTCGCTTGAGCGATTTATGCAAGGTAAGACTGTGCAAATCAACGCCGAATTGTACCACGCCTTGCGACACAGTATTCAGCTGATGCATTTTCAACGAATCAATGGGGTCATTGAAAAGTACTTTCAATGTCGATTGACGAACGATGAACTTATCTTCTTATTTGTTAGTATTATCACAAAGAAAAAACTGCAAAATGTGATCGTCGAACAAAAGTTTTGTCTTTCGTATAATCATTGGACAGAGATCCGCACGTTGACCAACGATTTTTATCAGATGTTGAAGGTATCGTCGAAAAAACCCAAAGAGGATCAGATTCTGATTGAATCCTTTTTTACCTCTGCTAAATTGAAGGAGTGCTTATCCACGTCTGCCAATCGCAATATCTATGATGTGAATGCGTTTATTAAGAAAACCTTTCCTAAGGAGTTTGCTGCTTACCGAGAGTTTTTAGAAAATAGTCGCGAGTACCACAACCTTTATTCTGAGGAGTATCTGACGGATTTTTGTGCAAACTTAGTGATTTATATCGAGTCTGTTCGAGAACGTCATTGGTTTCCCCGAAAAAATATCGCCTTTATCTTCGAAGGAAATAACAATATCGTTCAGTACATTGAAGGCTGGTCTAACCGCTATTTTAGCCGATCCCATCAAGTCTTTTATCCTGACTCAGGGGAAGTCAATGCTCAGTATTTGGAACAAAACACCATCGATCTGCTAGTGACAAACTATGCCGAGCATGCGACCGAATTTCGAGATATCGTTGAATGCATCGTCTTCAAAACGATTCCTTCTTCTTCTGACTGGAATCGATTGCTTGAACGGATCAATCCTAACGTCACCCGCCAATTTGCCTTAAAAGACCTCTTCTAGTTTCCCATTATGTTTTGACCTAAAGAGCTGCTAGAAAGGGCCTTTTACATGAAAAGAAAGCATTTTTCCTTCACCGCTTAAACAGTGAAAAGGAAAGATGCTTTCTTTTTTAATGGCTTGACTCTCCGAAGCTGTGCAGGAGTGTGGGGAGGGGAAGTGGGGAGTGCATCAGGTACGGATGCAAGCCTTTGGAACCAGCGGTTTTCAATTCAATCGATCGATGTGGGCGAATTCATTGGGCTTCACTTAAGTAAATCAAACTCCAAGGCGCCTTTTGGTTTAGCTGAAGACCGGTCAATTCCCGATAGAAACAGGTTTTGTCTTTGACCGTCAGCTGAATGATCTCTTCTTCCGTATACTCATTTAAAGAAGAAATTTTTAAAACATAAAGTTCTTTTAGTATTTGCAGCTGTGCGTCGATATCTAGTAGCAACGACATTTTTTCGAAAAAAGTACCCTCTTCTTGTTCATAGATCGCCAAAAATCGTTGGCGCAAAGAGAGATAAAAATTAAAGATTTTCGGATGAGTATAAGAACAGGGCGAGTGGATAAATTCTTCGTCAAAAAAGTTTAAATATTCTTCGGCTGATTGGATCGTTTTTAAGTTCATATCAATACTCCTTATAAGTGTTAGGAAAAAGCGACAATACGTGTCATTATCAAAAACAGTCACTGTTAAGCAATGTCTTACTGAGAAGGTCCGTTTGTTTTTTTAAAATGATTGGGGGAAGGACTTTCGCTACATTCAATGTACAGGATATTCCAAATTGGCTCAAACGCGTTTTTTCGTAACCATACGAAGATTTGTTTTTCTCTGGTATTAACGTCAAAAATGTTCAAATATTCTGATAATTGTTGTTATAAAAAGAATATTTCCGAATTGGGCGAAATTGCTGGGTTTCCATTCTTTGCCTGCAGGTTGTTTTTTCATTTGCTGAAATCATGGACGAGGACAAAGCAGTATCAATTGACCGATAGGCTCATCCCCGTCATTTTTTCAAAGGTGTGATACTATAGAATTATCTAGAAAAACGATCCTTTGATTCAAGCTGCCAATGCCAAAACAGTGCCAAGACACGCAGTTGCAGTGAGACGCAACCGTCTGTTTTGACGAGAAGGTTTGGCTAAATAGGGACGTTCATTAAAGCAAACGAGGAGCAATTCAATGAAAGAGAAAAAAACAGTTGTAGTGATCGGCGGCGGACTTGGTGGTCTATCAGCGGCGGTCTCATTAGCCCAAAATGGCTTTGATGTATCATTATATGAAAAAAATCACCACTTAGGCGGCAAGTTGAACCGACTGGAAACAAACGGCTTCGGCTTTGACTTAGGTCCATCGATTTTGACGATGCCACAGATTTTCGAAAAATTATTTACTGGTAGCAACCGCGATATGGCGGATTATGTTGCGATTCGCCGATTGCCATTGGAATGGCGCTCCTTTTTTCCTGACGGCACCAAGATCGATCTCTATGGCGATCTTGCACGTATGGCAAAGGAAAACCCGCACTTGTCGGAAAAAGACATGGCCGAGTACCAAGACTTTTTGGACTATGCGCAAAAGATTTATGAAATCACAGAAAAAGGCTATTTTGAGAAAGGCTTAGATACCACGAAAGAAATCTTGAAGTATCATGGCGTGATCAAAGCGCTGAAAGGCTTTGATTATTTCTCTTCGATGCATGATGCCATTCAAAAACGTGTCAGCAATCCGCAGCTGCAAGACATGCTGAGCTATTTTATCAAGTATGTCGGCTCATCTCCTTATGACGCCCCAGCCGTCTTGAACATGATGATCTATATGCAGCATGCCCAAGGTGTCTGGTACGTGCCAGGCGGGATGCACCGTTTAGCCGAAGGCATCGTTCGCTTAGCAAAAGAGATCGGTGTGACCTTCCACACGGGACACAAAGTGGAAAAATTGATCGTTGAACAGGAACAGATCCGTGCCGCTCGTTTGGATGATGGTACGCTGATCGAAGCCGACTATTTTGTTTCCAACATGGAAGTGATCCCGGCCTATGAAGAGCTGTTAGAAGAAGCACCGACCTTTACTCAAAAACTGGAAGAAAAATTTGAACCAGCAAGTTCTGGTTTTGTCTTGCACTTAGGGGTCAAAACCTCCTATCCGCAATTGGCCCATCACAACTTTTTCTTTTCAAATGCCTCAAAAGAAAACTTTGATCAAAATTTCCATCAGCATCAGCTGCCAGAAGACCCAACGATTTATTTGGTCAATGCCAACAAAACCGATCCTTCGCAAACAGTGGCAGGGCATGAGAACATCAAAATCTTGCCTCATATCCCTTATTTGCAGGATAAGCCCTTTACGGAAGCGGAATACGATGCTTTTCGTGAACGGATCTTGATCAAGCTGGAAAACATGGGTTTAACGGATCTACGTAAGCACATCGTGTATGAAGACCGCTGGACACCCGAAGACATCCAAAAGAATTATTTGTCACATCGTGGCGCCATCTACGGCACGGTCTCTAATCGCAAGAAAAATCATGGCTTTAAACACCCGAAACACAGCGAACGCTACGACAATCTATACTTCGTTGGCGGTACGGTCAATCCCGGTGCCGGCATGCCGATGGTGACCCTCAGTGGCCAGCAAGTCAGTGAGATGATCACCAAAAGAGAACACTAAGACAAGAAAGGATGATGACTGTGTACCTGCTGCTCGCTGGTATTTGCGCTGCTTGGCTGGCAGGCTGGCTGATTTTTTTCCGCCTGCCGACGATACCCACCCGCAAGGAGACAGCCGCATCCAAAGACTTGACGGAGAGGGGAGAACTGTCGATCATCATCCCCGCCCGCAATGAAGCAGAAAATTTGCCGCAATTGTTGGCGTCCTTGCAGCAGCAAACCCTTCATCCTGTGGAGATTTTGGTGGTTGATGACGGATCGGAAGACGAGACGATCGCCTGTGCTAAGGGCTTCGGTGCGAGGGTCTTGCAAACCACTGCTGATTCTGCTGGGAAAGCAGCGGCTTGTTGGTTAGGCGCCTCACAAGCAGTGGGCAAGTATCTATTATTTTTGGATGCCGATACCTTCTTTCTAGCAGAAGATGGCTTAGAGCGTCTTTTCGCTGCGTATGAGGAGCGATCGGGACAAGGACTGCTCTCGGTGCAGCCCTATCATCAAACGAAGCGCCTGTATGAACAACTGTCTGCCGTCTTTAATGTCGTCTTACCTGTCGGGTTGAACCGCTTTTCTATCGTAGGCGAAAAACTCTCAGCTGGCGGCGCCTTTGGTCCGTGTATTTTGTGCAGCAAAACTGCGTACCTTCAAGCCAATGGACATCAGGACATGCCACAAGGAATCTTAGATGATCTAGCATTAGCGAGACGCTTTAAGAAAAAACGCTTGCCGATCGCCTTGTATGGTGGAAAAGACTTGGTGGCCTTTCGGATGTATCCAGCGGGTGTTCGTCAACTTGTTCAAGGCTGGACGAAGGACTTTGCCACTGCTTCGCAATCCACTCACCCTTTGATTATGGCGGGCGTCATCTTGTGGATCAGCGGCGGCATTGGGGTACTGGCGGCACCATTTCTGATGGAACCGCTTTGGCTAGGACTGCTTTTTTATGCTGCTTATTTTGGACAAACTCTGTGCTTTGCCCGCCGTGTCGGCAACTTCAACCGAATCCTGCTGCTTTTTTTCCCATGTTACTTTCTTTTTTTCCTAGGCTTATTTGGTTGGTCGTGGATCCAAATCCATTTGTTGAAATCCGTGACCTGGAAAGGACGCAAAATCAATTTATAGGAGGCGATGCACATGCCGCTGATCACCTTATCTCCACTGCTCTTGCTCATTACAGACAGCTTGGCTTGGCTGCTGTTTCATCTAGGCATCTCCTTTGGCTTGCGCAAAGTCAGTGATGCCTTTTTTGAACGTCATGCCAACTGGTTCCGTTCTCTTGCCTTTGAAAAAGGCGGTAGGATCTGGGCGGAGGTGTTTCGTATTCGTCAGTGGAAAGACAAATTGCCCGACGGCACTGTGATTGCCAAAAAAGGCTTTGACAAATCCCGCTTGGCTCAACAGCAAAAGGACTATCTGGAAAAATTCGTCATCGAGACACGCCGAGCAGAGCTGACCCATTGGCTGCTGATGGTTCCAGCACCGTTCTTTTTCCTCTGGAATCCTGCGTGGGCGGGCTGGGTGATGATCGTCTATGCGTTATTGGCTAACTGCCCATTTATCATGATCCAACGCTACAATCGCCCCCGTTTGGAGCGAGTCTTGCGGAAAAAAAGTGCCCTGCAAGTCAAGCAGAAGGCGACGGTCTAGGTTCCTGTAGGTGCCGCTTTAAGATTCGCTGAAAAACAGGCAAATTGGAAATCAAAAGGATCGGAGGGCAACTGCCTTCGATCCTTTTTAAAAAATTGGTGTTAATTTTTATGGGATGTGCCAAGTCCATTTTTTGTACACTAAGGTCATTCAGAGGAAAGGGTGATCGTATGTCATCAGAAGGATGTGGGCAAATTTTCGAACTGCCATTGCAGACTGCTACATTGGTTGATCGTGTGTTTGGACAGGTACGAAGTATTTTTGTAAGTGTAGAAAAGAGGGAGGGATGCGCAAGATGATTGAAGATAGCCGACAACGGGACCACTATTACGACATGCTGATTGAAAAAAATTCCCAATATGAAGGGATTTTTTACGTTGGGGTAAAAACCACCGGCGTCTTTTGCCGTCCCACCTGCCCAGCGAAAAAACCGCTCAAAAAAAATTGCGAGTTTTTTCAGACGGCACAAGAAGCGCTGCTGGCGGCATATCGTCCCTGCAAACGATGTCGCCCGCTCAGCTCGCCTAGCCACTTATCCCCTGACGTGAAAAGCCTGGTGGAAGCCGTGGAGAGTAACCCAGAGAAAAAGTGGACCGACAAAGATTTTGAAGCACTAGCGATCCATCCCAATACCGCACGACGACAATTCAAAAAATATTTTGGCATGACCTTTATCGAATACTCCCGTGCACGCCGCTTAGGATTAGCGTTTAAGCAGATTCGTGAAGGAGAACCGCTGATCCAAGCGCAATTAGAAGCCGGTTTCGATTCTGGCAACGGCTTTCGAGATGCGTTTTCTCGGATTATGGGGGAGTTGCCTTCCAACAGCCGCGAAAAAACGATTCTTTCTTCTGCTTGGCTTGAGACCAAGCTGGGATCGATGTTGGCGATCAGCGACCAGCAGCAGCTTTACTTGTTAGAATTCGTGGATCGCAGAGGGCTAGAAACGGAGATTGCTGTTTTGAGAAGCCGCTTGAATGCAGTGATCATTCCCCAGCAAACAGCAATCATTCAGCAACTCAAGCAAGAACTGACGGAATATTTTGCAGGGAATCGAACTGCCTTCACGGTACCCATCGCATTGATCGGCTCTGATTTTCAGAAAGCCGTCTGGCAGCAGCTGTTGGCGATGAAGATTGGAGAAACATACTCCTACAAACAATTGGCACAGCGAATCGGCAATGAAAAAGCCACCCGAGCTGTTGCCAATGCCAACGGAAAAAATCAATTGGCGTTGATCGTTCCATGCCACCGTGTCATCAATAGCGATGGCAGTATCGGCGGCTATGGTGGCGGGATCGAACGAAAAAAGTGGCTGCTGGCTTTGGAAAAGCAGGTGCAGCCGACCACAATGATCTAAAAAGGACAAGTATGCGTCGGAATCAGCGCTTCATTGATCGGTACATGGAATGGATCGAATCCTTTTCATTAAAATATATATTTAGCGGAACTTATGGAACCTTTCATAAGTTCCGCTTTTTTTCTTAGATTTGGCGGGTTCATAGAGAAAAGGCGAGGACCGTCGTTAGTGTCTAAGTGTTCTTTATCTCTACAAAAATAAGCATTGAATGATTTTCTTAAATAACCAAAGCATATCCTTTTACAACTTACAAAAAGTAAGTTATGATTATCTCGAATTCGAAATAAAGAGGTGAGGAAAATGGCGCATCAAGAAGAAGCGCTCAAAGCATACATCGGTTTGCTGCGTACGGCGAGTCGTTTGGAACAAGTGGCAAAAAAAGATGTCCGTTGTTATGGCTTAAATATCACAGAGTTTTCCGTACTGGAATTTCTTTACCATAAAGGCACCCATACGACGCAAGCCATCAAGGAAAAAATCTTGATCGCCAGCAGCTCCACAACCTACGTGGTCGATCAATTAGTCAAAAAAGGCTGCGTGCAACGGGAACCTAGCCAAGAAGATCAACGGGTAACATACGTCAGTATTACGGAAGCAGGCAGGGCGTTGATGGAGAAAATTTTTCCCAGGCATGCACAAAAGATTGCGGCGAGTTTTTCCGAACTCAGCAGTGAAGAATTGCAACAATTAAAAACAATTTTACGAAAAATAACTTACGATCAGAAATGAGGAAAAGAAAATGAGAAAACAAGACCAATTATTAGGGGTACACCATGTGACGGCTATGACAAGTGATGTGGAACAGAATTATCATTTCTTTACAGATGTGTTAGGGATGCGTTTAGTGAAAAAAACCGTCAATCAAGATGACATCTATACGTACCATACTTACTTTGCGGATGATTTAGGGACACCGGGAACGACCATGACGTTCTTTGATTTTCCCAATACCGCTCGTGGTAGCAAAGGAACCAATTCAATCACCCGTACCAGTTTCCGAGTGCCCAGTGACGCAGCTCTTGATTATTATGCCGCACGCTTTGATGAATTTGAGGTAAAACACGAGGCAATCACTACCGAATTTGGGAAAAAAGTGTTGCGCTTTTGGGATTTTGATACGCAAGCCTATCAACTGATCTCTGATGAACACAATACTGGCGTGAAAGCTGGTACTCCTTGGAAAAAAGGACCCGTTCCTACTGAGTTTGCGATTTATGGCTTAGGTCCTGTTGAAATGTCTGTTTCTTATTTGGCAGATTTCAAAGGGCTGCTGGAATCCGTCTTTGATTTCAAAACCATTGATCAAGTAGACAATTGTTATTTGTTAGAAGTCGGTGAAGGCGGCAATGGCGCCCAAATCGTTTTAGTGGAAGACACCACGAGCCCACAAGCACAACAAGGGGACGGCGAAGTGCATCATGTCGCTTTTCGTTTAGCCCACCACGACTCGTTAGCAGTCTGGCAAGAAGTCTTTGATAACTTGGGATTGGCCAACTCTGGCTATGTCGATCGCTACTATTTTGAATCGTTGTATGTGCGCATCGGCCATATTCTTTTTGAACTAGCGACAGATGAACCAGGGTTTATGGGGGATGAGCCGTATGAAACATTGGGTGAATCCTTATCATTGGCACCATTTTTAGAAAATCGCCGTGAATACATCGAAGGAGTCATCAAACCCTTCAATACAAAACGCGCCTAAGGAGGCACATAGTATGCAACCCATTCAACAGATCCACCATATTTCAGCCATCGTAGGCGATCCGCAAACGAACGTTGCCTTTTACCGTGACGTGTTGGGGTTGCGCCTCGTCAAACAAACCGTCAATTTTGATGATCCCTACACGTATCATCTTTATTACAGCAATCAAGCGTTAGAAAATGGGACCATCATCACTTTCTTCCCTTGGGCAAATGCCCATCCTGGACGAGTAGGAAGCGGACAAGTCGGCACGATCGCCTTTCGTATTCCTAAAGGTAGCAGTGCCTATTGGCAAGAACATTTGGCGAAACATCAAGTAACTGTCCAAGAAAGTACATTGTTTGACCGGCCAACTTTAGAACTTCATGATCAGCATGACCTGTCTTTGGCGTTAGTCGAAGCCGAAGAATCGGCGGAAACACCAGCGATTGTAGGCTTTCATGGGGCCGTCTTGCTTTCGGCACAACCAGAAGCGACCATTCAAACGCTGGCAGATGATCTAGGACTGAACATTTTTAACAAAACAGAGAAAAGCACCCATCTTCATACCGCAGGCACCCTCGCTCATGAGATCGTCGTGCCCCATGAAGCACTGCCAGCAGGGCGCTGGGGTGTCGGTACCGTCCATCACATCGCGTGGTCTGTGCCAACGGAAGCAGTGCAAAAAGAGTGGCAAGAGTACTTGTACGATCAAAGATACGGAGTCACTGAAATCAAAGACCGCAACTATTTCAAAGCCGTCTATTTCCAAGAGCGGGGCAACATCGTCTTTGAGATCGCAACAGAAACCCCAGGCTTTTTAGTTGATGAACCATTAGAAACGTTAGGACAGCAGTTGATGCTGCCAGCCCAATTTGAAAGCCGCCGTGCAGAGATCGAGGATCGCTTGCCAGATTTATCGGTTTAGAAAAGGAGACGCTATATGCGCTATTTAGATCCCAAGGATTTGACCCAACGAGAAAATTATAAACTACTGATTGGCTCCATCATTCCACGGCCAGTGGCAGTGGTCAGTACGCAATCAGCCGATGGTATCGTCAACATTGCCCCATTCAGTTTTTTTAACATCGTCAGCTCAGAACCTGTGATCCTCTCGTTGGCTATCCAGCGCAAAGAGGGGGGACTGAAAGACACCGCCCGCAATCTGTTGGCGACGAAAGAAGCCGTCGTGCATATTTTGGATCAAACAAATGTCCAAGAGGCCAATAAAACCGCGGCATTATTGCCCGCAGACCAAAGCGAGTTGACGGTTTCTGGGTTTACTACAACGGCGTCGAAAACAATTGCCGTTCCTGGCTTGAACGAAGCCAGTGTCCGCTTAGAAACGATTCTGCATCAGCACGTACCCATCAAAAAAGACCAGCAGATCACTACCGATCTCTTGTTGTTGGAAGTCGTCGGCTACCAGGTTGCAGAGGATGTCTATCAAGACGGCAAGATCGATCCCCGTGCCTTACAAGCAGTCAGCCGGCTAGCGGGAAATTCTTACGCAACGATTGGGGAGATTTTCGATATCAAACGACCAAGTTAAAGGAGGAACTTCGATGAAAGCAATCTACCAACAAGGAGCAGCCGACGCACCAGTTTTGGTGCTGCTCCACGGCACTGGTGGCGACGAACAGTCGTTGCTGGAAGTAGGCAAAGCCCTTGATCCCCAAGCATCACTATTAGGTATTCGCGGGAACGTTTTAGAAAACGGCATGCCTCGTTACTTCAAACGTCTAGCTGAAGGGGTGTATGATGAAGCCGACTTAGCACTTCGCGGCGACGAATTAGCCGATTTCATTCGGCAAGCCGCCAAAGAACACCACTTTTCGTTAGCGCAAGTGGTACTGGTGGGTTATTCCAATGGCGCCAACATTGCCATTCGCTTATTACTAAATGATAGTGACCACTTCAAAAAAGCGATCCTCTACCACGCCATGTATCCAGTCGAGAATTTACCGACGAATTCCTTGCCTGACACTCATGTGTTTCTGAGTTTTGGCAGAAACGACCCGATCGTTTCCCTAGCTGACAGTGCTTACGTCCAAGAGATCTTCACCTCCCGGGGTGCAGTCCTTTCAACCGTTTGGACCCCAAGTCATCAGTTAACGTATGAAGAAGTCGAACACTCGCGCACGTGGTTGACCGAACAATAAAGCAGTGCCTCTTTCCTAATCAAACAGCGATCCTGCTGGTTGGTTAGGTTTTTTTGTTTCACGTGAAAACATTGAACAGAGAGTAGATCAGCTCCACCAAGATATGCTTTACATTAGTTCTGTTAGTATGGGTGGTTTTTATATTCTTAAAGCTTCTGGATTATAAGGTAGCATGTTATTTCTAACCTGTTTAAGTTAATAACATGAATTATTCTTAAAAAAAATGGCAATATAATTTAATAAAACGCATAATGGAAAATGAGTTTGGCGATGATCAAAACCAGTTAGGGATTATACCTAACTGGTTTTTTTTATTAAGGCAGCAAATTTGCTGATAGTTCCTTTATTCAACAACGTTGATTGCTGTATCGATGAATGGTGGAGTGACTCATGGTTCTTTAGATACCAGGGCGCAAAAATCAGTGGATTTATTAGTTAAAAATAACGTTGTTATCGTACTATTGATGAATTTCAATACCTTTATCAAGTGGTTTGTTGTTTTAAAATCATTGTTTTGGCGCTATTTTTCGTATTTAAAGATAACAAAGACATTTTTATATAAAAACAAAAATTTTATTGACAGACAAAATGAAAGCGTTTATATTGGATATGTGGTTACTACCAGTTGGGAACAAGGGGAGGAGATAAGATGCTTGGTTTGGTTTTAACAGGTCATGGAGGATTTGCGCAAGGGATGGAAAATGCGCTTGCGATGATTGCAGGGCCGCAAGAACAGTTTCTAGCAGTGCCGTTTTTAGAGGAAAATCCGTTAGCTGACTTTGAAAAAGAGTTGCAAGGAGCAATCGATCAATTAAAGGAAACCTGTGATGGGGTCGTGATTTGTGCAGACCTTGTGGGCGGAACCCCTTTTAATGTTGCGATGACCGCTGCCAATGAGGATCCGCAAGTCGAGGTCATCGGCGGCAGCAATCTGCTGATGCTAGTGGAAGGTTCGTTGACTAGATATACGGCAGCTGATCCAGAGCGTTTTTGCCAAGAGCTGGCAGAGATTGGTAAGACCGGTATTTTTCACGGAAAGATCAAAGGCCATGAGGAAATCAATGAGGAAGAAGGGATTTAACGATGTGGGAAATGATCTTAGCAGCCTCAATCGTGGTGCTTGTTTTTCTCTTTCTCTTTTTGGCGGTCTCGTCTTTCTTGAATGGGAAACATCTGAAAAAGCAAAAAGGTTATTTCGCTGAATTGCAGCAGTCCTTGAAAAAGGGGCAGAAAATCAAATTATACGGCGGCATTATTGGGGAGATTCAAGCACTTGGGAAAGAGACAGTGGATCTAAGGGTGAAATCGGGAACGGTGATCGAAGTAGAACGTAGTGCGGTTGCAGAAATCATGCAGTAAATAGAAGGAGGACATATTTATGGGAGAACCAAATATTTTATTGACGCGAATCGACAATCGGTTGATTCATGGGCAAGTTGCCACCCAATGGAACGGTACGTTGGGGGCAAATCTAATTTTAGTGGCAAATGATAAGGTCGCCAAAGACAAAGTCAGACAAGGGTTGATGGATATGGCGGCGCCAGCTGGCGTCCAAACGAGGTATTTCTCGCTTCAAAAAACCATCGAGATCATTCATAAAGCATCGCCAAAACAAAAGATTTTCATGGTGGTTGAAAATCCGCAAGATGCGTTGAAATTAGCTGAAGGTGGGGTGCCGATCAAGAAACTGAACATTGGGAATATGCATATGTCAGAAGGGAAAAGACAGGTTGCTACGACAGTTGCCGTCGATGAAGCAGATGTCGATGCCTTTAAAAAACTGAAGGAAATGGGGGTGCAATTAGTGATCCAGCGGGTTCCAACGACACCTGTTGAAGATGAAAAGAAATTGTTTCAGTAATGCAGAGGTAAGGAAGGAGAAAGAAAATGGATTACACGATTTTTCAAATCATTCTAGTCTTCATAGTCACATTCATTGCCGCGATCGATCAATTTAGTTTTTTAGAATCATTGTACCAACCCATTGTTACTGGGATGGTTATCGGACTTATTCTTGGAGATCTTCAAACCGGCTTGATCGTTGGCGGAACGTATCAGTTAATGACGATCGGCAATATGCCAGTGGGCGGCGCGCAACCGCCAAATGCGGTGATTGGCGGAATTATGGCAGCAATCTTAGCAATCACGCTGCAACTAGAACCAACAGTAGCGGTTGCTACGGCGATTCCGTTTTCTTTGCTGGGGCAATATGGGGTGACGATTATCTTCTCACTAATGTCGCCAGTGATGTCAAAAGCTGACAGCTACGCCCATGATGCCAATACGAAGGGCATTGATCGAATCAATTATTTAGCGATGGCGGGTCTTGGAACGATCTTCGGCTTGATCGTGGTCTTATTCTTTATCGGCGGTGCTGCCTTCGGGAATCAGGCGGTCGCAGCGATCCCTCAATGGTTGATGGGTGGGCTCGGCGCAGCTGGGGGCATGATGCGGTATGTCGGTTTTGCGATTTTACTAAAAGTGATGGTTTCCAAAGAAATGTGGGGCTTCTTCTTTATGGGGTTTGGTTTAGCCACGATCGTGATGGCGGCACCTTCCTTGCAAGGACCCGCCTTGATCATTCTAGCCTTTATCGGTTTTGCATTAGCCTTTTGGGATTATCAAATCCAGTCCAAATTTAAAGTAGCAGCAGCCAATACCTATGATTTCGGAGGCGATGAAGATGGCATATAATATTCCCGATTCTTATAGCGAACAAGCGCCCGCAGAACAACTGGATAAAAAGACCTTGAACAATATGGTCTGGCGTTCCTTATTTCTACAAGCCTCTTTCAACTATGAGCGAATGCAAGCAGGAGGCTGGTTATTCAGTATTTTACCGGGATTGAAAAAGATCCATAAAAATGAAAAGGATTTGGCTGCTTCAATGAGCCATAACTTAGAGTTTTTCAATACTCATCCATTTTTGGTGAACTTTGTGATGGGGATCATTTTATCGATGGAACAAAACAAAGCCGATATTCCCATGATTCGGGCAGTGCGAGTCGCCGCGATGGGACCGTTAGGCGGGATCGGTGATGCGTTGTTCTGGTTTACCTTGGTACCAATCACGGCGGGTATCACAGCCAATATGGCGATCAGCGGCAATATCGCTGCACCGTTTATATTCTTACTGGTATTCAATGCGGCCCAATTTGGTTTGCGGTACTTCTTGATGCACTGGTCCTATCGTTTAGGGACAGATGCAATTGGCATCTTAACGGAAAATGCCAAAGAGTTTACCCGAGCAGCGAGTATTTTAGGGATTTTTGTTGTCGGTTCCTTGACCTGCGTGTATGGAGCGACGTCTTTGGATATTCAGATCCCTAACGGCACTACCAATGAAGTGACGCAAGCGACGACGATCGTGGATGATCAAGCAGCCATTGCCGCTTACGAAGACATGCTGTATACCACGGATGAGAATGGTCAATTGACCGACACATTGCAAGAAAATGCGGCGGTCAATGAACTGGCTAACGGCAAATATGAATTGACGTTTAACAAAGTCAACGAAGTGCCCGTGACGATCGATATTCAAAAAATCCTCGATGGGATTTTGCCGCAAGTGATTCCATTGACCATCACATTGATGCTGTATTTCTTCTTATCAAAACGCGGCTGGACGCCGTTGAAATGTATCGCTTTGCTGCTAGTGATCGGCTTGATCGGTTCTGGCTTTGGCCTGTATCCATCCATTTGGCCGCAATAAGCAAGCTAGCAGAAGAAACGACGCAACACGTAGGAGGAGTTTTGCTAAGCAAGCAACAGCTGACTTTTCAGCTTAGCTCGTGCTGGCAATTGGTTCATTTTCCTGCGTGAAAAGACGCAAATTCAGGAAACAGAGCCCCTGTAGACGATTGTTTGACACGCCTATCGGGAAATAGTACACTCGTTATGTGGTAGTAACCAGTTTGGAGGGGCTTATGAATATCAATAAAAATCGACAACCATTATACGATCAATTGTTAAATTTACTGATTGAAAAAATCGAAAATGAAATGGAAGCAGACACAATGCTTCCCTCAGAAAGAGAGCTGTCAAAGCGCTACGGATTAAGTCGGACCACCGTTCGCTTGGCACTACAGGAGTTAGAAAAATTAGGCTATATTTATCGCCAACATGGCAAAGGCACCTTTGTCTCGGATATCCGCAAGCAGGCAACCAATTTATCAGGTTCGTATAGTTTTACCGAACAGATGAAAGCACTAGGGAAACAACCAGAAACTAGAGTATTGGCATTCAAAAAAATGGAAGCGACAAAATATTTTGCCACTCAGTTGCAAGTTTCCATCGGCGAGCCGATCTACAAGTTAAAACGATTGCGTCTTGCTGATGGGCAACCGATGATGATCGAGCGTTCTTATCTGCCGGTCAAACGCTTCATGCATTTAACGAGTGAGATGATCGAGCAAAAACCATTGTACGATATATTTCATGAAGACTTTCATCAAGTGATCCGCCTCGCGGACGAAGAATTTTTTGCCAGCATTGCCAGTGCGAAAGATGCGGCATTGCTGAAAATCCACGAAGGTGCGCCAGTGTTGAACCTGGTACGCAGCACGTTCAATATTGAAAATGAAGTGATCGAATACACCTTGAGTGTTGCTCGAGCAGACCAATTTAGATACAAAGTCCGCCACTTGCGTAACGACGAGTAGCGCATTTCCTAGACAGTCTGAAATGATCCACTCGAGCAAAGAAAAGGCGTGTATTCAAAACCAGTGAGGTCGGGGAAGTTTGCCCTTTGGGTGATCGCTAAGCATTCATCCAAGACAAGCGCTCCTCGCACCGTCACTGGGAATACATACTGGAAAAACAGTAGCTAGGAGGAAGAAAGATGTTTCAACTGTCAACAAAGGAATTAGCAGAATTAGGTGCGGAGATTACAACAAGAGAAATCAAACAACAGCCAGAACTTTGGCAAGAAACCTTGACGATCTATCAAGAAAAGCAAGAGGCGATCGCGACTTTCTTACGTACCATCAAGCAAAAGACGGATAAACGCATTCGGGTGGTCTTCACGGGAGCGGGGACGTCGCAATATGTTGGAGATACGATCGTTCCTTACTTGAATAAGACGGGCGCAACTGCGGATTATCTTTTTGAAAGTATTGCTACGACGGATATTGTCGCAGCTCCAGAACAAGTTTTATTTGCGGATGAACCAACACTGCTCGTTTCTTTTGCTAGAAGCGGCAATTCACCAGAAAGTTTAGCAGCGGTCAAAATCGTCGATCAATTCGTTGCCGACAGTTATCATTTGACGATCACTTGTGCAGCCGACGGATCTTTGGCACAACAAGCTGCCGCTGATGAAACGAGCTATCTGTTATTGATGCCTGAGAGGTCAAATGATGCTGGCTTTGCAATGACGGGAAGTTTTTCTTGCATGGCTCTTTCCGCACTGCTGATTTTTGACCAGACGCCTCTGACAGAAAAGGGGCATTATGTTGAAACCCTTAGCCGGTTGGGGCAAGAAGTGATTGACAGAGAAACAGAACTCCAAGTACTGACGGACCGTTCCTTTAAGCGGATCGTTTACCTTGGGTCAGGCACGTTGTCGGGGTTGACCAGGGAAGCACAGCTAAAAGTATTGGAACTGACTGCGGGAAAAATCGCCACCGTGTTCGATTCTTCGATGGGCTTCCGTCATGGACCGAAATCATTCGTAGATGATCAAACCCTCGTCTTTGTCTTTGTCAGCAATACGTCCTACACGCGGCAGTATGATCTTGATATGTTGGAAGAATTAAAGAGCGACGGCATCGCCGCCGCAGTGACTGCTATCGGACAGGCGGCAGCCGTGAATTTTTCAGGAACAAACTTTTTCTTTCCAGATGACACATCATTGCCAGACGGTTATCTAGCCTTAGCAGACATTGTCTGTGCACAAACGATCGCACTGCTGGCATCGATCAAAGTCGGGAATACACCCGACACCCCTTCGCCAACGCGTACCGTCAATCGGGTGGTCAAAGGCGTGACGATTCATCCGTATAACAACTAACGATGACTGAGAAAGCCCACCACGAGCACGTATCTTTTCTTGTACGAAGTCGATACGTGCGGTGGTCAATCAGTCGAACGGCTTCATCAATAGACATTTTTATACGTGCTGACAACCGTTTCGCCAACGCTGAAAAAAGTGAAAGCGGTTGATTCTTTGGCATGGACAAAAAAGGAGGAATTTTAATGAAAGCAACCGTAACGAAAGCTAAAAAAGCAGCGATGGATCGCCTGTCAACGAAAGAAGGAGTGATCGCAGCTTTAGCGATCGACCAACGAGGTGCCTTGAAAAAAATGATGGCAGCACTTGGCGTGGAGGCTGACGCAGAAAAAATCAGCCAGTTTAAAACGCTAGTCTCACAAGAATTGACCCCTTACGCGTCTTCTATTTTATTAGATCCAGAATATGGGTTGGCAGCTGCGCAAAGCCGTGATCCAGAGGCGGGTCTTTTGCTGGCGTATGAAAAAACCGGATATGATGCGACTACGCCGGGGCGTTTGCCTGATTTATTAGGGGAATGGTCGGTTGAGCGATTAAAAGCAGCTGGCGCAGATGCTATCAAATTTTTGCTTTACTATGATGTAGATGAAGATGCCCAGATCAATCAGTTGAAACATGTCTTTGTGGAACGACTCGGCAGTGAATGCCAAGCGGCTGATCTGCCCTTCTTTTTAGAAGTCCTTTCCTATGATGCTAAGCTGCCTGAAGTCGACTCAAAAGCATATGCGCAACGCAAACCAGAAAAAGTCATTGGATTGATGAAGGAATTTTCAAAACCGCAGTACAAAGTCGATGTGTTAAAAGTGGAAGTACCAGTCAACATGAATTATGTGGCAGGTATTGCCAAGGGAGAAGCCGTGCATACCAAGGAAGAAGCTGCCGCGTATTTCAAAGCGCAAAGCGACGCGACACATCTGCCGTTTATTTTTCTCAGTGCAGGCGTATCAGCCAGCTTATTCCAAGAAACACTGGTTTTTGCCAAAGAAGCTGGCTCCACCTTCAATGGCGTCTTGTGCGGCCGGGCGACGTGGAAAGATGGTGTTGAACCCTTTGTAAAACAAGGAACAGAAGCAGCCAAAGAATGGCTAGCAAGTACTGGAAAACAGCACATCGAAGACTTGAATGAAGTGATCCAAAAGACCGCCACTTCTTGGTGGGACAAAGTCACGGTCGAAGAATAGTTTTTTCGCTGTTTGACAAGAGAAATGGCCAGTAATCAGACATCTTAAGGGCTTTTGAGAAGAAGTGGTAGGCTTCTGACTTAAGGCTCTAGGGTGTCTTTTTATGCCTTGACAAGTTCGGTTATCATCGTAGGAATGCAACGTAAATAGGAAGAGGTTGCGAGAGTGATTTACGAGGGGACTTGAATAGGATAAACTAGCAGTAAGAGCCATCAAAGCTACCTGCTTCACTTTGGGTCGAAATAAAGTTCAATAAACCTACAATAAAGGAGCATTCATGAACGAGTATACGTTTCATTCCGTCACGTCAGAAAACCAACAAGCTGCCTATAGTATTTATCAGAAAAACCAGGCCTATTTTGCTTTAACGAAAGAGACACCTTCCATCGAACAACTCATGCGAGACATGACTGTTCTTCCGCCAGCCGTGGCTCAAGAGCAAAAGGTATTTTCTATCATTTATTCTGATCAAAAACCTATTGCTATCATGGATTATCTTGTTGATTATCCGCAAGAGGGCACTGTGTATATTGGCTTGCTGCTGGTTGGCGAAAGACGTCATGGGCACGGGCAAGCTATTTATCAGCAAGTAGAACAAGACTGGCACTTAAAGGGACTTTCCTTCGTTTCTCTCGCTGTTATTGAAGAAAATACAGCAGGTAGATCTTTCTGGAAGAGTCAAGGATTTAAAGAGACACGAAAAGCCGTGACAACAGTCAGTGATCAGGAGGTAAGTGTGGTCTGCTTTGAGAAAAAGATCAGCAAGTCTTAACCAACAGGGGAAGTAAGAATTAAATAACGATTCGTTCAGGCATGAAAATCTAAAAAACCTCCTTATTAAATTAGATTTTTTCGGAAATAATCCTAAATAAATGAGTAAACATTACGAAAAATAGCTATAAAAAATCGTTGGTTTTTATAACTAACACTGCGTCTTAGTGCTCTTATCGATTTGCATAAACATCGATTTTTAGAAAAATGTAAGGGTTGACATTTTCTTTTGTAGATAGTACGATGTTGTCAAAGATGCAGGAGTGTTACTGATAAACAAGTCAGGCACCACCAAGTCCAAAAGCAAAGTTATTCTTCGCGTAACAGCGCAGGAAGCTTCGTTTTAGGTTTGGTGTTTTTTTGTCTTTAAGGAGGTGGAAATGATGACTATAGTAAAAACACTGAATAACAATATTGTTTTGGTACGAGATGATCAAGGGACTGAGAAAGTTTTATTTGGGACAGGAATTGGGTTTAAAAAGAAACGTGGAGACATGGTTGATGAAACATTGATCAGTAAAATTTTTACTCCCAATGAAGAGGAGCAGCATAGCCATAAGATAGAGAATTATACGCCGGAAGTATTAAGTATTGCAGCAAAAATCATTGATCTTGGGGAAGCAGAATTAAATCAAAAGTTTGGGACCGGATTGTTGTTTTCTTTAGCAGACCATTTAACTTTTTCGTTGAACAATTCGGTAGAAAATGAAAATCCCATCAAATGGGAAATTCCTCATCTATATTACAAAGAATATCAAATCGGTAAGCAAGCGTTGGCACTTATTCAACAAGAGTTAGCTGTTCACTTATTGCCAGAGGAAGCAGCATTTATTGCGCTTCATTTTGTGAATGGACAGATTGATCAGTCGAATATGGCGGATACATTGCAAATAACAGAAGTGATCAAAAAAATCGTTAAAATCGTCCAAACCCTTTATGGAACAGTCTTAGATAAAACAACAGCAGATTATTCACGATTTATTACTCATATTCGTTATTTCATTATGCGCCAAAAAAACAAAAAAACGTCGTTGAAGATGGACGAGCAAATACGGGAACTGATTCAGGAACGATATATGAAAAGTTATGCTTGTGGTCTGCTCATTAAAGATATGCTAGATAGAGATTACCATTGGAAAATCTCTGAGGATGAATTGGTATATTTAGTCATTCATATTGAACGAATTACAACTAAATAAAGATAAGGTGTGTTATCTAGAAAAGAGCATAAGCCTAAGTGGAAGTTTTTTCACTTGGGCTTTTTCTTTAGTAAAGGAGGAGCAACAATGGAAAATAAAGAATTAGCGAAAAAAATCATTGCCTTAGTTGGTGGAAAAAGTAACATATCCCAAAGCTGGCATTGCATCACCCGTTTACGATTTAACTTGATAGATGATTCGAAAGTAAAAAAGAATGAGATCAATGAATTAGCAGGAGTGATCGGCAGTCAATTTAGTGGGGGGCAATATCAAGTGATCATTGGTGCCAAGGTGGCTGAAGTCTACAAAGAAGTTGCCGATCAAATAGGGGAAGAGGTTACTAAGGAAGGGTCTTCGAATAAGAAAATGAACTTCTTGGATAAAATTTTCGATGTGATCAGTGGAATCTTCACGCCACTGATGCCTGCAATCATCGGGTCAGGTTTGATCAAAGGTCTCATGGCATTATTCGTTGTAGTTGGGTGGCTTTCACCAGAGAGCTCAGCCTATGAAGTATTGAACATCTTCTCAGATGCGGTATTTTACTTCTTGCCTTTCTTTGTTGCTATCACAGCAGCTAGAAAATTTCAGACGAAAGAGTCGCTGGCTGCTGCGTTAGCAGCGATCCTCATGTATCCCACGCTGATCAATGGTGCAGCAGAAGGAGGAAGTGCATTATCGTTATTTGGTCTAGCCATTCCATTAAATAACTATTCTTCTACGGTATTACCGATTATTTTAGGTGTACTTCTTATGAGCTATATCAATAAATGGATGGATCGCGTAGTTCCTAAAACAGTTAACATCGTTTTTAGTCCAATGTTGACCTTACTAGTCACGGCACCGATTCTATTAGCGATCGTTGCACCACTAGGAAATTTTTTAGGTAAATATTTAGAAGAAATCTTTACCACGTTGTTCACCGTTGCAGGTCCTTTAGCGGGCTTGTTGATGGGAGGTCTGATGCCGCTGATCGTCATAACAGGTATGCATTATGCTTTCTTTCCTGGAACATTTGCTAGTCTTCAAAAATTAGGCTACGATATTATGCTTTTGCCGATGAATTTGGTTGCGAATAGTGCACAGGCTGGAGCTGTTTTAGGGGTAGCTTTGAAGGCGAAAAAAGCGACCACGAAATCTTTGGCATTTTCTACTCTGATTCCTGCAATTTTCGGAATTACTGAACCAGCTATCTATGGCGTAACGTTGCGCTTGAAGAAACCTTTCTATGCCTCATTGGCAGGTGGCGCTGTAGGAGGAACGATTTTTGGCTTTTTTGCTGTCAAAGTGACCGCATTTTCTATTCCTGGTATTACTGCTTTACCAACATACATTATTCAGGATTCGAATAATTTTATTTATGCGCTGATCGGTTATATCGCTAGTTTTGTCGTTTCGTTTGTTCTAACAATGTTTTTGGGATTTGAAGAAGAAGCATCAGAAAAAGCATCAGAAAAAATGACCAATACTCCAGTTGAAACCAAATATCCGATTGAAGTTTATTCTCCTATGAAAGGCGAGGTCAGAGATTTAGCGACCGTTACAGATGAGACATTTTCAACAGGACTAATGGGAAAAGGAGTAGCAATTTTTCCAGAAGAAGGTGTAGTCTACGCACCATTTTCTGGGAAAATCACGATGATGACTCCGACGAAGCATGCGGTAGGAATACGTTCAGAAGAAGGTGTCGATCTTTTGATCCATGTTGGGATCGATACCGTCAAGCTGCAAGGCGAATCTTTTGATTATCTTGTTGCAGCAGACGAAACAGTCGAAAAAGGACAACCCATCATTAGGTTCGATTTAGAAAAAATAGCTAGAAGTGGGTATGATCTAACAACAATGATCATTGTGACCAATAGCTCAGAATTTTTAGACGTGATCATTACTGGTGATAGGCAAGTGGAGTCAACGACATCGCGCTTGATGATGTGCATCCAATAATAGAAAAGGAGAGAAAAATAATGAAAAAATTTACAGGATTTAAAGATGATTTTTTATGGGGAGGAGCTACCGCTGCTAACCAAATCGAAGGTGCCTATTTAGAAGGCGGAAAAGGATTATCGACTTCAGATTTTGCTGCATACAAAGACCCATATGCTTCTGGAAAAGTAAATAATTTTACTTTTAACGTTACTTCAAAAGAGTTAGCTGAGTATACGATGCATCCTGAATATTATCTTTTCCCAAAACGTTGGGGCATTGATTTTTACCATCGGTACAAAGAAGATATTGCTTTATTTGCAGAAATGGGATTTAAATGTTTTCGCTTATCAATCTCATGGGCGAGGATTTTCCCCACGGGACTTGAAGATGAGCCGAATGAATCAGGACTAGCTTTTTATGATGCTGTTTTCGATGAGTGTGCGAAATATGGTATTGAGCCTTTGGTAACGATGTCACATTATGAAATGCCGATCGAGCTGACGAAGAAGTACAACGGATGGATCAGTCGTGAGCTAGTTCCCTTGTTTGAGAAGTATGCCCGAGTCATTCTTGAACGCTATAAAAATAAGGTGAAGTATTGGATCACGTTCAATGAAATGAATATGAATCTTAATAGCTTATATACAGGGGCGGGGATCTTAGAAGATTTAGTGGATGATTCATTGCAAGCGGCATATCAAGCGTCTCACCATCAATTCTTGGCAAGCGCATTGGCTGTAAAAGCTGCGAAAGAAATTATTCCTGATGTAGAGATTGGGTGTATGATCAATCAAATAGAAGCATATGCACATACAACAAAGCCAGAAGATCAACTGCAAGCGGTGAAATCCAATCAGTTGAATATGTTTTATCCAGATGTTCAAGCACGGGGGTATTATCCTAGCTATATTTATAGCTACTTTTCAGAGAATGACTTGTCCATCGATATCCGACCAGAAGATGCGGATATCCTTCAAGAGGGGACAGTGGACTTTGTGGCCATTAGTTATTATATGTCTCATGTTGCGGAGGCTAGAGAAGATGCTTCTAAATTAGCAGGTACTTTTGATAGCCCAATTAAAAATGAATATTTAGAGCTCTCTCAATGGGACTGGCCAATTGATCCAATTGGGTTAAGAATATCATTGATCAAATTATATGATCGTTTCCAAAAACCTTTATTTGTTTGTGAAAATGGATTAGGAGCGAAAGATGAGTTAGTCAATGGGGAAGTTCACGATGCGTATCGAATCGATTATTTAAAAAAACACATTGAACAAATGCGCGAAGCCGTTAAAGACGGTGTTGATCTCATGGGATACACGCCATGGGGCTGCATTGATCTGATCAGTTGCGGAACTTCTCAAATGTCAAAACGCTACGGCTTTATCTATGTGGATCAAGATGACCAAGGACAAGGAAGTTTGGCGCGTTATCGGAAAGACTCATTTTATTGGTACAAGAAAGTGATTGCTTCTAATGGAGATGAATTAAAAAAAGGGCTGTGAATTACTAGTTCGTTTACGAAGTATAAAAATAGAAAAGATCAGATAAACTTTAAAAGCGGAAAGTTTCCTCTTGTCGGACTCTTTCAAAGCAGAAGCCAAAAAGCACGCGACAGCATTTTCAACTGCTGTCGCGTATTTGTGATTCATCGGTTTTTAAACGTGTTGGTTCGTAAAGTAGAAGCTCCTAATCAATCAGGACCATTTTACTTTTGCTGTATTCTCTTTTAATTTTCTCAGGAATATTTTCAGAAATCAAAAAACTAATATCATCGACGGGCCCTACGATTTGGTTACTTACTGTACCGAATTTATCATTCGTAATCATGGAGAGAACTTCTGTTGATATAGAAACCATTTTACTTTTGATTTCGGCTTCTTGTACAGTGGGCACACTAATACCAGTATCAATATCAATATTATATATGCCCATAATATAAAGATCGGCACGTATTTTATCTAAATCTTTGTACGTTTGCACTCCTAAGTTGATCATTGAGTGTTTATATAAGATCCCGCCTAAACTAATGACCTCAATATTTCGATGCTGTGCTAACGAGACTGCAATTGGTGGGCTATTTGTAATGATCGTTGCACGAAAATCATGGGGGATTTTCCTGACAAACGCAAGATTTGTTGTACTGCCATCAATAATGATTACCGTATCTTCTTTCAGAAAAGGAAGAGCTTTTGTAGCTAAGCTTTCTTTCTTTTCACTAAATAATTGTTCACGAAAGTGAAAATCTGTAAGTGGTGGCCCTACACGTAAAGCACCGCTATGTACACGTTTGAGTAATCCTTGATTGTCGAGCTCCTTCAAATCTCTTCGAATAGTATCTTCTGAAACATTAAAACGAAGACTTAAGTCGCTGGCAATTACTTTTTGTTCTAAATCCAACAATTCTAAAATCTTTTGTTTCCGTTCCTCTTTTAGCATATAATCACCTCAATTTATTTTCTCATGGATGCATGTTTTTGACAATTTAAATAGCGTAATTATTAATAATACAACCAAAACGTGCACATAAACGCTAAAATAGGCATTAAAAATGCAATAAAGTGTTGACAAGTGCGTTTATAAGCGTTTACAATAAGCTTAAATTTAAAAAAAAGGAGCAAAAAAATGAAGAAAATAGTACTTTCACCTTCTGTTATGTGTGCAGATTTAGTTAATTTAGCGTCTAGTGTAAAGGAATTGGAAGAAATCGGCATTGATACACTGCATATCGATGTTATCGACGGCGCATTTAGTCCGAGCATGCCACTGGGTATCGAAACGATCAAACGAATGAGAGAAATTACCAAGCTAGATTTTGATATTCATATTATGGCTATGAATAATGAGTACTTTATAAAAGAAATGCTCGCTATTGGGGTTCAGAATATTACTTTCCATTATGAGACAAGTTTACACATTGATCGTTATGTCCGTTTGATCAAAGATGCCGGAGCCAAAGCAGCGATCGCGTTAAATCCTGGTACTTCTTTATCAGTTTTAGATGCCATTATTGAGGAATTAGATATGATTTGCTTAATGTTGATAAATCCCGGTTTTGCAACAAACAAGAATGAAAAACAAGTACCTTATGCTACTCAAAAAATTACTAAACTAAAGCATATGATTGAATCTAAGGGGTTATCTACCTCTATTCAAGTGGATGGGCGTGTTTCTTTAGATAGTATTGCGGAACTTGTTTATGCAGGGGCTGATAATCTTGTCTTAGGGAGTACAAGTTTGTTTATCAAAGAAAATAGTTTAGCAGAAAATCGACGATTGGTTTGGGAAGCCGTTGAAACAGGACAAACACTAGGAGGGCAATAATGAATTATTTAAAAACTGAAGAAAAAATTGTTTCAGAAATCGCAAGCACATTGCGTTTGATTTCTGAAAAACAGGTAGAAGAATTGATTATGGAAATCAAGAGCGCTAAGCGAGTATTTTTTGTCGGTGTAGGACGTGTCCTACTCTCCTTGCAATCCATCGCTAAACGGTTAGCTCATCTAGGGGTCGAAACGATTATTGTTGGTCAAATCACTGAACCCGCAATTACTTCTGAAGACTTGTTAATTGTGGGATCAGGTAGTGGTGAAAGTCTGTTTCCGCTTTCAATTGCCAAAAAAGCAAAGAGTTTTTCTGCGAGAGTTGTTCATATTGGCTCAAATCCTGATAGTTCAATGAAGAGCATCGCCGACTTATTTGTTCGAATTCCTGTAAAAAGTAAGTTGAGTCTTTCAGATGAAGTTGCTTCTGTTCAACCTATGACAAGTCTCTTTGAACAATGCTTATTATTGCTTGGTGACACGATCGCTTTGATGATGATTGAAGAAGCTCAAATTGATATGCCAAGTTTGTGGCAGTATCATGCAAATTTAGAGTAGGTGAGTTCGATGAAAGCTGTTCATTTTGGCGCTGGAAATATTGGTCGTGGTTTTATTGGTCAGGTTTTAAGGAATAGCGGTTTTACTCTAGTTTTTGTTGATACCAACCAAGAAGTTATTGATCAAATCAATTTGGATCAAGGGTATTTCATAGAGGTATTAGACGAAATGCAAACACAATTCTGGATTGATCAAGTATCCGCAATCAATAGCAACGATACGGAAAAAGTAATTGATGAGTTAATTGATTGCGATTTGATTACGACTTCAGTTGGAGCAGGAAACTTAAAATATATTGCTCCAGTGCTGAAGAGCGCTATGCTCAAGCGGTATTCGGATGGAAATAAAATTAATGTTTTAGCAAATGAAAATGTAATAAATGCCAGTGATATTTTAAGGGATGCAATTAAGCGACTATGCTCGGACAAAGAATGGGAAGAAATTGCGAGTATTGCTTATTTTGTAAACACAGCAATCGATAGACAGGCATTGTCAAAATTTGAGAACGATCGTTCTATTGCAGTTGTCGAACCATACTATGAGTGGGTGATCGATCAAACTGCCTTAAATCCAAATCAAAAATTTCAATTGATGAATGTGACCTTCGTTCAAGAAATGAAACCTTTTATTGAGAGAAAATTGTTTATTGTCAATGCTGAACATGCAGCATTCGCTTACTTAGGTAGGTTATTGGGGTTTTCAACTATACAAGATGCCATTCGTGATCAAGAATGTTGCTTAATAGTCAGGAAGTTTCTAGATGAAAACAAGCAGTATTTTCTAAAAAGTTACCCTATGTCTGAATCCGAGTTAACTCATTTTATTGATAAAACGATTGAAAGACACGGAAATCCTGCTATTTCAGATGATGTTGCTAGAGTTGGCAGATCGCCAATTCGGAAGTTAGAAAGATATGATCGGTTAGTAGGTCCAGTCATGGCCTTAGAGGAGCGGGGACTAGCTAATTCTTTCGGGAAGTTTATTATAGCGGCAGCTTATCTTTATGAGAACGAAGAGGATGTAGAGGCTGTTCAAATGCAAAAAATGATTCAAGAGATAGGTATACAAGACGCAATTTGCCATATTTCTAAGGTACCGCCATTAGTCGCACAAGAAATTGCTGGTGCTTACGTTCAAGTAAAAGAGAATCTCAACCAAGTTTTTTCTTTTTTGGAAGGAGGAGACGAAACATATGATACAAGAAGTCCTAAAAAATAATATTCAGTTTCGAGAGAGCATATCTGATTGGCAAGAAGCTATTCAAATAGCAGCAAAACCATTATTGGAGAAGAAGTTTATTAATGAGGAATACATTGAGGCGATGATAAATAATGTGCTTGATAATGGGAATTATATAATTATTTTACCAGAAGTGGCTATGCCTCATGCGCGCCATGAGTACGGTGCACTCAAAACGGGAATTAGTTTTATGAAAACGACTAGTCCTGTCTTTTTCCCAGGAAATGAACCGGTTTTCTTATTTTTTGTCCTTTCTGCTGACACGAATGATGGACATTTGGAACTTTTAGCAGATTTGGGTGAGGCATTGATGGAAGCTGCAACAGTCCAATTATTAAAAGAGGCTACGACCGAGGAGCAAGTTTTACAGGTGTTTGCTCAACAGTTAGATGAGAACTAGGCGATTAGAAAAGGAGGTAAAATTATGACAGAAATGGTAAACGAAAAAGTTTCGTTAAGGGCGAAAGTTCAAGCGTTTGGTGGCTTTTTAACAAACATGGTCTTACCAAACATTGGTGCATTTATTGCTTGGGGAATTATAACGGCACTATTTATTCCTACGGGGTGGTTTCCCAACGACTCATTGAACGAACTGGTTGGTCCAAGTATCACTTATTTATTGCCTTTACTTTTAGCTTATACGGGCGGTCGAATGGTCGGAGGCGAAAGAGGAGCTGTTCTGGGAGCTATTGGAACGATGGGTGTCATAATTGGAGCTGAGATTCCAATGTTCTTAGGGGCAATGATCGTAGGACCTCTGGGTGGTTGGATCATGAAAAAAACAGATAAGTTTTTAGAAGATCGGATTCCTGCGGGCTTTGAGATGGTGGTTAACAATTTTACTATAGGGATTATTGGTTTTTGCTTGATGATTTTATCATACAGAGTGATTGGGCCAGTTATCGAAGGGCTAAACTTAGGTGTTACAAATGCTGTAGAAGCTTTGGTAGCTACTGGCTTTCTACCGCTATTATCTTTAATCAATGAACCAGCAAAAGTATTATTTTTGAATAATGTTATCGATCAAGGGATTTACTATCCGTTAGGGATGCAACAAACTTTAGAAGCTGGGAAATCAATTTACTTTATGGTTGCTTCAAATCCTGGACCAGGTTTAGGACTACTTTTGGCTTATACCTTTTTTGGGCAAAAAGCAGCAAAGCGTACTGCTCCAGGAGCAATTATTATTCATTTCTTAGGTGGTATCCATGAAATGTATTTCCCGTATGTACTGATGAAGCCGATAACTATTTTAGCAATGATAGCGGGTGGTATGGCTGGAACAGCAACGTTTCAAATGTTGGGTGTGGGATTGGTTGCGGGACCTAGTCCAGGTTCAATTTTTTCTTATTTAGCTTTGACACCAAGAGGGAATTACTTAGGTGTAATCTTAGGTGTGCTTGTTGGAACGATTGTATCTTTCTTAATCACAATGATTATTCTGAAGGCGGATAAAAAACATACAGTGGATACTGATGAGTTTGAAGCGAATTTAGAAAAATCAAAGCAAATGAAGGCTGAAGGAAAAGCTTTATTAAAGCAAAAAGAAAATGCAAATAACGAACAAAGCTCTATAAGTTTTACTAAGATTTCTTTTGCTTGCGATGCTGGAATGGGATCCAGTGCGATGGGAGCGACAACGTTCAAGAGAAAGCTGCAAAAACTAGGGATCGAACATATTGAGGTTAAAAACTACCGTATTGAGGATGTACCAGAAACTAGTGATTTGATAGTTGTTCATCGTGATTTAGAAGAGCGGACAAGAAGGACTCATCCGAGTGCTCGAATCATTGGATTGTCTAACTATCTACAGGATCCCAAAATCGATGCGTTGATTGAAGAAGTATTACAGGATAAAAAGATTCATGAAAAGCAATACTAAATAAAAATTATAGTTAATAAGAAGAGAATAAGTTTCAGGAGTTTGCAAAGTAATTAAAATTACTGTAAGTTCCTGAAACTTATATTCGTTGTTTTTAATACATTCCAGAG
>OBXF01000090.1_pt1 | contig 117101 bp, 102 predicted proteins | sample 1495371 | NCBI WGS metagenome assembly OBXF01 (sample SAMEA2580143, study PRJEB22360) | human gut metagenome | biome: human gut; feature: human-associated habitat; material: faeces | place: Denmark | collected 2008/2010 | reverse complement strand
TAAAAGAAATTTATACATAATAATACCTCTTAACTTTATTTTTAAGGTAATTATACTCCTTTCACGATCTATTTTCATTCAGTGTGTATTCATTGATTACTTATTTCATTTTATAAGAAGTTATCTCTTAAGCTATCACCTTCTGAATCATTTAGGATAAGCAAAAGCATGGCTACAACCACTTAGAACTACGAGTTACAGCATCTGGAGAACATTGCTCTTTCTAACAGCTAGTTTAAGACGACAAAACAGTCCAAAACGATATTTATCAAAAAATTATTTTATAATAATAAAAGTAAAAAACTGCATATTTTGCTACGATAAAAAGTGGGTCGGTTTTTAGGAGTATTTACATTAGAAGAGTTAGGTAGGCTTTGAAAATTTCAACAATTCCAATTTGCTGGACTGCGAATTTCTTATTTCTAACTTATAGTTTTCAATTCAAGCATTTTATGCAAAAAAAAGAAGCAGATATCTCCGCTTCTTTCACGTTTTTCTCTTTACACTAGTCATCGAAAATTCTGATTTATAGATAGATGGACTCCGGTTTGCTATTGATAGAAAGCCGACTTGACAGGAAAGAGTAATAGCAAGAATATCAAAGTTTCTGATAAATCCTCCACATTATTTTATTAAGAATTTGATATCATCAAAAACATAAAATGGATGATTTAAACTAGCAAAAAAATTTTTCAGGTACCAGATCAATGCCCCGAATATCTCACATTGAGGTACTTTGGAGTAAACGAGAGCTGACAATGCTCATTTCTTTCTATACAACTATATAATCAGCTGCGATCAAGTATTGCTTGCAACTTTGCAGACTTAGTCAACCATTATCCAGCTTTATTCTTATTGTAAATATCAAATGCCACTGCTAATAACAAAACAAGTCCTTTGATTGCTTGCTGCCAGTCAACGCCGATACCCATTAAGGACATACCATTGTTCAACACACCCATCACAAGCCCGCCGACGATTGCCCCCAAAACCGTGCCTGTTCCACCATAAGCGGAAGCACCACCGATGTAACAAGCAGCAATCGCATCGAGTTCAAACCCATTCCCAGCTGTTGCTGTCGCCGCATTCAGCCGCGCAGAAAAAATCAAACCGGCAATGGCAGATAAAAGCCCCATGTTCATAAACATGAGAAACTTTATTCTTCGTGTATTAATCCCAGACAAAGCGGCCGCTTTTTCATTACCTCCTGTTGCATAGACATGACGGCCTACCGTGGTTCTATTAGTAAGAAAGCGATAAATCATGATCAAAACAGCTAAGATTACAAGAACATTTGGAAAACCTTCATATGACGACATCACATACGTAAACCAGCTAAGCATAAGGATTACTAAGAACATTTTTGTAAGAAACAAGCTTGCTGATTCAACTGGAAAACCATAAGATGCTTTTTTTTGCCGATTTCGAAATGCGCTTACTGCATAACTGACAGCAATTACAAGACCCACTGCCAATGTAAATAAATGCACACCGCCGCCATTAAAGGGATCAGGCAGAAACCCTGAACTGATCAGCTGGAATTGCGTGGGAAAAGGAGCCAATGATTTGCCATCCAAAACAACGATCGTCAATCCCCTAAAAATAAGCATACCCGCCAGTGTAGCAATAAATGCTGGTACTTTTACATAAGCTACCCAGAACCCTTGGAAGGCCCCAATGACCATACCTATCAGTAAACAAAGCAAGATTGTGATCGGTGTTGATAGTCCCATATTGATCGTAAAAATCGCTGATAAGGCACCTGTAAAGGCGGCAATTGAACCAACAGATAAGTCGATATCTCCTAAAATAATTAAAATGACCATACCGATTGCCAGGATTAAAATATAGCTGTTTTGCAAAATGATATTTGTGATATTTAAAGGCCGCAACAGCACACCATCAGTTAACAGTTGGAAGGCGACCATAATGATTGCCAAGAAAAAATACATACTGTATTTTTGAAAGCTGATCTTTAAAAGAGACATGATTCCATCTGTTTTCATTGTTTCGTGCGTTTCTTTTACTTCCATTAGACTCCCACCTTATCTGTCATATAATGCATCAAGTATTCTTGATCCGCATGTTCTTTCAATGTTTCGCTGGTGATTTTACCATCGTTCATCGTATAGATCCTGTCACACATACCTAAAATTTCAGGCAATTCTGATGAGATGATACAGATTGCTTTTCCAGCTTGGGCCATTTCTTGAATGATAGCGTAAATTTCATACTTTGCTCCAACATCGATGCCTCTGGTTGGTTCATCTAGAAACAAAACATCCGGCTGCGCAAGCATCCACTTCGCCAAAACGACTTTTTGCTGATTACCGCCGCTTAAACTTTCTACTTTTTGAAAAACATTTTTGCACTTAATACGCATTTTCTCTTTGTAGTATTCAGCATTTTTGATTTCCTGGTTTTCATTGATGACCAATGCTTGCGAAATTTTGGTTAAACTGGCCAAGGAAATATTTTCGTTGATGGATTCCATTAAGACTAGGCCATTACCTTTACGATCCTCGGTCACATAGGCGAGTCCATTTTCAATCGCTTGCCGCACACTCGATACATTAATTTCCTGACCATCTTTTTTGATTCGGCCGCTGCTTTTGCTGCCATAGCTTCTACCGAAAATACTCATGGCTAATTCAGTTCTACCAGCCCCCATCAATCCTGCAATGCCAATAATTTCTCCTTTTTTTATGTAGAGATTGGCATTCTTGATGATCGGTCGTTCATGATGAATCGGATGATAGACCGTCCACTCGCAAACTTCAAAGTATTTCTCACCAAGCTGTGGTGTGTACTCTGGATAGCGGTTATCTAAACTTCTGCCCACCATCCCTTTAATGATTCTTTTTTCTGTCAGTGTCTCTTTTTCCAATGTCTCGATCGATTGACCGTCTCTTATAATCGTCACTCGGTCCGAAACCGCCATTATCTCATTGAGTTTATGAGAAATAATTATACAGGTGATGCCTTGATTTTTGAATTGAACCAGTAATTCTAATAAGTTTTGGCTGTCATCTTCATTTAAGGCAGCAGTTGGTTCATCGAGGATCAGAACTTTGACTTTTTTGGATATCGCTTTGGCAATTTCGACTAACTGCTGTTTGCCGACGCCGATATCCGTGACCAGTGTTCCTGGATTTTCTGACAAACCAACAATATCCAGCAACTCTTTACTTTTTTTCATTGTTTGATCGAAATCAACGATTCCTTTTCGGCCAAGCTCATTTCCCAAAAAAATATTTTCTGCAATCGACAAGTATGGAATCAACGCCAGTTCTTGATGAATAATCACGATTCCTTTACTTTCGCTGTCTTTGATTCCTTTGAAGCGGCACTCTTCACCATCAAATAGAATTCTTCCAGAGTACTCACCGTAGGGGTAGACTCCGCTTAAGACTTTCATCAATGTTGACTTTCCTGCGCCGTTTTCACCGCATAAAGCATGGATTTCGCCTTTTTTTATTTTTAGATCCACACAATCAAGCGCTCTTACACCAGAAAATGCTTTCGTAATCTGCTTCATTTCCAAAATATATTCCGTCATGTTTCTCTCCTGCCTTTATCTAGATCCGCACAGCTGAAACAAATGACCAGCTGTGCGCATTTGTTCTAATTCACGTCTGACTCTGACAAATAGCCGCTGTCAATTAAAATTTCTTGATAATTCTCAGTATCGACTGCGATTGGATCCAAAAGATACGTAGGAACGATTTTCGTATTGTTGTCGTAGGTTTCCGTATCATTGACCTCTACTTCTTCGCCTTTCAAAATCTGATCGGCCATTCTAGCTGCTACACCAGCCAATTCTTGCGTATCTTTAAAGACCGTCATTGTTTGACCACCAGCAATAATAGATTTCACTGATGCAGCTTCTGCATCTTGTCCAGTAATTACTGGCATTGGACGCTCAGAACTGCCGTAACCTACACTGCTTAAAGAAGAAACCACACCCATAGCTACTGCATCATTTGGGGCCAAAACTGCATCCACCGATGCATCTGTATAAGCCGAACTCAGCAGATTGTCCATTCGGGATTGTGCAGTCGCCCCATCCCAGTTGTTAATCGCAATTGTACTAAAGTCCATCTGTCCACTCTTCACGTTCAATTTCCCGTTATCAATGTACGGACGCAGAATCGACATTGCCCCATCATAAAAGAACCGGGCATTGTTATCATCGGATGCCCCGCCAAACAGCTCAATGTTAAATGGCCCTTGCTCATTTTCAAGATCAAGTTTTTCTGTGATATAACGGCCTTGTAAAACGCCAACTTCAAAATTGTCGAAGGTGGCATAATAATCGATTCCTTCCGCATTCATGATCAGACGATCATAGGCGATCACGGGGATGTCTTGACTCTTAGCTTTTGAAACGACATCTGTCAATGCTTCCCCATCAATAGAAGCAATGACGATCACATCCACGCCTTTCGTAATCATATTTTCGATTTGCGAAACTTGTGTTGGAACATTGTCTTGGGCATACTGAATATCCGTGTCATAGCCTTTTTCTTCTAATTGTTCCACCATGTAATTTCCGTCTTTTTCCCAACGCTCCAGTGCTTTTGAAGGCATGGCGATACCTACCGTTTTCTCTGCTGATCCTGATCCGGTATTGCCGCATGCGGCTAAAGAGAGAACAGACAGTCCTAAAATAGTTGTTGCTAATAATTTTTTCATTGTATCTTCCTCCTATACATTTCTTAGTTCGTAAGCGCTTTTAATTCATGGTATGGATTGGTCTTTCCTTAGATTATGATAGCCGAGGTCAAAAAAGAAAAAAATTATGTTGTTTAGTTAATTAAACTAACTAACTTTATAACGAACATCCCTTTCTCTTAGAAGTATTAGAAACCTTCCATTTCACTCCCTTCCCTTACGTTCGTTAACTAGCATCGGCGTCTATTTTTTCTTTATCGCTGCAAATAGCGCGTTTTGATAGACTGTGACATAGACGAATTATGTCTCATTTTCTGCTAAATGAAGCGATTCTCTTGTTCACTCCTCCCATATTAGTCGATCACAAATGATGTCCAGGCTCTCTCCGTTTTTCTCGGACTTGGAGGATGCTTCCTCTTTAGTTAAGAGGAACTCTGGCAAATGTTCTTTTGAAAGAAAAGTCTTTCTTTTTGCAAAATGACGAAAAACTCCCCATAATATGCATTTATGGCATAATATCTCCCAGCTAAAAATCGATACTTTAGAATAAAGTTGGGGTGATTTTATGTATCATAGAATACGCGATTTAAGAAAAGATAACGACTTAAATCAAGAGCATCTTGCAAAAATGTTGAACATCAGTCAAACGACTTATTCACGTTATGAATCCGGAAAACTCGATATTCCGACCCAGTCGTTGATTAAGATTGCTCAATTTTATTCCACAAGTGTTGACTACCTTTTGAATTTAACGGATCAGAAAAAGCGCTTTCCTTTTAGCTAATTCCAATGATATGCGAATAGCGCATAAAAGTCAATATGCAATATTCGCATATCTTAGAATGGTGTTGAGGTGAAGCGTATGTTTCAAAGAATTCGTAATATGCGAGAAGATCGTGATCTAACCCAGAAGCAAGTTGCTCAGCTTCTGAATGTCACTCAATCGACCTATTCTCGATATGAAAAAGGGGAATTGGATATTCCTGTTGTATCTTTGATTAAACTTGCTCGTTACTATAGAACGAGTATTGATTATTTAGTAAATTTAACCGATAGTAAAACTCCTTACGAGAGAACTTAACAGACGTGATCGCTTCTAAAAAATATCCTATATCCAAAAAGAAATTTTTACGATAGCATATCTTTCCCTAGCTATTCTTTTAGTCAGAGTACACTTCTAAGTTGATTACTCTCAGAAGTGCAAACACACACGATTTGAAGCGGCCTCATATGTTAGACCAAAAAATCTAACTTTTTAGGGTCGCTATTTGTATGGCAAAATATCATTTTGAATTGAAATCAAGAATTGATTAGTTACTCTATTATTACTACAAAAAAACGGAGCAAAACAAAATTAAATTGGCAAAGTCCTGCTCAGTTTCGAGAAGCTTTGAAACATCACTCTAGCGTTCACTTCAATCTTACAAAAAAGGAGTGGATTTCTCCACTCCATAAAAGTCTAACTTTTGGGGATTGCTTCAGATCATTTATGTTTTTTGCAACAGCTCTCATGGCAAAATCTTTTTTTAGCTGCGCCTTAGTTATCCCGATACTCGATCGTCAATCCTTTTAAAAAGTTGCGGGCATATTTGTCTAGGCATGGCTTGTAATTGCGATGGCCTTCTTTTCGTAAAATGGCGCCTAATTCACCTTTTGAAACTTTGACTCCCGCTTGCTCGAAAATGTCCAGCATTTCATCTGTTGTTAGGGAAAGGGCGATTTTTATTTTCTTCAGCATCAAATTATTTACATTGCCATTGTTCAACTCTAAGACAGGTTCTGCAGCATCTGGCTTTGTTCCTCGTTGCGAGCGAATCAAACCATTTAAGAAACGCTCAAAGGCTTCATTGGTACACTCAATCTCGTAGGTCTCAGGATCTTTTTTCTTCAATAATTGTCTTACTTCTTCTTTTGTGAAAGAAGCGCCGCCAAGTTCAAAAATTTTCACCATGTCGGTATCCTTGATATCCAAAGCATAGCGTAAACGCGTCAAGCGATCATTGTGATTCATTCTATACACCATCCATTTCTTAGGTTGATTATAACAAATAAAAATGCTTAAGAACCATCATTTTTGAATTCCTTTGCTTGGGATTGCTAGAAAATCAATTGTCCAACGCTTAGACAACACCCGTTTGCGCTCATGTGAAAGTCACTTGTACTGATTCACGACACAATCAGTAACGACCAAAACAGTTTCTGTCGCCATCATCTGTCTTCTTCACTGTAACATGGTACATAGATTAGGAAAATCATTCGAGTATTTTCTACTGCCGATCATTACCGATGATAAAAGGAGGTCTGCTTTATCCTTCTTTCCTCATAAAGCAATCGAACACTGAAGGAACAAAAAATGTATGATTTTCGCTTTTCAGGACAAAGAACTAGGAGGGGAAAAATGACATTTGTGTTGATTCTATGTATAGGAATAGCCCTTGTGCTTAGTATCTATTCAACGATCAAAAGAAAAAAGAAATAAGCGAGTTTGATTTCTTTTAGGAAGGGCGTATTTTCGTCCTTTTTCATTTACTGCTTAAAATACCCTGATTTTCAATCTTCTTTTAAAATGGGGGGCTTAGCCGAGCATTGCCTCTATATGGATGACAGGATGCACGCTTGGTCATCGTTTCCTCATCTCTAAAAGGAACCTGCTTAAGTGTATTATTTTTCTAAACTCTTCTTATCCGCTATACTTAATTTAACGAGAAAATTTTTTGCTTAACAATAAAATAATCAAAAGCAAGGCAAGTGTTCTTGACCCTTTTGGTTGATTTTATTGTTTTATTTCGTGTAGCAAAAACAAAAAGGAGAGGAAAGAAATGAAGAAATACGGGAAATTTTTGGTGATGATTGGGGTATCAACGGTGATTATGTTTTGTATGATGTATTTCAATGTCTACTCCCTCGATCATATCTTTTTCAGCCAAACCCGCCTGTTTATGGCACTTATGATGGGCGCGATGATGGCGATCATCATGCTGTTATTTATGTGGAAGATGTATGACAACAAGAAAATGAATATCGGAATTTTAGTTGTCAGTGTTGTACTCTTTTTTGGTTCACTGTTTATGGTCAGAAGCCAAACCGCCGTGGGAGATACGGCCTGGATGAAAGCCATGATTCCCCATCATTCGATTGCGATTCTAACCAGTAAAAATGCCGATTTGTCTGATCCAAGAGTAAAAGAACTTGCAGAAAAAATCATTGACGCACAGGAAAAAGAAATCAAGGAAATGAAAGAATTGATCGAAGAGTTGGAAAACAAATAGCCAGTTTGTGTGCTCACTCAAAGAACCAGCAGATCAACTTTATCGCACGGATGTGAAGCCCTTCAAGCAATGGCTGAAGGGCTTCTTTTTTTATCGTCAGTTGCTTTCTTTCTACTGAAAAACCCTGACCGTTATTGCATCCGTTCTTGTTTGACTTTCTTATCCACAACATGACGCTTGGCAAGCTCTTGGCGAATAGCCGCTAAATCAATCCCCATTTCTGCCATTAAAACCAATGTATGATACGCCAAATCAGCAATCTCATAAACGGTTTCTTGGCGGTCTTCCTTCATCGCCCCAATCACGACCTCGGTTGCTTCCTCGCCGATTTTTTTTAAGATTTTCTCACTGCCTTTTTCAAACAAGTAGCTGGTATAGCTGCCTTCTTGCGGCGTATCTTTACGACCTTTTATCAGCTCATACAACGCATCGATGGTCGGAGAGGATTCTGTACCATAAAGCACCTCTGTAAAGCAGCTTTCTGTGCCTGTATGGCAAGCAGGTCCGTCTTTTTTTACTTTGGCGACTAAAGCATCTTGATCGCAATCTGCGGTCAATGATACTAAATGCTGGTAATTGCCGCTGGTTTCTCCTTTGCGCCACAATTCTTGGCGACTGCGGGAATAAAAGGTCATCAATCGGTCCTTCAAGGTCAAGGTCAAACTTTCTTGGTTCATATAAGCCAAGGTCAAAACTTCATTCGTTTCCACATCCTGCACGATCACTGGAACCAATCCTTGTTCATCAAATCGTACTTGCACCATGTTATCCACTCCTTCTATTGCCTATCAAAACGCCAACGCTATACGATTCGTACGGGAATATCGACGGCCTGTAATTGTTTTTTCAGTTCTGGGATTTTTACCTCGCCATAGTGAAAAATCGAGGCCGCCAACCCTGCTTCAATATTTGGCAATTGAAACAGCTCGATAAAATCGGCACTTTTGCCAGCACCACCTGATGCGACGATCGGCAGTTTGGTGATTTCGCTGACAGCTTTCAGCAAGTCTAAATCAAACCCCTGCTTCACGCCATCGGTATCCATGCTGTTGATAACTAGTTCACCAGCACCTAACTGCTCAGCTTGGCGAATCCACGCCAATGCTTCTAAGCCTGTATCTTCCCGTCCGCCTTTGGCAAACACATGCCAGTTCTCACCGACTCGGCGAATATCAACGGATAAAACAACGCACTGGCTGCCATAGCGTTTCGCGCCTTCTGCAATCAACTCTGGTCTGCGAAGCGCCCCCGAATTGACGCTGACTTTGTCGGCGCCACAGTTTAAGACTCGTTCAAAATCTGCTACTTGATTGATGCCACCGCCCACCGTCAAAGGAATAAACACTTCTGACGCCACGCGCTGCAAAATGTCCGTGAATAAGCCGCGTTCTTCTGCAGAAGCAGTAATGTCATAAAAAACCAGCTCATCGGCGCCTTGTTCATTGTAAAAGCGCGCCAAAGTCACTGGATCATTGACATCTTTTAAGCCAGCAAAATTGACCCCTTTCACGACTCGCCCATCTCGCACATCAAGGCAAGGAATGATTCGTTTGGCGATCATGCTTCTGCCTCCCCTGCTGCTAAGACATCCGCCAATTGGAGACTGCCGTTATATAAGGATTTTCCGACGATCACGCCAGAGATGCCCAACTGTTTTAATCCTTTGATATCTGCCAATGAAGCCACGCCGCCAGAAGCCACGATGTCGCAATCCAATTGATTGAGTTTTTCGTATAGCGGCAGATTGATGCCTTCTCCTGTACCGTCACGCGAGATTTCGGTAAAGATGATCGTTTGCGCGCCCCATTCCACCAATTGTTGGCAAAAAGTAAACGCGTCTGTTGCCGTTTTCTCGAGCCAGCCTTCCACGGCCACTTTTTCTTCCTTGGCATCGACCCCAATCGCGATCTTATTACCGTATTTCTTGAGCATCGCTTTTGTGAATGCTGGGTCTTTCTGGGCAATCGTGCCGAGGATCACCCGATGAACGCCTGCTGCCAAACAATGCTGGATCGTTTCTTCCTCACGAATCCCGCCGCCAACTTCGACAAACAGATTGGTTTGCTGGACGATTTTTTTTGCGACATCAAAGTAATGGAGTTTGCCAGCTTTGGCACCATCTAAGTCGACGAGGTGCAGATAGTTGGCACCTTCTTCTTCAAATGAACGAGCAAATGCCACTGGATCATCCCCAAACACTTCTTTTTGCTCATAGTCTCCTTGGTACAAACGGACCACTTTTTGATCTAACAGATCAATTGCTGGAAAAATTTTCATAGCGGCACCTCCGTAAATGCTTTTAAAATCTTCAACCCGACAGCCCCACTTTTTTCTGGGTGGAACTGAGTACCGAAGACATTGTCTTTTTGCACGATACCGGGAATTGCTAGACCATAGTCACTGTCTGCTATGACATACTCTTGGCAATCAGTAGCAAAATAACTGTGGACATAGTAGACAAAGTCTTGTTCCCCTAGCCCGCTGACGAGAGGACTTTCCTTTCTGACAGTCAGCCGATTCCAACCAATCTGTGGCACTTTCAGATTCAGTTTGGCTTCTTCAAAGGCGCTTTGCATGGAAACGATCCGTCCTGGAATCAAACCGAGCCCCGCATGTGTGCCAAACTCCTCACTACTATCAAACAACAGCTGCATCCCTAAACAAATGCCTAAAAAGGGTTTGCCAGCTGCTGCCAATTCTTGGATCGGTTCGATCAGCGACAACTCTGCCAACTTTTGGCGGGCATCGCCAAAAGCGCCTACGCCAGGTAAAAGAATGCGGTCGGCAGCTTTTAATTCTGCTAGTGAACGCGTGATTCGGCAGTCAACCCCCAAATAATCCAGCGAACGAGACAAGCTGAACAAATTGCCGACCCCATAGTCGATGATTGCTAACATAATACGCCCCTTTCCTTATCTCATCCATCTGTGTGGAAGATACGTAATCATTTTTCCCTCATGAATCACTGGATCGTCCCTTTGGTTGAAGGGATCTCATCTGGGGCTGCTTGATTGAGCGCTACTGCTTCACCTAAGGCACGCCCAAAGCCTTTAAAACAAGCTTCCACAATGTGGTGGCTGTTTTTCCCAGCGATTTGATGGAGATGGATCGTAGCACCTAATTCACGGGCAAAAGCAATGAAAAATTCTTCAACCAATTCTGTATCAAACTGCTGCCCGATTTTTTCGCTCGGTATCGCCAACTCTACGACTGCCATGCCACGACCGCTGATATCGATCGCTGTCATGACTAAGGCTTCGTCCATCGGCAGCAGCATACTGCCATAACGTTTGATGCCTCGTCGCTCCCCAAGACTTTCTGAAAACGCTCGGCCAATGGCGATGGCAACGTCTTCTGTTGTGTGATGGGCATCTACTTCTGTATCGCCATCACAGACCAACGTCAAATCAAAGCGACCGTGGCGGACAAATAATTCCAGCATGTGGTCTAAAAACCCCACACCAGTCTTGATTGATTGCTGACCAGTACCATCGATCGTCAACTGCAGGTGGATCTTGGTTTCAGTCGTATTGCGGGTAACTTCTGCTTTTCTCATTCCTTCACCTCTTCTATGATCGTTGTTAACACCGTCATCAATCGTTCCATCTGGGCCCTCGTTCCTACCGTGATTCGCAAATACTCTTTGATGCGGGGCTGATTAAACCAGCGGACGAAGATTTTCTGCTCTTTCAGTGCCTGATACAACTCTTCACCAGCAATCGCAGGGTGCCTTGCAAACAAAAAATTTCCTTGGCTGTCGGTCTGCTCAAAGCCGAGCTTCGCTAGGGCTTGCTTGCTCCACTCACGCACGTGGATCGTTGCTTGGATCTTCTCATCGACATACGCTTGTTCCTGCAAAACGGCTGCACCTGCGGCTTGGGTCAAACTATTAACATTGTAAGGATTCAAGCTAAATTTCAACCGATTCAAGTCTTGGATCAGTCTTTCATTGGCAACCGCAAAGCCCAGACGTGCCCCTGCCAGCTGCCGAGATTTCGAAAACGTTCCGACAACCAAGAGATTTGGGTATTGATCGATCAAAGAAACCATTGAAGTGCCGCCAAAATCGATATAAGCCTCGTCGACAATCACTAAGCGATCGGGATGCCGTTTTAGAAAGGCACAAATTTCGCTTTGTTCTTGATAAATCCCAGTCGGCGCATTGGGATTGGCAAAAATAACGGTCCCTTTGAGCGAATCGTAGTCCGTTAACGCAATCGAGAAATCTTCTTGCAGCGGAACAACGGTGGCAGCGACTTGGTACAAGGCACTATACACTTGATAAAACCCATAGGTCACATCGGGAAAGGCGATGCCGTTTTCCGTGAAGCCTTGAAAGAGATAGGACAAGACTTCGTCACTGCCATTACCGAGAAACAGCTGGGCTGGTGTAACGCCAAGATAAGCAGCCAGAGGGGTTGTCACCACTTCAGCAGCAATATCCGAGTAACGATTCAGCTTGTGGGCGGCATCAGCAACCGCCGCTTGAACACTTGGCGCTGGCGGATAAGGACTTTCATTGGTGTTCAGTTTAATAACGGCTTGCTCGTCTACTTGTTCCCCTGGTGTATAAGGAGTCAGCTTGTGATACTTTTGATGTAAAAAGGTCATTTATCTCCCTCTCTTCGTACATTGATCGAACGGGCATGGCCGATCAAGTCTTCGGTTTCTGCGAACAACGCTACGGCTGGACCAGCCGCCTTCATGGCTGCTTCTGGGTAATACAAGTAGCTGCTTTTCTTAATAAAATCATCCACTGATAACGGAGAGTAGAAACGAGCGGTCCCTTCTGTTGGTAGGGTATGATTTGGTCCAGCAAAATAATCTCCCAGCACTTCTGGTGTATGATGTCCTAAAAAGACACTGCCCGCATTTTCTACTTGTCCCAACAAAGCAAAAGGATCTGCCACTGCTAATTCAAGGTGTTCTGGGGCGATTTGATTGGCAATGGTAAGTGCTTCGGTCAAATCTTTGACTAGGATCAGCTTTCCGCTAGATTCAAGCGCTGCAGCAGCAATGTCTTTTCGGGGCAGTTCCTTCAGCTGCAAGTCAAGCTCTACTTGGACTTGTTCAATCAAGGCTGCTTCTGTTGTGACTAAGATGGCTTGCGCTAAGATATCATGCTCGGCTTGTGCCAAAAGATCCGCTGCCAGCCAGCGAGGATTTGCGCTGGCATCGGCGATGATCAGCACATCGCTAGGCCCTGCGATCATATCGATATCAACTTCGCCGTACACCATTTTTTTCGCTGTGGCGACATAAATATTTCCTGGTCCCACGATTTTGTCGACTTTGGGAATCGTTTCTGTCCCATAAGCCAATGCCGCTACGCCATGGGCACCACCGACTTTGTAGATTTCATCCACTCCAGCAACGGAAGCTGCCGCTAAGATAGCAGCTGGAACTTTTCCTTGGCTGTCCGTCGGTGTGATCATAACGATTTTTTTGACCCCGGCGATTTTTGCGGGCAGGACATCCATCAAAACCGTACTAGGATAAGCTGCTGTGCCGCCAGGAACGTAGACCCCGACTTTTGCTAGTGGCAAGACCCGCTGTCCCATCACAACGCCATTTTCCTTCGTCAAGACAAAGCCTTGCTGGACTTGCTTTTGATGAAATGCCAAAATGTTTTCCTTCGCCTGTTCCATCACCTCAAGCAGCTCAGGGGAGACGGCTTGGACAGCCGTTTCAACCTCCTCAAGACTGACGGTTAAGGAAGACAAGCTCACTTGATCGATTTCTTCAATTAATTGAAACAACGCCTGATCTCCTTGCTGCTGAACACGGGCAATGATTTGGGCGACAACGGTTGAAACATCCTTCGTTTCCGACTGTTTCCTTGCCACAATCGTTTTGATTGTATCTTTTTGGGTCGAAAAAATTCTCATAATTGCTCCCTCACCTTCTCAATCACTGTTTGAATGCGTTCTTGCTTGAAACGCCACGTGGCGTGGTTGATCACTAAACGCGCTGAAGACGGCGCGATGTCTTGGATCACTTCTAGATCATTTTCTTTTAGTGTCGTCCCCGTTTCGACGATGTCAACGATCACATCGGAGAGACCTAACAAAGGAGCCAATTCAATCGATCCATGCAGTTGGATCAATTCCACCGAGCGACCTAACCCTTGATAAAACTGGCGGGTGATCTGCGGATATTTTGTGGAGACCCGCAGCGGGCGGGAGAAATCTTCCTCGAAATCCGTACGCGCTGCTACTGCCAAACGGCAGACCCCCATATGCAAATCAAGAAATTCGATGACTTCTGCCTTGCTTTCCATTAAAATATCTTTGCCTACGACACCGATATCCGCCACTCCGTGCTCCACATAGATCGCCACATCGCTAGGCTTGACTAAGAAAAAGCGCAGCTTGTTTTCTTCATCACAAAAAATTAGTTGGCGATTGTCTTTGAAGACGCCTTGCGCAGCGACTCCAGCTTTCATGAATAAATCGTATACGGCATCCCCCATGCGGCCTTTAGGTAGCGCAATGTTCAAATAGCCTGAACTTTCGTTGTCAGTCGGCACCTTTTGCCCTACATGGTTGAGCTTCATACCAAACCCGATCGCCCCTTGCTCTTTGCCTTGCCGACTCATCAAGCGATCATAACGGCCGCCATATAAAATCGTCTCTCTTGCTTCTTCGATGAATCCTTGAAACAGCAAGCCACTGTAATAATCGGCATCATTTAAAATTGAAAAATCCAGCCTTATCCGAATGGAGGCTGACAGTTGTTCTTTTTGCAATGCTTGGTACAGTTGTTTTAGTTCTGCTAAACCAGCTTGTGCTTGGGGATACTCTGCCAGCAGCTCTTTGGCCTTTTGATACTTGGTTTCAAAATCACCTGACAAACGTACCAGTTTCGCCAATTTTTCAGATTCTGTTGCTGACAAGCCAGCTTTTTCAGTCAGTGCATCCATGCCATGAGAACTCTTGTCCCGCAGGCAGTGCAGTACCTTTTGTCGATCCGCTTCGGGGAAGCGTTGGCAGATGCCATCCAAAATCCCCATATGAGACAGATCCAAGGTCCCTTTTCCCACCTGAGCCAAACTTTCCCAAGCCAGTTTTACAACCTCCAGTTGATCTTCCCATGTGATTTGGTCAATGAGCTCCAAACCGATTTGATCGATCTTTTGGTATTCCCCTGCTTGACGATCCTGTCGATAGACATCCTCCACATAATACACTCTGCGCGCTTCTCCAGAAGGTGTATTTTTGGCAATCGACAAGGTGACATCAGGTTTTAGCGCCATCGTCCTGCCATCCGTGCCTGTAAACGTGATGATGGAAGAACCACGCAAGAACTGATCATTTTGCTGATAGTTGCGATACTCTTCAAAATTGTTCGAGTGATAAGGTGAAAAATGATGCTGCGTATACAATTTTCTTAATTTCAGTTCGACTTGTTCGGCTGGTTTCAATACATTCCATAACTCTTCCACACTTATCACTCCTATTTCATGCCACTGATTCGGCTTTCTCACTGTTAAAGGCTCACTTTATCATCGATTCACCATCAGTTTTTCTAATAATACTAATGGTTTTGCCATAAATAAGCAATGGTATTTTTCGAAATATTCTGGAATTTTTAGTCGATTTCAAGAGAACATAGCGATGTCGTTTCTTTGTTGACGATTATTCCATCGAATCTGGAAGTCAGTTTTCCTTTCTTAATGAAGTAACTTAGTACTTGTGCATCCGCCATCACTTAGTTGCTCAACCATAAAAAAGTCCGAAATATACGACCATCTTGTTTCAGAAACTCGTTATCGATTACTCTATCTTTTGTACCGTACAAAGAATTGGCGCAAATGAAGCGATGATATGAAAATCACCCAAAACGTTCATTGTTGTACTTATCGCTTATATTACGGCACAAAAAACACACAGCAGAAGAATCAGAGAAAACAGCTAAATAGTACATGCTCTATAGCTTAATAAGGAGAGAAAAGTAAATGAACAAACTTATAGGAAAACAAATCTCATGGAACCACGCTTTACTAGGAACAGTCCTCGCAGGTATCGGTTTGGTCGGTCTTTTGTATGCCCCTGCCATCGTCAGCATCTTCTCATTGTCGATTGCCAGCTATTTGGCATTACGGCTGGTTTACGGTAAAGAAGCAGTCAAGCAGCTCTTCGGAAAACCCATCGAACCAGTGAAGACGATCAGCAAGTATTTTTTTCTAAACATCCTGATCAGCTTCCTCGTTTCTCTCGTTTTGCAATACGGACTAAAGTGGGATCTCACGGAAATCCAGTGAACGAAGGCTTTCAATGGTTGACTCTGCTCGTTATTCCAATCATGTTACTTGGAGAAGAACTCTTTTCTATCTTCTTTTTAGCGATCTTTTCTAGTAAATGTACCTTGCCAGTTGCCAGCATCCTTTCCGCGATCATCTTTGGCTTGGTTCATTACAGCACTTATGACAACGGCAATGTTTTCCATACCTTGGTCCATATTCTTTTCATTCAAGGGGTGGCGCGCTTGCTATTTAACCAAGCTGCCATCAAGAGCAACTCGATCCTGACTAGTTGGGGCACACATGTCTTGTTCGACCTGTTTGCTATTTTAGTGGCTTATCTGACTGCTTGAGAAAAACGAAAAAGACTGATTCAATTGAAATCAGTCTTTTTTGATACAACAACTAGTTACCTGAGTATCCCTCCCTGAAAAGAAGCATTGATCGCTTTTGTGCCTTTCACGAGGTTGGGTGTTTGTTCTATTCGCTGTGTTTCATAAGAAAATGTCCTTACTTTTTAAAGGGATCCTCTTTTACTTTCTCACAAATTTCTGCTTCACTGTACACCTTCATCAGCCGCTTGACTTCGCCTTCGATATTAAAACGCAGGGCTTCTGTCGCCTTCAGGTTTTTCAATGCTTGTTCAAGATAACAAAGAAAAGTTGTTTCCTTCATTTTAACTCAGCCTCCTTGTCAATCGTTGGTTTTACAGGTCACTTTAACAACGTCGCTCAACTCCTGATCAATCCCTCTAGAAAGCAAAAGGATTGTGCAGACGTTTGCTTCTTAGTGGTTACACCAGACCGTGCTTTTGGAGCGCTTGTGCAATCCCGCCGTCTTCTGGACGAGCCGTCACCTCGTCAGCTACTGCCAATAGCTGTTCACAGGCATTGCCCATCGCAATTCCTGTCGCAACGGCTTCAAACATTTCGACATCATTATGGCCGTCACCAAACGCCAAGGTATCTTTGTTATCGATCCCTAGATGGTTCAAGAGAAAATCGATGGCTGTTTTCTTGTGGATATTCTTGATGCCGATCTCGCCACTGTCTTTGCCAAAAACAGGAACTGTGCTGCGAATCATTTGGAATTGTTCGTGGTATTGGTCATGGACCTGTTCATAAGGAATGGAATGATTGATGAAGGAAACTTTGTTCACGTCATCGTAATCGATTTTCGCTTCGTCCTCGATCAATAAATCAAGGAACCACTGAATAGTTTGAACACGTTGTTTTCCTGCTTCACTTTCAACAGGCTCACCTGCTAAGACGATCTCAATCAATCGATTTCGTAAATTGGTACTTGCAAATAATCCTTGATTCGATTCCAAGTAATACTCGATTTGGTTTGCTTTTAAGAAATCGATCAGTCTTAATAAGGCTTCCTTTTCAAAAACTTTGTGCAAAATCACCTCATCGTGCACCTCGCAATAACCGCCGCCGGCACCAATCATTCCACTTAAAGGCAGTGCCAGTACATCTTCTGTGATTTCGGCTTTTGAACGACCCGTACACAAGAAAAACTCATGCCCCTTCTTATGTGCCGCTGTGATCGCTTGGCGAGCACTTTCTGGTACGTTTCCCGCATCATCGCACAATGTTCCATCTACATCTAAAAAGACAATTTTCTTAGTCATTTCATTCCCTCTTTCCTAACCCAATCAATAAAGCGCTCACATGAATCTACTTGCTGAATCCAAGATGTCACCATCAGCCGCTTGCTATTAGTATAACAAATCACAAGATAACCTCGCTAGACTATTTTACTGACTCATACATAAACACGCTCTCGTTTTTTCTCGATGCCCTTTATCCTTGATGATCGTCAAATGGCTTTTATTTGATCACTTTTAAGGTGACTTATCCTTTGCGTAGCTTACTCTTCACTTAAATAAATCAACCCCCATTTAGGTAGTTGGTTAGTTGCATGACCCGTAAGCTCGCGATAATAGTACCGTTTGTCATGCTTGATCATACTGATAATTTCCTCTTCCTTCATCCCCAGCTCTTGACATAGGTCAGTTTTGGTATTGGTCACAAGTTCCAGTAGAATTTGGATCTGTGCGTCCACAGCCAGAAGCGCTCGAAAGGTATCAAATAAGTTCTTTGTTCGATCATAGTAAATGTCTTCGAAGTCAACACAAAGTTCCTGATAATAAGTAAAAAGTTTCGGATAGGCTGTCAGTACCCCAGCGCTTAACAATACTTCCTTTGAATAAGACAGATAATCCTTCGGGTCATTTATTTTTTCTGATAACACAGAATCACTCCTTTCCATCCATGGCTTTTCTTCAATGATAGCATTGATCCCTCATTTAATCGTAATGATTTCCTTCTTCGTTAATCGCCCCTACATCCCTTCACATAAAACAAAGGCTTTATCTTCTAGTATTTCAAATCACATGAAATCCTTGGGTGGCATCCCGTTCTGCGCTCACCTCCAATGCATGATCTAAGGAAATCAGTTACTCTCATTATAGTTTTTTGTTGCTCCAAGCTTATAATTCCTTTTTGCTCTAGCAGAGGAATAAGAGAGAAAAATCCAGCGTACCCGCATTGCTTTATCTTAAGAAGAAAGATCAAAAGGAATTTATTTGCAGTGATTTTCCGATGATTACACGATCAACCAAAAGAACGAATGGAAATGAATGCTTTTAACCAATGCTGTGGCGCCTTCATTCCCACGACAGCACAAAAAACCAATGATCGCTGGTTTCGATCATTGGTCAAAGTTCTCAAATTGCATGTTGTAAAAGCACGATTTGTCCTTTCTTTTTGGATCATGCCAAGATATAAGCGAGGCTAAAACGTCCTCTTACACTGTGAGCACAAAAAAGGATCATGCATATAGAAAATCTAAAATCTCACGTGGCGCGTCTACCAAAGCATCTGGGTTTTCTTCAGAAAGCTTTTTCGGATCGTGGCTGCCCCACGTAACGGCGATCGTTTTGACACCCGCGGCTTTTCCCATTTGGATATCAAAAATAGCATCTCCTATCATGATCGTCTTTGTCGGGTCAAATTGATAGTGTGCCACGACTTTATTGATTCCTTCGGGATGAGGTTTGTAGTGGGTCACCGCATCAGAGCCGATGATTTCTTCAAAGAACGCCACAAGGTCCTGAGCAGCTAGGTTTCGTTTGACAACCGCTGTCTTCTTACTTGAAACGACGAAACAAGGTACCTTTCGTTTGTTTAAGATTTCTAAGACATGGGGAATTTCTGGAAATACTTTCAAGGTACTTTCTTCATAGGTTTGGTAATAGGCTCGGAAAATCCGAATCAATTCCGTTGCGGTTTCTTGATCTAATGGCTGTTCAGACATTTTAAAAAATGATTCTTCGATCGGTATCCCCATATAATGTTCAATGACTACTTCACTGGGTACTTTGAGTCCCATCTCTTTAAAAGCTGCTTTTGTCGCCTTCACACTACATTCTTTTGAATCCAATAAAGTTCCATCTAAATCAAATATCACACATTCAACCTGCTTCACGATATTTCCTCCTCCAAAAGGTATTCCATCAATTTTCTACAAATGCTTTTTTCATTTACGCAATATTTCTTTCCATTACTGATTATCTCTATTTTATCACTAAAAAAAAGCATTATCATATTTTTCCATAACCTTCTTCATTTATTGCTAATATACTTATATAAAAAACGACTCGCTTTGAAAACAGAGTCGTTTCTACAAGATAGGCAAATTTACCTGAAGGCCTATTTGTCAGACATAAAAAGTTAAACCCATTTTTAGCTTTTTTATTGCAAGATATATCCTTTGCCCCAAGCTGTACGGACGCGTTTTTCAGTATAGTCGTATTCATCTAATTTCTCATTGATTCGTTTCGCCAAAATCGATAGCTGCGATTTTCGGGAATTCGTGCCGCCGTTGCCCCAAATTTTCCAGCAAAGGTCCTCTCGGTTGATAAATTGCTCTTCTGCTAGATTATTGAAAAAGATCTGTTCTTGCAGACTAAGAAATTTAGGGAACGATTCCTTCGTTACTGATGCCTTTTCTAACTTGCGAGTATTTGGTGGCAAAGCCGCCAAAAATTCTCTCAACTCGACAAATGACCGATTAAGATAGGTCGCATTTTCCGCTTTTTCCAGTATCATTTCTTGTTCGTCATTCCCTGGCAAGATTCGAACGATCCGCTGTTGATAATAAGGAGCCAATGTCTGATTGAGCAATAAAAATTCTGGATCAGCAATTGTTTCACTGACAAATAAACAGTCAAATAACTTGGCACTTTCTATCAACCATTCCTCCTCTTCGGTACTTCTGCCCACGAACACTTCATGGCTCAAAATCTGCAGCTCCCGCTGCAAATCAATCTCATATGATATATTTTTCGTCAATATGATAATTCTCATGATACACCCTGCTTTCCTTTCTTATTTATTCAGAAATGAGTTGGAAATGATTTCTGAATACTTTATGTTGACATTATTACTTATTTTTATCAGCTTGAGGTGTCATTTTTTGTTCATAAATGGTGATCTGGTGTCATGTTTTGTAGGAAAAGGGGTTACTCTCATATGCTTCACTTAGACAAGATTGAAAAATTGCAAATGATGGATTGAGAATGTATCGATAGTTTGTGGCCATTCATTGATACATTTTACGATTCTTTTTGCTTTTGACTATTCCTGAACACAAAAAAAGAAGCTGAAAACAGCTTCTCTTACTCATAATTTTGTTTTGTATTTCTCGTCGTTTGCGGCACTCCAGCCAAATTGGTACGTTAGGGCAAAGGCTAATATGAAGGTGATCACGGAAGCAATAACGGTGGCATAAAACCCTTGATCTAAGCCAGTTTCTGGATTGATCAACGACGGGACACCCAGTACGCCGGTTGCTAAACTATACAATTTCCCACCAAATAGTGAAGTGATCAAGCCACCTATTGCTGCACTGATACTGCCAATCAAAAAAGGTCTTTTCGCAGGAACGTTGATACCGAATAAGGCAGGCTCGGTGATACCGAAAAGTCCTGATACACCAGCTCCTAATGTCACAGCCTTGATATTTTTGATTTTCGTTTTTGCTGCAATTGCAAATACTGCACCCGTTTGGCCCATTGCGGCTACAAAGAAGACGACAGCGCCAAAGTAACTAAATCCAAGTGTGGCAAACTCGGTAGCAAAAATTGGCATAAATGCTTTACTGATGCCTAGAAATACTAATAATTGCCAAGTTCCTCCAACTAACGTTCCCGTCAAGATGGGACTTACCTCATAAAGGAAATTGATAAGGTTTGTCACACCATCCATTGCATAAGTCAAAACTGGGCCTAGTACCATGAAAGTGATTGGTACAACCACGATTAAGGTCAACATTGGTACAAAAATCATTTTCAGTAAGTCTGGGATCACTTTCCGCAGTTGCTTTTCCACGATGGCTGCAAACCAAGCAGCCACAATAATTGGAAAAACGGTGCTGCTATAATCACGGATCAATAATGGCAATTGAGCAAAGGTCAACTCCAACCCCTCTGTAACCGCTGTCAAAACTTTGGGATACAAAAGTGCTGCTGCAATCGCCATTGAAATAAAGGGCTTGCCGCCAAACTTGGTTGCAGCTGTATAAGCAAGGAAGAATGGCATAAAGAAAAAGATCCCTTTGCCCATCGCGTCAATTACTAAATAAGTGCCGCTTGTCGTATCTACGACATTTAAGAAAACCAATAATGCCAAAATCCCCTGAAGGGTTCCGCAGGCACCTAGAACGCCGATAAATGGAATGAAGATGGCAGAAGCAATGTCCGAGATAGTGTCAATGATCCCCATTTTCTCAGGCGGATTCTCCTCATCTAACACTTCATCAACGGCTCCTTGTGTTTTAGCACCAAGAAGTTTTTCAGCTTCACTATAGTATTCAGTCACCTTATTTCCCATAATGACTTGTAGCTCTCCACCTCGGTCATATAACCCCATCACAGCAGAAATCTCATTGAGCTTCTCATCATTCACTTTGGAACGATCTTTTAGCTTGAAGCGCAGTCTTGTAAAACAATGGGTAACAGAATTGATATTTTCTTGCGAACCAACCAGTTGAATAATTTTTTCTGTTGTTTCTCGTTTATCCATTATGAGTATCTCCCTTTTATCAAAAATTAGTTTATTTTTCCGATTTCCTCACCAACAACTACTTCCTTTGCTTTAATTTCATCAAATACGGCCTCAGTCTGCCGATTCGTGTAGACGACGATGATCGTCTTTGGTTTTTCTAACCTATCAAGCATATTTAGATCTACATGGGCGATTTTATGTTTCGGAGAAACTTTGTCGCCCACTTTTACGAATACTTGAAAAGGTTTCCCTGCCAACTCTACTGTGTCGATCCCAATATGGACTAAAACCTCATCTCCGCTTTTCGTTACCAAACCAATCGCATGTTTGGTTGGAAAAACAGTAGTGACTTTTCCATAAATCGGAGCATAAATATCACCATCAGACGGTTCAATACCATAACCATCGCCTAACATTTTGCTAGAAAACACAGGATCACTGATCTGGGTAATATTGATCAAACGTCCATTACTTGGTGCGTAAAATGGTGCACCTTTATCATTTTTAAAAAGATTGAACATCATTGCTTATCCTTTCTGTTTGGAAAGTACGAGATACGCAGCCCCCAAAACCCCAGCGGTGTTTCCTAAATTTGCGAGAGTAAGGCGTTCTTTGTTTCTTGCTTTTGGAAAAACAAATCGTTCACAGCTAAGCCGCACGTGGTCTAACAATACCTGCCCAGCAGCTGCGATCCCGCCACCTAAAATGATTTTATCTGGGTCCAGCGTATTGGTGATGTGTGCGCAGGCTAGACCGATATAATAAGAAAACTCAGTCACGACATGGACTGCGAATACATCTTGTTCCTTTGCCGCATCAAATATTTCTTTGACACTCACTTGCTGATGACTACGGACTTTCTCCTTTAAGGAACTTTCTTCCTTGAATGTCTCGGCTAATTTCTTCATCAGGTGGACTAACCCTGTTGCACTTGCGATCGATTCAAGACAACCTTGGTTGCCACAAGTACATTGAAACTCTTCATCATCCGTCACATGAAGATGCCCGATTTCGCCGGCACAGCCGTGCCTTCCGACGACTAATTCATGATTGACGATCATTCCGCCACCAACACCCGTTCCTAATGTAAGAAACACTACATTTGCCTGATCTTCACCAGAGCCTTTCCATTTTTCTCCTAGTGCCGCTGCATTGGCATCATTTTCCAAGAAAAACGGACAAGCAAATGCTTGGGCAAACTGCTCATTTATTGGTTCGGTATGATGCCAATGTAAATTATATGCACCTGACACCGTACCATTGCTCCGATCGACAGCCCCTGGGCTGCCCATACCGATTCCCAAAATGCGCGCCATCGCGATTTGCTGCTCCACTATTGTTTGTTTGATCGAAGCGATGATCGTTGGAATAATTTGTTTCCCATTTTGTTCCGTGTTCGTTTCGATCGTCCACTGATGAAGTAGTTCGCCGTTCGTTTTTATAATGGCTGATTTAGTCGTTGTTCCACCTAAATCAATACCAATAATCAAATCTTTCATGCTCTCTTCCTTTTCTTCTTGATTTCATTCATTAAAGGTTTGCAGCCGTAGTTTATTTTCTTTGTATTCAATGATCGTAATACTGGAATTACCAATCTCTTGAAAAACATTTGTCTTGGGACTAATGCTTCGCACGAGATGGCGAATGACATTCCCATGAGTGACGATTAAACAATTACGGTCAGTTCCCTCACAACTGTTCGCCAAGATTTCTTCTAATGCTTTTTCTAAGCGCTCGTTGAATTCAGCAGCAGATTCAGCATCATGGTAAGGGTCTAAGGCTTTCATCGTATCGGCGATTTCGGCAAGAGACAGTTTGCCAAAGACCTCTTTTAATTCAATTCCGTGTTTTTCAGCAACTTTAGGATAAACTTCTTCTCCCAACACCGCTTCAAAGGAACCAAAGAAGGTTTCTCTCAACTCTTTTATTGCGTGGATCTTTACCGAAGTACTCGTTGTATTTTGGGCTAAAATCAACTTTGCCGTCTGAAGGGTACGACCTAAGTCACTAGTATAAACGTTGTGAAAAGGGACTTCTTTCAAGCGTTCACCTGTTCGACTTGCACTTTGTTCTCCTTCTGGTGTTAACGGCGTGTCTGACCACCCTTGCATTTTTTTGTATTTATTTAAATAAGTTTGTCCATGACGTACAAAATACATCTTCATTTTTTATCCTGCTTTCAGTCTTTCACGCTGAAGGGAAATAAGTGGATCATTATTCCCCTTGCGTTCGATTTGATTATAGCTAACACGATGACATTCCCAAAATCTCTTTTTCCATTTTGATATGTCGCTTCAACATATCATACCCACTGATATACGCTTCATTTTCGAATTCTGACATAATGTAACCTTCAAAATCAGATTCTTGAATGACGGGTAAGATTTCTTCATAAGGGATACTGGCTTCCTTATTATTTTCAAACATCCAATGATACTTCGCATGAAATTCAAAGGTATAAGGAATGATCGCTTTTAACCCTTCTTTATCCCATTCTTTACGAAATTGCACGAAACCATACATTCCTTGAACTGCTGGAAAAATCGCTGGTGAGGCGTGTAGTTCCTTCATTTTAGTCATTACGCTTTCTAAAGGCTCATCAGCATAGCGCATCTCAGCAGCGATCTGCAAGTGTTCTTCAGAAGCCCCAGCCTTGATGGCTTTATCCCAATGCGGTTTGTTTGGTTTGGTAGCGAAACAACCAAAATCGGGAATAAAGCCAATATGCTTAGAGCCGGTTCTCTTAACGACGGCTAAGTTTTCTTGAATATAAGGGGTTGATGGTGTTTCAGGATTATGGATCTCAATGCCGACTTTCACATCGTATAACTCCGCATAAGGTGCCAGTTTTTCTAATACTGATGGTGGAATCACAAATTGTGCTCGCAGAACCCTACAGCCCAGTTTATGAGCGCTTTGAATATCCGTAATGGCAGCTTTTAATAGTTCATCTTCCGTTAAATTCCGATCATGGCGCATACCCAAATCATTGCTGGCAGAATAGCAAATCGGACCAATCCCATATTTTTCTTTGCAGTCATTGACTAATCCCAAAAACGCATCGCTGACGTATGGGTATGAGGGGATCATCTGTGCTGCAACGATTTCGTAACCTTCTGCGCCACATTCGGCGGCTTTTTTTACACATTCTTCGAATGAATACGTGCCATTGGCATATTCCATCGTAAACGTGAATAGTGTTGCCCCTAATTTGATTTTACTCATGATTTGCCTCCTTTTAGTCGATCAACTCGATCGTTTTTTCTTGTCCGCTATCCAAGGGCATGAATTGATGTCCAGGACCGATCTGCATGTAAGGAACCCTCAGCATCAACTCTACTTTGATCGTATGCTTCCCTGCTGGTAACCCGCCTTGCTTGATCACTTTGACCTGTGCAGGCGCGGTCAACTGCCAGAATTCAGTCACACAATCTTTTAATTCGATCGGAGCAAACTCTTTCCCATTGATACAAAAACGCAAATCTTGTGGCAAGATTGGTTCGTCATCGACCGTAACCTCAAAACGATCGATGGTCGATAAGAAGTGGCCGCGGTAATAGCCTAGCCTTATGTCAAACTGATAGCCGACTTTTTCTCCATTGGCATACCTATTTTTTAATGATCCGTCCGTGATAACATCAACGAATCGCATTTTCATTGCAAAAGCCATGACGCTTCTCCTCCTTTAGTTGATGGTAATTTCTTTTCCTTCTTCTGCCGATCGATAAATGGCATCTAAAATCTGTGTGACCACAAATGCTTGTTCTGGTTTCACTAAAGGTTCTTTGTCTTCTCCCACAGCATCAAGCCATTGCTTGACCTCTAATACTTCTGGCGCATTGCTGCCACCTTCAAAATATGCAATGTTTCCAGCAGCGCTGAGGGATTCTTCGGTAAGTAAGCCGTTTTTGGCTTGATTGAAAATCAACTCATTGGTTTTGAAGCTCATACCGGCGTTGATCTGAGCACCTGCTTTCGTTCCACAAAGAGTGGTCGCTGCTTCTTTCGACTCTAAAATATTCAACGCCCAAGAGGATTCTAAAAAGATCGTGGCACCATTTTTCATCTTGATAAAGCCGAATGCTGAATCTTCTACTTCAAAACTTTCCGTGTCCCAAGGCCCAAACATATTGCCAGCGTCTGCTCCCGGTAAAGAACCTAACTTATGGAAGACCGAGCCATTAACGGAAACTGGTTCATAGTTATCCATCATCCATAAAGTGATGTCCAATGCATGCGTCCCGATATCGATCAATGGTCCGCCACCTTGTTGTGATTTATCAGGAAAGACCCCCCAAGTTGGAACCGCTTTACGGCGCAGAGCATGGGCTTTGGCAAAATAAATTTCTCCAAGCTCTCCTTTACTTGTGCTCTCGTGTAACGAACGGACTTCTTCTCTAAAACGATTTTGGTAACCGATGGTAAATTTCTTCCCCGATTTCTTCCAAGCTGCCATCATTTTTTCAGCTGCTTCTGTGTTATGGGCCATTGGTTTTTCACATAAAACATGTTTGCCTGCTTCAAATGCAGCTACTGTAATTGGACTATGACTCACGTTTGGTGTACAAACATGAACGATATCGATTTCGGGATCTGCTAGTAGATCATGATAATCTTGATAGTAATTTGCTCCGACAACGCCGTATTTTTCACAGGCGGTTTTCGCCCGCTCCACTTGAATGTCACAAAAAGCAACTAGTTCTGCTTTGTCTTGTTGCTGGCTTAGTGCAGGAAAATGCTTTTGATTGGCGATACCGCCACAGCCGATAATACCGATTTTTAATTTTTTCATTTTTTTCTACTCCTTCTTAGATCACATAATTCCGCAAATAGTGGGTACTTAATGTGACAGATTTTTTTACATCTTCTTCATTTTTTTCAAATGCTTTGTCTTCGATCTCAATACATGTATAGCCGTCATAACCGATATCCGTTAATGCAGACACGTATTTTCCCCAATCAACATCTCCTAAGCCAGGTAACTTAGGCGCCATGAACGTTAACGGAGGTGCCATGACCCCTACTTCAGCAAGTTTGTCTGGATAAAGTTTGATGTCTTTGTAATGAACATGAAAGATTTTCTCTTTAAACTCTGTCAGCGGCTTCAAGTAATCGATTTGCTGCCAGACAAAATGAGAAGGATCATAGTTCAATCCAATAAAGTCACTATCCAATAGTTCAAAAACCTCCCGCCAAATGTTCGGCGTAGTCATTAAGTTTTGTCCGCCTGGCCATTCATCCTCAGTAAAATACATCGGGCAATTCTCGATGGCGATCCGTACACCTTTTTCCTCGGCATATTTGATGATCGGCGGCCAAACGATTGCCACTTCTTTTAGATTTTCTGCAACCGATTTGCTTGGCATCCGACCAATAAATGTGGTCACTAGGTTGACATTCAGTAAACTGGCTGCATCGATAACAGTATATAAGTGTTCGATGATGGTTTTTCTTTTCACTAAATCCTCATCTAATGGATTGGGATAATAAGCTAATGCCGAGATCTCAACACCTTTTTCATGGCAGATCGCCAAGAGTGCTGCCGCTTTTTCGGCAGTCAGATGCTGCGTGTCAATATGAGAAACGCCAGCATAGCGTCTTTCTGCTTTTCCTTGCGGCCAACAAGCAACTTCCACGCACTCTAAGCCGTTTTCTGCAACAATAGCGATCATTTCCTCAAATGTTTGTTGGGCAAAAATGGCACTTACTACACCTAATTTCATGATTTTCCTCCTTCTTATTTGTTCAAAGAGCAACGGATTGATTGGTTTCACTAGATTGAACAGCGGCTTCCATGATTCTTAGAACTTCCCGTACTTCAGCTATTTTGATCAATGGTTCTTCTTTTCCTTCAATCGCAGCAACTACATTTTGATAAAAGTCTGTCCATTCAGTCACTACTTCTGGCAAGGGCTCTTCATACAACACACCGGCTGGTTGCGGAGCAAATTGACGGGTCGGTCCAGCCACTGTTTCAGCAATCTGAGCAGGCAATTTATCTAGTAGTTCACTCGTTCTGGCGATCCCTCCGTCACAAGCGAAAGAATTGATGTAGGCAGTTCCACGATTCCCTGCTGCTAACCAGCGAGGTTGATACTTCAAAAGATAGGTGGCAAGTTCAATATGGTAAGTAATGCCATTGTCAAACTTCAATGTTAAATTGAAGTAATCATCGACCTCGTCATTGATGATGCTTCTGATATCCGCAAAAATCGTGATTGGCTTTGCACCTTTCATCATTTGCATCGCTTGATCGATCAAATGAACGCCCCAATCGTACATCATGCCTCCACCGTACTTTTTGTAGAGATGCCATTCATGGATTCGACCATTGGCAGTATGGAGACGAGACTCGATCGTAAACACTTCGCCCAGCTGGTTTTCGTCCACCAGTTTTTTTATTATGCGAAAATCTCGATCCCAACGACGGTTTTGATGTACCGTGAAAAATACATGATTCTCCTTCACAGCAGCAATCATCTCGTCAAACTCCTTAACAGTTAAGGCTGCTGGTTTTTCATCAATGATATTCAAACCTGCTTTGGCGGCTTTGATCGTCATTTCTTTATGCAGATGGTTTGGTACGGTGAGAAGAACCGTATTGATAGCCGCATTTTCAAACATTTCCTCAGCTGAAAGATAGACATCGTATTTACTATCAGAAATATCTTTTAGTTTTTTAGGATCGATATCGCAAATTGCCACAATCTCGACACCTGCTACTCGTGGGGCATTTTTCTCATGCCATTTCCCCATACCGCCGTATCCGACGATTCCTAATCTGATCGTCATTTCTTTTCCCTCCCTTTCATTTACACTTTAAGTTTAGCGATTCCAAAACAAAGTAACCGCTTTCTATTTGACCTACTCTCATTTCTTTTTTACCATCACGAGTCCAGCACAAAAAAGCGAGGTAAAAAAGTAATGATTACTTTTCTACCTCGCTACTTCACTATCAATAGGGGTTAGGGCAATATAGATGAACTCATTTGCAGCCAACGTTTGCCTAAGATTAAGCTTTCCTTCAACGTCGGTCATTGCTTGCTGGAATTTTATATCTGGATCAGCTTTCAGTTTTAAGTATTCTAGGTCTTTTTTTCTTAACGAATGGCGATACCCGAGATCTCGCCAACCAGAAATCACATTGCCGCTACTATGATTGACCCGAAACATTTTTATCTCGTAGAGTTGCTGAGGCGCTAACTGAAAAGAAAGCGCAATTGCTTGGCACTTGTCTTCATCGAAATAGTTATCGATTTCCTCAATGTGTATCTTGTTCTCCTCCGTTAAATAATAAGTAACATTAGGTGCTTGATAATTGTACAAGATCAGGCTGACTTCTCGTTCTTCTTCGTTTTTACTGGCAATTATGCCCGGTAGGTTGATAATCAGTTCTTGATTTAAAAAGTTCATAAAGCGAAGGGCATGAAAGGCTGGTTTCGGAATTGATCCTTTTGCCAATAATCCAGCCCCCCCATGCAAGATTGCTCGTGAATCGATAAACTCGCTGAAAATATCAGAACCAACCCAATAAGCAATACCATCTACCAACTCCACAATAGCCGCCAAATTTTTTATCAAGTAACTTCCTTTGAACAAACTATCATTGATTGCATTCCGATTGGAGATCGTGTTGTTCCACTCTGTGATGTAAAGTTCCTTTTGACGATAACTGGATTGATTCAGTGTTTCTCTAAGCGCATTAATGACTTCTGGCAAATAATTTTCTGTTGCTATTCGTTTCGCATTTCGCTCGCCGCCTGTATCTACTTGATAAGGATAAATCAAATAAGATAAGAAGTCGAAGGCCACCTCGTTGGCTTCAAATAGCTTTAAATCTCTTTGGTAATCATAAGCCGAACTGACTTGCACCATCGCTCCTGGTCCACCGATTTTTATCGTGTCGCTATACTGTTTGATCAGCTCATATGTCTTTTTGTAGTGAGTGATCAATTCTTCAAGTCCATCGGTTCCTTGATAGTGCTCAAAGCTGAATTCAAACACCCACGTGCGGATACAGCTTAAGCCATAACGATTGCGGATATGCCGCATAAATTGCCTCAACAGATCAAACCATTCCTCACTGTTTAATCGAAATTTGAAGTCTTCATTTTCATAGACGAGGTGTTCACGAGTGGAGCTATGCAAGCGTCGAATCTTATACCGTAACTCAATAAAAGGGCGTAGGTTTTCTTTGACTAAGAAATCTAACACGCTATCGATTTTTTCAAAGTTATATGCCGTAGTAATCGTAGGATCGATATTCATCCCTTTCGTAAATAAATTCCAAAAGCGAATATAGGACAAATCGAGTTCTTTTTTCAGGCGGTTAACATGGTTACGCAAATCAGATTGCAGCAAATCTTCCGCGCTGCCAATATTCATGATCTGTTTCCATGGGTAGCTGTTTGATGTTCCTTTTGCATCAAACACAATCTCCTGATATTTTGTCAGTTGCTCTTCTTTGCCATCCGTGGGCAGCTGCTGCAAAAAATGCTGAGACGAATCACTGGGCTCGTTAGGAAGCTGCTGGGAAAACTGCTTGCGATAGTCACGGGGGGTATAGCCGTATCTTTCCTTAAACTTCCGATTAAAACCGTTGATATTGACAAATCCTGTCTGATCGGCAATCACTGAAATTTGTTCAGAAGAAGAACGAATTGCCGCTGCCGCTTTTTCAAGCCTTAAATTTGTTAAATACTCAGTAAAGTTGATTCCCACCTGCTTTTTAAAGAAACGCGAGAAGTAGGCTGACGATACATTGAAATACGCAGCGATTTCATCTAGCGTGATAATTTTGGTCATATTCGTTTCTAGATAGTGAAGGATCTCATTCATTCGCGTGTCAGTCGCCTTATTTAGCGGTTGATAGATAAGAGCAGTTTTACTGAGGTGATCTAAAAAGTTAGCAGACAATGCGAGCAAATGAAAGTCCAGGTTTCCTCCGCTTTCTTTTAAATAGCTAGCAATTTGCAATGAAGATTCATTGATTTTTTCTTGTTGAGAATAAGGTTGAACTTTTTCTGTTTTAAACGTGTAGCGGGTCATGTCTAAAACACTATTCAGCAAGGACGTTGACACAAAATAAAGCAACACATAGGTCTCATTTGTCGTACTATTAAGAGAAACGTTTGTATTCGCTTTCATAAAGAACAAGTCTTTTGCCACTAATGTTGCCTTTTTATCGGTAAATTGCAGCTGGAGTTTGCCTTTTAAAAGATGAATAACGAGGTTTTGATTCTCTGAGAACACTTGCTGAAATTCTCCAGTAAAAATCCTCAATCCGCTAGTAGAGGAATCTTTCCCAAATATGTGAAGCATTTCCTTCCCTCCTTTTGCCCAAATAAGGCAGGTTTAAATATCCTTACTATACCATTAATGTCAAGCAGGAAAACCTAATTTTCAAATAATTGTGATTTCCTCCTATCTGAGTTCTGTTTCGGCTGCGAAAAAAAACTTGACCCATAGAGTCAAGTCGCACTTATGAATATCTCCAGCTGTTTGGTTAAAATCAATACTTGATTTTCTAATACACTGATTCGGTTATTTGCACGTTTTAATTCAGCCATTACCTGCAGTAACTCTTCAGATTGTTGTGCCTGCTTATTTTTTTTGCGTGAATAAAGATCAGTAACGCCCGATTGTTCATACATTTCTACCAATATAGCGACTTTACTGTCTTCAACATCTACTTGTGTCGATGTATAGATTGATCCATTTGCTCCTGTACGAACTTGTTCCAATGTTTTCATCCATTCAAAGGCTTTCGGTCCTACTATATATCCATAATCAGCTTTGACAATCATTTCTTCATCTTTTACCCAGCCATAAAAATTTTTTTGACTTAACCCATATGTCGTTTTAATTTCATGTAATTTCATCTCGTTCCCTCCCATTCAGTCACCTGCTTATAGCGTTCATACTTACATTTGGCATATCTTCTGATAAGAATGAAACCGCTAATAACGCTTCTATTTTATCATATATAACCAAAAATAATAAATTTTTTCTATAAAAAAGAAGATAAAAGGCGATATGCATTCAGATTGCTTTCTTGTCCTCACTACTCCCATTTCAAATCCAACAGCTCCAGCATTTCATGGTAGGCGGTTTCGATCCGCTGGCGCTTTTCTTCAGGGACATTTTTAGCATATTGCCCATCTGGCAGATAATCTTCGGCAAGGTAGACTTGAAAATCAAAGGCCTGCAAGACGCCGTATTCTGGATCATAATAGGTACGATCAGGGATCGGTTCTTTAGAGACCCAAGTCGGATGCAAGGCAATCTTGCTTAAATAGGTCCGCTGCCCTTCTTTGGAGATTTCAACTTCTGGGATGACGCCTCGTTCGGTCCAATAGTTGTTATTGACGGTTTCATAACGTTGATTCGACAATAAGTTTCCCATTGAATAAATGATAAATTTCTTTTCACCGTCCTTTTCGATGATTTCGGTTGGTTCTGCTACATGCGGATGGCCGCCGAAGATAATATCAGCACCAAAATCGATCATCTTCCGATAAACAGTTTGTTGTTCTTCCGTTGGTTCTAAAGAATACTCGACACCAGACTGAGGCATCACGATGGTGATATCCGCCAAGCTTTCCGCTTCTTTGATCTCTGCTTCCACTTTATCTAACGACAAGTCTTTCAAATAGGTGTCATACTCTGCTTGAGTTAAGCTTTCTTCAAGGCCATTGAAGCCATAGGCATAGGCCAAGAGAGCAACTTTGATCCCGTTGACTTCTTTGACCAGGATTCCGCTATTATCGACCGTGACACCAATCGTTGCCAAGCCTTGGTCGTGAAAAGCAGCCGCCGTTGTTTTGATTCCTTCGATCCCTGTATCTAAAATATGGTTATGGGCAAGATCAATCACATCAAAGCCCGCGTCTTTGATACTGGCAACAGCATCGATAGGGGCGTTGAATAAGGGAAAACCGCCAAGCGGTTTATTAGGATTGATGGTTCCTTCAAAATCACCTAAAGCAAGGTCCGCCGATGCAATAAGCGGTTTGACTTGCTCAAAATCATTGTCAAAATCATAACGCTTCCCATCGTAAGCGCTTAAATAAACAGGTGTATGATAAAGCATATCGCCACTAGCTGTCACTGTGATGGTTTTTACTGCTGGCTTTGTTTCGGTAGAACTACTCGTTTCTTGCATTGGCTTTGTTGCTTTTGTCGTTACTGCTGTATGACGCTGTTCGGGGATGCTTGTCACTTGAATCACTAGATAAATCACTCCAAGTATGATTGCCAGCAACGCTGTACTTAACCCCACAATGATCCGCTGGTGTTTCTGACGCTCCCGTCTTCGTTGTTGTCTCATGCCCTCACCCTTTCACTCTGCTTTATCAAAAACCTATCTTCGTTTACGTTCTAACGAGATTCCCTGCTCCCTTTCCTGCGAACCTCACTAAATAATATCTTTTTATTAAATAATTATACTATATTTGAGATTCCTTTAATAGGTCGTTTTGTAAAGAATAAAAAAACAGCCCGATCGTGATCGAACTGTTTCTCCACTTCTATGGTAGCTGATTCCCGAATGCATCTTTCTTGTAGAACTGGACTAACCTCAAACGGCATAAATTAGTATCATTAGATAATTCTTCCGCTGTTAACAGTTCTGAGTAACATCGCTTGCGTTCGGATGAACAGCAGCAAATGATGAAGGCAAATGACTCCCCTTCGCACGCTTCTCTCAATAAAGACCAAAGAGTATCTGTTTTATCCTATAAGACTTACAGTATTTTCGAAAAAATTTATACAACAGCAGTACGTAAAATCTCTGCAAACCATTGATAAACTGTTTCCGGACATTCATGTTTTTCTAATTCTCGAAAAAAATCTTTGGATTCAATAAGGGTAATAAACTGAGTCATCGCATTTAGATGCTGCTTGCTGTCTAATGCAGAAAGGGTAAAGATATACTTTACAGGAATCGTTCCCAAGACATATACTTCAGATTCTAACGTTGTCAATCCCATGCCAAGTTTTTTTGCACCTGCTTCAGGAACCGTATGCGGTAAGGCAACTTGATCGAATATCACCATATAAGCGCCTTCTGATCTGGTTTGTTGAATGATCGAATCGATGTAATTTCTAGTGATGATCTTTCTTTCAATCAATGGATTGGCTGCGAGATAAAAGGCCTCTTCCCATGTTCTGGCTTTTTTGTTTAATTGTATCAATTCTGGACGCATCATATCCAACAGCATTGCAGGTTCTTTTGACTTTTTCTCTTTTTGAGACATGATAGATGCCGTTGGCGAGCAGGTCTCTTGTACAAATTTCTCTAAATGATGCCGCAGAGCTGACTCACTAGTAACTGTTGAATATTGTTGAATAACCTGCATCAAGCCGTCGATCGTCACAGTATTGGGCTTGATGCTTGTACTGGTTTCGAATTTGACATCTAAAAACAACTGGGTTCGTTCCTCGTAAGACATGATCGGGTTTACTACAAAAATCGGCTTTTTTAACGGATAAAGTTGAAAGTTGGGTTTTGTCGTAAAAATGATATCGTATGACTGATCAAATGAATGCAGTTCGCTTGTTTCAATCGGTCCCAATAAGATAAAAGAGGGAAAGATTTCCTTTAATTCATTGTAAATGATTGCTGAGCTTCCAATACCATTTGGGCAGACAACGACTCCCACTTTTTGTTGCACCATATATTCTTCAGAATTTCTGATCAAAAGCGCAAAGTGCATAGTTAAAAAGGCTACTTCTTCATCTGGAAGCTTTGAATCAAAGCTATCACTGATTGGTCTCAAGGTTTCTTTTACGATCTGATAAAGGTCATTATATTTTTCAAAAATTTTCTCCTGCATAGGGTTGATGATCGGTAATCGAAACAGCATTCGGAAATAGGTCGGTCGAAAATGACTATATAATTGCTTGATGACAGAGTGTTTATCCTTGAAACGAATACCTGAAAGCAATTCAAATCGCTCGACAATTCTTTCTACCAAGTCAATGATGACCAAATTTCCTTGAAGCCATTCCTTTTCATTCCCTAATGCCATTCCCAGTACCCACCCACAGAGATAGTTCTTTTCTATACTATTCATCACCCCTGCGTTTTCTAAAACTTCTTCAGCAAAGCGGTACTCCTTCATTTTTACTAACTCATGATCATTAGAAAAGGGCTTTAGATCAAATTCATTCAAGCCCATTCTTGGGTATAAAAAAATAAGGATATAGTTCAATTCAATCAATCTATTTTCAACTAACTCTATCGCATGTTTTTCTAAAAGAAGAGAAAGATAGGTATCCTGCTCATCCGCCAATTGTATTCGTTCGTTATGAATAAAGTAACGGTAAATAAAATCATCGTCCTTGCTAGTCACATCTTCCAAAATCATTCGAAATAAAGCGTAACGAATCATCAGTTCATCACCTGCTAAGTGATACCCCTCTTTTCTCGAGTAAATGATTGAAATATCGTACCCCTGCAATTCCGCTTGTAATTTGCGCAGATCACTCATAAAGGTTGTTTTGCCGATTTTTAACGCATCTAAAAAATGGTTGACCGACAGATAGTCTTTCTCGTAGTAAAAGAGCGTCAAAAAGATATATTTTCCTCGTTCTTTTGAACTCATCTCATAATACTTAAACATACGCTCATGCAAAAATGACTCCAACAAATATTCCTTGCTTTTTTCAGGCAGTCGGATCACACTTTCCTTATTCACGCTAAGTGGTAGTTTTTGGGCAGATAGAAACTGGTTGATTTTATCAATGGTATACTCTATTTGAGTGCGGTTCATAGAATAATTCCGCTGAAGATAATCGTAACTGATGGTCGGTTTTTCAATCAGAGCCATCATCATCTTTCTCGTCCTATAGTCAATTTTCACCATCAATGTTCCCCCATTTCTGCAGCCTACTGTTCTACTTTCAATGTAAATCCTTCCGCTTGTACATATTTTTGAAGCACTTGATCCACCTGCTGCTTTTCTTCTTTCGTAAGATCTAGAACAGGCAGTTTCGGTAACCCAACATCCTGTCCGATTGCCCGCAAACAGTATTTCAGCCCAGACGGAATCGTTGAGCATTTGCAGGCTTCTCTAAAATCATCAATACTTGCTTGTGCTTGCCGCGCTTGTTCTATGTTTCCAGCTACAAATTGTTCATAGATCGACACATCTGTTTTCGTCACAACATTTGCGGTTGAAGCCACAGAGCCATCTGCTCCTAACTGTAGCGCTTCTAAAATCTTAGAGTCGCTTCCCATCAGCAAAGAGAAATCCTCTCGATGATTTAATTCAAGATAGCCCTTAAAGTTTTCTAGATCACCGCTTGAATCTTTTATCCCAATGATCGAATCAATTTTGAGTAATTCCGAGAAAACATGACGATTGATGAAATTTCTAGTATTTGGCGGAATATTGTACAAAATGATTGGTAGTGTCGTTTGCTCAGCAATCACACGGTAATGATGAATCAGCTCTTCATCGGTATATTTCAAAAGATATGGTGTAATAATGGAAGCAGCATCAACGCCGATTTTTGCAAACTCATTTACTAACTCAATCACTTTATTCGTTGCGATATCTCCGGCACCTGCAAATACTGGTACTCTGCCCGATACTTCATCGACAACGATTTTTGCAAACTGGATTTTCTCTTCTTTGCTTAAGGTATGAAATTCGCCATTGGTTCCTAAAATAAACAACCCGTGGACACCACCAGCAATCAAATGCCTTACAAGCTTTCTAGTGCCCTCTTCATTGATGCCGTTCTCATTTAATGGTGTGACCATTGCTGGTATAATTCCTCTGATTTTCATTGCGTAAGCTCCTTTTTTGTCGTTGCTCCTAAGCTTCCCCCTGGATGCCATTTAAGGTAATCTTCTAAATTGATTTCTTTTGCTTCTTGCAGCAACACCGACAGAACCTGCAGCTGGATCATTTGGGCGATCACAGAGGAACGTGGCGGTTTATTCAATGAGTCCCCTTCTTGGGAAACATAAGAAGACAATGTGACTTCAGCACAGGAAGCTAGGGAAGAATCTTCATTTCCTGTTACCGCTAAAATTACAGCGCCATTGGCTTTTAAGGCAGCAAGTGCATATTCTAATTCTTTGGTGTTCCCACTATTACTTATCGCAATCACTACATCGCCAGCCACGACTTGTCCTGCCGATCCGTGCACAGTTTCGGTTGTGTCTAAAAAATAGGCTGGCGTACCGACAGAGGAGAAAAGTGAAGCTGCATAGCCTGCTACATAGGAACATTTCCCCACGCCTGTTACATGAACGCGCTTATGATTTTTTTCTGCATGGAGAATAAGTTCTTTGGCCTTCACCATCTGTTGATAGACTTCTTCTTCTTCAAGCCGATAAAATTGAGCATCGCTTTGGGCTTTTAAATTCGTACTATATGCAAACAAAACGTTTTTTTCATTCAATATAGATTTTCCTTTCTTATAGCAAGGAGAAATTGTATCCATCCTTCTCCTTGCTAATCATACTGTTTAACTAAATAGTTTTAAAATTTTGTCTAGTAAAATTCCGATAATATTGTAGTCGATTTGAGGAAATCCAGCGTCTGTGATGCCTAATTCAGAAAAAGCTGGGAAAAGCACCAAAGGCAATGCAGTCAGCAAAATACCGCCTAAGAAGGATGCGATGATCGCCCCTTTCAACCCGCCTCTTATTGAACCAAAGACACCCATGGTTCCACCCGAGAAAAAAGCAATCCCAGCTGCTGGCAAAAGCACAACGGGAGAACCCATAGCAGCCATGGCAAACGTCGCTGTTAACCCACCTATAAACGAGGTAATAAAACCGACAGGAACCATGGTTGGCGCATATTGGAAAAACACAGGAACATCTACTGCCGGCATTGATCCTGGGATATATTTTTCTGAGATCGCCACGAAGGCAGCCGTTAATTCAGCAATAAATTGACGCACACCATAAATCAGTACAGACATCCCCGCAGCAAATTGCAACCCTTGAATCAACGGATACAAGAACCATAAGTCGTTGCCAGCCATTTCTTGAACGACATCCATATGACCACTTAAAACTGCTGCGATCGTTGCAATGTAGAAAAGAATAATCATGAAAAATGCAACAGAGAAGACAAAATCTCGGAATACGGAGAAGAAATCAGGAAGCTCGCGATTGGCTGCTTTCTCTTTCTTTGCTTGCCAATTTTTCCCTCCAATGACACTGCCGATGACACCTGAGAACCAGTAAAAAATCAAGTTAAAGTGACCTAGTGCAACCCCTGCATTACCTGTCAGCTCATCTGTATATTTCTGAGCCAATTTGGGCAGCCCTGCTCCTGCAAAACCTAGCACCAAAGAACCAAAGATAACTGTTACCCAAGTGGGCATACCGTTCGAAATAAAAATCAACCCAATGACAGCAGCAAAGAAAAGATAATGCTGACCGGTTAAGAAAATTGATTTTAAAGGCGTCAATTTCGCAATAACTAATCCGAATATGAACCCTAAGCCCATAATCATTGATATTTCAAAACCATATACATCCATGGCTAACGCTGTAGCAGGCTCTACTGCCAGAACCGTCCCTTGAACACCAAATGCGGTCTGAAACAACGTGGCAAAATTTGCAGCAATCGTTCCTACATGACCACCACCAATATTAAAAATCATAAACCCAATGCCCACTTTGAGGACACCGCTCAGGGTCTCCTTCGCAGGCTTTCTTTGTGCAAGTAACCCAATCAAAGCCAAAATCATTAGCAACACAGCAGTATTTCTGAATTGGTTCATTACTAAAATTGCCATTCAATTTATTCCTCGCTCCATCAATTTATTTTGTTTGCATCGTTTCAAGAAATGTTTCTAGTTTTCCTTGGATCTCTTCTTTACTCATAATATTTTGAATGCCTATGACTTCATAAGGTTTGTTTTGAAAATCAGGTTCCGCTGCGATATCTGCCATACTCATAAAGGCATCGCCCGTAAAACCAATGAGGACGTCTAGGTTTCCATGAATCGTTTCAATGGGATAGCCGTTTTCTTCAATCACTGATTTTACTTTTATGTGAAGCAGCGTTGAACTCCCCATCCCCGCACGGCATGCAACCGCTATCAAATATTTCTTGCCATTACTTGTCTTAGGTTTTGCATCTGCTTGGATCGATGCATCATTTTTCTTTTTTTGAAAGAATCCCATCTTAACTCCTCGTTTCTTCTAATAGTTTTATAAATGCTTCTGGTGTCTGCACATTTGCTAAACGATCAATGATATTGTCCCTTGCTAAAACTTCTGCTAACTCACCCATCAGTTCCAAATGACTGGTCGGGTCTATCGCTGCCAAACAGAAAATGACTTTCACTGGATCATTGGGCGAACCAAATGAGATGGGGGTATTTAATGTCATCGCACTTAGTCCTAAACGACAAACCCCATCTTCTGATCGGGCATGGGCCAAAGCAAACCCAGGCATAAGCACGATATACGGCCCGGCATCTAAGACAGATTGAACCATCGCTTCGACATACTGTTTTGTAACGCTGCCATTCTTCAATAACGGCTGGGCAGCTTTTTTGATTGCTTCTTGCCAACTGGTACTGTCTTGTTGAAGTAAAATGTTTTCTTTTGTTAATAATGTAGTTTGCAAACGACGATTTCCTTTCTAAAAAAATTTCTTTAGGTTTTAGTAAAGAATTTCTCGAGATCATTCCTATACACACACTATAAGTGAAAAGTTCTGGCCTGAATAGACGATTTGAGACCGCATATTTGTACGCGCTTCCAGATTAAGTGAACTGCTCTTTTCAAAAAGACCAGGTATACTGGCTATTTTTTTTATTAGCCTCCAGTTTTTCTCGATAACCTTCTTGAGCAGTTCACAAAACTTATTCTCTCAAGGAAAAAGTGAACCAAAAATGGACAGATCTTTTGCTTGCACCCACAATAAAAAAAGAAGCTCTTAAATAAACTAAGAACTTCTTAAAGCAAACAATCTATTCATGGCTAAGATCTACCGTTTCAATTGTATTTCTACCCGTAGGTATTTTCACACAAATTTTTACTTACAACTGCTATTTTCTACTTTGCTTCCTCATGCTTCACAGGACAACTGCTATGACAATCAGAACAATGATCCTTTTTCACCATGCGGTACACCACACGGGTGCCATAGCCAAAAATCAGGCCGCTTAGAAATATTGTAGCAATCATTTTCCGCCTCCTACGACTTGGATCAAGGGTGCACTCCCTCGGAATGGTTTCTTCAACAGAGCAAATACCAATAGCCCAGCAATGAGGATTGCCGCGAAAACACCCAGCGTGAGGTGTCCGCCTTCAAAGATGACGTGCCCGAATTGGTAGACCAACAAACTGGCGCAGTACGCCAAGCCACATTGATAGCCGATGGCTAACCATGTCCACTTGCTGTCCCCCATTTCACGGTGGATCGCACCGATAGCTGCAAAACAAGGGGCACATAGTAAATTAAAGACGAGAAAAGAGTATGCGGCCACAGCAGTGTAATCGCCGCGCAACACTTGCCAAATCTCCGTCCCGCTTTCTGACAACTCCCCGGTTTGTCCGTAGAGGATCCCAAAGGTGCCGATCACATTTTCTTTGGCTACCAAGCCAGTGATCGTCGCCACGGCGCCTCGCCAGGTTCCCCAGCCTAGGGGAGCGAAAAGCGGCGCCAAAAGTCGACCGAAAAAGGCCAAAATGCTTTGGTCTTCTGTGACCCGCTGCAAGGCAAAGCTGTAGCTGGAGGTAAACCAGACAAAGATACAAGCCACAAAAATTATCGTCCCGGCTTTTTTCACAAAAGCAATGGCTCGATCACAGGCACTTTTCAAAATCGTTGTGAGCTGCGGCAAGTGATACGCTGGCAGTTCCATAATAAATGGTGCCAGATCACCTGCAAATAAAGGCGTTTTTTTCAAGACGATCCCTGAAAAAATCACAGCACCCATGCCGACAAAATAGGCCGATGGGGCGACCCAACTATACTGAGGGAAAAAGGCTCCTGAAATCAATGCGATGATCGGCAATTTGGCAGAACATGGCATGAAGGTCGTGACCATCACCGTCAACCGACGATCCTTTTCATTTTCAATCGTTCGGCTTGCCATCACGCCGGGCACCCCGCAACCGGTAGCGATCAACATGGGGATAAACGACTTGCCAGATAGACCAAACTTGCGAAACAGGCGATCCATGACAAATGCCACCCGTGCCATGTATCCGCAGTCCTCCAAGATAGCCAAACAAAAAAACAGCACGAAGATCTGTGGCAAAAAGCCTAAGACCGCACCGACACCTGCCACGATGCCGTCTAAAATCAGTTCTTGCAGCCACTGGGCGACTTGCAGCTGTTCTAGCCAGTGCACTGCTGTTTCGGGAATCCAGCTGCCAAATAATACATCATTGACCCAATCAGTACCAATCGTACCAATCGTCTGAATCGATAAATAGTAGATTCCCCACATAATGAAGGAAAAAATCGGTAGTGCCAATACGCGATGGGTCAACACGCGATCGATTTTGTCGCTGAAGGCTAAGTGCTGATCTGTTTCCTTGATGACTGCCAGCGCCAACAATTCTTCAATGAAGCCATAGCGCTCATTGACGAGAATGGCGTCACTGCTGTCTTTAAAGATCAGCTCTAAAATCGAAATCGTCTCCTGAAGGACTGCCTGCTGGGAATCAGTCAGTTTACACATCGTCTGAATCGCTTCATCTTTTTCGAAGAGTTTTATGGCAAACCAGCGTTTTTGCTGCTGAGGGATCGTCTCTGGCAAAATCGCCATGATCTCGGTCAAGCCAGCTTCTAGACGAGCATCGTAGCGGGGAGGAAACGGTTGTGTATTGGCTACATGCTTCGCTGCCTCGATCATTTTGGTTAAGCCGCGTTGCTTCAAAGCACTGATCCCTACTACGGGAATCCCTAGACCGTAAGCTAGCTTTTCGAAATTGATCTGCAAGCCTTTTTTCTTTAATAGGTCGATCATGTTGATGGCTGCCACAGTCGGGACATTCATTTCTAATAATTGCAATGTTAGATACAGGTTGCGCTCCAGGTTGGTTCCATCGATAATATTGATCACCGCGTCCAATGATGCTTCCATCAAATAATTGCGAGAAATCAGTTCTTCTGGTGTGTACGGCGACAAGGAATAGATCCCTGGTAGATCTTGGATCAATACTTGTCGGTCTTTTCGCAGTCGCCCCGCTTTTCGTTCCACGGTAACGCCTGGCCAATTCCCCACTGTTTGTTTAGCACCGGTCAATTGATTGAAGGTACTCGTTTTCCCGCTATTGGGATTTCCTGCTAATGCAAAGTGATAGGTCATTACGCTTCGACTCCTTTTTCGACAAAAACCAACGCTGCTTCTTGCTTTCTCAAAGACAATTCATAGCCGCGGAGCCGAATCTCCATCGGATCACCCAAAGGAGCTAGCTTCACCACTTCCAAATGGACGTTTTTCGTAAGTCCCATATCCATCAATCGACGGCGCACCGCACCTTTGGCGGCGATCTGATTGACCTTACCGCTTTCACCGACTTGCAGCTGATCCAAAGAGGTAATGATGGTTTGCTGCTGGGTTTCTGTGACATCGATTTGTTCCATGACCCGTTCATCTAAAGCGATCCGCGTCCCTTGGTGTAAAATGATGCCGCCTTTGCGATCTTTTTGTACCACAACGATTTCAACGCCCGTGCGAATACCAAGATCATTTAAATGAGCCGTGATTTCTTTGGTGGTTGTCAACGAGTCGATTTTGTATGTTCCAGAAGCCCGAGTTTGCGCCATTTTCATTGCTTCTTACTCCTTTTGTGAAGTGTTGTTATAATTAACCTACTTTAATTGAGAATGATTATCATTATAATAGAGCCATTTCCATAAGAAGTCAATCTGTTTTGGGTCTCACTTTGAATCTTCCTTCACAATACGGATTTTTTTTACTCATTTTGATTGCATATCCCCTGTATTAATTACGCAAAAACCTTGTAATTCTAAGTATTTTCCGCTTTTTTTCCTTGCATAAAAAACACAGAAACACTATAAATTGTGTATGTCGAATTCACAAGCACAAGATATAGTGTTTTTTCGTTGACTTTCTCCGAGACTTATTTATACTAGGTTTATAACTATTACAACTCGGAGGAAACAATTATGAATATCAAACTATTTTCGAAAAACAACTGCATGCAATGTAAAATGGCGAAACGCTTTTTAAGTGAAAATCAGATTGCATTTGAAGAAATCAATATTGATAATGAGCCTGAAGCATTAGAATTTTTGAAAGAACAAGGATTCCAAAGTGTGCCAGTCATTACCTCTGATGCGCAAACGATCATCGGTTTCCGTCCAGATCAACTACGTCAATTAGCGAGCTAAGATTTTTCTCAATGTGATGCTTTTGAGGGATTTGTCAGTCGTCCAGACCGCAAGTCCTTTTTTATACGAACAAAACAAGAAAAGAGGTTAGCCATTTATGAGCTTGAAAGAAATCAAAGATGTCAGTTATTTCAAATTGAATAATGAGATCAACCGTCCAGTAGATGGTCAAATTCCATTAAATAAAGACAAAGAAGCCTTAGCGGCATTCTTTAAAGAAAACGTTGAACCAAATACCTTAACCTTTGCGACTGCAATGGACAAAATCAATTATTTGATTGAAAGTGATTATTTAGAAGAAGAATTTATCAAAAAGTATCGCCCTGCCTTTATTGAGCAATTGTATCAATTCTTAGATGAGCAACACTTTACTTTCAAATCATTTATGGCTGCTTACAAGTTTTATTCACAATACGCATTAAAAACGAATGATGGTACCGCGTATCTAGAACGTTACGAAGATCGGGTCGCTTTCAACGCCCTTTACTTTGCGGATGGCAATGAAGAGTTAGCAATGAGCTTGGCAGATGAAATGATCTACCAACGTTACCAACCAGCAACCCCTTCTTTCTTGAATGCAGGACGCAAACGTCGCGGTGAGTTGGTTTCTTGTTTCTTGATCCAAATCACTGATGACATGAACGCGATCGGTCGTGGGATCAACTCCGCGCTGCAACTTTCACGGATCGGTGGCGGTGTCGGGATCACGTTATCAAACTTGCGGGAAGCCGGCGCGCCTATCAAAGGCTACGAAGGGGCAGCAAGTGGTGTGATGCCTGTAATGAAATTGTTTGAAGATAGCTTCAGCTACTCAAACCAATTGGGTCAACGGCAAGGGGCTGGCGTGGTCTACTTGAACGTCTTCCACCCAGATATCATCAGCTTTTTATCAGCGAAAAAAGAAAATGCGGATGAAAAAATCCGTGTCAAAACCTTATCATTAGGCGTGATCGTACCTGACAAATTCTACGAATTGACGCGAAAAAATGAAGAGATGTATCTCTTTAGTCCCTACAGTGTCGAAAAAGAATATGGCGTGCCCTTCTCTTATGTCGATATCACCAAGGAATACGACAACTTAGTCATGAACCCACGGATTCGCAAAACCAAAATCAGAGCCCGTGATCTAGAAAACGAAATTTCTAAATTGCAGCAAGAATCTGGTTATCCTTATATCATCAATATCGATACAGCAAACCGCAGCAACCCAATTGATGGCAAGATCATCATGAGTAATCTTTGTTCCGAGATCCTTCAAGTCCAAGCACCATCTGAGATCAACGGCAAACAAGAATACGAAGTTTTAGGAACAGATATCAGCTGTAACTTAGGTTCCACCAATATCGTGAACTTGATGGACAGCCCTGACTTTGGGAAATCTGTTCGAGCAATGACTCGTGCCTTGACCTTTGTTACTGATGCGTCTGACATTGACGTAGTACCATCGATCCAAAATGGGAATGCCTTGAACCACACGATCGGTTTAGGCGCAATGGGCTTGCATACCTATTTTGCAAAAAATCAAATGGAATATGGTTCACCAGAATCCCTTGAATTTACTGATCTTTATTTCATGTTGTTGAACTATTGGACATTGGTTGAAAGCAATGCCATCGCCAAAGAAAAAGGCGAAGTTTTCCATAACTTTGAAAAATCAGCGTATGCAGACGGCAGCTACTTCACCGATTATATCCAAGGTGACTACCAACCAAAATCGGAAAAAGTCAAAGCATTGTTCGAAGGCGTCTTTTTACCAACTGGTGAAGATTGGGCAGCCTTGGCACAAACCGTCAAAGAAACTGGCTTGTATCACCAAAACCGCCTAGCCGTTGCACCAAATGGTTCGATCTCTTATATCAATGATACGAGTGCCAGCATCCACCCAATCACTCGGATGATCGAAGAACGCCAAGAAAAGAAAATCGGCAAGATCTACTATCCAGCACCTTACTTGAGCAATGAGACGATCGGCTACTACAAATCAGCCTACGATATGGATATGCGCAAAGTGATCGATGTTTACGCAACTGCTCAAAAACACGTCGATCAAGGTATGAGTATGACCTTGTTTATGCGTTCAGATATTCCAGAAGGTCTTTACGAATGGAAAGAAACGACAAAACAAACCACCCGTGATTTGAACATTTTGCGTCACTACGCTTTCCACAAAGGCATCAAATCGATCTACTATGTACGGACCTTTACAGATGATGCAGAAGAGATCGGCAGCAACCAATGTGAAAGCTGCGTCATCTAATCCAACTTTTGCCTGAAAACGAACCAACCGCCTGCCCCTGCTCTTTCTTGACAGCGGGTCGGCTGTTGTCTTGATACGATTATTGGAGGAACCGACTATGGGTAAGACTTACTATGAAGCAATCAACTGGAATGAGATCGAAGATATCATCGATAAATCCACTTGGGAAAAATTAACAGAACAATTCTGGTTAGATACGCGGATCCCTTTATCAAATGACCTTGATGACTGGCGGACGCTATCTCCATTAGAAAAAACAACGGTGGGCTACGTCTTTGGCGGCTTGACTTTATTAGATACCGTTCAATCAGAAAGCGGTATGGATCAACTGCGTAAAGATGTCCGCACCCCACATGAAGAAGCGGTCTTGAACAACATCCAATTTATGGAATCTGTCCATGCAAAAAGCTATTCATCGATTTTCAGCACCCTGAATACAAAAGCGGAGATCGCTGATATTTTTGAATGGACCAACACCAATCCATATTTGCAAAAGAAAGCCGAACGAATCAATGAGATCTACAAAAATGGCACACCGCTAGAGAAAAAAATCGCCAGTGTATTTCTAGAGACCTTCTTATTCTATTCAGGTTTCTATACACCCCTTTACTACTTAGGCAATAACAAACTAGCGAACGTAGCGGAGATCATCAAATTGATCATTCGTGACGAATCCGTTCACGGCACGTATATCGGCTACAAATTCCAATTAGGTTTCAACGAATTACCAGAAGACGAACAGCAAAAGCTGAAAGACTGGATGTACGACTTGTTGTATGAGTTGTATGAAAATGAAGAGCGTTATACCGAAGAATTATACGATGAGATCGGCTGGACCGAAGAAGTCAAAACCTTCTTGCGTTACAATGCCAATAAGGCTTTGATGAATCTAGGTCAAGACCCGCTTTTCCCAGATACCGCCAACGATGTCAATCCAATCGTCATGAACGGTATTTCAACTGGTACCAGCAACCACGACTTCTTCTCACAAGTTGGGAACGGGTATCTGCTTGGTTCCGTAGAAGCGATGAAAGACGATGACTACTTCATCGGACTTGATTGATCTGCTGACAAAAAAACACCTTGTTTCTCGCCAATTGAGGGTGAGAAACAAGGTGTTTTTTAGTGAGCCAACTGGTCTTTGATAAAGGTCAACGTTTCTGTCAAACAGGCCTGTGCTTGGGGCAAGCTATAATTAAATTGGTATTCGTGGGTCACCGTTTCCGAATCCCCTTTGTAAAAGCGACTCGTCACGGGAATATCAAGAGCTTGCAGCTGGTTGGCAAAGGCAATGCCTTGGTCTTCAAAGGAATAGGCATTGCCATCCGTGATATACGTTGGTGGAAAATCAGCCGTCAATTTATCCACCAGTGAGATCTCCTGCAGTTGGGGACTATCTTGCCATTCTTTTTTGCCTAATAACGACCAAGCCACCGTTTTGACAAAGAATTTCATAAAGCGATCATCTGAAGAAGTCCCAGCGATCTGCTTCAAATCAAGCGGTCCGCAATAGGAAATAAACCCTTTCAGGGCCGATGCAGGAATGTCTTGATCAAAGGACATTTCCTTCGCATACGCTGGATTGGTTTGCAGCGCCACATATTGCCCAGCGATTTGGGCTCCTGCAGAATCCCCGCCGAAGAAGAGTTGATCGAAATCCAGCATGGGGTATGCTTGGGCATCTGCTTTGATCGAGTCTACCGCTTGGGCTAATTGTTTGACCTGTCCAGGATAATGCAGACTTGGTGCCCATTCATAATTAATCGAAATCACAGCGGCTTTGGTTTCATCGACGACATAGGTCGCAAACTCTTTGACCCCTTCTTTGTCTCCGCCGACATAGCCGCCCCCATGGACCCAAAAAATGACTGGAACAGGGCCTTGTGCCTCTTTGGGATAATATAGATCAAAGGTACTATGTTGATAATCCGATTGATACGTCAAGTCCTGTTTGACCGTCACATTCGGCAAACTTTTTTGATAAGCTGCCTCATCCTTGATGGTCACTTCTTGGTTAAACAGATGACCGATCAAAAAAGCCCCCGGTCGTGGGGAGAGTTGAAAAGCCAGAAAAACGGCAGCTAAGAGTCCGATCAGGACAATCGCCACCCACATGAAAAAGCGCAGAATTTTTTTCAAGTAAAAGCTCCTTCCTTCTTTCTGTTTCAGCTTTTTCATTTAACCATGTTTTTTTAGCAAATTCAATGACAATCGCTAAAGATTAAAAAAGGATGATACCAATAGGCATCATCCTTAAAATAACATCGTTTATAATGGCAACATCATAAACAAACCAGCAGCGATCGCTGCCCCGATCATTGGACCGATGATTGGTACTAACGCATAGCCCCAATCGGAAGTCCCTTTGTTTTTGATTGGCAAGATTTGGTGAGCGATCCGTGGTCCTAAGTCCCGTGCCGGGTTGATGGCATAGCCTGTTGGTCCACCAAGCGACAGCCCGATCGCTAAGATCAAGATCCCAACGACGATGGGATTTAATCCATCCGTAAAGGTATTGGCACCAAAAGCCAATAAGCCAAAGACTAAGACAAAGGTTCCAATCACTTCAGTGATGGTATTCGATACTAAATTACGAACCGCAGGCCCTGTTGCAAAGGTGCCTAAAATCGCGCCTTGGTCTTTTGTTTCATCCCATAATGGCAAGTAGTTGAGCCAAACGAGGATCGCCCCTACGATCGCACCAGCAATTTGTGCCAGCATAAACGGTACAGCCAAGCTCCAAGAAAAATTCCCCGTCATCGCCATGCCTAATGTAACGGCTGGATTCAAGTGAGCAGGTCCCATGTACCCTGAAACGTAAACGGCAATCGTTACCGCTGTCGCCCAGCCCATTGCGATCACGATCCAGCCAGAGGCTTCTGCTTTACTCTTTTTCAGATTGACAGCCGCACACACACCATCCCCTAACAAAACCAAAATAGCCGTTCCTAGAAATTCACTAAAGATCTGGGTTGTTTCATTCATCTTTTTTTCCTCCTTTTAAGGCTGTTAAATCTGATTCTGCGATCACTTGGTTCAATTCTGCTACATGGGCTGCTTTTTCTTCCTCGCTCCAGCCAAAGAAGTCGGTCATAGCTGCAACGACACCGGCTTTGACTTCATCTAAGGTGTCTCGCATAAATAGGATATGGTTGGTCCGACGCAATAGATAATCGACAGGCGTCAGAACCATTTCTTCATGCAAGGAATAGTTCAAGGCCGTACTTTCTTTTTCATCTAAGCCCTCAAACTTCGTCTTGTAGTTCAACACTTGGGGAAGATTCGACCCATAAAGATGAGCCAAATACGTCGCAGCGGCTTCATCGAATCCAGCGGCTTGCGCTTGGTCAGCCAGCTTCGCTAATTCTTCCTCTACATTGGCTGCATCAAGCTCACCACCAGAAACTGGGTACGTGGTTGAATCCACCAACTCGAAGGATGCACCGCTTTCTTGGAGCAATTCATTGATCCGTTTAACTGCTCCTTCCGCCATCAAGCGATAATCGGTGATTTTCCCCCCTGCCAACGTCAATAGTCCGTCTTTTGAGCGTTCCAAACTGCTGCCGCGAGAAACTTGCGATGGATCCACTTTGCTGGCTTCTACTCGTTCTTGTGCTTGTTTTACAGCTTTTTCTACGACTGGTCGCTGCCGCTCATCTTCAAGATACTCTTTGACGCTTTCAACGATCTGCTCAAAGCTTTCATCCGATAGTTTGCCTTTACCGCCGCCATTGTAATCAGACCCGCCATTATTCACAATCAACGGACGCAATCCTGCCCAGCTCGCTTCGATATCATCAAGGGTGATCTGAGCGTGAGGGAAGCGTTCATTCACGATGGTCAGTAGATAATCAACATCTTCTTGCGTGACCGTTGGATGGGCGAAATCGCCTGTATAATCCGTATCGGTTGTGCCAAAATAGGTCTTATTTTCTCTTGGTACCACGAAAACCATCCGACCATCATTTTTCCCAGTATCAAAATAGGTTGGTTGCGGCACTTTTAGTTTTTCCCGATCGACCACTAAATGGACACCTTTCGTCGGACGCATTTGTGGCGGCAGCTCATCATTCTTGTCTAATTGACGAACGATGTCTGACCAAGGGCCTGTCGTGTTGATCACGACTTTAGCGTGAACCTCAAAGCGCTCGTTTGTCAGTTGGTCCTCCACTTCTACCCCATTGATGATGCCTTGCTCATCATGTAAGATGCCGACGACTTTGGCTTTACTGATCATTGCTGCCCCATCGGCTTGTGCTCGTTTGATGTTTTCGATCACCAAGCGGGCATCGTTGTTGCGAAAATCAAGATAGACACCGCCACCGACTAAGTTTTCCGCCTGCAGCTGAGGTTCGCGTTCTAAGACCTCTTCTTTCGTCAGCAGATAATTTTCGTATTTACTGCCTGTCACATTCGCTAAGCGATCATAAAGATCCATCGCCACTTTGACAGAAAACAAGGAGAAGGTTGCCCCTGGTTCATCATAGATTGGCAAAAGCATTGGATCTGGTTTCGGGATATGCGGAGCAATTTGCTGCACGATCGCCCGCTCCCGCACGGTGTCAGCGACCACTTCCACGTCAAAGGTTTTCAAATAGCGAATACCGCCATGAACGAGTTTGGTGGACCGCGAAGACGTTCCTTCGGCAAAATCCTGCATTTCCAAAAGCACCGTCTTCATCCCAGCGGCTGCGGTTTGAACAGCAACCCCCGCGCCAGTGATCCCACCACCGATGATCAATACATCATAGGTGGTCTTTGCCGCTTCTTGAATGGTTTGCTTCCGATCTTTATGTGAAAAGGTCATGGCTTACTCGCCTTCTTTCTTCGCTTTGAATTTGAAGGTCTGAGTAGCTGCCACCGCTTGTTTCCAGCCTTCGTACAAATTGTCTCTTTCTTCTGCTGGCATTTCTGGTGTAAACATTTGCCCTTCTTCTGCCATTGATTTCAATTCATCCAAGTCTTTCCAGAAGCCAACCGCTAGCCCTGCCAAGTAAGCTGCACCTAATGCGGTTGTTTCCAGATTCGCAGCTCGTTGCACGTCAATGTCTAAAATGTCCGCTTGGAACTGCATCAATAGATCGTTTTTGGCTGCACCGCCATCGACTTTCAGCAATGGGATATCGATGCCAGAATCTTTTTTCATCGTGTCGATGACATCTTTTGATTGATACGCAACAGCTTGCAATGTTGCCCGAACAAAATCTTCCTTCGTCGTCCCACGAGTCAAGCCAAAGACGGCTCCTCTTGCATCTGAATCCCAATAAGGTGCACCCAATCCAGTAAAGGCAGGCACCACATACACTTCATTATCGCCTTTTGCTTTGGCAGCTATTTCTTCTGATTGCGGAGAAGACTCGATCATTCGTAGACCGTCCCGCAGCCATTGGATCGCTGATCCAGCAACGAAGATACTTCCTTCTAAGGCATAATAGACTTTGCCGTTGATGCCATACCCGATGGTCGTCAGTAGGTCATTGTCAGACAATTGTGGTTCTTCACCCGTATTCATGACGATAAATGCCCCAGTGCCGTAAGTATTTTTGATCATGCCTTTTTCAAAGGCCATTTGTCCAAAGAGGGCGGCTTGTTGGTCCCCAGCCATTCCAGCGATTGGTACTTCACTGCCGTAAAAATGGTAGCTGCGGGTGTGACCATAGACTTCTGAGTTGCTTTTGACTTCTGGCAGCATCGAGCTTGGAATGTTCAAAAGATCCAAGATTTCTTGATCCCATTCTAATTTATGGATATTGTAAAGCATCGTCCGACTGGCATTGGAGTAGTCGGTGACATGGACTTGTCCATCTGTCAGTTTCCACACAAGCCATGAATCGATCGTTCCGAAAAGTAGCTCGCCATTATCCGCCTTTTCTTGTGCCCCTTCGATATTGTCTAAAAGCCAGCGCACCTTGGTCGCTGAGAAATACGCATCAATGACTAACCCAGTTTTTTCATGGATCATCTCTGTATGGCCATCTGCTTTTAATTGGTCAGCGATCGGTGAAGATTGGCGGGATTGCCAAACGATTGCATTTGCGATCGGCTGGCCTGTCGTTTTGTCCCAAACCACTGTCGTTTCACGCTGGTTGGTGATCCCGATGCCGGCGATTGCTTCTGGTCGGATACCTGATTCAATAAATGCCCCTGCGATGACTGATTGGACAGAGTTCCAAATTTCGTTGGCGTTGTGTTCTACCCAACCCGATTTTGGAAAGTATTGCGGAAACTCTTTTTGTGAACTGCCGATTTTTTTCCCGTTACGATCAAAAATAATTGCTCTTGAACTAGTGGTTCCTTGGTCGATCGCCATTACATAATTTTTTTCTGCCATTTGATTCGCTCCCTTTAGTTTTTTATACGCTTTTCTTGTTAGCGCTTTCTGACTTGCTTTTATTTTAGCTGAACTTTCGCAATGTGGTTCGTCAATTTTTTTTCAAATTTCTAAGAAATTGACGAAATCCACTATTGAAAGCGTTCGCGGATCATTTTTTTGATCGTTTCCCGATCATAAGCGGTACCTAGTTCACTGATTCGATAAGTCGGTGTTTTCGTCTCGATAGCATAATTTGCCAAGATCAAATCATATTCTTGTTCCGGGCGATAGCGTTCTACGACTACGCCATTCAAATTTTTGAGATACAGCAGCCACATGTAGTAGAGGGCTTCTTTAAACAGTTCATCCATTTTCAAAGCGATCCCGACGCGAAACTCCCGATTGATTTGATAATCGATGATCGTGATCACGCTCAAGTATTTGACCATCGTCATCATCAACAAACTATTTTTATCAGATGGCTTGATATCAAGCTCTGCTAAAGCCTTATCCAATAGTTCGTGACTGATTTGCTGGATGTTACGACTGGATAGCTGCGCTTCTAACTGCCAAATATTTTCTCGATCAAAAACCTCCACATCCCCTTTGAAAAAATACACGCGGCTGTGGATCTGCAGCAGGTGACCATAACAAGTGGCTTCGATTTCACGGGGAACAAACGATGGGCGGTAGAGATGCAAAATATGTTCCAAAATCAAGGTATCCGTCAAGGCAGTTGGTGTAAACCGAGAACGCTGCAGCATATACACTTGCAGATCGTGTTCGGATAACACCGAGAACGACAGTAAAAAGACAAAGTGCAGCATCGCCTCCTCTTCTCTGACTTCTAATGCATAATGGCCAAACCCACGAAATACCAACTCCCGTAATTGCTGAAACAAAGGATCTTTCGTGTAGGGTACCATTTTCTCCCGTAAGACTTGAAAGGATTGAGTAGCAATTTTCAGTCGCGCCTTCATGATCCTCAGCCATAGGGACAAGCGCTGTTGGGCTTCTTTCGTGAAGGTCATGTTCAGACCTCGTGTGATCAGACCGACGTATTTTTCATCGATCGGCAGCGGCTGACTGTCGAAAGAATGGACATACCAAAAGAGTTCAAAATAGAAATAACGAATTTGCGTTTCTTCCCCAATCAGCTTTCCTTGCCAGATCTCTAACTCGAATTCTGCTAGCAAGCCATTTAGCTCTTTGATTTTGCGAAACAAGGATGACTCGCTGACCGCTAATTTTTGTGCCAGCTGGACAGTGGTCACCTCTTGATGCTGCAAAAGATGCTCGAGGATTTGAAATTTCAATGCTGACCGATAAAACGCCCATTCGATTTGATTGAGGGAAAAAGTGGGACTCATTTCAAAGACCAGGACACCTTTTCGATAATACAACTGACACTGCTCTTGGTAATGAGCCAGCTCATCTTGCAACTCCTCCACATATTTTTCCAAGGAAGGCTTACTGATGCCAAGATAGCTCGCCAGCTCGTGCAGCTCCATTTTTCCGCCCACCAGTAAAAGCTTTTTGAGCAGCTGCAATTGCTTTGCTTCTTTTTTTTCTAATAACTGATCAAGTCTCATCGGCATCACTTCCCGACCATAGAAAAGTTTCGTCGATTACATTAGTGAACCGTGGATGGAAGAAAAAGTCTTTTTGGGTCAACTCCTCCATCGTTGCCTGCTGCTCGATCGCAAACGCTAGTAAATTGATTTTTTCCAAAATATTGGCTTTTGATAAAAGCTGCGCACCAACGATTCGGCCGCTGGCTTGTTCGATCATCACTTTTCCATGAACCTGCGTTGGATCAAACAAGGAACTGGCGGCAGTAAACGCATGACAGACGATCGGAGATTCGAAGAAAAACCGATCCGACTCGGTCAAGCCGGTGCTTGCTAAGTACCACCCAAACAGTTGCGTACCGACTGTCCGCAATCCGCCACGAAACGGGGTGGTTTTGCTTGCCAGATTACGAGCTGCTGCGATTCCTGAGCGAACAGCATTGTTGACTAAGGGCATATAGACCGTGTCTTTCGTAATAGCATTCGGAATTTGGATCAAATCGCCGACCGCAAAAATATCCGTGGCAGAAGTTTCCAAGTAGGCATCTGTCCAGATGGTTTGATCACTGTGTAATTCAAAGACCGCAAATGCCTCTGGCAAGCGAGGATGAACGTTGACTGTCGTCAATACCAGATCGCTTTCATAGCCTTGATCGGCGGTTTCGATCCGAAAGCCTGTTTCCGTTTTAACGACTGCCAAAGTTGGCTTGGACCAATGCAGCTGCAAGTTGGGGATTTTTTCGATCTCCGTTAAAAAGGGCTGCAAAAAATCGTGATCAAAGTGCTTGAATAAAGGATATGACATTGATTCGATCACACTGACTTTTTTTCCGATCGCAGTCAAGGTATTCGCCGCTTCCATCCCCGCTTGACCAGCACCTACGATGGTAATCGACTCTGCTTGGGGCAATTGCTGCAAGAAATGCTTGGCTGCCTCATATTCCTTGTAGGTCAGTAGTGCTTCTTCTGGTTGTGGCAAAACAGTGGAATCTTGACTGGAGCCTGCTGCCAAGACGAGTCGATCATAACTTAGTTCTCGCTTATCCGTTCGAATCCGATGATCCGAAGGAAAAATCTCCAGAAGCGTTTCTTCTAAGGCAACGTCGATCGTTTCTGCCTCCAGCTGCTCCTTCGTACAAAAGAATGCTTCTTCCAGCGATGCGATCCTGCCTTCGATCAGCAATAACAAACCGCTTGGAACAAACCCAAGATGGGCTTTTTTTTCTATCAATAAAATCTCTGCGTCAGGGTATAATCGGCGTGCTTCACGGGCGCAGCTAACACCCCCAAAGGACCCGCCTATGATAATGATTTTCATTGGATCACCTCTCTCCCTTAGCTTAAATGAAACGCTCTCATTTGACGAGTAAAAAGCTATCTCCCTTACTATTTTTTTGCACCAGATATAGTAAGATGTTTTCAAATCAAAAAAAAATCTGAATGACCGTACCTTGAGGTTCCGCTGTCATCAGCCAAACAGCGCTCATTAAAAAAATCGCTAAAAAAAGAAAAATGCAAAAAAAAAACCAGCCAATCGAGACTTGGTTGCATCATCACTAGGATCATGCAACCTACTTCCTGATTGAATGGTTTATTTTTGCTATCGTTTTATCTGTGTTATTGAGGCTGAGAATCTTGCTTACAAGCACTACCAATCTTATCTGCTACGACGATCGCTGCTTTGACTTGTTCAACCGTAATTGGAAACGGCATCGAATGAATCGATTCTTCAGGGATACAAGCCTTTTCGGCTACTTCTGTTAACTCCTCGTCACTGATCGTTTCTACCCCTAAGTCTCTCAAGCAAACAGGTAAGCCAATCGATAGCGCAAAGTTGATTACTTCAAACAACTCTTTTTGAGGTGCATTTTCTAAAACGAGTTGGCAGATCGTGCTAAAAGCGACTTTTTCTCCGTGGGTGGCGTCATGGGCAGCATGAAGAACAGTCAAGCCATCATGAATGGCATGGATCGCTGCTAATCCGGCACTTTCAAAGCCTAATCCAGAAAGGAGGATATTGGCTTCGATCACATTTTCCAATGCTGGCGTGACCACATTACGCTCACAAGCTTGCTTCGCTTTGGCACCATCTTCTAAAATCGTTTCATAGCACAGCTTCGCTAACGCATAAGCGGCTTTGGTTCCTTTCGCCGGTGGACAGCCTTCTTGTGCGCCACAAGGCAATCCAGCATTGACATTAGAAAAAGAACGTTGAGTAGCTCTTGCCTCAAAATAAGTTGATAAGGCATCTCCGATTCCAGAGACAAGAAAACGTGTCGGTGCTTGCGCGATCACGACTGTATCGATCAAAACTACGCTCGGACTTTGGACAAAATACGCGTAGTCATCAAATGCGCCCTCTTCTGTATACAAAACTGCAGAATGACTGGTTGGTGCATCGGTTGCAACGATCGTTGGAACGATGATCAAGTTGCGGCCCTCTGCCACACATTTTGCCGTATCAATAGCTTTTCCGCCCCCTAAACCAATAATACAGTCACAGGCGTTTGCAGCAGCGATCGCTTTTAAACGAGCCACTTCTCCCCGAGTCGCTTCGCCGTGAAAATCACTTTCGACCAAAACAATTTCATAGGTGTTTGCCGTCTGATCTAATTTTTCTTTGACCCTTGCGACATCTTCTTTACTGGCAATCAATAAGGCGCTTTTCCCAAAGGTTTTTACAAAATATCCTAGGCGAAGCAATTCATCTTCTCCTTGCACATATTTTGCTGGACTGATAAAAGCTTTTCTCATTACACGACACTCCATTTCTTTTATTTTATTTTTAGTGCAGTCAATTGTTCTATGATCTCTTGCTCAGAAGCAGCAACTTGCAATAATGCAGCAGCAGTATAGGCACTTTCGATCAGCGCAGTATCAAATAAGTGAACTGTTTTTTCGGTCAATTCCTCCGCAAGTTCCAAATTCATTTTGGCACTGCCTAAATCATAAAAAGCGAACAGTATCTGGCCCTGGTTCTCTTCAAACGCAGTTACGATCGTTTCTGCATTTGTCCCGATTCCATTGTCCTCTAAGCCAGCTGCTAAAGTAATGGGAACATCTGGAGCAACTTCTTTGATCAAACGCTGTAAGCCAAAAGCAATTTCATAAACATGAGAGACGAGTACAATACCGATTTTATTCATCAAAAACACCTGCTTCGATCATTGCGCCAAAAAGAAAGGCACTGGACATCGCGCCGGGATCAATATGTCCCAAAGATCGTTCCCCCAAATAAGAAGCACGACCTTTTTTGGCAACAAGATCCGCTGTTTTTTCGGCAGCTTCTTTCACGACTTCAAAGGACAAGGTTTCTGCTTCCAGAGCTACGATCGCTCGTTCCCAAGTTTCTACCATCGTTTTATCTTTAGCTTCAGATTGTCCTCGACGTTTGATACCACTAAGCGCTGCTTCAAGAATCGCTTTGGGATTTTCCATCATGGCGCTCGTTTTCGCCATCTCCAAGAAAGCCGTGCCATAGAGGGGGCCGGATGCGCCACCCACTTTACTGATCAGAGTCATCGCTGTCTTTTTAAAAACCTCTGACACCTCCTCTACAGGTTCCTTTTCTAACGTCTCCATGACTGATGTCATTCCTCGAGCTAGATTACTTCCGTGATCGCCATCACCGATCGCTGTATCTAGTGCATTCAAATAATCTTTTTCTGCTTGAATCGTTTGATGAAAAAGACGAAGTGTTTTTAATGAATTTTCTTTTGTAAACATTCTTTTCCCCCTTTTACCAAGCGGTGTGTGCTACCGGCTCCGTTAAATAAGCCACCCATTCCGGTTCCAATTTTAATAGGGTCAATGAGATACCTGCCATATCGATTGCCGTCATAAAATTGCCGACCTTTGAAAACACCACATCGAGCTCACGATCCAAATGTTTCCGTACATCTTGATAGAAAATATATTGCTCCATCAATGGTGTACCGCCCAATCCATTGACCATCACAGCAAATTTCTCCCCATTTTCCCAAGAAAAAGCCTTTTTTAATTTCTCGATCATTTTTTGAGCGATCTCATTTGAAGAACACATCGTTTCCCGAGCATAACCAGGCTCACCATGAATCCCCACACCAAACTCGATGTCTGTTTCTGTTAGTGTAAAGCCTGGACTTCCCACTTCTGGTACGGTGGCACCACTCAGTGCGACGCTGATGGTTTTTAATTGACGGACAACTTGGTTCCCAAGTGACACTAGCTCTTCAATGGAACACCCCTGTTTGGCAGCAGCTCCTAAAATTTTATGAACAAAAACCGTGCCAGCGACCCCACGTTTTCCTTGCGTAAAGGTGCTATCCTCCACAGCGATATCATCATCAACGACCACTGTGCCAACTTCAATACCATCTAGTTCAGCGAGTTCCTTTGCCATCTCAAAGTTCATGATATCGCCAGAATAATTTTTCACGATCAAAACGACACCATTGCCGGTATTCACACTTTTGATTCCTTCGTAAATTTGATCCGGCGTAGGTGAAGTAAACACTTGCCCACAAACAGCTGCCTGTAACATTCCCTCACCGACAAAGCCCGCATGAGCTGGCTCATGCCCACTTCCACCACCACTGATTAAAGAAACTTGTTTGGCGAGTTCTTTTTGTTTTACGACAAATGTATTGGGAACTTGTTCAATCGTTGATTCATTTGCTTGAACGATTCCTCGAATCATTTCTGCCAAAACATCTGTCGGTTGATTCATAATTTTTTTCATTGCTTACTTCCTTTCCATACGTTGTGAATCTTATGAAAGCTTCTTCCTATCCTCTCGATATTTCGCAAGACGCTTCATAATTTTTTGTTATTTTTTATTTCTCTTTTTAAAAAAAAGTTTCTCCCAAAAAAAACTGTTAGCACCTCCAAAAAAACAAGCTTCTTGCTATTATTCAAATTGGTCTTCCTGCTTTTTTTATAGGTCTCCTTATCTATAACCTTACCGTTTCCAAGCTCTATTTACAACGGACAGAAACACTAATGTGTCCGCTTCCAAACGCACCTTAATAGTAGTTTGCCATGAAAAAAAAGCGTATAATCGAATTACGATTTAAGTAAAAGGAGCTGGCGTCGATGAATCGTTTTATTCGATCAAAACCACAGATACAGAAACAGATTTTTGCTGGATTTGCCTATACCTACCATGATCGCCTGCGCTGGATCCCCCGCACAGGGATTTTCCTAAAAAGAGAATTGCCAACTAATAAAGTTATTTTATTAAGTGGTGGCGGTAGTGGTCATGAACCTTCCCACATAGGCTATATTGGAAAAAACATGTTGGATGGTGCTATTATGGGATCAATCTTTGAGCCTCCTTCAGCAGAAGAGATTTTTCGTGGTATCAAGGCATCATACAACGGACATGGGACCATCTTGATCATTAAAAACTTTGCTAAAGATGCTCAAAATTTCTTACAGGCGCAAACATGGGCTGCCGAAGCTGGGATGAAAGTGGATCATTTGCTTGTTTCCGATGATTGTTCGATTGAAAGTGATACCTTTATCAAACGCCGTAGAGGCGTTGCTGGAACGATTTTTGTCCACAAGCTATTGGGGGCTGCTTCAGAAGAACTACTGTCATTAAAACAATTGAAAGAATTAGGGGAACAGATCGTCCCACGGATCAAAACACTAGGAGTTGCTTTTGCTCCGCCCTCACCTATCGCACACATTCGTCAGCAATATCACTTAGCTTCGGACGAACTAGCATTTGGTATCGGTATTCATGGAGAGTCTGGTTACCGAACTGAAAAGATCCATTCTTCTGAACGAATCGCTATTGAATTAGTCAACAAACTCAGCAAGCAATTTTCCAAAGCAGAGCTAAAAGACATCGCGCTGCTGGTCAACGGCTTAGGGGCGATCCCTCTTTTGGAACTGGCAATATTTATGAACGATGTCCAACAATTACTAGAGATTGAAGAGATTCGTGCTTCCTTTAAAAAAATGGGCAACTTCTTGACCGCCTATGATACGGATGGTCTCTCACTTTCCTTTTTTTCCTTGAAAAACCAAAAGTGGCAAGAGTACTTGCATCTTCCGACCGATGCCTTTGGCTGGCACTAAGTCATGTTCCTTTTGCCTCGACAAAAAAGAGCAGCTGTCTATTCGCTTAATCAAATAGACAGCTGCTCATATTATTCGCAAATTCTCGTCCACTTGGTTTACAGCCTTCTGACATCCACTTTGTCGTCATTGCCATAAACGCAGTCGCATAGAATTCTTCGATAAACTCACGATTTTCTTTCTTTTTGCTGTTGTCGCCCCATTTTATATCCAACATCTTACTGATCAAGCCCTTTAAGTGTTCGACATAATACTCTTGAAAAGAATTTTGACCTTGAAAAGATAACACATTACAATAGAATCGCTTATTTTCTTCAAAGTAAACGAATAAGTCTTGTAACGTCGTCATCCAGTCTTCATAAGCCAAATTATCTGCTATTTTTTCAATGGCTTCTTGCTGAAAAATCCAATCGGTCAAATCATATTTGTCTTGAAAATGATTGTAATACGTTTGACGACGTATATTGGCTGCTAGCATAATCTTTGAAATAGTTACTTTCTCGAAACCAATCTCCACTACTAATTGTTTAAATGCTTTGGAAATTTTTTTCTTTACGATCATTGATTCTGCCATCTAAACACCCTTATCTAATAAACGAATCTTCCATTTTGCTGATGCTTCCTTAATGGATAGATCTTCGACTCGTTTGGTTAATAAGATGAACCTTCCTGCCTTCGCTATACGAGTATTCTATCTAAGCTATTGTCTGTTTACAATAACAAATAATGAATATTGACAGCCGTTTTTTGCATTTCCTCCCCTTGATAAAAAACCAATCGTTATTTGTGTTGATAGAGCTGGTTTCTAGGGATCTAAAACAATTCGGTCCAACAAACAGTTAAATCATATCTAAAAAATTACTATAAAGATAACATAACACTTTTTAATCATTCACCTAATTTTTTTCAGCTTTCACTCATTACTCATCCCGATCAGATCAAACGTTTCCGTTGAAACGATCACTTCAAAAGATGGGCTGCTTGGTCGTGGGAATTTCATCCAGTTTGCCCGTTCTTGAAGATCGTAATACCAGCCATTTGTTGCTGCTTCAAAATCTTGACGACTTAGATATTGTGGCAGCTTTTGCCCATCTAAGGTGACCCAATAGGCACCTTTTTCCTTTGTTATCACCTTCAAGCGATAATACTCGATCGTACTGTCGAAAGTACCTGTTGTTTGAAACTGAATGGTTTTTCTTTCTCTGCCAGTTGTCTTGATCGTCGTTAGCTTGTAATGCTGCTGTTCAAAATCATTGCTCTGTCCATCATCTTCGTACAAATCGAATCGTTGATTTTCTCCTTCACCTATTAGTAGTTCGATCTGTTTCAACGTATCAGTCGCCCGTTGATGCTCATCAGCACTTGTCACAAAGATACCATCTGCTCTAAGAAACATCGGGATATCTTCTAAGCCGACTGGAATCGTGATCACTTGACCACCCTCATAACATGTGAATTGCTCGTTTAATTGGAACCATTGACTACCTTTTGGCAAGTAAAGGGTTCGCGTTGTCGCACCTGCTTCCAAAACATTGGCAACTAAAAGCGACGAACCAACCATGAAGGTATGAAAAGGATCTGCATAACAGTTAGGGTCTTCTTGAAATTCGTAGAACAACGGTCTGAGGATCGGATCACCCGTTCGATGGGCTTGATACATCAATGAATAGAGGTAAGGCAGCATTTGATAGCGCAAGCGAAAGGCTTTCCGAATCAATGGATTCATTTTGTCATACATCCATGGTTGCGTAACTGTGTTATCATCGTTGGCAGAATTGATACAAAAACGCGGTTGAAAAATACCATTTTGAATCCAGCGCAGTAATAATTCTGCATCTGGTGCACCACCAGCAAAACCACCAATGTCACAGCCAGTATTTGCTACCCCAGACAAACCCATCCCGATGATCGTATCGATATTGTATCGGAGGGTCCGCCAGTCAGTGAGATTGTCTCCCGCCCAAGTTTGCGCATAACGCTGAATCCCGGCATAGCCTGCTCGATTGATGATGTACGGTCGCTTATTGGGAAAAACTTCTTTGATCGCTTGTTTTGCCGTATAGGCCATCATGTTGGCTTGGATCGGTTTTAATTCTGCAATTTGTCCTCGTTCTGCTCCTTCGCCACAAAGCGCTTGTTTTTCTTCGATCCCATCGTATTCGCAATTATCGTTCCAGACGGTAGCTGTCCCTTTTTCTAAAATCGATGCTTTCAACATTTTTTTCCAGGTATTGCGCCCTGATGCTTTTAAGAAATCAACAAAACGACCTTCACCACCCCACCAGCGACCATAGTAATCTTGTTCACCGTCGCGGTCTTTCACAAACACATCATTTGCTTCAAATTCCTCTCTAAAGGGATGCTTTTCTAAAATACCCGGTTTCAAATTCACGATAACATTGATTCCTAGCTGGTTCATTTTGTTAAAAAACGCAATTGGATCAGGAAAACGCGTTTTATTCCAATGAAACACATACCTCAGATTATCTTCTTCACCAGAGGAATAGCCCGATGCTAGCTTAAAATTATCGATCATCATACCATTGGCCCGATGCTTTTCAATCACACCATAGATTTCTTGGTCACAATTTTTGTCAAGTTCTGCATAATACATAGTAGATGCAGTAAAACCTAAGCTGTGTTTAGGCGGCATAGCTTGCTTGCCGGTTAGATCGGTATAGCGATTGACAACTTCTTTTACTGAAGGACCGTTGATAAAAAAGAGATCGATCTCGTTACCATCTGTTTGATAATAGCTATAAGGGTCCCAATAACCACTGATCTCATTGCCCATATCAAATACAGACTCATAAGAATTGTTATAAAAGAGACCAATCGCTGTTTGGTTGCTTTCACTCAGACGAATATAGAAAGGGATATGCTTGTATAACGGATCACCAAACTCTGGATCGTGACCAATTGCGTCTTTGGCGGACATGCGCATTCGTCTGCCTTTTTTATCATGGTGCCCTGTCTTTTCGCCAAAACCATAAAAATGATCGGTTTTTGGTTCGATTTTATTATAATGGTACGCTCTGCCTAGCTGGTCGATCTCAAAAGCCCGTTCTGGCAAATCAGAGTAAATCAATTCGTCTTTCTGGTTGTAGATTCTGAAATGGAAGGGTGCTTTGTGGATGATCACCTTTAATTTTTTGGCAGGAAAAATCAAGGTATCTTCCGTTTCTTCACACGGGACAGTAACCGCTGCGACTCGCTTACGCTCCTCCTTCAATAAGGAATCCAAGCGATCCTCCCAAGCGGTCATTACTAAGGCATACGATTTTTCGATAAATGTCCGATCAAAAGAGGCGCGGATTCGGACAATATCTTCCGTGAGAAATAGTAGTTGAATCGTTGCTTCTTCGGTATGGATCAAGTAATCATCGGGTCGTTTTTCAAGATAAAGAAATGTTTTCACTCTCATAATAGTCCCCTTTTCCCTGAATCAATGCACAGTCCAAGAGACAGGGATTGAATTTTGAATCATTTATTTCTTTCGTAAAAACCATCGCAGCGATTTCACTCAAGACACGCAAATTAACGATTTGCGGTATCCCTAAAAACTTTCTGAGCCGAACTTTTTTCGTTCTCGTGTAGATCGATGCTTGTTGCTGCTCTTCGATCCAGTGAAAAAATTCATGTCCGAAAACCAGGTTCGCAATTTCTGTGTCGGTGCTCTTGATTGCCCTGTTTTCTAAAAAGGCTACTATCTGTGTGATTGCTGCCTCATTGATGAATAATTGATTAGGTGGCTGAAACTGCCCTAAGATCATTCCACTAGCATTTAAGGGCACTTGATTTCGCAATAATAGCTTGTTTTGTTTGCAGATGGTCCCCCTATCAAAGGGGTGACCATACATTTCTAAAAATTCTTTGGCAGCAGTTTTGCCGCATTGTCGTGCTTGCTCAATCAGCTCCACATGATCTGATCCTTGGTATTTGCAGGCAAAGGGATCGGTCATGAATAGATAATTCGCCCAAAATTCGTCATCGTATTGCGTTAGTTCCTGCAATGGTCGTCTTAAAATAGTCGTTGGATTCATCATTGTTCACCTGATCATGTTTGTTTGATGTTTCCTGCGACCAGTAAAACTTCTGTGTCCCCTTGTAAATCATCTAGCTCAATGCCCATCAATAATGCTAACTGTTCAAGCGTTGAAGCAGAGAAGTCCATCACTCGTGAACCAAAACAGACATAAAACTCTGGTCGAACAATGATCTCACTTTGATAAACAGACATTTCTTCCCACAATTTCGCCACTGCCTCTCGGTAAGTGGCAATCGTTGCTTTTGCTGCCAAAGCATTCGCTCGTTGCACTTTGATAAATCCTTTTTTATCTAAGATGCGAACTTGAGTGGGACCGTCATGTGTCGCTTCACTAAACACGAAGAAGGCATTTGTTTTCGCCAACAAGGTCGTTTGCTGCTCCGTCAAGCGCATGTCTTTGGCAGCCAAAGCCAATGCTTCTTCTTCCGAACATTCTTTTAATAGATCCATGGCTTTGACTTCGGTGGAACCAGTCGCAATCGCGGTCACTTTTGACGTCTGTTGATCGATTTCAATATGAACTTCGATCGTTTCTGCACTTGCTCCACTATCTATGGCCTTATCTAGTGCTTCTTGTTTGATGGCACGAATGTCTTCTGGACTTGGCGATGGGATGATCCGCTCAACGACATCACGCACCATGGCTAAAGCAACACCGATGGAAGAAATCACTTCCGCATTTTCTGGGATATCATATTTCACTTGATCTTTATTGGAATAATACGTAATCAAGGAGGAGGCACCGCCACCTACTCCTACTAAGGAGATTTGGTCTTTTTCTAGCTTGTATTTATCTACCAGTTCGTTGATGACCGGTGCAATCTTTTGGTAAGATTTTTCCATGATTTGGTTCGCGATATCCTCCACTGTCGTCTTGCAATAATCCGCCAATACTTGCATTGCTTTACGTGCAGAAGGAATATTTCCATAAGAAAAATGATTCGGTTCTACCAGACCCAAGACATTGGCTGCGCAAGAGTTTGTAATGGTGACAGCTGAACCGTCCTCCATAAGAATTCGGACATAATCGGCAGGATCACCAGGCTTAGGCGAAAAGAAATCGACCTTTGGCTGATTGATTTTCTCAGTATCGGTGTATACGGCATAATCAAGTCCTGCGATATGTGCAGAACGTGGGCCAACGTCAATGATCCCATTTTTATCCGCGCGAACCATTGAACCACCTGCAACGCCGAGGATTCGTACATCTAATGAACTGATGTACGTAGCATGACCACCCACGATAGAATAATCGATCGTGGGCCGTCCATTTTTGATGACACCGATATTGGTGGTCGTTCCACCAACTTCAAAATAGATCCCATTTGAAGCCCGCAGATACATCAATGAACCCATGACCGAAGCAGCCGGTCCTGACAACATCGTCAATACGGGACGACGCTTCATTTCAGTGATTTCCATCACCCCACCGTCACCACGCATGATCATCAACGGAACAGTTACGCCTGCTTGTCGAACGGCATTTTCGGTTGATGTTGCGGTATTTAGCATTTTTGGTAAAATACTGGCATTGATTACTGCCGTACGGGTTCGCCGCGTTAATCCATATAGCTTCGTGATATCTGATGCCATCGTAGAAGGAATATTTTTTTGCTTCGCTACATTGGAAACCAGCTCCTCGGGACCGATATCATCTACCCCAAACGCCATGGAAGAAACGATGACCTCCGCAGATTCTTGCTTTAGCGTAGCAATTTTGTCACCGATTTTGTCTTCGGATACTTCTTTTAGTTTCAGAAATTCATTAGCGATCTGAATTTCTTTGCCTTCTCCTAAAACAATATTTTTTATGTTTAATTGTTTCTTCGCGAGAAATCCTTCTAAGCCGCCTTTGGCTATCCCTAAAATCCCTACTTTCGCCACGTCACCTTCAATTAATGCATTGGTCGCCTGCGTGGTACTATGGGCAACAAAAATCACTTCTTCCGGAGCAATATTGTTTTCTTTCAAGCAATTTTGAAAGGTCTGAATGACACCTTTTGCCACTCCTGAAACATCATCGTGGGTTGTTTTGACGGAAGATTTCCCAATAATCTCATGCGTCGCATTATCGATCGCTACCGCTTTTGTATGGGTTCCACCCACGTCAATTCCCATCCGTACTCTTCTTGTCATGTTCTATACCACTCTTTTCTAGCCTTTTGTGCTGATTTTTTACATTAAAGATCCGTACATGAGATAGACAACGATTGCCATAATGACACATAGGGTCGCTGATGTTGGGATCCCAAGACGCATATAATCTTTGGACTGTACTTTGGCATAATCCAATGCCCAGACTGCTCCTGAAAGGGTAATGTCTAGTCCTTGTGGAATGATCGTTGTCACGATAAACAATGGATAGAGAAATTGAATCGGCCAACTTGTTACCGCAGCTACGACATGTAAAAGTGCAAGACCGCTTCCGACTAAGTTCATCGGCCCTCTAAAATGCCCTAAGACACCAAAGACACCAAACACGATCGCCAATCCTAATGTGGTCGCAGGAATCACTGGGCTTAATAATGCGCCTAAATAGGGAGCAACATACGCAGCTGCCGCATTGTAAGTGGCGATGGCTAACAAGAACGCCATCATCGGTGCAACACTGATCGCCCCATCAGACCCATACTTGGCAATTTTCCGACTTGCTTCCACAAAGCCGCCTTTTAGATGCCCTGTCGTGATCAGTGCAAACAAACTGGATAAAATAAAGGAAAGGATCACGGGTAGATTAAATGCGATCAATAAAATCACGGGCATAGCAACGGAAATCAGTGAAAGAGCAGGAGCACTTTTGGCTGTGGACTGACCTGCATCCCAAGAATAGACTTTTTTGGCTTTCCCGATCTTCACATTAACGATCGTCAAGATCACGATCAAAGAAATCGTCGCTGCCACGATCGCAAATGGGAAATAATCATTGTAACTATAATTCGCAAATTCTGGACTCGTCGTTTCGAAAATCGTTTGATACTGTTGGAAATTCACTACATTCAAGAAGGAGGCACTCACTCCCGCTGAACCAATAAAAGCAAAAACGGAAACAAGTGGTGAGATACCTAATGCCAGCATGATTGGTAAAACAACTACCCCGATAGCAATGTATGGTCCGACACCAGTTAACGAAGTGAACAATACAGCTGTAACCAAGCACAGCAAGTTGACGGTCACTCGCGGATGATCGCCCCCTAATTCCACGGTCTTACGAATCAAAGTAGAAGCAATCCCTGTTTCAATCAAAACGGTACCAAAGAATGCCCCGAACAACACATTGACTAAAACATTTCGTCCGTATGCTTCGGGTCCCGCTTGGAAGACATCCGTCAGCACTTCAACTGCGGTCAATCCCTCCATAGCACTATTGGACTCAATCATATTTCCTGCAAAACTAATGGCGATCCAAATCGCACTCATTAAGAAAAAGCCAACGGTCATGTTATAGCCCTTGATACAATAAAAAGCCATAAATAAAATCGACAAAATGACCAATCCGCCTAATACCTGTGTAATCATTTCTTTTCCTCCTCGTTTTTACATTTCTTTTTCTTACATCCCTAACAAATCAAAGTTTTCAAAGGAGATCACCGCTTGATAATCTGCTTTTGGATTTGGGTATTTGATAAAGACTTGACCCATGGTTTGACTATAGTACCAGCCTTCCTTCGCAGCCTCGAATTGCTTACGATGCTGAAAATGAGGAACAAGCTGACCATCAATCGTTACCCAAAAAGGCGCTTTTTCGTGGTTGATGATTTTTAAAAGAATCTTTTCGATCTGCGTTGGATAGTCACCCGTTCGTTTCACTGTCACTTTGACCTGTTCTCCAGGTTCCACATAAATCTCTTCTTTCAAGTAGGCGCCTGTCTTGTAAGCCAATGATTTCCCGTCATCTTCATAATGGGTGAAGTGACAAGCTTGATCTGGTGCCACTAAAATCTCTAAATCAGTGACCGCCTCAGAATGAAGATTTCTTACTTCATTCGCTGCAAAAAGGGTGATCGACCCACCAATCACAAACAACGGTACACTATCGATCGTCACAGGAATGGCTAGTGTTTGGCCCCCTTGGTACTTCTGTCGTGAATAAAAGTCATAATAAACTGCCCCTTCTGGCAAATAGACCTCACGGACTTTTTGGCCTTTTTCAACGACATTCGCTACGAGTAATGATTCTCCGACAACAAAATCAATGCCGTTGTCATAACAGTTGGCATCCTCTTGAAATTTCATAAAGGTCGGTTGAATAATTGGCAAACCAGTCTCAGCCGCCCGCACCATCAATGAATAATAATAAGGAATCATTTTGTATCGAAATTGGATCGCCTCCGCAATCCGTTGCTTACTTGCAGAAAACATCCAGGGTTCAGTCACCGTATTATCAGTATTGGTTGAATGAATCGAGAAGCGGGGTTGGAAAATTCCATTTTGGACCCAGCGGACAAACAACTCTTCTTCAGGAGCATCCCCATAAAAGCCACCGATATCACAGCCATAATTGGTCACCCCAGAAAGCGCCATTCCTAAAACTGTCGCGATGTTGTATTTTAGCGACTCCCAACTCGTTCGGTTATCCCCAGACCAAGATTGGGCAAAACGCTGAATTCCCGCATGCCCTGCCCGACAAACCACAAAGGGTCGGGTGTTCGGGTGCTCTTCTATGATGGCTTCGGTTGTGATTTGGCACATAAGATTTGACATGATTGGACGCAGCTGACCAATGGTACCGGTTTTCCCATCATAAAAACAACGAGCATCTTGATCGACAATACTTTCATATTCACAATTATCATTCCAAACACTGGTTACACCGTAAGATAAGACATGTTCCTTTAAATACTTTTTCCAAATCCTCCGTGTATGGGGATTGGTAAAATCAGCGAAAACTCCTTTTCCTCCCCACCAAGTACCTAAAGCATTTTTACCTTTGTCCATGCTGTCTTTCACAAAAATTTGTTCTTCTTGAAGTGCCTGAAAGAATGGGTGCGTTAAGAGAATCCCAGGTTTGACATTTGGCGAGGTCGTGACGCCCCGTTTCTCCATCTCAGCGAAGAATCCTTTAGGGTCTTTAAATCGCTCCTTGTTCCACGTAAAAAAGTAGCGCTGCCCCTCATGATTGCAATAGCCTGAAGACAACTGGAAGCCATCGATCGGTACCGATTCTTCTTTAGCGGTATCAATGAAATCAATGATCGCTTGATCGCAATCTTTAGACAGTTCAGAATAATACATGGATGAACCTAGGTAGCCCAATGCATATTTGGGTAGCATCGCCGACCGTCCAGTCAACGAGGTATAGCGCTGAACCACTTCTTTGATCGTTGGTCCTGCAATAAAAAATAAGTCAATGTCTCCACCGTCTACTCGAAAACGACTGTGCTTCTTCCAATAATTACTATGTGAGCGCCCCATATCAAAATCACATTCATACGTGGTGTGATAAAAGTAACCACTGGCAACTTTTGTTCGCTTATTGCTTTTTACATAGAAGGGAATGTGCTTATAAAGAGAATCGGCATTTTTAGGGTCATAGCCCATCGTATCGCGAGGACTCATAACCATAAAAGTATGACTTTTCTCTATAGCACCTGTTTTTTCCCCAAATCCGTAAAAGCAATCTCCCTCTACTATTTCACTGGTGTGGATTTTGCGCTTATTCGCATCTTCCATCAATGCAATATCGACGATATCTTTGTGCAAAACCAAATCCTCTTGGTCGTAAATCACCAATTGATAGGGATCCTTGTAGAGAAACACTTTCAATTTCTTGCCGATCAACCCAATCTTGTCTTCTTCTTCAATGACCTGAAATTCTTGTAAATCGACTCGCTGACGCTCTGCTCCAATCAACTGATCGAAGCGATCTTCCCAGCCTGTCAACACTAAACTGTAAGACGCCTCATCAAATTCCTCATCAAAGCTGGCACGAATCCGAATAATTTCGTCAGTCAAGAACATGATCTTCACTAAACAACCATTTGTTCGAATCAAAAAACAGTGATTTTTTTCTTGACTATCGATGACACTTGTTGCAATCTTCATATATACCTCCTTAAACGATTGTCACAAAAACGGACTTAGAAATCGCTTTCACTTACACTCAAAAAAAATAATTGCTTTCTATCTAGGAAGAGCAATTTTCTATGACCGTTTGCTTATTGATAATAGTAACTTCTCATATATTAATATACAACGGACAGATTTCGAGAATTGTCCTCCTCACTTCTGCAACCTGATTCTGGTCCCTTGGGTTGCCTTTTCGATAGCGAAGTGATTTATAAAACGTCGAGTCTATTCAGCAAAAAGGAGTGTTCAAATGGTTTTCTTTTATCAATTCATGCTGGGATTGTTTGCCAGCATATTCGTTGCAGCGGCAGCATTCGTCTTTCAGTGGCTGACTGTTTCTGGCGCACTGGCTGCGATTCTTTGCGGCACACTGGTCATTGGCTTTGGTCCGTGGTACAGCATCTTTTTGATTGGCTTTTTCTTTGCCAGCTCTGGCATCATTGGTCTTTTAAAGAAAATGCGCAGTCAGCCAGAGTCAGCTGTGCTTGCCAAAGGTGCTCGCCGTGATGCAAAACAAGTCTTTGCGAACATCGCACCAAGCATCTTTGCTCTACTGCTTGCCTTTTGGACGAAAGAACCGCTATTCCTTTGGGGATTTGTGGCGGGAATCGCTAGCTGTACGGCTGACACTTGGGGCTCAGAAATCGGCGTGCTGAGTCCAAGTCCACCGTGTCACTTATTAACGGGAAAAAAATTACCACCAGGACTTTCTGGCGGTGTCAGTTGGTTGGGAACTGCCGCTTCCCTAGCAGGGAGTCTCGCCATCACTGGTTTATTCGCAGCAGCCTTATGGTTGAACGGTAAGCCGTTCTCCTTTGATCTCTGGTTGACCTTGACTGCCTTAGGCTTTTGCGGTAGTCTTTTGGACAGCTTACTGGGCGCAACGATTCAGGTGCGCTATCAATGTCCTGTATGTCACCAATACACCGAAAAAAAAGTCCACCACGACGTTGCCACCAAGCAATTCGGCGGTCTTTCCTTTGTAACGAATGAAGGGGTCAATTTGCTGACTTCAATAGTGATCGTTACTTTGACTGTATGTTTCTTTTACTTAAAAATGTCTACCGCATCATAAAAAAAGCAGCAAAGCACGTCACTAATGTGAGGTGTCTTGCTGCTTTTTGACTCAATACCGATTAAGCAATATCCACTAAGCGGATCTTCGTGACATTTTTGTAGACAGACAATTCTTCGATCACTTCAGAAAAGCCTAGTCCTCGGGGAAGATCAATCGTATAAATGTTGGTATAAATGCGATAGTCTTCCATGAATTTGACATCAAAATTGACATCTTCGATCACGATATTTTTCTCTTGGAAGTACTCCGTCAAAAACTCTTTGGTCTCGGTGCGATGGATGTACTGGATCTCTAATTTTTTTGCTGTCGGTACGCGGACGATCCGCTTAACGATCGTCAATGCAAAGAAGATCCCGATAAAACTGCTTAATGCGATGGTGTAAAAGCCCATCCCGATGGCAATTCCTAAACCTGCGATCGCCCATAAGGAAGCAGCCGTCGTCAACCCCGTCACCGAGCGCTTCGTCACAATGATCGTTCCGGCGCCTAGAAAACCGACCCCGCTGACGACTTGGGCGATCAATCGTGCTTCGTCTGAACGAATCACGCCTGCTAAATCTGGATGATCCAGCGCATCTCGCATGGCACCTGTGGCGATCTCCACTTGGATCAAAGCAATGACACAAGCCCCCATGCAAACCAAGATGTGGGTTCTAAGACCAGCTGGTCGGCTTTTGTATTGCCGCTCGTACCCAATCGCTCCTCCCATGATCATTGCCAGCAGCAATCTCAGCGCTACTTCAGGAATGGATAAATGCATATCAACCATTTGCATCCCTCTTTTCTTCGTATTCTCTCTTTTAACTATAGCATCTCTGATGAAAAAAAGAAAAAAACAGCGCCGAATCAGCCAAATAAAAAAGCCCCCTCAGAAAATAAGCAAGTTAGCTACAAACCATTGCTCGCAGCTGCGCTGGCGCTACTGCACAAGCGCAGGGGGAAGCTGCGAGGATGGCTCATTTTTCCTTCTGACTTATTTCTGAAAAGGGCTGATTTTGTTTTACAGGTTGCTGGCAGCAGCCTCATCGATGATCACGATCACATCATCATGCTTTTGTAAAACAGAAGCTGGTAATTCGTTGGTTACGGGTCCTTCAATCATTTTTTGGATCGCATCCGCTTTGACTTCGCCAAATGCCATCAAAATGATTTTTTTGCTTTGCATAATCGAACCGATTCCCATTGAAATTGCCGTCGTTGGGACGTCTTCGACTTTATCAAAGTAGCGTTTGTTGGCATTGATGGTTGATTCAGTCAAATCAACGACTGAGGTCGTTCCTTCAAAGGATGCACCAGGTTCGTTGAAGCCGATATGTCCGTTTTGTCCAATACCCAAGATTTGGATATCAACTGGGTGATCCGCAATCACGCTATCGTAGCGTTGGCATTCTGCTTCTAAGTCTTCCGCTTTGCCGTTTGGTACGAAGGTTTCTTTGAATGGTTTTTTATTGAATAAATGAGCATTCATGAAGTAGCGATAGCTTTGTTCGTCTTCGCCGCCTAGTCCTACGTATTCATCTAAGTTGACTGAAGTCATTTCTGAAAAATCAACTTCACTGGCAGTCATTTCTGCATAAAGGGTCTCTGGCGTGCTTCCTGTTGCTAAGCCTAGGACCTTGGCGCCATTTGCCATACCTTCTTGAATCAATTCAAAAGCTTTCTTTCCGCCTTGAGCAGCATCTTTAACGCGAATAATTTCCATGATCAGCGCTCCGTTTCTATTTGGTATAGTCCAATAATACCACAGGTTGTGTTTGATTACAATAATTAGTCTAGACCAGATGACGATTTTTTCTCGCCAATAAAAAAAGACGAGCTCTAAAATGCGCTCGTCTCTACTCGTATTCTACTTGTTTACCAATTTGTATAAACATCAATACCGCTATGACCGACACCTGTGTCATAGACTTTATAGGCACCTAAAGATGATTGACCAGTCGATCCTTTCGGTTGATTATCACTAGCAACAACGATGTACCCATCGGCATCACGGATGGTTCCGTCTGATGCTACATGGCGACCAGGGATATTCAATCCGCCTCCTGGCAAGACTTTTTGTGAGTAGTACGATTCTCTCACACCATTGAAGTAATTGATCCCATCCACTGGATTCAAGACACCAGAACCAGCACCAGGAACGCTTGAACGGGTTTGACTCACGTTAGCAGTCGCTGTGGATTCACTTTTTTCTGTGCTTTCTTTCGTACTTGTTTCTTTGTTTTCTACTGATTGGCCATCGTTAGAAACCAACAATGTTTCGCCATCAAAAATCATATTTGGATTTTCGATCGAATCATTTAAAGCTAAAAGGTCTTCGACCGTTGTTTGATAAGTAGCAGCGATCCCAGATAGAGTGTCTCCTGGTTTGACAACATGGGTTTGTTCTGCTGCTGAAACAACTGTTCCGCCAACGAATAAACCAAATCCTGCAACAACTGTAAATGCAAATTTTTTCAAATGAAAAAACCTCTCTTTTGATTATTTGTCCCGCTATCGGGCACAAGTAAGAGAATAACATTACAATATTGCAGGAAGGTTTCAGAAATATTTTTCATTATCACAATTGTTAAACAGAAAGTTACAGGATTTTTATTCAAAAATGCTAAACTTACAATATTGTTATCCCTTTCGATGAGTGCTTTTAGTGGCCACATGCTATAGTGATGCTAGTAATGGAAAGGAATGACACCCATGAAAAAACTACTAGTAACGCTTGGCGTTTTGATTATTGTCGTAGCCGGCTATTTCGGCTACACGTACTATGCAACAACGTATCGCGGCATCACGGCTTATGCTATCACACCCAACAAAGTCCCTGAAAAGACACAGACCTACAGCGATTCTGGTGAAAAAATCGATGGCTCTTTTACCTACAAATACACCTTTGAATTCGTAAAGAAAAATGGTGAAAAAGAACTCATGACCTATGACCTGACGGGCGAAAATGTAAAACCATTGGCTCCAAATACTTTAGTCAAAGCAGAAATCAGTAAGACCCGCATCATTTCTGGTCCCAATGGAGTCCCTCAATCAGAAGTCCCCGCAAAAATACTGTCTGAGCTGGAAACCTTTGACGAATAAGGACTTCTTACAAGAAACTTTCTACTTTTTAAGGTTCATTTTACTTTGACCGACTATGCTAGCTTTATACCAAAACTATTTTTCTTCCTCTTACCAGTCCTCGCCCGACTGGTATTTTTTGATTTTTCCCAATGGTCAAGAGTTACGCTTCTTATAGACAGAACCGCTCTAGCTTCGCAATGGTTTTTTTCTCAAACTTTGATCAAGCAGCTATTGATGATCGGAAATAAATAAAAACCAGAATCAAGAGGATACAAGCTGGTGCCATCATAAAAAAACCGCTAGATTGTTTATCTCTAGCGGCTTTTTTTGCGATTTTAATAGAGTTCCAAGTATTGTTCTCTTTCCCACTCGGAGACTGTTTGGCGGAAGGCTGCCCATTCTAATCGTTTTGCTTCGACAAAGTTGGCATAGATGTGTTTGCCTAAGGCATCGATCATCACTTGGTCTTTGCGCAATGCTTTGATGGCATTGTGAATCGTTGATGGCAGATCTTCGATTTGTGCTTCTGCACGTTCTGTTTCGTTCATGATGTAGATGTTACGGTCGACAGCTGGTGGTGGTGTCAACTCACGTCTAACGCCATCAAGTCCTGCTTGCAGTAAAACAGCCATTGCTAAGTATGGGTTAGCGGATGGGTCAACTGAACGCAATTCCAAACGCGTTGACAAGCCTCTTGATTCTGGTACCCGAATCAATGGTGAACGGTTGCGTCCTGACCATGCCACGTATACAGGCGCTTCGTAGCCTGGCACTAAGCGTTTGTATGAGTTGACGGTTGGGTTGCAGACAGCCGTGTAAGCACGGGCGTGTTCGATCAAACCGCCTAAGAAGTGATACGCTGTTTGGCTTAATTGCATTGGTCCTTCTTCATCAAAGAAGACATTTTCATCACCTTTGAACAAGGACATGTTGCAATGCATGCCTGAACCGTTGATGCCGAATAATGGTTTTGGCATAAAGGTCGCATGCAAGCCGTGTTTACGAGCAATGGTTTTCACGACAAGCTTGAAGGTTTGGATGTTGTCACATGCTTCCACTGCATCCGCATATTTAAAGTCGATTTCGTGTTGCCCTGGTGCCACCTCATGGTGAGACGCTTCAACTTCAAAGCCAAGGCTTTCTAATTCTAATACGATATCGCGACGGCAGTTTTCCCCTAGATCGGTTGGGGCAAAATCGAAGTAGCCGCCTTTGTCGTTTAATTCCGTTGTGATTTCGCCTGCTTCATCTAATTTGAATAGGAAAAATTCTGGTTCTGGTCCAAGATTGAAAGAAGTAAAACCAAGGGATTGCATGTCTGCTAATGCCCGTTTTAAGTTGCCGCGAGGGTCGCCTGCAAATGGGGTGCCATCTGGATTGTAGATATCACAGATCAAACGAGCCACTTTGCCATGTTCACTTTCCCAAGGGAAGATCATCCAGGTCGACAAATCAGGATACAGATACATGTCACTTTCTTCAATTCGGACAAATCCTTCAATAGAAGAACCGTCAAACATCATTTTGTTTTCCAGTACTTTATCTAATTGACTTACAGGTACTTCAACGTTCTTGTTCGTTCCTAAAATATCAGTAAACATCAAGCGTAAAAAGCGCACGTTCTCATCCTTTACGATTTGTTTGATGTCTTCGGCAGTTCTTTCAAATTTTGGCATAGTATCCCTTCCTTTTTCCCAATTCTTTTTTATATCACAGCAACGATCTACTAATTGCTCTACATTCGTGGACCTTTTTGCTGGTATGGCTGTTGTTGATTCAATCCACCTTGAGCCAAGAGTTCATCATAAAAAATTCGACGTACATCTTCATCGGTCAGCGGCGGTTTGTTCTTCGCTTCTTTTTCTTTGGCAACTTTCATTTCATAAACTCGTTTGATTCCCGCCATGTTCAGTCCATCGGAAAGATAGTCTTTGATCTCAAGCAAGGTATCAATATCATTCAGCGAATACATTCGTCGATTGCCATCGCTGCGTTCCGGGTGGATCAATTCTTGTTCTTCGTAATAACGAATTTGACGGGCGGTGAGATCGGTCAATTTCATGACTGTTCCGATAGGAAAGACTGACATTGAGCGCCGCAATTCTTTTTCCCGCATAACTTGGCTCCCCTCCGTTTCAATGATGCTGCGTAACTTTATGGAAACTATACCAATTCTTTTTTTGCGTGTCAACCCCTCATGTTAGAAAAAGTGACATGAATGCAAATTTTTTTGATTTTTCCACTGAGTCCTTGATTTGATCGCATGTTCAAGCAGTCCTTTTTCTGGAAGAAATGGTGCCTTAGCCAAAAATGTTCGGGTTTTGCACTTGAAGGAAGTCAAACCACTTATACTTCCATAATTTTGTCACCACAAAAAAACGGTGCATCAGCTGCACCGTTTTCTGTTTATTCCTGTTCTTGCGCCATTCTGCGTAGTGGATAGGTATCCTCCAGCGCAAATCCTTTGATATGATAGGTCTGTGTTGCTTCATCGAAGGCATTACTCAACACTAGCGACTCCCGTTTTAAACGATTCAGCGCATTGCCTTCATCGGCTTGCAGCACCAGATGATAAGGCTGCATGATCTGCATCAATTCCATTTTGATCGCCTGAGTCAAGCGTTCTTTGCCTTTGGTACTCTTTGCCGAGATCAAGACATTGGGAAATAACGTTGGGACAAACTGATCGGCGTCGATACGATCCGCCTTATTGTAGACCGTCAACATCGGTAATTGGGTCAAAGAAAGTTCCTCCATTAATTTTAAGACCGTCTCCTCTTGCTGGACCCGTTCTTCGGAACTGGCATCGACGACATGCAGCAAGAAGTCCATGTTTTGACTTTCCTCCAGTGTGGAATGAAACGCATCGATCAATTGGGTCGGCAATTCTTGGATAAAACCAACCGTATCGGTAATGGTGACTTCGAATCCTTCTGGCATTCGCCAGCGTTTCGTCAAAGGGTCAAGTGTCGCAAACAACTGGTCTTGTTCATACGTATCCGCACTGGTCAAAATATTTAAAATAGTTGATTTTCCAGCATTGGTATAACCAATCAAGCCCATTTGAAAGACTTGGCTGTCTTTGCGCTTTTGGCGTGTTCGGTCTCGATGGGCTGCCACTTCCTTCAATTCCCGTTTGATGATGGTAATGCGGTTGCGGATGTGTCGACGATCGGTCTCCAGCTTGGTTTCCCCTGGCCCTCTCGTTCCGATTCCGCCCCCTAGCCGAGACATGTTCTTTCCTTGCCCTATCAAGCGTGGAAGCAAATAATCCAGCTGCGCCAATTCTACTTGCAGCTTTCCTTCTTTGGAACGGGCACGCATCGCAAAAATATCAAGGATCAGCTGAACGCGATCAATCACTGGCACTTCTAGCGCATCACCGATCAACTGGCTTTGCCTTGGTGTCAGTTCATGATTGAAGATCACTAGATCTGCTTCATGTGCTTCTGCCAACTGCTGCAATTCCGCAACTTTCCCCTTGCCGATCACGGTTTGTCGATCGACTTGCTGCCGTTTTTGCACCAGTGAAAAAACAACTTCACCATTGGCGGTTTTTGTTAAGCTTTTCAATTCTTTCATTGACGAATCAAAATGAAGATAGTTTTTCTCCGTTTCTACTCCGACAAGAATCACACGTTCTTGGCTCATCTTTTCTCCTCCAACCATTGGTCGATTTCTGTTTCAAGGGTACGTTGTTCTTCAGGTTGCCTCACTAAATCAATCCATCGGGGCTGTGCTCGGTTATTGAACCACGTCAGCTGCCGCTTGGCGTAGCGGCGTGAGTTTTGCTTGATTTGCTCAACGGTCTCCTCCAATGTGGCCTGCCCTTGAAAATAGGGCAAAAATTCCTTGTAGCCGATTCCTTTGGCGGCTTGCGTTTCTGGATACTGCAACACAGCTTTTGCTTCTTCGATCAAGCCTTGATCCATCATCAAGTCCACTCGCTGATTGATTCGCTGGTATAACACTTCTCGATCAGTGGTTAAACCGACCATGAAGAAATCGTACAAAGCTTGTGGTGTCTCTTTTGGTGCAGCGATACTTTCGCCAGTCGTTTCAAAAACCTCCAACGCACGAATCACTTTCCGCTCATTGTTGTAGTGGATCTTCGCTGCTGCCAAGGGATCGACCGCCTGCAGCTTTTGCCATAAAGCTTCTTTGCCGATGACTACTGCTTCTTGTTCGTAACGCTGACGAATCGTTGGGTCGCCTTCTTCTGCCCCTAAACGAAAGTCATACAAAAGCGCTTGGATGTATAACCCTGTTCCCCCTACAACGATCGGCAGCTTTCCTTGCTGCTGGATCGTCTCAATGGCTTCACGCCCCATTTGCTGGAAATCAGCGGCAGAGTATGCTTCCGTCATCCCACGAATATCGATCAAATGATGAGGAACCCCTGCCATTTCTTCCTTCGTCACTTTGGCGGTACCGATATCTAACTGACGGTAAATTTGCATGGAATCCCCGCTGATGATCTCCCCATGGTATTTTTGGGCTAACTGGATACTCAAGGCGGTTTTGCCGACTGCGGTCGGTCCCACGATTACTAAGACTTTTTTCATCCTTTTGTTTCCTCACGGACCTGTTGCACAATTGCCCGAGCTTTTTCTGGAAAATCGGTGATGATCCCCGTCAACCCCAGAGCCAAGCAGGTGCGAATCGCCGCTTCTTCGTTGACAGTCCACGGACGGATCGCGATCGGAAAATCAGTTAAGACCGTTGCTGTCTCTTGGATCCAGCGATAGGCAGGATGAATTCCTTCGATATACGGTCGGCTGAGCGCCAACGGTGGTTTGTCTTCCCCGCGTCCCATAATAAAATCAAGGGTCGCATCCGGTTCGATCGCATGCATCCGATCCAAGGTCTCGATATTGAAGGAACAATACCAATGAGTAAAGGGCCATTCTTGGCTATTCAATAAGTCGGATACTTTGGCTTCGATTCCTTCATACTCATAATGATCGGTTTTTAATTCGATCGTCAAAATGCCACGATAATTCTTCGCAGCAAGTAAATCCAACACTTCTTTTAGCGTGGGGATTTTGGCGGCTTGAAATTCCTCAGAAAACCAGCTGCCAGCATTGAGTTCTTTTAGTTCAGCAACCGTCAGGTCACAGATCCGACCTTTGCCGTTGGTCGTTCGATCAACCGTTTCATCATGCATGACGATCAAGCCGCCATCTTTTGATAGATGTACATCTAACTCAATGATATCAGCTTTGACCCGCACCGCTTCCGCAAATGCTGGTAGCGTGTTTTCAGGTCGATTGCCGCTACTCCCGCGGTGGGCAACGATTTGTACCATCATTCTTTCACTCCATTCTCACTCTTTATTTTACCATGGAATCTCCTAGAACCAAAAAGCCTCTGTTTGTTTCGATCCTCTTAATGAATAATAACGCTTTGTTTCGGTCAAAGAAAAACACCCTTACTATGATCGCAGTAAGAGTGTGTGTGATCAGTTAAAAAAGCGCAACCGTCGATACTCTGGTTTGGTTGCCTTAACCAAGGAAAACGGCTGACCAGTAGAATCAAATCGTTTTTGAAAAATAGGTCAACGGTTCGCTCGTCATGTTTTTCATTTGGGTTTTACGCTCATTGACCATTTCGACTAATTGATCAAGGAAATTTTCCATAATGATCCGACCGCCTTTATAGGTATACCCACCGATTTTAACAGTTTCCTCTGGGGATAAAATCACCCGACGTGTTCCGATTTTTTTGAAAAATTCTTCCAAGAAAAAATTCGGTAGATAAAAACTGTTTTGCGCCGCAAAAGATTGTAGATAGGCAAAATCATCGATGGTGATATAACAGTCGTCAAAGGCATCAAAGCTGACATACTCATCCATCAGCATGACCCGTTTTTGTAGAATCTCACTGATTTTTTGATTCAATAAAACCAACGTTTCGATTTCTTTGACTTTATGCTCCAACAAACGGCGTTGTTTTTCTTTTTGCTCCTCATACCGAATGCGTAAATTAAAAATGATGGTTACTAACAATGCGCCCACTAAGACGCCGATCAAACCTGCTATTGCTACTGCCATTCTTCGATCCTTCCTCATTCCTTTTTTCATATTGTATCATATTTGAAAGTTTCGCAAAAAAGATAACGAACTTTTTATTTGACCTTTCTTGACCTAATCGGTATACTATCTCTTAGATATTGCGAAAACTTTATGCTAAACTATATCTATAACGATTTTTAGGAGGACTATCACTATGAATTTAATCCCTACAGTCATTGAACAATCATCTCGCGGTGAAAGAGCGTATGACATCTATTCTCGTCTATTAAAAGACCGGATCATTATGTTGAGTGGTCAAGTAACCGATGACTTAGCAAACTCGATCATTGCTCAGCTTTTATTCTTGGACGCGCAAGATTCTGAAAAAGACATCTACTTGTACATCAACTCGCCTGGCGGAAGCGTTACTGCTGGTCTAGCGATCTTTGATACCATGAACTTTATCAAAGCCGATGTCCAAACCATCGTTATGGGGATGGCTGCTTCTATGGGTTCATTCTTATTGACCGCTGGTGAAAAAGGCAAACGCTTTGCATTACCAAATGCAGAAATCATGATCCACCAACCATTAGGTGGCGCACAAGGACAAGCAACTGAGATCGAAATTGCTGCCCGCCACATTTTGGCAACCCGCGAACGTCTGAACAAAATCTTGTCAGAACGTACTGGTCAACCAATCGAAGTGATTGAACGCGACACCGATCGCGACAACTTTATGACCGCACAAGAAGCCAAAGATTACGGCTTAATCGACGAGATCATGGAATCAAACAAATTGAAATAAGCTTGCATAAAAAAGGTGTACGAAGCAATTCGTACACCTTTTTGCGTCTTTTGGTTCGGCGTCAGACTTCACCATATTCGCCCTGTTGGTAAGCATACCCATTTTCCACGTAATGCGTGATGTTTGCCTGATTTTTGGCGATTTCTTCCTCTGTCAACGGGCGGATCACTCGTGCAGGACGACCAAACGCCAACACATTGGGCGGAATGACGGTTCCTTCCGTTACTAACGAACCAGCACCTAACAAACTATTTTCACCGATCACTGCATGATTCAAAACAATCGAGCTCATGCCGATCAGCGCCCCTTTTTTGATGGTACAGCCATGAAGCATACACTGATGCCCAACAGTCACATCGTCTTCCACGATCGTCGGGGCATCGTGATCAACGTGAATGATCGTTCCATCTTGAATATTGGTACGCGCGCCGATTTCGATGCGATTGGCATCGCCTCGAATCACTGCTTGAAACCAGACCGTACTCTCTTTTCCTAGAGTCACGTTTCCTACGATCGTCGCATTTTTTGCCACAAAACAAGGTGTTCCTTGCAACGAGGCTGGCGAAACTGTTTTGTGGGTTTCATTCCCTGATTGTTCTTTGTCCATCAACTTCTCCTTCCAATCCATAAACGGATCTGCGCTTTCTTTTTTCACTATAGCACCACCCTTGCGACAATGCAAAAAGAGCGCCAGTCAGACTGGACGCTCTTTTGGGTTTACTCGGCTTCTTCTGAAAATTGACTTTGGTACAGTTGGCTATAAAAGCCGCCAGCTGCCAACAAGGTCTCGTGATTGCCTTTTTCAATGATCGACCCTTGATCCATCACTAAGATCAGATCTGCTTCACGAATCGTTGACAAACGATGGGCGATCACAAAGCTGGTACGACCTTCCATCACTTTATCCATTGCTTTTTGAATCAGCGCTTCTAAGCGGGTATCCACCGAACTGGTGGCTTCATCGAGAATCAAAATCTTCGGATCAGAGATGACTGCCCGAGCGATGGTCAACAATTGTTTTTGCCCCAAGGAGACATTGTCCCCTTCAGAATTGATGATCATTTCGTAGCCGTCTGGCATCGTGCGAATGAAGTGATCGACGTTGGCGGTTTTCGCTGCATCAACGACTTCATAATCGGTGGCATCTAATTTCCCAAAGCGAATGTTGTCGCCGATCGTGCCTTCGTACAACCATGCATCTTGTAAGACCATCCCAAACAGTGACCGAACATCATGACGTTCCATTTTCTTCGTGTCGATGCCGTCGATCTTGATGGCCCCTTCATTGACATCATAAAAACGCATCAACAAATTGATCAAAGTGGTTTTCCCAGCACCTGTTGGTCCCACGATCGCCACGGTTTGTCCAGCTTTGACTTCAAAGTTCAAGTCTTTGATCAACGGTTTTTTCGGATCATAGGCAAAGCCGACATGTTCAAAGGTCACGTCGCCTCTGATTTGTTCTGGCAATTGGATATCGGTTTGATTGACTGGCTCTTCTTCCTCATCTAGGATTTCAAAGACCCGTTTTGCTGCTGCTGAGGCACTTTGCAAGACGGAAGATAGCTGGGTAATGTTCCCCATTGGCTGACTGACTTGCCAAATGTATTGTATGAACGCTTGCAGCTGACCAACAACGATTACGCCGCTGATCACATAAAAGCTCCCCATGACTGCCATTGCGATATAGGTAAAGTAAGCGGTCATTTGCACCAGCGGCATCATCAATCCTGACACAAAGGCAGAACGAAAGCCGTAATAGCGCAACTGGTGGTTAACGTTTTTAAACCCTTCAAGTGTTTGCTTTTCCCGTCCATACACTTTCAACACACTGAATCCAGTCATGTTTTCTTGTACGTAGCCGTTCAGATCCCCTAACGCATTTTGCATGCCTTGGAAGTCTTTTTGCGACTTTTTGACGATCGTGCGAGAAATCAATAAGGAGGCTGGGATCATGATCAATGAAACCAATGCCATGTAGGTATTGATGTAAAACATCATGGAAACCGCCATAACGATTCCTAAGAAGGCATTGACGATCCCGATCAAGGCTTGCTGCATTGCACCGCTGACGGCATCCACGTCATTGGTCACCCGTGACAGGATATTCCCTTGTTGGTTGCGGTCGAAGTAAGAAACGGGCAAACGATTGATTTTTTCTTCAATGTCTTGCCGCAGATCTCGCATCGCAGATTGGACAACGTTGGTGATCAGCAGCCCTGACATCAATTGTGAGAAACAGTAACCGACACCGACGACTGCGATCCAGATCAAGCAAAGGATCACGTAATCAAAATTAACGCCTTCGCCTGCAGCGATGTTGCGGCTGATCTCTGTCGTCGGTAATCCAGAAACATACGGCATTGCCGCATTGAAGCCGACGGTTGCAACAGTAAACAGCAAGACTAGGATAAATTGTACTTTGTACGGTTTGATGTAAGCACCTAACCGTTTTAAAGAAGAGATTGCTTTCATTGTGCCAACTCCTCCTCTGATAATTGTGACGCCGCAATGTCGTAGTATACTGGACAAGTTTGCAGCAGTTCTTTGTGGGTGCCGATGCCAACCACATCGCCTTCGTTCAAGACGACGATCTTATCGGCATTCATGATCGTTCCTACTCGTTGAGCAACGATCAAAACGGTCGATTCTGTGGTTTCTTTTTTCAAGCGTGCCCGCAATTTTGCATCCGTTTGGTAATCCAATGCAGAAAAACTATCATCAAAAATATAGATCTCTGGTTGGCGGATCACCGCACGGGCAATCGCTAGGCGTTGTTTTTGTCCGCCAGAGAAGTTGGTTCCGCCTTCTGCCAAGTGAGCATCAAAGCCATCTGGTGTGCGAGAAATGAAATCTGCCGCTTGCGCAATCTCGGCTGCTCGTTCCAGCTCTGCTTGCGTGGCATCTTCTTTGCCATAGCGTAGGTTTTCTGCGATCGTCCCTGTAAATAGCAACGCTTTTTGAGGGATAAACCCGATCTTGTTGCGCAACGTCGTTAAGCTGTAATCCCGAACGTCAACACCATCCACCAAGACTTGGCCTTCACTGACGTCGTAAAAACGTGGGATCAATTGGATCAAGGTTGATTTTCCACTTCCAGTACTACCGATAAACGCCACGGTTTCCCCTGGTGAAGCGGTAAAGCTAACATTACGGATCACTGGACTTTGAGCATGTCCTGGATAAGCAAAGGTAACATTTTTGAATTCCAAGAAGCCTTTCGTCTTAGTTTCTGTCACTGGCTGTTCTGGCTCTTTGATTTCAGAAGTCGCATCTAACGCTTCTTGGATTCGACGAGCAGAAACCGCCGCTCGTGGATACATCGTAAAGACAGTCGCAAACAGCATGAAAGAAAACAGCGCATGGAAGATGTATTCGATAAATGCAATCAAGTCACCGACCTGCAGTTGCCCTTGATCGATTTGAATACTTCCCGTCCAAATAATCAAAATCATCACGATATTGAATAAGAAGAAAAAGCCTGGTTGTGCCGTTGCCATCAAGCGAAACAAGCTGCGAGAACTAGAAGCATAGGCTTGGTTGACTTTGCCAAAGCGTTTTTCTTCAAATTTTTCATTGACGAAGGCACGGATCACTCGTAAACCAGAGAGATTTTCCCGCAAGATGCCATTGATTTTATCTAGATTGGCTTGTTGTTTAGTGGATAAGGGTTCCGAGATTTTGGCAATGGCGATGACGGCCATCAGCAATATCGGCAATGCCCCCAAAACATACAACCCTAGTTGTGTACTTGTCCGCATGACCATGTACAAGCTGACCACAAACATCATGGGTGTCATTAAACCTGTCCGTAAGATGCTTTGCATAAACAGCATGATTTGATACGCATCATTGGTCACACGGGTGATCAATGATGAAACCCCGATTTTTTCATATTCGGTATGTGAATAGCCTTGGACTTTTTCAAAAAGATCGTCACGAATATCTGCCACAATGTTAGTGGTGATACGTGACGTGAAATAGCCTAACAAAATGTTCATCGTGATCCCCACAATGGTGATCGCGATCATCGCCGCACCCATTTTCCATATGTAGTCGCGATCACCAGCGGCGATCCCTTTGTCGATCATTCTTGCCAATAACGTCGGCAAACCTAATTCAATCAAAATAAAACCAAAAACACAGATGAAATTAAAAACCAGCAGTTTCTTGTTTCTCATCGTGTAATGCCACATTAATTTCAAAAAATCCCCTCCTTTTTTACTTCATTACTTCTACTATAGCATAGGAATATTCTTATTGTAATGCACTTTCAACGAAAAAAAGCAAACTTCAGCGATAGTCCTTTCATTTTCTTTCAGTAAGCCCTTTCAAAATGACGTGTTTCTATACTTATTCGTTTTTCTGTGATAAACTAGGGATACTTGTAGTGGAACGACTTACAAACCCGGTGAATTTTTTATGACGACATTTGGAAAGCAAAGACGAGGCTTTCTCTTTTTTCTCACAACGATTGTCTGAAAAAAGCATGCAGCGGCTCTCGAAGCCTTCTTTTCAGGTCACTTTATTCGGACCTCGATTTTGTGATGCAGCGAATTCATCAACCAAATAGACTACTGCGAAAAGCAGATAAAGGAGAAAAGATATGATTTACAAAATTTATTACCAAGAAACAAAAGACCGCAACCCAAAGAGAGAACAAACCCACTCTTTGTACATTGAAGCAGACGATGCAGTGATCGCACGCCGTCTGGTTGAACAAAATACCCCATACAACATCGAGTTCGTTCAAGAACTAGATGAAAAACATTTAGCTTACGAAAAAGAAAACGCTGATTTCAAATTAGCGGAGTTTTAAGATGAAAGTTTCGCTGAAAAATAATGAGACTGGCGTATTCGGCGTCGGTGGACTTGGCGAAATCGGAAAAAACTGTTATGGGGTTCAATTCCAAGATGAGATCATCTTAATTGACGCGGGAATCAAATTCCCCGAAGATGAACTGCTTGGGATCGACTATGTCATTTCCGATTATAGCTACATCGTTCAAAATTTACCGAAAGTCAAAGGCTTGATCGTCACTCATGGTCACGAAGACCATATTGGCGGAATCCCTTACTTGTTGCGGGAAGCCAATATCCCGATCTATGCGGGACCCTTGGCACTTGCTTTGATCACCAACAAATTAGATGAGCATGGCTTATTGCGGGATGCGGAATTACACGAAATCAATGAAGATACGGTGATTCGTTTCCGTAAAACATCCATCAGCTTCTTTAGAACGACTCACAGTATCCCTGATGCTTTAGGTGTCGTTGTCAAAACGCCTTCTGGCAATATCGTCGCAACTGGCGATTTCAAGTTTGACTTTACGCCTGTGGGCGAACCAGCAAACTTGCACAAAATGGCAAAAATTGGTGAAGAAGGCGTCCTTTGCCTCCTTTCCGATAGTACCAATGCAGAAATTCCGACCTTTACCAAATCAGAAAAAACGATCGGCAGCTCGATCCAAAAGATTTTTGAAAAAATCGATGGTCGGATCATTTTTGCCAGCTTTGCCTCCAACATTTTCCGTCTCCAACAAGCTGCAGATGCGGCGGTTGCGACTGGACGTAAAATCGCCGTTTTTGGACGCAGTATGGAAAATGCGATCGTCAACGGACAGCGCCTTGGCTATATCAAGGTGCCAGATGGAACCTTTGTGGAATCTCATGAAATCAACCGTTTGCCTGCAAACGAAACCATGATCCTTTGTACGGGTTCTCAAGGAGAGCCAATGGCTGCTTTAAGTCGGATTGCCAACGGGACTCACCGTCAAATCCAAATTCACCCAGATGATACCGTGATTTTCTCAAGCTCACCAATCCCAGGAAATACCACGAGTGTCAATCAGCTGATCAACTTGTTGTTGGAAGCTGGCGCAAACGTGATCCATGGCAAATTGAACAACATCCATACTTCTGGTCACGGTGGCCAAGAAGAACAAAAACTGATGTTGCGTCTAATGAAGCCAAAATTCTTTATGCCTGTCCACGGGGAATTTCGGATGCTGAACATCCACACCCAGTTGGCACAAGATGTCGGTGTACCAAAAGAAAATTGTTTCATTATGGAAAATGGTGACATGTTGGCCTTAACAGCGGATACCGCTCGCTTGGCTGGTCATTTCAATGCCAATGATGTTTATGTCGACGGCAGCGGTATCGGTGATATCGGAAATGTCGTCCTACGAGATCGTCGCATTCTTTCAGAGGAAGGCCTCGTCTTAGCAGTCGCGACAGTCGATGTAGCGAAGAAAGAAGTCCTTGCTGGACCAGATATCCTTTCTCGTGGGTTTGTTTATATGCGGGAATCTGGCGAGATGATCAATGAAGCACAGCAGATCCTCTTCCGTGCATTGCGGGAAGTCTTGAACCAACCAGACCCAACAGAACACAAATTAAGAGAAGCGATGTCTTCGGCGTTACAGCCATTCCTATTTGAAAAAACCGAGCGTCATCCAATGATCCTTTCGATGATCATGACGCCGGACGATTTATAGTCTCACATGCGAGGGTAGTTCTCAGGTTACTGAGAACTACCCTTTTTCCTTTCCCTTATAAAAAGCAAAAAAAAAGACCATCGAAGCGATGGTCTTTTGGGGTTTTTGATTTCAAAGTGCTCTTACTGGCAGTTTGTTTGAAAGCTTACGCTTTGTTTACGTTAACTGCTTGAGGTCCACGATCAGAATCTTCCACGTCGAAAGTTACTGCTTGACCTTCTTCTAAAGTTTTGAATCCTTCACCTTGGATCGCTGAAAAGTGTACAAATACGTCTGTACCGTCTTCGCGAGAGATAAAACCAAACCCTTTTTCAGCATTGAACCATTTTACTGTACCTTGTTCCATTAAAAAAAACCTCCTCGTGCATAAGCACTTAATTGTGTGTAACATTGCCTTTGTGCGATAGAGGCCTAACGTGCGTTTCAACATCTATTCAGCAAACAAAATTACAATAATATTTTACACTTGCCCGTATTTTTTTGCAAGACAGACGATTAGACAATTCACCTTTATTTTTAATAATGTTCGCAAACTCGGCTTATTTTCACACGTCTTCCTGTTGCCACAGTCCCTCTTCTCGCAAACTGACATAGGCGTTGTCGCCAATGATCAAATGATCCAATATGTCGATCCCCATCAAGTCTCCGCACTTGATCAAGCGGCGTGTAAACAGCAGATCTGCCTCTGAGGCTTGGGGACTGCCGCTGGGATGGTTGTGGACGACGATCACTCGGGCGGCACTGTAGCGTACCGCCCAATGAAAAATCTCCCGTGGGTGAGCGATCGACTGATTCAACGATCCGATGAAGATCGTTTTTTTCTGAATGATCTCATTTTTCGTATTCAAATATAGCCCTAGTAAATGCTCTTGACGACAATCCTTCAACTCTTGGATCAACTGATGGGCGATCGCCATACTAGAGTTGACCTTACCGTACTTTGGTTGAGCGGAGCGCTGGATTCGCACACCTAATTCAACCATCGCTTTGATCTCGATGGCTTTGATTTGTCCGACGCCGCGAATTTCTTGTAATTCATCGATCGTCGCTTGCTTTAGTTCATACAATTCTTGAAAACGATTCAAGACACTGGCCGCTAATTCGAGGACATTCAGAGGACGTGAGCCAGTTCGCAGCAAAATGGCCAATAATTCTTGATTCGAAAGGGCATCCACTCCATATTCTACTAAACGCTCTCGGGGAAACGAGCTTTGGGGAATCACTGTTTCATTGATCATAAAAAAACTCCTTTGCGTCGGTCTAATAAAAGATACGCAAAGGAGAGAGTATTTCATGAATCAGGTGCGCAAAAAATCGCTGCTAGATCGAAAAGGCGGTTTCTAGAAAATCTGGGACATCCTCTAGTGATGGTAAGACTTTCAAGACTTTTTCTTCAATGATGGTCGTCGGCGCGATCAAATCGGGAATCATAATGACTGAGATCCCTGCCCCATGAGCAGCATGAATACCGTTAGCCGAATCTTCAAGGATCACCAATTCTTCTTTTGGTACCGCCAATAATGCGTGGGCTTTTTCAAAAATCTCAGGATCTGGTTTTGCCCGTGTGACATCATCAAAGCAGACGATCTCAGGAAATTCCGCCTTTAAGCCTGCGGCTTCCAGCAAGGTATCGATCACTTTGCGCTGGTTGCTAGACGCCAACACTCGGGGAATCTTTTTCTCATCAAGATAATGCAATAACTCGTGGATACCTGGCTTCAATTCAGCCTCGCCCCGTTGGAACATTTCCAGCGTTTGCTGAAAAGCCGCTTGGATAAAGTCTTCGATCATTTGATGGCCAAAGGCTTCGTCGAACCGCTCATGGTAAGCTGCCCAGACTTCTTCATCCGAGACCCCCACATAAGCTAAATACAACTCTTTTGTATAGGGAATCCCCATTTGATCCGCCACGATTTGAGTAGCCTGGTAATAGAGCAGCTCCGTGTCAAAAATCAAGCCGTCCATATCGAAAATCACACCACGTAACTTAGCCATTTCTTCCTCCTATTGCCAACAACAATTCACGAACTTCTGAAACAAAATACAACGATCCTGTCACCAGCAGCAAATCTTCATTGGTCATTTTTTCTAATAATTCTGCCAAGCCAAACTGCCATAAAGAGACGGTTGAGATTCGTTTTTCATCGAGTTCCTGATAGCCGTCTGCTAAATGCAATGCTTTTGGGAAATCAAAGGTCGTTAAATAAATCTCGGCTTGCGGAATTGCCAGCAATTGCTGAAGCATCTCATTGACGTTTTTGGTTTCTAAGGCTGAGAACAGCACATGGATGCGATAGTCGCTGAACTCTTCTTTCATCGTATCCACCAAGCGAGCCATGGCATGCACGTTATGGGCGCCATCGATGATCACCAGTGGTTCACTGCTGATTCGTTCCATTCGGGCGGGCCAATAGGCTTTTCTTAGCCCATTGCGAATTTCTTTAGCTGAAAATGGCAGCTGCCGTAGGTCGCAATACAGACTGTACAATTGGATCGCAACACCGGCATTTTCTGGTTGATGGCGGCCTAACATCGGTGTTTTCAAGCCTTTGATTTTGCCATGCTCATTTTCAAAATCAAACAATTCGCCCCACTCTTCATCAGGATGACGATAGGTCACACGGTACTCTTGCCCTGCATGATACGCAGGTGCCTGTGCTTCTGCAGCTTTCAAATCGATCACCGAAAGCGCACTTTCAACGATATTGCCAGTCACAAGGGGAATTTGTGGTTTAATGATTCCCGCCTTATGGGCAGCGATTTTTTCAATGGTATCGCCTAAGACATCCATATGATCCATGCCGATCGTCGTGATCGCTGTCAACATCGGGAAAATAACGTTGGTACTATCTAAAAGTCCCCCTAGGCCAACTTCCATTATCGCAACATCGACGTTTTTTTCTTCAAAATAGCCTAACGCCATGGCAGTAATGATTTCAAACTGAGTGATGCCCGTCAAGGTTTCATCACGATCGATTTCAGCAACCAGCGGCTGGATTTTTTCCACCCAAGCAACCAAATCCTCATCTGATATAAATTGTCCGTTGATTTCGATCCGTTCATTGAACGCTTCAATGTGCGGGGAAGTAAAAGTCCCCACTTGCTGCCCAGCTTCTTCTAAAAGACTGCGCAAATAGCTGACGGTTGATCCTTTGCCATTCGTGCCGGCGATATGGATCATAGTTATGTTTTTTTCAGGATTGCCCATTCGTTTTAATAATGCTTCGACACGCATCAATCCGGGTCTTTGCCCAAATGCCAAACGCGAATGGATCCACGCTGTTGCTTCTTCGCTTGTCATCTCCTTCACCTCGCTCTTATTTTATCAAAAATCCCACAGCTTTCCCAATTTCTTTCCTTTAAACGAGAAATTTGTTTGACGGTTTCTATTGATTACGCAAAAACAAGCATCTACAAGAGATGCTTGTTTGCAGACAGTCGACGCTTCCTATTGAATCGTGCGCAATTGCTCGATCCGTTCTTGGACTGCTTTTTGTTTTTCAAGATAATCGGCTTCTTTGCTGCGTTCTTGTGCTACGACTTCCTCTGGTGCATTGGCAACGAAGCGTTCATTTGCCAATTTGCCTTGTACCCGTTGAACTTCTTGGGTGAACTTCGCTAGTTCTTTCTCCAAACGCGCGATTTCTTCTTCAATGTTGATCAACCCAGCTAGCGGCAAGTAGATCGTCGCGCCTGATAGGATGGCTGACATCGCCAATTCAGGGGCTTGTAAGCTGTTAGAGATTTCTAGTTCTTCTGGATTACAGAAGCGTTCGATATAGTTTTTGTTGGCGATCAAGAATTCTTCGATCTCAGGCTCATTTGCTTGGATCAGCAAAGTGATTGGTTTCGAAAGTGGTGTGTTTACTTCTGCACGGATGTTTCGAACCGAACGAATCAATTCTTTCAACACTTCCATCCCTTGCGCCGCTTTTTCATCGGTCCATTCTGGTGCCACTTGTGGATACTCAGCAACGACTAATGATTCCCCTGTATGCGGCAGTTTGCTCCAGATTTCTTCTGTAACAAATGGCATGATTGGATGCAATAAGCGTAAAATTTGGTCAAGAACATGGACTAAGATGCTCTTATTGACTTGTTTCGCTGCTTCATTGTCACCGTATAAGGTTTCTTTCGACATTTCAATGTACCAGTCACAGAAGTCATCCCAGATAAAGTTGTATAATTGACGACCCGCTTCCCCAAATTCGAAGCGTTCAAAAAGGTCAGTGACTTTTTCAATCGTTTCATTCAAGCGCGTCAAGATCCAACGATCCGCCACTGATTTTTCACCAGAAAAATCAATGTCTTTGGCAGTCATTTCGCTGACATTCATCAAGACGAAACGGGAAGCATTCCAAATTTTATTGATGAAGTTCCAAGCGGCATCCATTTTTTCATAGCTGAAACGCACGTCTTGTCCCGGTGCAGAGCCATTTGATAAGAACCAACGCAATGCATCGGCACCGTATTGTTCAATGACTTCCATCGGATCGATCCCATTTCCAAGCGACTTACTCATTTTACGACCTTGTTCATCACGGATCAATCCGTGGATCAAGACATTTTCAAATGGTCGTTTGCCAGTAAATTCCAAGCTTTGGAAAATCATACGGCTTACCCAGAAGAAAATGATGTCGTACCCGGTCACTAATGTATTCGTTGGGAAGTAGCGTTGGAAATCTTCATTGTTTTCATCTGGCCACCCCATTGTTGAAAACGGCCATAAAGCAGAACTAAACCAGGTATCCAATACGTCTGGATCTTGCTGCCAATTTTCGGCATCCGCTGGCGCTTCAAGTCCTACATACATTTCTCCCGTTTCTTTGTGGTACCAAGCTGGGATTTGATGGCCCCACCACAACTGACGAGAGATCACCCAGTCATGGACATTTTCCATCCAACGTAAGAATGTTTGGTTGAAACGTGGCGGATAAAAGTCCACCGCATCGTCGGTTTCTTGGTTGTCGATGGCTTGTTTTGCTAATGGCTCCATTTTTACGAACCATTGTGTCGACAAACGAGGTTCGACTACTACGCCTGTCCGTTCTGAGTGCCCTACACTATGAACCATTTTTTCGATTTTGATCAGACGACCTAACGCCTCTAAGTCTTTCACGATTTGCTTACGAGCAGCAAAACGATCCATGCCTGCGTAGGTACCTGCTAAGTCATTCATTGTTCCGTCATCATTCATGACATTGACCCGCGGAAGGTCATGGCGGTTACCGACCTCGAAGTCATTCGGGTCATGGGCAGGAGTGATTTTTACGACCCCTGTTCCAAATTCTTGGTCCACGTACTCATCTGCGATGATTGGGATCTCTTTATTGACCAAAGGCAAAATCACTTTTTTACCAATCAATGCTTGATAACGTTCATCTTCTGGATGAACCGCGACTGCTGTATCCCCCAGCATCGTTTCTGGACGAGTCGTTGCGATCTCCACCACACCGCTGCCATCTGCTAATTCGTAAGACATATGGTAAAAAGCACCTTCGATGTCTTTGTGGATCACTTCAATATCAGATAATGCCGTGCGGGCTTGCGGATCCCAGTTGATGATGTACTCGCCACGATAGATCAAGCCTTTTTCATATAGCGTCACGAAAACTTTACGAACCGCTTCGGATAATCCATCATCTAACGTGAATCGTTCACGGCTATAGTCTAGGGATAAGCCTAGTTTCGCCCATTGTTCCCGAATGTGACCGGCATATTCTTCTTTCCAATCCCATACTTGTTCAACGAATTTTTCCCGACCAAGGTCATAGCGAGAAATCCCTTGTTCCCGCAGCTTTTCTTCTACTTTGGCTTGGGTAGCGATCCCGGCATGGTCCATACCTGGTAGCCATAAGGTGTCATACCCTTGCATCCGTTTTTGACGAATGATGATGTCTTGTAACGTGGTATCCCAGGCATGACCTAAGTGCAATTTTCCTGTTACGTTTGGTGGTGGAATCACGATAGAATAAGGTTTTGCTTCTTTGTTGCCGCTTGGTTTAAAACGGTCATGTTCTAACCAATTTTGGTAACGCCCCGCTTCTACTTCTTGGGGATTGTACTTGGTGGATAGATTTTCAGTTTCTGTCATAGTTGGTCCTCCTAAAGTTACGCTTTTTTAGACGTAATGGTTGGTGTGGATTTTTGGTGCCTGTTACTGGGTAAAGCGTGACAATGTTTGAATCGTTCAGGATTAGTGCCGTGGTAGAGATGATTATCAGCTGTTTGTTGACGCCACGCTTGTTGTTCGTAAAAAAACGTTGCTTACAGAGGTCAAGGCACACTTCCGTGATCCGCTATTGTGTCTTAGGGCTTTTGGCAAACGATCTCGCTCGCTTCGTGAACCAATTTTGATGACTTCGAGTACTGTTCATCATCTATTCTGTCTTGCTCCGCAAGCCAATCGCAGTGATTCCTAGTATGGTTACTACGCTCCCTATGGTCGCCTAGTACTGTTCATCATCTGCTCTGTCCCACTTTGTGGGCCACTCGCAGTGATTCACAGCAAAAAGCGCCCTAATGCCGAGGCATTAGGGCGCTGATACGCGGTACCACCTAAATTGCAGATTGCTCTGCCACTTTGACGTGAGGTAACGTTCACGACGCGCTTGATCTTACTGTGCGGCTTTGTCTGAAAAAAACAAACCGTGGTTCGGATCAAAGACCTTCAAGCTACCTTTTCAGTGTCTGGGGAAGTCTTGCACCGACCGACTTCTCTCTGACCGCCAGGGTCACTGATACTCCTCTTGAACATTGTCTTGCTATCATAGATTCTTGTTTCATCTTGCTACATTCTACAATGAACTTTTTTGAAAGTCAATCAGAGGTTTGCTTTCGCAGCATCAATGGCTGCTTGATAATCCGGTTCGTGGGAGATCTCAGGCACGATCTCAACGTGTTGGATCACGCCTTCACGGTCTAAAACGAAAATTGCTCGGGCAAAATGACCGAAGTCTGGGATCATGATTTGATAGGCCTTACCGAAGGTATTCGCCGGATCATGAAGCATGATCATGTCAACACCTTCTTGGCCGCACCATTGCGCTTGTTCTTCTTTTGTATTGTTAGAGATCGTGACAAAATGGATGTCATCCAATTGACTTGCCTCTTGGTTGAAACGCTTGGTCTGCAATGCACAGACGCGTGTCACGATATCGGGAACCACGCTGATGATCGTTGGTTTTCCTAAAAAATCAGTCAGTGTGTATTCCTTGTCCTCTAAACTTTTCAAGCGAAAATCAGCTGCTTTATCCCCTACGTTTGGTTGGTTGCCAGGCATCTCATAAACCGTTTCTTTGCGTGTAACTTGCATAACATCTCTCCTATAGCATTTTCTCCCAGTATAAGAAAGATTGTCAAAAAACGAAAAGGATTTGCTCAGACTTTCGACTTTTGCGAGTAGGTCGTATCAAAAAAGATCAATGTTTGCAATTCTGTCGTCAAATCAATGTATTGGATATTGACGTCTTTTGGCACGATGACGGGATCAGGGGCAAAATTTAAAATCGCTGTGATCCCAGCATCCACGATCGCATCGATCGCCATTTGTGAATAACGACTAGGAACGGTCGAAATCGCTACTGTGATCCCTTTTTCTGCTACGACTTCCGCCAATTGGTCCATTCCATAGACATAACGCCCACTAATGGTCTGACCAATCATTTCTGGATCATTGTCAAAAACCGCGACCACGGAAAGATTTTCATTTCTGCGAAAATTGTTGTTGGCTAACGCTTTTCCTAAATTTCCATAACCAATCAAGGCGATTTTTTTCTCTTCATTGGTTTCTAAGATATAGCTCAATACCTCAATCAGATAAGGAACATCATAGCCATAGCCACTTCTGCCCAATTCTCCTAGATGAGAAAAATCTCGGCGGATCGTGGCTGAAGGAACTTGCGTGATTTCTGCAAACTCTTTCGATTTGATTCGCTGAATACCAGAGGCATCCAGTAATTTTAAGTGTCGTAAATAAGCTGGCAAACGTTTTGCCGTCGCTTTCGGAAGTTTTTTATCTCTTAATGCTTCCATCCTGTCCACCCTCCTTGTTAAATGATTCACATATTGAGTGTAGCATGTTCCATTTTTAATAGCAAGAAAATATTCACAAACTCTCTCACTCGATGAAAAACGACCACAAATGTTCAAAAACAGTTGTGGTCGTAGCATTAAAATCGGGGTTTTATTATAAAAATTCAGCGAATTCCGTTGCTGCTTTTTCTTGATTTGCCGTGATTGCTTCCAGTTTCAACCCAGCCATCGCACGTTCCATCATCCCTTCGATATCGAGACGTTCTTCATATTGGTGGACCTTATCCAGTCTTGGGCGCGTCTTTGGTTGAGGAGGTGCAAAGATTGTGCAGCAATCCTCAAATGGCTGAACTGATAATTCAAAGGTATCAATGGCTTCGGCAACTTCAATGATTTCCAATTTGTCCATCGTTGCCACTGGGCGCACGATCGGCGTATTGGTTACTTCATTGATGGCGACCATGCTATGCAAAGTTTGTGAAGCCACTTGTCCTAATGATTCACCATTTAAGATGATCAAGCCATGACGAGCTTCCCGAATCGCATCTGTCAAACGCAGCATCATCCGACGGGTGATGGTCATCCAATAGCCTTGTGGCACACGATTTTTGATTTCTTCTTGGATTTCTGTAAACGGAACTTCGATAAACTGGATGCTTCCCACATAAGGCGCAAGCTTCTTCGTTAAATCTTTGGCTTTTTGCAACGCTTGTTCACTCGTATAAGGAGGACTTGCGAAATGGACCGCTTCGATCTCAACGCCGCGTTTCATGGCAAAGTAGCCTGCAACTGGCGAATCAATACCGCCAGAAAGCATCAACATTCCCTTTCCACTGGTGCCCACTGGCAGCCCAGCGGCTCCTTGGATCGTTTCATAAGACAAATAAGCGCCATCGATCCGTATTTCTACACGCAAATTGATGTCTGGTTTTTTCATTTGGACTTTGATATCAGGAAAACGGTCAATCACCGCATTACCTAAGGTCAAATTCAACTGGTTGCTATCTTGCACAAACGAATGATCACTGCGCTTGGCTGTGATTTTAAAGGTCTCAACGCCCGTATAGATCTCTGCCATGACGTCTTGAACGGCTTTCTTTAATACTTCGATATCTTTTTCGACCCGAATGCTGGGGGAAAAGTTTTGAATCCCAAAGACTTTTTGCAGCTTAGGAATGATCTCTTGGCTGTTTTCACCGTTCAATAGCAAGTGCATGCGATCTCGCTCGGCATGAACTTTGACATGGGGATAATCTGCTAAGGTACGTTTGACGTTTGAAGCTAATTGCATAATAAAACTACGACGATTTTTGCCCTTTGTTGACAGTTCGCCATAACGAACCATGATTTCTGAATAATTCACGAGAAAACTCCTTTGATTTGGATTGATTTTATAGTGGTCTGTCGTGCTTAATTGATTTTCGAAAATTTTTGGTACAACTGGTGGAAGACGATCAGAAACTGCTCGACTTCTGCCATTGTATTGCTCTCATCTAAACTGATACGAACAGCCGATGTTGCTAACTGTTCTGGAACGTGCATCGCATGAAGCGTACTGCTGGCCATCTTTTTACGGGAGGAACAAGCGCTCGTCGTCGAAAGATAGATCTGCTTTTCTTCAAAGGCATGGACTAAGACTTCTCCTCGGATCCCTTTTAATGAAAAACAAAGTATGTGCGGCGCAAACCCTTCTGTGCCAGAAAAAAGCGTGACTTTCTCGTACCCAGCCAGTGCTTCTTGCAAATAGCCTTTTAATAATTGAACATGGTTCGGCTTTTCAGCCTTTTGTTCTGTCGCTAAACGTAGGGCTTTTGCCATAGCAACGATTGCTGGTACATTTTCGGTGCCGCTGCGCTGGTTTTGCTCTTGCCCACCGCCGGTCATCAATGGCGCCAGCTTACGGCCTTGTTTCCAATAGATAAAGCCTGCGCCACGAGGTCCATGAAATTTATGCGCAGAGAACACGGCAAAATCGACCCGCTCATTGAACCATTGTTCTTGCGGCACCTTTGTGATGGCTTGGACGGCATCTACATGGAAATGGATCGTTGGATGGTCCGCTAGCACAGCTGCGATCTCATGGATCGGTTGGATCGACCCTACCTCATTATTGACCGCCATCACCGAAACCAAAATCGTTTCTTTGCGAATCATGTTTGCTAATTCAGACACGTTGACAAAGCCTTGGGCATCGACAGGCACAACACTGACTTCAAACCCTAACTCGGCTAATTGAGCCGCTGTTTCACTGATGGCAGGGTGTTCAATACTGGAAATAATCAGGTGATTCCCATAGGCTTTTTTCGCTAAAGCAGTCCCTTTGATGACCCAGTTGTCTCCTTCAGTTCCCCCACTGGTAAATGCGATCTCTTTGGAAGAAACGTTTAACAGATCGGCGATCTGCTGACGAGATTGCTGCAGCAGGCGATTGGCTTGATTTCCTAAATCATGCAGGCTTGAGGGATTGCCGATGATTCGCTGACTGACTTGGACATATGTATTTAAAGCTTGTGGATAAATAGCGGTTGTTGCACTGTTGTCAAAATAGATCAATGATAGGACCCTTTCTCTAAAAAAATTCTTTCCCATTATAACTGCTCTTGGGCTGAGTTTCAAGGTGACTCGCTGGCTTTGCCCTTATTTAAAGGAAACTTTTCCTTCCTTCGTAAGCGGTACTCATGCAACGAGCCATTCTTTCCATGAAAAAAGCCAGTCAGTTTTTCACTGCTGGCTTTCGTATTATACTAAGTCGCGGTTATTGAAGTAGAAGTTTTCGATCCGTTTGAAGGCACCTGGTTCTACTCGTTCCAACGCTGTGCCGATTTCATCTAGCGCATCTTGATAGCGATATTCTTTACTGAACAAGTAAAGTGATTTGTCGATCGCTGCCTTGATATCTGGATGAGAATGACGATAGCGGTTGGCATATTGCATCATTTGCTCAGTCAATGCCGCAGCATCCACTAAGTCTTTCGTTTGTTCATCTAAAAGATCAAGATCTTCTTCACAGACAGAAACCAATTTATTGATTTCTTGCATGTTGATGCGAATCTTGTTCAATTCTTTTCCTAATTCTTCCACCCGATCTGTTGCCACGAAGAAGAATTCTAAATACTCGCCTGGCAAACCAGGTAAGCGTTGCTTCTCAACAAACCGCTTCAAGTTGCGTAGACGGAATTCGAAGCTTTCCACTTTTTCTTGCGCAACTTTTTCGCCACGACGTAATTCCGCAAGGGAATCATCGATTTCGACTTGCTGGCTTTCCACATCATCCAAAATCTTGTAGGCATCTTTGTAGAAGCTTTGCACTTCTGAATAAGGAATTTCGTGCTTTTCTAATTGTGGTAGGTACTCGTTGTTGCGACGAGCCAATTCGTCGACTTCCGTTTGGAAACCACGGACGCGACCTAATTCATTATGATTCAATGTGTAGCTTTGTGCCGTATGATCCAACTCGATCAACAATTGACGGTTGTTCTTCGTTGCGTGGTCAATATAGTCTTCAATGATTTGGCGATTTTTCATGACATACTTCTTGGCGTTGATCTCACGTTCCATCACCGTATACAAGGCATCAATATCACTTGCAGTATCACGACTTGCCACTTCAACGGAAGCGACTTCTGTTTTCGCTAGATCGTTCATGGAGTTTTCAACTCGTTTTTTCACACGGTTGATTTCTTCTTGGAAGTTTGCTTCTGGGAACACATATTTTTGTTCTAATAATTTTTTGTAGCCATCTTGGATCTCTTTCAACTGATCTGGGAAGGTGCGGTTTAATTCTTCGTAGGCCGCTGGGATCCGTTTCATTAAGTCTTCCACTTCATAGGTGTGTTTTTCCGCTTGGTCTAACACTTCCCGTGCTTCCACAGGATCACCTGAAGTATTTAAGGTAACAAATTGGGTGAACTCAATTTCAATGTTTTTGATTTGTTTTTGCAGCTCATTGTAGGCAGGACCGAATTCTTCGCCTTGATCCCGCAGCTTCTTCTTCAAGTCTTCGTAAACGTCCAGCGCTTTTTGAACTTCCAGTGAATTTCGTTCTTCACTTTCTCGTAATTCTTTCAAGCCTGCGCGAATCTCTTCCACTTGGCGTTCCATCTCGTCCATGGTCGCTTCGGCTTGGACGATCGCCCCTTTTGCTTTGAAAAAGCGGATGCGTTCGTTTAGTTCTTCCACTTCAAAGATTTGACTCTCAAGTTCAGCAAAAGATTTTGTGGAGATATCTGTCCATTGTTGGTTCCACTCACGGAAGGTGTTTTGACTTTGACCAACCAAGTGCATTCTTTTTACTTCATCGACTTCTTCGATCACCGGTAAGTCAAACAGATTTTCTTTGCGTTTTTCCAAGTCATTTAGCTTTTCTTGGTTTTTCTTCCGCATGAAAAAGCCAATTGCATACAAGACCGCTGCGATGATGATGATGGCAATGACAATTCCAAAGATGATATTAGTTCCCATTTTGTGGTTCCTCCAATTTTCAAATATACATGTTTCGTCTAAAACCTGCTGATCAGCAGATTGATTGATAAGTTCATTGAGCATAAAAAGGACAGACAGTCCCTTTATAAAAAAGCATCTACGCTAGATTATAGCATAAAGAAAAAAATCAAGCATTAGATTGAGGCAAAAAAGATCGACTTTTTTCGCATCGAATAAAATCATTCACGGCTTTTCCATCGATAATGAAAACAAATCGTGAAATTTACATCAACAAGTGACTTTTTTTCTGATTTTTCCGATTTTTTTCAAGAAACCGCTTGATTTCTCCCTATTGAAACTGTACTCTAGTAAAAAGCTTGAACAGGAGTAATGTCAAATGAAAGTAGCGAAATTCGGAGGCAGTTCCCTTGCCTCAGCCGAACAAGTCGAAAAAGTTGTTGCGATAATTGAAAGTGATCCTAAAAGACGGTTTGTCGTTGTTTCAGCGCCTGGTAAGCGTTCCAGTGACGATCAGAAAGTCACCGATCTGTTACTAGCAGTCTGTACCCGTCTGTGTGCTCAAGAAGAAATTACTGATTTAATCGAAGAAATCTATGCCCGCTATACCGCGATCGCCGCCCCTTTTAATATCGATCAAGTACATTTAGATCGCATCTGGCAATCATTGGCGGCTTTTCAAACGCTGCCTACCCAAGACAATCCGCATCTTTATGATACGGTCTTGGCAAGCGGCGAAGACAACAATGCCAAATTGATCGCAGGGATTTTACAAAGTCGTGGGTTAGCTGCTCGCTACATGAATCCGCAAGAACTTGGGTTGCTGGTGACGGATGAACCCCAAAACGCCCGTATCTTGAACAAGTCATACGCCAAGATCGCACAATGGCGCGATAGTTCTGAAATCTTAGTGATTCCTGGCTTCTTTGGTTACACAGAAGCCGGCGAGATTTGTACCTTCTCTCGAGGGGGATCAGATATTTCTGGTGCCATCGTGGCGGCTGGTCTGCAAGTAGAATTGTACGAAAACTTTACCGATGTCGATGGGATTTTTTCTGCTCATCCAGGCTACGTTCATCATCCAGAGTCCATCAAAGAAGTGACTTACCGAGAAATGCGGGAGCTGTCTTATGCCGGCTTTACTGTGTTGCACGATGAGGCGTTGATGCCTTCATACCATGCAAAAATTCCCGTGGTGATCAAAAACACCAATAATCCAAGTCATCCCGGTACCTTGATCACCAACCAAAGAGACAACTTGGATCAGCCGGTGATCGGCGTTGCCAGTGACGAAGGCTTTTGTATGATCTATATCCGCAAATACTTGATGAACCGCGAAGTTGGTTTCACGCTACGAGTCTTAGAGATTTTTCGTGATTTTGATTTAAATTATGAACACATGCCTTCAGGAATCGATGATATCTCGATCATTATGCGCTCCAACCAGTTGAATCCAGTATTGGAAGAAGAACTGCTGCGCAAGATCGCCTACGAGATCGATCCCGATGAACTGCGAATGACCCACGATCTCTCCATGGTCGTCGTCGTTGGTGAAGGAATGCGTCAACGAGTCGGAATCACTGCCGACAGTACCGCTGCCCTTGCGCGGAAAAATATCAACTTAGAGATGATCAACCAAGGGTCCTCTGAGGTCAGCATCATGTTCGGCATCCACAAAGAACAAGAAAAAGCCGCTGTCAGAACCCTTTACTACACTTTCTTTGATTAAACCAAACGTGCCAGTTGCACCACTCCTTTTGCTGATAAGCAATCGGAACGGGCAACTGGCACGTTTCTGTTTTATTCTGACGATTCTTGGGCTTGCGCTTGTTTTTGCGCCAATTGGCGGTTGATTTCTGCCTTGATTCGCGGTTCAGGAGCATACCGTTCTTCCCAATCGCTCGGCTTCATGACTTTGTGGGTCTCAGGATCATAATGGGGCTGCCCATCTGGGAAAAGTTTCCCCATGTTGGCTTCATGAACGATAGCCAGGATCGGCGCTGGATCGACCCCTAACAGTGAAAAAGAGCCATAGGTAAAATACAGTAGATCACAAAGCGCATCGACTTGTTCTACTAGAGAATCACTGACAGGCTGTTTTTTGGCAGCCAGCTTGGCTTGGGCTTGATCGATCGCTTGATGCAAATGCTCCAGGCCTGCTTGAAAGGTCTCTTCGTCATTGTTGCTGGCAGCATAAAGGAACTCAACTAATTCTTCAATTTTAAAACCAGCACGAAACTGGGCTTTTTCCGCTGAAAAAGCTTGTGGATATGGCGGTCGTGTTGGATCAAAGGTTTTATGAAACTCTTCCGTCATTTCAAATGGACTCATTTCTCTCGCTTCTTTCTGCTTTTTCTAATGGTTCTATTTCATGGTTCTACGCTGTCTCCTACGTTGCTTCATAGATTGGCTACTTGCTTATTTTTTTCATTCCCTTGCTTGGGCATCTTCGGCAATGATGCCAAAATGGATCAAGGCTTTCTTGATGCCGTCATGATCATTGGTGTCCGTCACAAAGTCAGCACTGGCTTTGGTGATGGGCTGGGCATTGCCCATCGCCACCCCGATCCCCACGCCTTCTAACATTTCCACATCATTAAAATGATCCCCAAATGCCATCGCTTCTTCCATCGCGATCCCTTCATAGGCCAAAAACTCTTTGATGCCTTTGATTTTTGAACCGTTTTTCGGCACGATGTCAACAGAATAGGCATTGGATCGCTTAAAATCACATTGCGGCAGCTTGGAGCGTAATTTTTCGCGCTCTGATTCAGGGCTCAGCATAATACACTGATAGATGGGTTCTCGTAAAATGTCCAATGATTCATAGCGTTTGGCGTTGCGATTGGGACTGAAGCGCTGCAAAACTTTCTTTAAAAAACCGACGGGAAATTTTTTGGGCACATAGCGCAGGTAGCGCTGCATGACGGGTGATTGGCTTAAACGGATCGTCAAGCTACCAGCCACTTGGGTTTCTCCGCCAAACATGACTTGACGGTAATTTTCATCGGCGTAGTCTACGATCGCTTCCAATGTTTGTTTTGGAAATGGTTTGGCATAAATCAAGTTTTCCTTCGTGTAGACATATTGGCCGTTATAGGTGATAAACATGTCTAACGACAAGTAATCGATCACCTTCTCTAAATCAACCGGACCACGTCCGGTGGCAATGCCGCAGAGGACGCCATTGGCTTGGGCTTGTTTGATGGCTTCACGGGTACTGGCAAGCGCCTTGCCGTTGCTGGCGATCAGTGTGCCATCAATATCAAAAAAGATTGCTTTTATCATATGACTCCTCAAAATAATTTCAGCTGATTAGGATTTAATGCTTCGTAATCGATCTGCAGCGCATCGATCAATGCGCGGGCATTGTCAGCGGCATCACGACCGGCATTATTATTGAAGACCACTGCGACTTCTTTGGCATTGGCTTGGACCGCTTGTTTTAACTCCGTTAGTTCGGCTTGGTCATAGCGATACAAGGTCCGCAGATTTTTGGCGTCTGGTCCTGTCGCTGTCCAGCCGCTGTCGTTGCGTCCGTGAAAACGGCACAAGACAAACTCGGGATTGGTCACGGTTGGATCAAGGGGAATGGTGGTCGATAGCTTTTTCGGCTGATCAACGACTACTAAGGAAAACTGTTTTCGCTTCATATAATCGATCATGCCCGGATACAGTTTTGGCTGATACCAGCTGCTGTCTCTCAGCTCGATCGCCACGGGGTAGCCCGCAAACCATTCTCGCACTTGGTCTAAATAGGTGACATTTTCTTTCGTACATTTAAAGCTGTTGGGAAACTGGGCTAGTAGGCAAAACAGTTTGCCCGCTTCCATCATTGGCGCGATCGCTTCTTTGTAAAGCTGCAGCGCTTCAGTCATGGTCAACTGATCTGGCAAATCCCCTTGGGTGGTCACACTTTGATGGACTTTCAACACAAAGCGAAAATTTTCGGGAATCTGGGTCAACCAGTTGCGCACATCTTTTTCTTTTGGCAAAAAATGATAGGTGGTATCCAGCTCAACTAACGGAAAATAACGGGCATACTCAAATAATTTCGAGTTTTTTCTTTGCACGAGACTGCCATGTTCACTAAATGTGGTACAACCAATTCGAATCATTTTTTCCCATCGCTCCTTGTTTTCTTATTTTAATAGTATACAATAGTTTTGAGTTAAGAGTAAATAAATCATTGCAGGTGATGAAAAAATGAAACGAATTCTCGTGTTGCACACTGGCGGCACCATCGCCATGAAAGAAGACACCCTGACTGGCGGCGTCAGCCCTGATGTCAGCAATCCACTGATGGATGCACCGATCCACATTGACGACGATGTTGAATTGATCGTCGAAGATATTTTTAATATTCCCAGTCCTCATATGACGCCAAAAGAAATGCTGCAGCTGAAAGAACGTATCCAGCTGGCGCATTTAAGCGGTGTCGATGGGGTCGTGATCACTCACGGAACCGATACGCTGGAAGAAACAGCCTTCTTTTTAGATACCACGATCGGCGGTCAGTTACCGATCGTGGTGACTGGCGCCATGCGCTCAAGTAATGAAATCGGCAGTGACGGGCTTTATAACTTTGAAAGTGCCATTCGGGTGGCGAAATCACCTGATGCCTTAGGAAAAGGCGTCTTAGTCGTCATGAACGATGAGATCCATTCCGCACGTTATGTTACGAAGACCCACACCACCAATATTGCGACGTTCCGCACCCCGACATTAGGTCCGATCGGCTTAGTCACAAAGCACCGTATCTTGTTTATGCAAGAGCTGTTAAATAACCGCCATTTGGATGTTGATCGTGTCGACGGTCTGTTTCCGATCGTCAAAGCCTATGCTGGGATGACTGGGGAATTGTTCGATGCTTTAGCCGACTCGCTGATCGATGGACTAGTGATCGAAGCTTTAGGCGCTGGCAATCTGCCGCCGCAAACCATAGAACCTTTGAAAAAACTGATCGCTAGAAACATTCCAGTCGTCTTAGTTTCTCGCTGCTTCAACGGAGTTGCCGAGCCGGTCTATGACTACTTAGGCGGCGGGATCGAATTGCAGGCTCTTGGGGTGATTTTCTGCAATAGCATCAATAGCCAAAAAGCCCGCATCAAATTGCTGATAGCGAAAAACCGTGGGTTGACCATGGATGAACTGCCTGATTTCATGGAGAATTAACCAAACAAAAACCCTTTTGCCATTCCGCTAACGGAGGCAAAAGGGTTGTTTTATTTTTCTCGCCAAGTAAAGATGGCTTCGCAGTAAGTATCCTCACCGATCTTGATCTCGTGGATCGTTTGCAGCGGCACAGCCTCGCCGGCTTCATCGACTGTCTTTTCATTGATTTGAAAATGGCTTTCGATCAAATGGCCGTAAGCCACTTCCCGATCAAAACGGATCGTCACTTCTGTCACTTCATGTTTTGTTAAAAACTCATAGCCTAAGACGTCCATCAGCCAATTGAAATACATGGCATTGTTGACATGCTGATTGCTATCAATATCGTAGAAACGCACCCGATACGGCAAAAATTGTCCTTGCGTGATAGGGGTGATCTTCGGGTAGCGTTTGATTCGCTTGATTTTTTCACTGCCAAAAGGCGCCACGATCTCATCTGGTACACTGCTGACTTTGCGCGTCTCAGGGTCCATCAACGCAAAAACCGCCTCGATTTTGACCAGTTCCGTTCCATCTTCTGCCAATAACCAAAAGTAACGGTAGCAGAAAAATTTATTGTATTCTCTCGCCTGGGTCGCCACTTGGATCTGCTCCCCTACGCGCGGCAAACGAGTCACCGTTATGTGATAGCTGGTGATGATCCAGGTCAAGCCATAACTAGCGATGACTTCTGGTCCGCGGTTTAACGCCGCACTTTGTTCCTCTGATGTCTTGATGGCGATGCCTAGCATGGCTGGAAACGTCATCGTTTGGTTGACATCACATTCATAATACGCCACTTCATGCGTGGTTTGATACTTTGCTGCCATAGTTCTAATTGCCTCCTAAAAACGACTCAATATTTCATCGACACTTGGTCCATAGCTTTCGCCAAACTGATTCAAATGGACCAATAAATAATACAATTGATACACTGGCAGTCGCTCTTGCCAATCCTCATCTAATGGATAGACGTCTTGATAGCCTTCCAAAAATTCCTGACGAAAACCACCGAAAAGCTGGGACATCGCAATATCCATTTCTCGATCCCCATAAGCGACTGCTGGATCAAGAAACACTGGTTCTCCTTGCTGATCGAACAGCACATTCCCCCGCCAAAAATCACCGTGTAATAAAGCAGGTGTGACGCTGCGATCACGCCAATTCTCATGCAAAAATTCTTTCAAACGCAGATAAGCAGCTTCCCGTTTGGCATGCCAGCGGTTACCCAGCTTCGCTAATTCGACTTGCACATCCAAACGGCAGACTGTGTAAAAATCAAGCCAATCGCTGGTTTTCGGATTGACTTGCGGCAAAAAGCCGATGTAATTGTCTTCGTAAAACCCAAAAGACTCCTGCGTCTGCTGATGAAGCCGAGCCAAGCTTTGACCTAAGCGTCGCTGCTGTCCTTCCCCACCAACAATCCATTCCATCAATAAAAATGCCCTCTCTTCAGTCTGACCGAGATGTTCGATTTTTGGCACCCGCACGAAAGGGGCTAATTCAGCTAAGCCGTTGATCTCTGCTTGAAAGAACACCGATGAAACATGAGGATGGGTCTTTAAAAAATAGCGATTTTCTGCTGTAGTGAAACGATACGTTTGATTGACATCCCCACCACTGATGGGCGTCAGCGAGCCGGTCATCCCGATTGCTGTGAACAATGCTTCCTCCATACGGATCTCCCTTTCTTTACTCAGTCAGTTGGGCATTCAAATACGCTTGCTCTTCTTTCGTCACCCCTAGTCCCTGCAGGAGATACTGATCAACCGAACCGAAGTGCTGATCGATCGCAGCCAAGCTTTCATCAAGAAAACTCTCTTTGGCACTCATCAAAACCGTGATCGCCGTTAACAACTCTTGCGGCAAATGCTGGGTCATTGGGGCAAATTTTTCTTTTAGCATTGGCGCTAAATAGCGATTGGTCGCTAAATAATCTTCTTGGATCGTCGTTGGTGCCACCGCCAACACATGGAGCAATAAAAAGGCGCCAAAGCCTGTGCGATCTTTGCCAGCGGTACAGTGGAACAAGGTTGCACCTTCGCCTTCCGCATTAGCGATCACATGATCAAAGAACTGCCGATATTGTTGGCGGGCATAGTCGCTTTCAACAAAGTGACGGTAGACTTTTTTCATCTGCTCTTCGGCATCTTCCCCATCTTCCAAGCGCTGCTTCAAGCTTTCTGGCGACAAGGAAACCATCGTTTCGTCTTCTTTAAAAATAGGTAAAAAAAGCTGCTTTGCTGTGGCGATCGGTCGATCAGGCTGTGCATTGGCTTCAGCGATGGAGCGAAAATCAATGACCTGATTGACCCCATAGTTTGCCAGTACTGCTTGATCTGAAGCAGTTAATTCATTGATCGCCGCACTGCGGATCAATTTTTTTCGTTTGATCGTCGTGCCGTTTGTCGTTTGATAGCCGCCAAGTTCTCTGACGTTTGCTGCTCGTTCTAGTTGAATCAATTGTGTCATTGCTTATCCCTCCCGCGATGTTCTAGTTAAAAGTATAGCAGAAACTTCGCTATTAAGTGCACTGAAACCTAGATTTTTCTATGAGCTGAGCTTTAACGGACAAAAAAAAGAAAGACCACACGCAGTCTTTCTTTGCTTTCGCTTGTTACAAAATGTTTCTATTCGGCTTCGATCACGGCGGCAGAATCATCTAAGATCGAACGATCCAGTTCGTTGATACGACTGCTGGTCACCATTCCCGCAACCATACTGTCGCTGACATTAACGAGTGTCCGTGCCATATCGATCAATGGTTCAACAGAAATAACTAAGCCTACGATGGCGATCGGCAAGTTCATTGAGCCTAAGACGATCAATGAAGCAAAGGTTGCCCCACCGCCGACACCAGCAACGCCGAAAGAGCTGATCGTAACTACTGCAACTAGCAGCAGGATAAACTGCCAATCAAAGACATTGATCCCAACCGTTGGTGCAACGATCGTTGCCAACATCGCTGGATATACACCCGCACAGCCGTTTTGACCAATCGATAACCCAAAGCTGCCTGCAAAGTTAGCCGTGGCTTCATCAACACCTAACGCTTTGGTTTGGGTTTCGATGTTCAATGGCAAGGCACCAGCACTTGAACGAGAAGTAAAGGCAAAGCTCAAGACTGGAAAGGCCTTTTTGAAATACGTTACTGGATTGACCCGAACAGCGATCAGCAATAATGAATGAACAAGTAAGACCAAAAACAAAGCCGCATAAGAGGCGATGATAAATTTGCCTAAGTTCAAGATGGCTTCAAAATCACTTGAAGCTAATACATTAGTCATCAATGCCAAAACGCCATAAGGTGTCAGGCGCAAAACTAACGTGACGATACGCATCACGATTTTATATAAGCTGTCCATCAAATTCGCAAAAGTTTCCGCTTCTTTCGGTGATTTACGTTTGACACCAAGAAAGGCGATCCCCACAAAGGCTGAGAAAATCACGACCCCGATCGTACTTGTCGAACGAGTACCCGCAAAGTCGGCGAAGACATTGCTTGGGATGAAGGAAACGATTTGTTGTGGGATCGATAGGTCTTGGACTTGTGTCGAACGTTCCGCTAATTCTGCGATCCGCGCTGTTTCCGTTGCCCCTTCGGTAAAGCTGGCACCGTCAAGACCAAAGACCATGACCATCACGATCCCGATCAAGGCAGCGATCGCCGTTGTCCCTAGCAAAGTCGCAAGAACCGTAAAACTGATCTTCTTGATTTTTTCGCTTTCTTTCATCTTGGTGAAAGCACCAACGATCGAAACGAAGATCAAGGGCATGATCAGCATTTGCAAGAGAGCTACATAGCCGCTACCGACCATCGTGATCCAGTCAAGAGCTTGCGTGACAACGTCAGAGCCTGTCCCAAAAATCAGCTGCAGCACGCCACCAAAAACGATCCCGACGAACAACGCCGCAAAGACCCGCGTAGAAAACTTCACGTGACGTTTTTGCAATAAGTAGAACCCATAAATAAGGGCAGCAAAAAGTAGAACAACAATAATAGTTAACAGATTTGTCATTTGAATCCTCCTTTTGTTCAATAAACATGACAAAGTCTGTCAGAGGAAGTAAAGGTTCCCAGTGACCATTCTTCAACAGTTCACTCTAATGAGACGTGTGGCATCATTAGTGACTATTCCATTTTAAAGAAGTTTGCTTCATCTTACAATAAATAAGTTCCCACTTTTCTGGGATGGTACCGCTTTTTTGTCAGAAAATAAAAAAAGAACCGTTGCCACAACCCCACACTGTTAGGATTTCTACTTTCCTAACAGTTGGATTGCGGCAACTGGTTCGTTATTTTTTCATTTCATCTTTTTGAAAAATTTCAGAGAATATTTAGGCAATCATTAGAAATTGCTGTCTTACGCTAAAGCACCCATTGGGTCCCAAGGTGCTAAGACTGTTGGTTCTGCTTCAAAGGCAGCCAATTGTTCTGCTGTCAGGAACTCTTTGCGAACCACGATTTGATAGGTGTATTCATCCATCCACGCATCGCTCATAACGAAGAAACCATTCGTTCCGACTTTTTCACCCCAGCTGTTTTCGACTTTCCATTTGGTTGATTCGCCGTCGATCAAGTCAACGCCAGTCAAGACCATCGCGTGGGTCATTAAGCTTTCGCCAAAATCTAAGCGTTCTGCTTTGGTCATCGTAAAGTCGATGTCAAATAGGTCGTTGATATCATACGCATCTAATGCCATGATCCCAGTATCTCTGGTAGAAGATTGACCGACATCACAACCGAACCACACGGACTCCCCTTGTTCCAATTGAGCGATCGCTAATTTTTTGAAGGTCGGCATATCGACGTTCAAGTATTTGACTTCTTTGCCGCCAACCACGTTGCCTAGCATTTCTACGGTATACGATTGATTGTAAGGCTTGTCGGCAGTTGGTGCGTTGATGATGCTGACATAATCGTCAAGGTCCACCCCGACATATTTTTCATAAAAGCTTTGCGGTGTTAAGTTGCGATCAATGTGATAGTTTTTGTCTTCATCACGGTATTCAAAATCAAAGGTTTCTGGCGGTGTGCCTAAAGAAGTCGCTAAGAAACGATAAATGTCTTCCAACATCGCTTCTTTGGCTGTTTGGATGTCTTCAGCTGTTTTGCCTTCAGCCACTAGCTGACGCAAAGCAACCGCATCTTTACGCAGTTTTTTGTTCAAGTAATTGTTTAGGTCACGAGAATTGGAAGAGTTGCTGCTTTCTGGCATGACCGTTTTTGGTACGACACCATATTTTTGGAAAATCGAAACGATCATGTCCCATTGCCCACCATCTTGTTGTGGTGTTTGCAATAAGAAAGCAACTTTGCGACTTGTTAAAGGCTCGTTAGCAGTTGCTAAAATATTTTCATAGAAATAGTTGGCTTTTTCGTATTTGTCCCAAAAGAAGGTATGGTTTTGCGACAATTCAAATTCTTTTAGATTGAAATCATTCAACATCTTATGACGGAATGTATTCAATGCGGCAAACATCCAGCAGCGGCCTGATTGTTTTTGGTTTGAGACTTTCCCGGTTGTCACATCAACTGAAAAAACTGGCACATTGTTGACTTTTGCTGACACGTTTTCCGCAGAAGCGGTGATCCCATTTTTCACAACACTCCGTTGTAGTGCCGTTTGTTTATTATTGTCTTGATACGCTTGCGCAAAGGCAGCGGTGGTCTTTTTTGAAATTTCTGACATATTTCTTCATCCTTTCACTTTCCGTTCCTTCCATTTTACGCCTCTGCCTCTCAAATAACAACCGCTCCTAGAAAAATGAAAAAATCATCTTTCTAAGAGCGGTTGCTCGTATCAAGGATTTAAAGAGTTAGCATCAAAAGCAAAAAGCCAAGTAAAACAAAGGATAGTCCTCGTTCAAATCGTGCATAAAGGAAGCGGATCGGACGACTAGCTAGCAAGATCGTCAGTAAAACACTGGCTAACACCAACGTCACAAAGCCTAATACCGACAGGTTCAAGTCGGTGATCGCTAATGCCCGCAAGCCCTTGATGAAGATCCCCTGTAAAAGATAGACCAGCAGAGTGTTTTTGCCCCACTTCGTAAAAAAGAGGTGCTCTCTAGGCACGAGGCTAAGAAAGCCGATGATCCCCATCAGCCCGATCACGAAAAAGACCGCACGCAAGGGACCGCCGAACAACGGATAGCTCAAGTAGTCGTCATAAGGCTTGGAACCAAAAACCATGTACTTGTTCATCCCATGAAAAAACGCGATAAAGGTGTAGATGATCGGTAAGAAAAGCAAACTGATAGTCCGAATCTTTGGTTTCAATAAAAAGCGCATCTCATTTTTGGGAAAATAAAACCCGATGATGAAAAACGGCAAAAAGACAAAGGTCCGCTGCAAGGTCAACACTTGATTTAAAAACGGCACGTAGCCAGCGAAGATACTCAAGCCGATACTCAGCAAGATCGCCTGCTTTTTGGACATTTTTTGAAAGACCAACAAGGAGAGCTGCCAAAAGAACATGCTAAGCAAAAACCAAAGTGCCCATTGCGGATTCAACAGTTGGATTTTTAACGACTCCCGTAGACCGATCAACCAGTAATAGACGGTGTAAAACACCTGAAAGAAGACATAAGGCAGCAAGAACTTTTTCATCAGCTCACGAAGCTTGTGTCCCTTCGTCAACGGTTTGGCAAAGTACCCAGCCAGAAAAACAAAAGCTGGCATATGGAAAGTGAAGATAAAATAATATAGGTCATGATAAAACTTCTGATCGCCGATAAAAGGCTGTAGTAAGTGACTGAAGACGACCAAGATCATCAGTAAAAATTTTGCATTATCAAAGTAAGCCGTTCTTTGCGATTGGCTCATAAAAGTTCCTCCTCTAAGTTGTATCTGTCAAAGGATACCTGATCCATGAAACAGAACTGTAACAAGCTATTTATTTTTTCCTAACGATTCTTGTTCATTTGATTACCAGTTGCTATTTTGTATACTTTGTATTAATATATATAATACAAAGGAGCTGTCTTCGATGATATTTGATATTCAAACTCAAAGCAACCAACCGATCTACCAGCAGTTGCGGGAACAGATCATTGTCGGTATCGCAAAAGGCGATTTATCCGCTGGCGAATTGCTACCATCCGTCCGTCAATTAGCCGAAGAGATCGGCATCAATACCATGACGATCTCAAAAGCCTACAATTCCCTCAAAGAAGAAGGCTTGTTAGTCACGGATCGCCGTAAAGGAACCGCCGTTGCCGCACCACCACCGTTTACTTCTGGACAAGAAGCGGAGTATCGCCAAAACTTGCAGCTGCAGCTAGCAACCGCTCTCTTACACGGCAAAAGCAAGCAAGCGCTTTTAACGGATGTTCAACAACTGCTGGACCAATTTCCTGAAAGGAATGAATGCAAATGACCTATCTTTTTTTCATTATTGCTCTTGTCCTCTGTGGGACGACCGCATTTGGTTTACGCTTGATCAGTAAACCCCACAAAAATGTTTTACTCGAAAATACCCTTGCCCCTGAGCATCTGGATGATCCTAGCGTCCACAGCTTGATCACAGAATTTCGCAAGCGTATCTTACAAATCGTTGGTACATTTAGTGTAGCAAGTCTCCTTTTTTTGTTCAATTTATCTGACTCCATCATCCTTACCCTGTTCTGGCTTTATATGGCCGCTTTGCTGGGGACAGCTTACCTGGTGCAAGTGCATTACATTGGAAAAATGCGGCAATTGATCCTTGCCAAAGGATGGGAACTACCTATCGATCCGATTCGGATCGATACAAAACTCGTTCAAGCCAAAAATAAACGGATGCTGCCGTGGTATAGCCTCGTTCCTGCGGGGATTTTGTTGATGATCAGTTTGTACCAAGCATGGCAGTTGCCTGATCTTTCTACAGGATACTTGATGGGCGGCGTCTCCTTAGCAATTTTTGCGCTGTTCGTCTATCTCTGGGTGATCATCAGCCGCTTACCCGTTCGCGGAATCAGCGGTGATTCAGCTATCGACCAGCACATCAATGATTTAACAAAGCGCTATTGGTCCTTATTGATCGCTGTCACTTGTACCATTACGCTGCTCTTGTTGACTGTCCCGCTGGCATCCATGTCCGCTACTGGAGCATTCAGTACTATCCTCTTAGTGCTCTTTGTTGTTTTGGTTGTTTTCTTGATCGTCTTTACCTTCTTCTTGTTGCTAGATCTACGTAAAAAACAAGATCAGCTCTTAGAACCAGCAGGACAACCGCGCTATTATGGTGAAGATGCTTACTGGCGATATGGTTTTTACATCAATCCTAATGATGCGCGACTGTTTGTTCCTGACCGTGTTGGGATGAATATCGGCATCAATCTAGGCAAACGTAGCGGACAAATCGTCTCAGGTATCACCGCTGTCTTCTTACTTGTATTAATGGTCGGTACCATCATTCCGATGTATCGCTTAGATTTCGCTCCTGATGCGATTACCGGTGAAGTGCAAGGACAAGAAGTCACCTTCGATGCACCAATGACTGGGAAAACAACGGTCTCTTTGGCAGATATAGAGACGGTGGAATTGATCGAAGCTTTGCCATCGCCTCGTGTTCGTACCATGGGTGTAGGAACCGCCAGTTACCAAATTGGTAAATTTACCGTTGCTGGTGATCCTGCCAGAATGTTCGTGGACATAAACTCGACACCTATTTTAAAAGTCACCACCAAAGATGGCCCCACCGTTTTTTACACAAATAAAAAAGCCGCCGAAACGACGGATTTATACGAAGAACTAGTACAGAAGATTTCCTCAGCGGAGTGAGTGTTCTGGAGAAAAACCTGGGGAACCCATTATCCCCAGGCTATCCACAACCAAAAAAACGACCTTCCGAAACGAAGGTCGTTTTTGATACTCCGGCAGTAGGACTCGAACCTACGACATCATGATTAACAGTCATGCGCTACTACCAACTGAGCTATGCCGGAAGAATCTATCTGTACTATACCAAATAGTCAGATAATTTAGCAAGAGCAAAAATCAATTTTTTGTTCCTTTTTTTCAAGAAAATCCCCTTTTAGAAACTTCCCTTCCCGCAAAGTGTTTTTCTCAAGAAATATCCGAAAATCTCATTGACAAAGCAGCGCCTTTACGGTATTCTATATCTTGTGTTAAATAACACGCCGCTTTAGCTCAGTTGGTAGAGCGCATCCATGGTAAGGATGAGGTCGACGGTTCAAGCCCGTCAAGTGGCTTTGATATGACAACGTTTGTCGGACGTTGTCTTTTTTTGTGCATCTAATTCCCAAAGTATAGCGATAATTTCTGAACTTAATCATTCGTACGCCCCTAATTTCCTGCGATATACAAAAGAAATAAGATCGTAAAACCCAATAGTAGGACCGATACAACTGCTTTCATCATTTTCGCTGTATCTTTAAATTTAAATAAGAGCGTATATAGATTAATAAAGTAAATGATCGACAGGGTTGCTTCTTGCGAATATTCTTTCACTTGGATCAAGCCTAGCCATATAATCAGCAAAAGAATCGAAAAAACAACCAAATAGTTTTCTGCAACACGCTTCATTTCATTCTCCTTTTCAATGATAGACATTTGCAACCAGCTGAATCGTGGAACTCAGTAAATTATCAGCCCCTCTCTCCAATACTTTTCCTACAGCCTTTGCTTATTAAAAGTGTAACAAACTATCTCTTCTAATAGTCAATTTTCATTAATTTAAATAAATATCTTTTTATAAAACGAACAAAACGGATTTTTCAATTGGTGCTCACAGCTCCATTTTAGACACATCTTTTTTACCATAAAAAACCCGCTCTCCTAAAGCTAAGAGCGAGTTTTTCAACTGCAGTGAATTTTTTAAAAGGATACGCTTTATGCTGACTTAAAAAATAACATACTGTTTCCGTTTGATTCAACTTCTTACTTCACGACCAACACCGTACATTTCGAATGATTGACGACATAATCGGTGGTTGAGCCTACGACAGCTCGGGTCAATGTACCTTTACCAGTTGCACCGATAATGATCAAATCAATCGGGTACAATTCTGTTGCTGCATGAATGATAAAGCGTTTTGGATCGCCGACTTCAACGATCACCTCAACATCTTCTACCCCATGCTGATTGGCATCATAGATTTTTTTCAACATGTCCGTTTCCACACGCAATTTTTCTTGGTCGAAAATTTTCGCAAAAGCATAGGCACTTGTGGATAACTCAGCATTGTTGATAACAGAGAGGACATACAATTTGGCTTTGTTCATACGACAAATCGCGAGTGCTTCTTGGAACGCTTTTTCTGACTGATCCGACCCATCCAAGGCAACAAGTACATTTTGACAATTACGTAACATCCAAATCGCCTCCTTTTCTTTATTTTACCACAAAAAATGGAAGCGTTACAAAAAAGGGCAAGGTCTACTCTTAAGAGACCTAAAACTTCCTTTAAGATTTGTGAAGTTCCTTACTTGTCTCTGTGATTATGCAGTAAAATAAAGAGAAGAATGATTCGAGGTGAAAGAAATGCGCTCTTTTTTCCAGGCTGCGGTCACTGTGCTCTTGTACTTAGGGCTTTTCTTGCTGATAATCGGTATTATCGCCTTTTTCTTGCTAAAACTTTAAGCTTGGTTTGTTGAAAAGCAAGTTGCTGTCACATCCCTAAGAGGAGTGATACACTTGGTTTATCAACAATTATCGAAACGAAACAGTTTACTGCTCACTCGTTTCAAAAAGGAGATCATGCAAAATGGACTTACATATTACCCCTACTGCCGCTGCTCGCTTTCCAAAAGGACACGACTTATATATTCTGACGAGTAATGACGGATCGAACCAATTTTCTTCAGCAGCTGGATGCTGTATGATCGGTGAACGTTTTTTGATCACACCGATCGACGAACCGTTAGACCCATACAATGAGTTAGTCTCAAGCAATCAGTTTACTTTCTTTACATCAACCTATGATCAAATGTTCTTGACTGGTCATCTGATTCTAGATGTTCACCCAACTTCAGGAACTTTGATTTTGAAAAACGAAAGCGGCTATCTGGATACCAATCTTTTATTGGAATCCTCTCCACAGTTGAAACAAACGAATGCGTAACTAAAGAGCTGACAAACGCCTTGTAAGGTGCTTGTCAGCTCTTTTTCTCTATAATGAATCTGGAATCAACGCTAAGAGTTCTTGTGTCTCAGCGGCTAAAGCGATCGCACCAGCATCAAGCAATTCTTCTTTTGACCCAAAACCATATAAAACGCCGATTGCCGGTAACTGGTTTTCTTTTGCACCTAAAATATCATGCTCGCGGTCGCCGATCATGATGGTTTGCTGCGCTTTTTGCTCCTTTTCGATCTCAGTTAACGCGTAGCGGATAACGGCCGCTTTTTCCCCACGTTTATTCTCAAGATCCGCCCCATAGATTCCTTTGAAATAGCCATCATACTTGAGATGGGTCAGGATCTCTTTTGCAAAAACTTCTGGTTTCGACGTAGCGATATACAAATCGTGATCCTGCACCAGCTCCTGCAATGTTTCTTCGATCAACGGATATGGTTGGACTTGAAACATGCCCGCTTGACGATAATTTTCCCGGTAGAAGGCAACGGCTTGCTGGGCAGCAGCTTCATCGAAGCCCAAGTCACGGAAGGATTCAATCAAAGGCGGCCCCACAAAGCTCCGCAGTACGTCTTGCGCTAATTGCTCTTTTCCCATTTTTTCCATCGCATATTGAATCGATCCATAGATTCCTTCACTCGAATCAATGATCGTTCCATCTAAATCAAAAAGTACTTTCTTTCTCACGCCATCGTCTCCTTTTCTAATAGTATAGAAAAAAACAGCAGTACAAGCAACACTTCTTCCTTTTCGTTCTGATCTCATCTAAATAAAAAAGACGCTGCCCCATCAAAGGCAACGTCTTTGTTTTTGTCATTTTATGTAAAAAAAAAGATAGCAGATGCTATCAAGCAACTCCGGCAGTAGGACTCGAACCTACGACATCATGATTAACAGTCATGCGCTACTACCAACTGAGCTATGCCGGAAAAATTGAAATGCGTGGCGACGTCCTACTCTCACAAAGGGAAACCCTTCACTACAATCGGCGCTAA